>Ga0255336_100848_pt1 | contig 32854 bp, 32 predicted proteins | sample MeOH1_35cm_T3_17_FD_189102 | JGI IMG/M metagenome (GOLD analysis project Ga0255336, IMG submission 189102) | Sandy soil microbial communities from University of British Columbia, Vancouver, Canada - MeOH1_35cm_T3_179 | ecosystem: Engineered > Artificial ecosystem > Sand microcosm > Unclassified ...
CTACCTCCTCGCCGAAGTCTAGACCGATGTCGTGCGCGGCGCGCTATTCGGAAACGACATCGCTCGAATTCATCCTAAACCCTTTTAAATTTTTTTTCACGAACTACGTTGCGAAAATCGCGCCGTACCCGGCTACCGATATTCATCACTTGGAAACGGTGTATCGACAACCTACAATCTTGCGCGCAGGCCGCAGCAATCGCGAACCGCCGCTGTCGTGACAGCGCTGCCGCCATCTCGCCGCGACACACTCTGTTGCACCGCTGGTCCATGTCACGGCCATGCCCCCATTACACAAGTCACAGGTCGTATCGTTCATCGAACAAACCGGCTGCTGCACCGGACGATCTGTCCGCTCGCACCCGCATCGTCGTGAAAGCACGCACGTCCTACGCGTTTTTCGTGCCCGGCCATTCTCTTCATCAACGCGCGGCGCGGGCATCGGGTCTACACGAAAAAGCGCCTGTTACATGTTCGCGGCGTCGCGCGCATGGCGTGCCTTGCATCGGTGCGCCTTCAAGCGGTTCGTCAAGGCGCGAGCGGTTTTGTTCCGCGTCGTCCGCACCGACGCGAGGTGAATCGCACAGAGCCGCCCACTGATGCTTCAGCCCTCGTAGTAACCGCGTCCGCGATATGGTTAGCCGCCCGTATAACTGGATGACGGCGCAGCGGCAGTCCGCTTCAATAGGTGTATACGCAAGACGCGCGCGAGACGCACACAGGACACGCGGCAAGTCGCGCATTGGCGACGCCGTAAATGTAAAACGGCCACCCCGTGGGCAGCCGTTTGCATGAAGCTTCGTAATGAGCCGTTACAAGACAGTCGTGACAAGCGGGTTGTCACAAGCGCGCCATAACCCGCGCGGTGCATGCTCAGGTCAGATCGACCTCGACTTCGCCAAGGCCGTCGATATGGCCGCGCACGATGCCGGGCTTGTCCACATTGTGAGCGTCGACATAGGAACCCGTGGTGAGCGTCCAATCCGGTTCGATGGTGATGCCCATCGCCGCGCAATGGTTGACGAACCACACCAGCAGTTCGCGCGGGTCGCCCGCCGGATTGCCGGTCACTTCCGGCACGAGCGAGCGGCCGTTGAGGCTCAGTTCGAGTTCGGGCGACACGAAATCGAAGCCGCGCGCGAGACCCGCGTAAGCCACCGGATGACCGGTGATCAGCGCGCCGTTGTTCTGCGCGTCGGCCAGTTGCGCGAGCGGCGCGACGTTCGGCCATTCGGCAAAGCGGCTATCGACGATCTCGATGGCCGGCAGCACGACGCCGACCTTCGCCAGCACCTCGTCGCGCGCATAGGCCCGCCCGCGCGGCTCGATCGCCTCGGCGAAGCGAAAGGCGATCTCCAGTTCCACCAGCACGCGGAAGAAGCCGGCATGCGCGACCCGCGCCGGCGAGGGCAGCACCAGCGACGCCGGAATCGGCGCGCCCGCGGCGGCCCCGCCCGGCGCCTTGGCGCCGATCTTCCACGCACCGGTCGCGTCGCCGAGGCCCGCGATGACCGCCTGCTGGATCGCGTACGCGGTGGCCGCGTCGGGCGGCAGGCTGTCGGGCGCGGGCACGTCGATCGGATGATGCTGCCGGCGTGCTTCGACGAGGCGGAGCGCGAGGTCGTGTGGCGTCATGTCGGTCCTTTATGGCTGGCGCGTTGAGCGGTTGGTTGCCGCGTGCCGGTTGGCGTGGACAGGCGTTACAGCGATTAAAGGCAGCGGGCTCGCACGCTTCAGGCAGACGATCCGCGCTGGCCGCGCAGCCGCGAGGAGCAGCAGCCGCGCCCGTCAATGTACCGGATCATGGCGCCCGCCAGGGCGTGAAGTGCGCCGTCGGCCCTACTTAATGCGCAAGCCATGAAAAAAGACCGCCGATGCGTGCGCGATCGCGGTCTTTTCGGGCGATGCGGTCATCCGCCGGGACGCGTTTCGAGTCGTCCCGGCGCCGCGAACGGATGCTCCGACAGAGGGCAAGGGATTAGAAAGTTTCCCAGTCCTGGTCGCCGCCGGCGCTGACGGGCGCCGCGGCTTTGGCCGGCGCTCTCGCGGGCGCTGCGGCGGGCGCCCTCGCAGGTGCCCTCGTGGCGGCGCTTGCGGCCGGAGCCTGCGGCGCGGGCCGCGCCGTGACGTGAGACATCTTGCGGGCCGCGACCGGACGCACCGGCTTGGCCGCACTTCTCGCCGCCGCGCTCAGGGGCGCCTGGCCGCTTTCGTCCAACTGGAACACCGCGACCGCGGCGCGCAGCTTGCCCGCCTGGTCTTCGAGCGAAGACGCCGCCGCGGCCGCTTCCTCGACCAGCGCGGCATTTTGCTGCGTGACCTCGTCCATCTGCGTGACGGCGCGCGCCACCTGGTCGATGCCGCTGCTCTGCTCTTCCGAGGCCGCCGCGATCTCGCCCATGATGTCGGTCACGCGCTGCACCGCGCCGATGATTTCCGTCATCGTGCGGCCGGCCTGGTCGACCAGCGCCGAGCCGGACTGCACCCGCTCGACCGAAGTGTCGATCAGTTCCTTGATTTCCTTGGCCGCCGCCGACGAGCGCTGCGCGAGACTGCGCACCTCGCCCGCCACGACCGCGAAACCGCGCCCGTCCTCGCCGGCCCGCGCCGCTTCCACGGCCGCGTTCAGGGCCAGGATGTTGGTCTGGAACGCAATGCCTTCGATGATCGAAATGATGTCCGCGATCTTCGCCGAACTCTGGTTGATGTCGCCCATCGTGCCGACCACCTGCCCGACCACCGTGCTGCCGCGATTGGCGATCTCCGACGCATTGGCCGCGAGCGAGCTCGCCTGGCGGGCATTGTCGGCGTTCTGTTTGACGGTGCCGGTCAGCTCTTCCATGCTCGACGCGGTTTCCTGCAACGCGGAGGCCTGCTCCTCGGTGCGCGACGAGAGGTCGAGATTGCCGGCCGCGATCTGACGCGTGGCTGTCGCGATGGATTCGCTGCCGCTGCGCACCGTGCGCACCGTTTCGGTGAGACTGCGCTGCATCTTCGCGATCCCTTCGAGCAGCCGGCCCATTTCATCGCGCGACGTGACGACGACCGGGCGGCGCAGATCGCCGGCGGCGATCGCGTCGAAGTGGCCGAGGGCTTCGTCGAGCGGACGGGCGATCGCGCGGCTCAGCACGAGATACGACAAGGCCGCGGCCAGCACGCCGACCAGCAGCGCGCCGGCGCTCACCAGCCGAAACAGGTCGAATTGGCTCTGCGCGGAGTCGTAACCCGCCTTCGCCGATTCGAACTGGAATTTGCGCAAGGCCTCGTCGGCGTTGGCGAGTTCGTTGTACGCCACCTGCAGACGCTTGGCGCTGTCGATCAGCTTGCTCTGATCGCTTGCCGCGACGATCGCGGCAAAAGCGTCCGCCTGCTGATGCAGCGCGTCGCGCTTGCCGACGACGACCTGTGCGAGACGGTCTTCCTCGGCGTCGCGCGGCAGGTCCATGTACTTTTTCCACCACGTGTCGGAGGTGGTGCGCATCAGGCGCGCGCGCTCGAGCGTGGGCGCCGATTCCGGCGTGCCGATCATGAACGCGGCGCGGTCGAGCGCCAGCCGTTCGCGCGCCGCGTACAGCTCCGCATTGCCGATGTCGACCGCGCTCGGCATGGCGTTGGTGAACGTGTCCTTATAGGCGTCGTTCGAACGGCTCATGCCGAACAGACCGAACACGCCGATGGCCACCAGCAGCGCGGCAAGGAATGCCATCGTCAGGCCAATGCGCGCCTTGATCGTGATGCCTTTGTTCAACATGCTTGTTCCTGTGCTTAGCAAATAAGAGAGCGCGTACGCGTGGGGCGTCTGCGTCGAGGCGTCCCTTTTTGGGTGCGGCGCTCTAAGTTTGTTTACGGCACGGAAAACGCATACTTGAAGTATTTATATGGTGTGAAGAAAGACGTTGTAACAAATTCGGCTCAACTTCAACGGCCCGGCAAGCGACGGCGCCGCGCGGATTACGGGGCGTTTCGGGCAATGACGGGGTGTGAAAAAGGGGCGCTGAACGAACGCGCCACGGGATGAGCCGGGTTCCGGCCTGAGCTGAGTACGAGCCTCATGCAAAGGTCGAGCCCAGGCACCACGGCGGACGCTTTTGCGCGCCGCGCATCGTTGGCCTCGATGCGCGGCGGGCTCGCTGCCAATCAGGCCGAAGCGTCCAGTTCGGCGCAAGTGGGAATCGACGGCTGCGCGCCGGCGCGCGTCACCGAGAGCGCCGCCGCGCGCTGCGCGAAGCGGATCGCCGCATCGACGCTCGCGCCTTGCGCGAGTTGCGCCGCGAAGCCGCCGATGAAGGTATCGCCCGCCGCGGTCGTATCGACGGCTGCCACCCGCGGCGCGTCGTACAGCGTCGCGGCCCCGCCGTCGAGCGTCGCGTGCACGCCGCGCGGACCGAGCGTGACCAGCACGTTGCGCGCGCCGGCCGCGCGCAGCGCGGCGGCGGCCCGCGCCGCGTCCTCGGGCGAGGCGACCGGCAGGCCGGTCAGCGTGGCGGCCTCGAGTTCGTTCGGGATCAGGTAGTCGATCAGCGGCAGCCAGTCGGCCGGCAACGGACCGGTGGCGGGCGCCGGATTCAGGATCACCGTCTTGCCCAGCCGCCGCGCCGCGGCAAGCGCCGCGCGCACGGTCGCGGGCGGCGTTTCGAGCTGGCAGATCACCACGTCGGCGGCGGCCAGCACGGCCTCGTGGCGGGCAATCGTTTCGGGCGTGACTTCGCCGTTGCTGCCCGCGACGATCACGATCGCGTTCTGGCTCGCATCGTCGACGACGATCAGCGCCACGCCGGTCGCCTGCGTCCCGGTTTCCAGCGCCGCGCAGTCGATGCCTTCCGCTTCGAGTCCGGCGCGCAACTGCGCGCCATTGGCGTCCGCGCCGACGCAGCCCAGCATCGACACCCGCGCGCCCAGCCGGGCGGCCGCGACCGCCTGGTTGCCGCCCTTGCCGCCCGCCACCTGCGCGAACGTGCGGCCCGCGAGCGTCTCGCCGGGATGCGGCAGACGCGGCGCGCGCGCCACCAGATCCATGTTCAGACTACCGACCACCGTCACGCGTGAGCGCGTTCGCTGACTTGCCACTCCCTTCTCCCATAGTGCAGCGAGCTTTCGTGCGCTTCGCCGCCGTTGCGCTCATGCCGCCAGATTGCGTTTGCCCGCGCCCGCCCAGGTCGCGGTGGATTCGCGCACGATCAGCCGCGGCGACACGACGCGCCGGCGGCCGGATGCGCGCGCGGTGCCCGACGGGGTCCCGGCGATGCGTTCGATCAGCGTTTGCGCGGCCATGTCGCCGAGCGCGCGCACCGATTGCCCGACCGTCGACAGCGACGGGTAGGTGAAGCGTCCCAGTTCGATGTCGTCGAAACCGATGATCGAGCAATCGCGCGGCACGCTGATGTTGCGTTCCGCCGCCGCGCGCAGCGCGCCGATGCCCATCATGTCGTTGCCGGCGAAAATCGCCGACGGCTTCGCCGTGTCGAACAGTTGCGCCGCCGCGCGATGGCCGCCCATGCCGGAAAAATCGCTTTCGACGATCGCATCCGGCGGAATCTCGATGCCGCGCTCGGTCATCGCGCGGATGAAGCCGTGTACCCGCATCGCGCTCACCGCGGTCTCGACCGGCCCGGTAATGCAGCCAATCCGCACATGCCCCAGTTCGAGCAGGTGGCGGGTGGCGAGATAGCCGCCCTTCTCATGGTCGATCTGCACCAGGTCCGCGTTCAGCCCCTCGATGTTGCGGTCGACGATCACGAGCGGCTCGCGCGCGTCGGCGAGCGCTTGCGCGAGCACCGCGTCGTCGCCGGCGGAGGCCACGATCAGCCCGTCGATGCGCTTTTCCTGCAACACGCGCAGATAGTTGCGCTGCTTGGCCGGGTCGTCGTCGGAATTGCAGAAGAACACGCAGTAGCCGTTGCGCGAGCAGCCGTCCTCGATGCCGCGCGCGAGTTCGGCGAAATACGGGTTCGTGCTGTTCGGCACCACCAGGCCGATCGTCGCCGTCGCCCGCGCCTTGAGCGAGCGGGCCACCGCCGACGGCACGTAGTGAAGCTGACGGATCGCGTGCTCGACCTTCGCGCGCACGTCGGCGGACACGGGCCGCGAGTTGTTCACCACGTGCGATACCGTCGTGAACGACACGCCTGCCACGGCCGCTACATCCTTGATCGTCGCCATAACTGTTGCTCTCCTGCCTGTTTTTTCCGCCGGTCGCGCCATCTGGCGACCCACCGGACGTCTTCATCGAAGACAGACCAAACCCATGAATTCTTACGCTTTACCGCTAACGACACCGTGACTGCTCATGCCGCGTCAATCTGCCGGACCGCTGCGCGCCGCGAGCGGCTCAGGCGCGCTTGCGGCGGCTGCGGTAGGTGTCGAGCACCACCGCCACCACGATCACCGCGCCGGTGATCATCCGCTTGGTCGGCTCGTTCGCGCCGATCTGCGCGAGGCCGGCCGCCAGCACCGAAATGATCAACACGCCAAAAAACGTACTGATGACCGAGCCGCGCCCGCCCATCAGGCTGGTGCCGCCGATCACCACTGCCGCGATCACCTGGAGTTCCACGCCGGCACCCGCGTTCGGATCGGCCGCTTCCAGACGCGAGATCTGGAACAGCGCGGCCAGGCCCGCGAGCGCGCCCATCAACGCGAACACGATGACCTTGTACGGCCGCGGATCGACCCCGGCGAGCCGCACCGCTTCCTCGTTGGTGCCGATGCCGACCAGATAGCGGCCGAATACCGTGCGCGTGAGCACCAGTTGCGCGATCACCATCACGGCCACCGCGATCAGGAACGCCGGCGAGATGCCGAAGGCGATCGGGTTCGACAGAAAATCGAAAGCGTCGCCGATATAGGCGGTGCGCGAATTCGTCATCTGATAGGCCATGCCGCGCGCCGCTTCCAGCACGCCGAGCGAGACGATGAACGACGGAATCCGCCAGCCCACCGTCACCGAACCGGTGATCGTGCCGGTCAGCGCCGCCGCCGCGACGCCCAGCAGCGCCGACGGCAACGGCCCCCAGCCCCACTTCAGCGCGGCCACGCTCACCACCGAGCCGCCCAGCGCCAGCACCGAACCCACCGACAGATCGATCCCGGCGATGATCAGCACGAAGGTCATGCCCACCGACATCACCACCAGATCGGGAATCTGGTTGGCGATCGTGCTGAATGTGTCGTAGGTGAGAAAGTGCGAACTGAGCAGCGAGAACAGCACGATCATCGCCAGCAGCGCGCCGGCCAGACCCAGGTAATTCGAAAAGCCGAGGCGCGTGCCCGCCGGCTTGCCGCTCGCGAGCGGCGCCGACGGGTCGGCCGGCGGCATGGCGTTGTTCGTGCTGTTGGCGTTGGCCGCGCCCTGCTTGCCATTCGGCGCTTCACGCAACGATTGATCGGTCATGACAGACTCCCTGCTTCGTTGGTGTCGGGGACGGCGTGGAGCAACGCTTCGCGGCTGCGGTAGCCGGCGAACGCCGCGGCCAGCAACGCATCCTGCGACCAGCCGTCGCGTTCGAACACACCCGTCATGCTTCCCGCGGACATCACGCCGATCCGGTCGCAGATCAGCATCAGTTCGCGCAGGTCGCTCGACACCACGACGAGCGCGCGCCCTTCCCGAGCCAGCGCGCCCATCAAGCCATAAATATCGAACTTCGCGCCGACGTCGATGCCGCGCGTGGGTTCGTCGAATAACAGCACGCGGCAATCGCGCGCGAGCCAGCGGCCGATCACGACCTTCTGCTGGTTGCCGCCCGACAGTTCGCCGACGATCTGCCCCGGCCCCGAACTGCGAATCCTCATGGCGTCGATCTGCTTTTGCGCCAGCGCGTTCTCGCGCCGCGCGTCGACGATGCCATGCCGCGCCACGCTGCCGATATTGCCGAGCGACACGTTGGCCGCGATCGGCTGCGGCAGCAAAAGGCCTTCGCCTTTGCGGTCCTCGGTGATCAGCGCGATGCCGGCGCGCACCGCGTCCGTGGGCGAGGCGATGTGCACGGGCGTGGGCGGCGCGCCCGGTTTCGACGCCAGCGCGACCGTGCCGCCGTCCTTCTGATCGGCGCCGTAAATCAGCCGCATCAGTTCGGTGCGGCCCGCGCCGATCAGCCCGCTAATGCCGAAAATCTCGCCCGCGCGCACCTCGAACGAGACCTCGCGCACCACCTTGCCGCGCGTGAGCTTGTCCACCTTCAGAAGCGGCGCGCCGATATTGCGCACGCCCAGATCGATCCGCTCGCCGAGTTCACGGCCCACCATCCACGTGACGATGTCGTCGCTCGTCAGGTTGGCCATCGCGTCGACATGCACCAGCCGGCCGTCGCGCAGCACCGCGACCCGCTCGGCGACGCGCGCGAGTTCCTCCAGCCGATGCGAGATGTAGACCAGCGCGACGCCGCGCGCCTTCAGGCGGTCGATCTGCTCGAACAGCAGATCGACTTCGCGCGCGGTCAGCATCGCGGTGGGTTCGTCGAGAATCAGCACGCGGCAGTCGTCGATCAGATTGCGGGCGATCTCCACCATCTGCTGATGGCCGATGCCGAGTTCGCCGACGAGCGTATCGGGATCGATCGCGTCGAGGCCGACTTGCGCCATGGCATGGCGCGCGTCCTCGCGCAGCTTGCGGCGGTCGATCCAGCCGAAGCGGAACGCGCCCGCCTGCGGCAAGCGGTTGAGGAACAGGTTTTCGGCCACCGACAGCGTCGGCAGCAGATTGAGTTCCTGCATCACCATGCGCACGCCGAGCGCTTCGGCTTCGGTGCGGCTCGCCGGCGCATACGGCTCGCCGCCGAGGCGCATCGCGCCGGTGGTCGGGTCGACGAGCCCGCCGATGATCTTGGACAGCGTACTCTTGCCCGCGCCGTTTTCGCCGGTCAGCGCCAATACCTCGCCGGCGCGCAACGACAGCGAAACGTCGGCGAGCACCGGTTCGGCATAGGTCTTGCCGATGCCGCTAACGGACAGTACGGCAGGCACGGCGTCGTGGTCGGTTGAATCCATCGCGATCCTGGTTCGGGCGGCCGGCGCGGCCTCATGCGATTCACTCGAATGAGGCGGCGGCCGATCGCCACGTGTCATGCCGGCCCAATGCGCGGAATGCGCAGGCGCTCACGGCCACGCACCCTCCCGCCGCGCGGCCACCGTCATGACGCTTACCTCTGGCATTAACGGCGGCGCGGCAGGTTTCTTGAGCGTTTATTGAATTGCCGCGGGTTCGTGTCTCGCCCGCATGCATAGGGCATGCGACGGCGTGAGCGCGAACCCTGGAGCCGGGCTCGTTGCTGTGCTTATTGCGGTGCTTATTGCGGTGTTTTCCCGGCGACGCTTACTTCGTCACCAGGTCGCACGGCGTTTCCACCACGCCGGACAACTGCGACTGCTTCTTGTGCTCGGCGATCGCCTTCAACGCCGTATCGATGCCGAACACGGCCTGCTTGGCGGCGTATTGATCGGCGGTGGCGAGCACGCGGCCGTCCTTCAGCATCGGCTTGATCGCGCCGATGTTGTCGTAGCCGACCACCATCACCTTGCCCTGCTTGCCCGCCGCGCGCACCGCCGAGACCGCGCCGATCGCCATGTTGTCGTTGCCGGCGAGCAGCGCCTTCAGGTTCGGGTACTCGTTGAGCATGGCCGAGGCCACCGCATTGCCCTTGTCGATTTCCCATTCGCCCGATTGCACCGAGACGACCTTCGCGCCGACGCTCTGCATCGCGTCCTTGAAACCGGCGGTGCGCTGCTGCGCGTTGGTGGTGGTCGACACGCCTTCGAGAATCCCGACCTCGTCGCCCGCCTTCAGCTTTTTGGCCAGATAGTCGCCGACCTTCTGCGCGCCCTTGCGGTTGTCCGGTCCGACGAACGGCACGTTCAGATCCTTTGACTTGAGCACGTCCGGGTCGAGCCGGTTGTCGATGTTCACGACGATGATGCCCGCGTCGACCGCCTTCTTGACGACCGGCACCAGCGCCTTCGAATCGGCCGGCGCGAGCACGATCGCGTCGACCTTGGACACGATCATCTGCTCGACGATGCGGATCTGGTTCGCCGTATCGGTTTCGTCCTTGATGCCGTTGGTGATCAGGTCGAACTGGCCGGGATTGTGTTTCTGGTAATCCTTCGCGCCGTTTTCCATGGTGAGGAAGAACTCGTTGGCGAGCGACTTCATCACCAGCGCCACCTTCGGCTTATGAGCGGGCGCGGTTTGCGCGTAAGCGGCGGAAAACGGCAGCGCGGCGGTAGCGGTGGCGAGGACGGCGGCCGCCAGCAGGCGGCGGCGAATGCGATGGCTCATGCATATCTCCAAGGTTTGTCGGACTCGCGGGCGAGCCGTATTTTTAGTGACGCGCAAACGTTTGCGGGGCCTATTCTCAGCGCAGCCTGCTCGCATTGTCAACGATTCGCGGTGTTGCAGTGCACCGGGGCGCAGAATATGCGGCGGTGCGTGGCGGTCGATCGATTCGACCCGGCGCGCGTGTCGAGCGCGCCGGCAGGCGGCGTGTTGGCAAGGGTCCTCGCGGGGTGCGTACGTGGCTGAATTGCCGCCGGCTGCAAGGTCAGCGGCCAACGGGCCGCCTATGCTGGACTTTTATTGCGCGCGGTGCAAGCGTGAACATGCGCGGCGTCCCGGATGACCCGCGCGTTGCACAGCGGCGCGCTGGACGCCGGATCAGAGCCAGCCGGCTTTGCGGAAACGCCAGTACAGCACGAAATCGACCGTCGCCATGACGGTTAGACAGATGGGATAGCCGTACCGGTAGTGCAATTCGGGCAGATTCTGGAAGTTCATTCCGTAGATGCCGGCGATCATGGTCGGCACCGCGAACAGCGCCGCGAACGAGCCGAGCCGCTTGGTCACCTCGCTCTCCGCGAGCGAAATCATGCCGAGATTGACCTGCACGGCCGTGACGATCATTTCGCGCCGGCCGTCGATGGTGCGCACGATCCGTTCGAGGTGGTCGTAGACATCGCGGAAGTACGCCTGCATGCCTTCGCAAACGCTGGGAATACGCCCGCCCGTCAACTTGCTGATGGCTTCCTGAAGCGGCGCGATATGGTGCTGCAACGTGACGAGGCGCCGCTTCAGCGAGTACAGATCCTGAATGATCGCGCGCGATGCCGCCGAATTGTTGCGATCGAAAATGCGGTCTTCCAGTTGCTCGATCTCGGCGTTCATCGCCTGGACGATCGGGAAATAGCGATCGACGATGTCGTCGACGAGCGCGTACAGCACGAACGCCGAGCCCTTCTTGAGCAGCTTCGGCTCGCGCTCGCAGCGCGCGCGCACGTTCTGAAAGCCGGCGCGCGTGCCGCGGCGCACCGAGAGCACGTAGTTGCGCCCCACGAACACGTCGACCTCGCCGATCACCAGCTCGCCGTCTTCGTCCATTTCGACCGTGTGCATCACCGCGAACAGCGACTCGCCGTACTCCTCGATCTTGGGGAGCTGATGGCCCTTCTGCGCATCCTCGATCGCGAGCTCGTGCAGGCCGAACTCGTGTTTCATCACGGCCAGTTCGCCCGGCCCGGGGTCTTTCAGCGCGACCCAGACGAAGCACTCGGGCCGCGCCACGTAGTCGCTGATGCTATCGATGTCGATGTCAGCCAGCTTCCGGCCGTCCTGATAGGCGGCGCAATTGATCAGCATGTTGGATTACCTTGAAAACGAAACCGGCAGGCGCCGCGGCGCGGTGTAAGCCGAACGTCGGATTCGCATGAACGAATGCGATAGCCGTCATGTTAACGGGCTAACGGGGCGCCGCATCGACCTCATGTATCGAATTGTTATACCCCGGGCGCGATGAATGCGCGCCCCTTGCGTGACGCCGCGTTCTTCTTCATGATCGCTGCAAAGCCCGGTGCCGTGGACGCGAGCGTTACGGCTTCGCCCGCCGCGAACATGGTTTGCCCGCACTTCCGCTTCGCTGCACCGGCCATGCGCGACACCATCGCCGCCCGCCTCGCCGGATAGACACAACGACCAAGGAGACTGCAATGTGGTACTTCACCTGGATTCTCGGCATCGGCGTGGCATTGGGCTTCGGCATTATCAACGTCATGTGGCTGGAAGCCAACGGCAAGTTCGCGCGCGACCCGCAACCCGCCGGCAGCGCGTCCGGCACCGCCGAGGACACGCCTTGACCCGTCTGGTTTTTTTCTGCGGTCACGCGGGCACCGGCAAGACCACGCTCGCGAAGAAGCTGATCGGTCCGCTGATGAAGGCCACCGCATCGCCCTTCTGCCTGCTCGACAAGGACACGCTCTACGGCAGCTATAGCGCGGCCGCCATGGGCATGCTCACGGGCGATCCGAACGATCGCGACAGTCCGCTGTTTCTGGAGCATTTGCGCGAGCCCGAGTATCGCGGCCTGCTAGATACCGCCCGCGACAATCTCGCGCTCGGCGTCAGTGCGCTGGTGGTCGGGCCGTTGTCGCGCGAGGTGCGCGAACGGCGCCTGTTCGATCGCGCCTGGCTGGGGGTCGATGCGAACGTCGCGCTGCGGGTCGTATGGGTCCATACGTCGGAAGAGACCGCGCATGAGCGTATCGTCGCGCGCGGTAATCCGAACGACGCCTACAAGCTCGCGCACTGGGACGAGTACCGGCAGCGCCGCTTCGTGCCGAGCGGCGACCTTTGCGAGGACCTGTTGATGTTCGACAATACCGCGCCCGCCGCGGCGGATTACGAGGCGCTGCTGGCGCGGATCGTCGGTGAGCCGCTTGCGGTGTCGGGGATGCCGCCGGTGCCTGTGTAGCGCGGGCCCTGGTCGTAGTAACGGTGTGGATGCGGGTGTCGCGCCGGGCTTGCGCCCGACTTGTTTCCCTACTCGTCCGATATAAAAAACGCCCCGCAAGGCGGGGCGTTCGAGTGGTCCTCTGCGGGACCCTTTCTGCTTGCTCGTGGCGGACGGTTCGACAACAACCGCGTCGACAACCAATCGCACGGCCCACGGTTTCGAGCCTTTCGCAACCGCGCCGCCTTACACCGTCGCCATCGCATCCAGCGAGCGGCCTTCATACAACTGGCCGAAGCGGTTCGCCAGAAACTCGCGCAGCGATACCTGCTCCTGGCGCACAAAGCCGCTTTGCGGCAGCTTCTTCTCGCGAAACAGATCGAGCACCGCGCACATCGCGCCGGCCGTGGTGATCTGAATCGCGCTCATCGGCACGCCGCACACCGTCTTCGCGAAGATCTTGCGCGTGAACACCTCCTGCACCAGTTGACCGTCGCGCATGCCGCTCACGGTGATGAACACCAGCACCACGTCCTGCGCGGTGGCCGGCACCGAACGGCGCAGGATGGTCTTGAGCGTGTCGCGGTCGCTCGACAAACGCAGGTCTTCCAGCAGGAACTGCATCAGGTTGCGGTGGCCCGGATAGCGCACCGACTTGTAGTCGAGCGATTCGACGCGGCCCGACAACGTCTCACACAGCGTGCCCAAGCCGCCGGAGGTGTTGAAGGCTTCGTATTCGGTGCCGTCGAGCGAGAAATGCTCCAGGCCTTCGAGCGGCTGCACCCATTGCGTGCGGCTGTCGCGGATCGCTTCGCACGGCTGGCAGTATTCGTTGATCAGACCGTCGACGCTCCACGTCAGGTTGTACTTCAGCGCATTGGTCGGAAATTCCGGCAGTGCGCCCACGCGCATCTTGACGTCGCGGATTTCCGTGAAGCGGTTCGCCAGTTCATGCGCGGCGATGCCGATGAAGCCCGGCGCGAGACCGCACTGCGGCATGAAGGCGTGCTCGGCGCCGTCGGCGATCGCGCGGATCGCGTGGGTGGCGCGCACGTCCTCGGTCAGGTCGAAGTAATGCACGCCCGCGCCCTTGGCCGCCGAGGCGACGTTCACGGCCAGGTAATAAGGCAGCGCGTTGACGAGCGCATCGAAGCCTTGCATCGCGGCGCGCAGCGCGGCGGCATCGGCGGAATCGACGCGGCGGGTCGGAATGCCCTGGGCGGAAAGCTTGTCGAGCGCGTGCTGGTCGCGGTCGAACGCGACGACATCGTAGTCGCCGGTGTCGCGCAACAGGTGGGCAATGGTGTGACCGATCAAACCTGCGCCAACGATGGCTACTTTCATGCGCTTCTCCAATTTTTTGTGTGCGCTGTCTCAAGCGTGGAAGTGCGCTGCGCGCTACGCGCCGCGCCCGGCGGGCCGAACCCTTGAGACACAGTTTAGGGAGAAGCAAAAACAGTTCATACACGCAAAATGCTGCGTTATGACCATAGACTTCGACGTTATGACGACACGGCCAGTCGAAATGTCGAAAACGTATAAAAATGGCGTAAGCGGCGCGCGCTGCGCTCACACCATGCCGCGGTCGATCTTGCGCGCGAGAATGATCGAGGTCGTGGTCCGCACGACGCCTTCCAGCCCGCCGATCTGATCGAGCAGATCGTTGAGGCGATCGGGCGAATCCGCGCGCAGCCACGCGACGTAATCGAACTCGCCGCTCACCGCGCACAGCAACTGCACCTCGGGCATCTTGCCGAGCCGCTTCTGCACCGCCGGCCCGTGCCGCGGCGCGATGATGATGCCGACGTACGCATAGATGCTGGAGTCGAGCACGTCCTGGCCGAGCCGCACGCTATAGCCCGCGATCACGTTGCTGCGTTCGAGCCGCGCGATGCGCGCGATCACGGTGGTGCGCGCCACGCCCAGTTGGCGCGCGAGATTGGCGACGCTCTCGCGCGCATTGGCTTGCAGCAGCGCAACGAGGTTGCGGTCGAGGTCGTCGAGTTGATCGAGGCGCGGAGGTCTCATCGTGAAGAAGGAAGTGGTTGATCGGTGGCCGGATGGATTATCGCGCGTCTTCAATCGCGAACGAGGCGATGCGGTGACCCGGCACACCTGGTCCCCGGACAGAATTCATACGTCAAGGCTGGTGGTGCGTTTCGGCTGATCTTTGGAACTTATGCCCCACCGCTCCCACCTCGGTCTGGAAAGAAGCGGGCCGGAAGCAAGCGCCATTTCCATAGCCCAGCCCCGCGCGGGGCTTTTTCATGTCAGCCGTTGGCAACCAGTGAGTCCACGAGATCGCGCCCCTCGCGATAGGCCGCATCGAGCGCCTCTGCTTCGGTCGCAAAGACGTCGCCGAGTTCATAAAACTGCTTGCGTTGCCCGGCATGACGCAGATCAGCGCCTGGTCGGCATACATACCCGTTGTAATGGTAGGGGGTGTTTGGCGTCGGGGGCCCATATGCAAGGATCGGCAGCACCCAGATTTCAAATCCCTTGTAGTCGATTTTTTCCCACATAGACACCTCGAACGTTAGTGTCGCGGTACCGCCGCGCGCGGTCCTTTTCTTCGTATGGCTGCGGCTTTCTGAGTCCAGATCGACTGGATCGTCGACATACAGGAAGGCGGCCGCGTTATTTGTGGTTGATCTTTGCCAGGCGCTCCATACACTTTACGCATGTCATCGCGTAAAGGAAATGTCATGAAGCCGATCAGATTGCGCGTGCCGCGGGAGGAAGCAGGGAACCTCCCGGACGATCTCACCGCATGGGCGAGCACCAGTGGAGTCGATCCAGGTCTCACGATATTCAACGAACCGGGGAAGACCACGAACACCAGCTCGACCACGCTGTATCTCGTCCATGTGAACGAAAGCTTCTTCGATCAGTTTCCGGAGTGGCGCATGTACATTGAGCAGTAGCGTGGCAGCGCTTGCGGAGCGCGTTGGATGTAAGCCTCGCAGCTTGGCATGTGTGACGCGTTGGCTCGAACTTGACCGGTGGGGGTTTGCGGTAAACATCGCTGGAGTTCCGATGGTCACGCGCGAATATTACGAAGCGGAATCGTCTGTTGCGTCTGCGACTTCAAAAACGCACTCGCGTGCAGCGCTTTCGCTCACGCGCCGAACCGCTCGATCACGAAATCGATGAAGCTGGTGAGCTTGGGCGTGGCGCGGCGATCGCGCGGGTAAAGCAGATGAACCGGCGCGCCTTCAGGCAGATAGTCCTCGAGTACCGACACCAGTTCGCCGCTGGCGATCTCCTTGGCGAGCAGCGCCTCCGGCTGCAACACGAGGCCGAAGCCGCGCAACGCGGCAACCTTGAGCGCCTGGCCGTTGTTGGCGCGAAACCGGCCCGCACGCAGCGGCTTGTCGCCGGCAGTTTCGCCGTCCAGCCGCCACGTTCCTTCGCGGCCCCAATGCAGAAAACCGAGGCATTCGTGATGCGCGAGATCGGCCGGCGTGCGCGGCGTGCCGGCGCGCGCCAGATACGCGGGCGACGCGCACGCGCGCATCCGGTAGGGCTTCAACGGTCGCGCGACGAAGCTCGAATCCGGCAGATGACCGATCCGCACCGACGCGTCGAAGCCCTCTTCCACCAGGTCGATCACACGGTTCGACAGATCGAGTTCGAGCGTGACGTCCGGCCACGCGCTCAGATAGTCGGTCATGGCGGGCGCGAAAACCTCGGCGCCGTAAGTGAGCGGCACCGTCACCTTGAGCACGCCGCGCGGCGCGGCCGCCATCGCCTCGGCGAGCGACTCGGCCGCCTTCACGTCGGCGAGAATCCGCCGGCATTGCTCGTAATACTGCCGGCCTATCTCCGTCAGACTTTGCCGGCGCGTGGTGCGCGTGAGCAGCCGCGTCGCCAGCCGGGTTTCGAGCGAACGGATGTGCTTGCCCACCATCGCCGACGAAATGTCGAAGCGCTCGGCCGCCGCGGTCAAGCTGCCCGCCTCGACCACGGCGACGAAAATCTCCATGCTGACGAATTTATCCACCCGCTATTTCCTGTTCGTTTCGGTTGTAAGCGTTTGTCGCGCACGAGCCGCATTGTAGGGATATCGTGATACTAATAGCGCCGACGGCGAACCAGGCAGCCGGTCGCCATGCGTCGCCACGGCTCACGCACGCATGGCGGGCCGCTCGCCCTGTACGCCTTGTCCCAATTCGAATAGACATCAGGAGTTTCGATGAAAAAAACACTGGTACTGCTGGCCTCCGCCGTCGCGATGAGCGGCGCATTCGCCCAGGCTTCCGCGCCGGTTCCGGCTTCCCCCGCGGCGAGCGCCGCCGCTTCCTCGCCCGCCGCCAAGGCCGGACACGAGCGCAACGTCGAGGACCGCATCGCCTACCTGCACTCGCAATTGAAGATCACGGCGGCGCAGGAGCCGCAGTGGAACACCTTCGCCGACGTGATGCGCGGCAACGGCCAGACGATGGGCCAACTGTTCCAGCAGCGCAAGGCGGCCACCAACGTGACGGCGGTCGACGACATGAAGCAATATGCCGCGATCTCGCAAGCGCACGCGGACGGCATGAAGAAGCTGGTCGACGCATTCGACCCGCTGTACAACAGCCTCTCGCCGGAACAGAAGAAGCTGGCCGACGTGACGTTCCATCAGCCGGGCGGCGTCGAGGGCGGTCGGCGTCATCATGGCAAGGGCAAGGTCGGCAAGGTCGCGCCGGCGCCCGCGAGCGACGCGGCGGTCAAGCCGTAAGACTTTGATCGCGCGCAGCGCGGCGTTTGCGCGCTGCGCCGCGATTCATTCACGCCGCCGTCAGCGGCAAAAGAAGCGGGTCTCGAGACGCATCTGGCATGATGCGGGCATGCGCGGCGCCACGTCACGGCGCCGCGGTCAACATCTCTCTACCCATTCGCTTCATGACCGAACTCAAAAACCTCGACCTCAGTCAAGATGCCAACGCTCACCGTGTCGTCAAGAACGAAACGGTGAGCGTCGAATTCGCCGCCGCCGAAGGCCAATTGATGAGCCTCGAAGGCCCGAACCGCTATGCTCGCGGCGACGCGCTGATCACCGGATCGACCGGCGACCGCTGGGTCGTCTCGCGCGCGCGCTTCGACGCCAAATACCTCCCTGCCGACGCCGCCGTCTCGCACGGCCAACCGGGCCCGTACCGCAACCGCCCCGCCGTCGTCCTCGCCAAACAGATGAACGAAGCGTTCTCGCTCGCCCGCTCGGCGGACGGCGGCGACGTGCTGCACGGCGTGGCCGGCGACTGGATCATGCAGTACGCGCCGGGCGACTACGGCGTCGTCCAGGCCGCGCGCTTCGCGAAGGTCTATCGGCTCGCGGATTGATTCGCTTCAGGCAAAACCGTCGGGCAAATCCGTCAGGCAAACTCGTCGCCCAGATTGACGGTGACGTCGCGCGGCACCGCCTCGCCGTTCGCATACTGCTCTTCGAGCGAGCCGATGCTCGCTTCGACATACGCGCGCAGCACCGCGAAACTGCGGCCGCGCAGCCGCGCCGGCAACGCGCGATAACGCGCCCACGCGGCCGGCGCGATCACCACGCTCATCACGATGCGGCGCGCGGCCGCGCCGAAACGCATCGCCACCCAGTGAATCGCCAGCGTCGGCGTGCCGTCCTCAGCCGCGCGCTGGATGAACTGCGTCTGCTCGGGGAACAGATCGCTGATGACGCGCGCCAATTCCTCGAACTCGGGATTCGCGCAGTCGTATTGGTAAGCTTCCATGAGATGTGCCGAAAGTGGTCTGGAGAGTCCGCGGATATCGCAAGGATGGGCCGACGGTTCAACGCGCCGGCATGGCTCATGCGGGCACCGGCGCACGCCGGAACGTCCTGAACAACAGACCCGCGACGAGCAGCGCCGCCAGCGCATAAATACCGTCCACCGCCGCGAGCGGCACGAGTTGCGCCTGGAACAGCGCGGCGGGCACGTCCACCAGCGCGTGCAGCACGATGGCGAGCGGCAGGATGCCGCGCCAGCCCGCCCGCAAGCCGCGCCACATCAGCACCGACAAGCCGATCTGGAACACCAGCGCGGCCACGCGTTCGAGCGCGAAGATGCCGGCCGTCTGCGGCGTCAGGCTTGCGAGAATCACGTGGATGCGCATCAACGAATCGGCCGGCAGGTTGCTTAGATAGCCGTCCAGTTCGCCACGGTTTTCGAGCACCGCGAACAGGATCCATTGAATCTGCACCAGCACGCCGACGAGCCACGCTTCGGCGCCGCCGTGGCCAAGGCCGTACGTGAGCGCGGTGCCGTCGCCGGCGGCCGCCGTGGAGGCCGGCTTCGCCGCGGCGCGCTTAAGCAGCAGGCGCATGCCGATGAAGCGCCCCACTTCCTCGCAGATTCCGGCAACGAGCGCGCCGTACACCACGAAGGCGAGCGGATTCGACAGGAAAGTGGCCGTCGCCTCGTTCCGATGCAGCACGTAATCGTTCAGCGCGCGCTCGATCACCATCGCGAAGAGCGCGAACACGGCGATGCCGATGATCGCATCGCGCGGCTTGAGCGCGAGCGGCCGGCGCAGACGACGGTAGATCAGGAACGGTAAAGCGGCGACCAGCAGCGTCGCGACGGCGAGGCTCGACAGGGTAAGCGGTGCAACAACCATGAGTTTCCTTGCGATGACCGGCGCGCACCCGCTGCGCGCCGCAGCCCGAATGATCGCAGATCAGCGCGGAGTCAGCGCGAAGTCAGCGCGGAGTCAGCGCGAAGTCGGCGGGAAATCAGCGCAAGGTCGAGGCGCGGACGATCAATTCGCCCGGCAAAAGGCAGTCGCGCGCACTGGTTTGAACGCCTTCGATGCGCTCGTGCAGGAACTCGACCGCGCGGTAGCCGATCTCGTAGGTAGGCTGGCGGATGGTCGTGACGCCGGTCAATTCGGCCCAGTCGGGGTCGTCGATGGAGAGGAGCGCGACGCGTGATTGCCAGGCGGCGCCGTAACGCGCCTTCAGGTGCAATGCGAGGCAGAGCGCGACCGGCGCGTTCGCGGCGAAGAGGGCGATGCGTGCGGCGTTGGTTGGGGCGTTGGTCGAGGCATTGCTTGCATCGCCAGCCGCATCGATCGCGCGGTCGAGTTCGGCGAGGCCGCGTGCGACCGCGGCGCTGTCGGCAAGATCGAGCACCAGCGTATGCCCGCGCACGCGACCATTGGCGCCTGCACGACTTACTCCGCTTACTCCACTTACTCCCGACGCACCCCAACCGCCCTCCCCTCGACCACCCACCGCACTCGCACTCCACTCGCCCTGCGCGCTCATCACCTCGCGAAACGCCGCCTCGCGCAACCGCCGCGAACTGACCTGCTCGAACGGCTGCACGACGAACCAGATCTCGTCGAAGCCGTTATCCAGCAGATGCCGCGTGCCGAGTTCGGCCGCCGCCCGGTTGTCCAGGCCGACCATATCGGCGACGAGCCCTTCCACCGAACGGTCCACCAGCACCGCCGGAATCCCGCCGCCGCCCACCGGCCGCAGCGTTTCCTCGCGCACGCCGAGCGCGTTGACGATCACGCCTTCCACCCGATAGGTAGTGAGCAGTTGCAGATAGCGCCGCTCCATCTCCACTTCGTTCGCCGCGTGGCAGATCAGCGGCATCAGGCCGAGCGCGTGACAGGCCGCCTCCGCGCCTTGCAGCACCTCGACGGTGTACGGATTGGTCAGGTCGGCGAGCAGCATGCCGATCAACCGGTTGCGGCCACGCTTGAGCCCACGCGCCATCTGGTTCGGCTGATAGTCGAGCCGTTCGATCGCCGCCTCGATGCGCGCGCGCAACTCGGGCGACAACGCGCTCATCTCGCCGTTCAGATAGCGCGAGATGCTGGTCTTGCCGGTGCCGGCTTCGCGCGCGACGTCGGTGATCGTCGCGCGGCGCGGCGTGGCGGGCGGCATCGGGTTCATTGGCGCATGGCTCACCGACGCAAGACTTCGCGATTGACGATGTTGGCGGTGAGCGTGCCGTCGAGCGCGGCGACCAGGTTTTCCGCCGCGTTGCGCGCCATCGCGTGACGCGTCTCGTGAGTCGCCGAGCCGATGTGCGGCAACGCGACCACGTTCGGCATCGTCAGCAAAGGCGAATCGGCCGGCAGCGGTTCGGTCTCGAACACGTCGAGACCGGCGCCGTGAATCGTGCCGTTGCGCAGCGCCTCGATCAACGCGTTTTCGTCGACGGTCGCGCCGCGCGAGGCGTTGATCAGAATCGCGCTGCGCTTCATCGACCCGAGTTCGGCCGCGCCGATCAGGTGCTTCGTCTCGGGCGTCAAGGGCACTTGCAGGCAGACGAAATCGGCGCTGGCAAGCAGCTCCGCCAACTCGACGCGCCGCGCGCCGTACGCCTGTTCCGCCTGCGGATTCGCGCTGCGGTTCGTGTACAGCACCTTCATGCCGAAGCCGAGCGCCGCGCGCCGCGCGACCGCGCCGCCAATGCGCCCCAGCCCGACGATGCCGAGCGTCTTGCCCTGCACGTCCACGCCGAAATGCGCCGGCCCGATGCTTTGCCGCCACTGCCCGGCCTTGACCCAGTTCGCGAGTTCGACCACCCGGCGCGCCGACGCCAGAATCAGCGAGAACACGGTGTCGGCGGTCGATTCGGTCAGCACGTCCGGCGTGTGCGCGAGCACGATGCCGCGCCGCGTGAGATCGGCGACATCGAACTGGTCGAAGCCCACCGAGATGGTCGACAAGGCCGTCAGCCGGCTCGCGCCTTCGAGCATCGCCGGCGTGATCCTCACGCTGGCGCCGATGCCGCCGTCCGCGTCGCGCAGCGCGGCAACCAGCGCGTCGTGCCGCGCGGGATCGACCTGCACGACTTGCGCATGCTGTTGCAGATAGGCGAGCACGTCCTCGGGCAACGATTTCCAGGCGACGATTTTCTTCATCAGCTTATTTTCCTTGCAACGGTGTGGCGAGCGTGGGGGCCTTGGTCAGCGGCTGCGGCTTGACGGCCAGCGTCAGGATCACCGCGGCGATCAACGCCACGCTCATGAACGCATACGATGCCGCGGGCGAGCCGGTCGCGCCGTTCAGATAGCCGACCACGTACGAGCCGACGAACGAACCCAGCGCGCCCATGCTGTTGATCAGCGCCATCGCGCCGCCCGCGACGTTCTTCGGCAGCAGTTCCGGCACGATCGCGAAGAACGGGCCATAAGGCGCGTACATCGCGGCGCCGGCGATCACCAGCAGCGCGTACGACAGCCAGAAGTGCGTGGAGCCGATCGCATACGACGCCGCGAAGGCCACCGCGCCGATCAGCAAAAACGGCCACACGAACACCTTGCGGCGGTTGAGTTTATCGGATGCCCACGAAGCCGCAAGCATCGCGATCGTCGCGGCCAGATACGGCAGCGCGGACAGCCAGCCGGTTTCCACCATGCCGAGCGTCGAGCCGTTCTTCAGGATCGACGGCAGCCACAGCACGAAACCGTACACGCCGATGCTCCAGCAGAAATATTGCGCGCACAGCTTGATCACCGCCGGCGAGCGGAAAGCCTCGCCGTAATTGCGCACGGGTTTGATCGCGGCCTGCTCGGCGCGCAGCGTTTCGGCGAGATCGGCCTTCTGTTGCGCCGTGAGCCACGAGACCTGCTGCGGCTTGTCCTGCACGATGAACCACCAGCACACGGCCCATAGAATCGCCGGCACGCCTTCGGCGACGAACATGTGACGCCAGCCGAACGAATGCACCAGATAGCCGGACACCACCGACATCCACAGCACCGTCACCGGATTGCCGAGAATCAGGAAGGTGTTGGCGCGCGAGCGCTCGCGCTTCGTGAACCAGTTGCTGATGAAGATCAGCATCGCCGGCATCACGGCGGCTTCGACCACGCCGAGCATGAAGCGGATCACCATCAGCGAGGGAATGTTGCTGACCATGCCGGTCAGCGCCGCGCAGCCGCCCCACAAAACGAGGCTCCAGAACACGAGCTTCTTGACGCTGCGGCGTTCCGCGTAGATCGCGCCCGGAATCTGGAAGAAGAAATAGCCGAGGAAGAACAACGCGCCGATCAGCGACGACAGTCCCTTGCTGATGCCCAGGTCCTGGTTGATGCCGGCGGCGGCCGCGAAACCGTAGTTCGCGCGGTCGAGATAAGCGAGGCTGTAGGTGATGAAAACGATCGGCATGATCGTCCACCAACGGCGGATCGCAAGCGATGAAGTCATGAGTGTCTCCTTTGACGGCTTTCCGAAACAATGATGAACGGTTGTCATGCGGCGCCGTGCGGGCGCTCTTGTTGTTATCGAACGGCGTTCACGCGGCGTTGGCGATGCGCGGCGCGGCAGTGAGGTCGAGCGTATCGAGTTCGAGCGCGTCGAGTTCGGCGCGCGTCGGCAGGCCCTCGGAATCGCCGATCACCTGGATCGCCAGCGCGCCGATGCGATTGCCGCGCGCCACCGCTTGCGGCAGCGGCTTGCCTTCGAGCAACGCGCTGATCACGCCGACCGCGAAACCGTCGCCCGCGCCGACCGTGTCCACCACGTTCGCGACGGGTTCACAGGCGATCACGGCGGCATCGTCGGCGCTGCGGAAGTACGCGCCTTGCGCGCCGAGCTTGACGATCACGGCGCGCGCGCCGCGGTCGAGATAGAACTTCGCGATGTCCTCGGGCTGCGTGTAGCCGGTCAGGATCTCGCCCTCGCCGATGCCGGGCAGCACCCAGTCGGCCAGGGCCGCGAGCGCGTTCAAGCCTTCGACCATCGCCGCGCGCGAGGGCCACAGCGTCGGACGCAAGTTCGGGTCGAAGGAAATCGTCTTGCCGGCCGCACGCATTTCATGCGCCAGATGGAAGGCGAGTTCGCGCGAACTCGCGGAGATCGCCGGCGCGACGCCGGTCAGATGCAGATGACGGGCGGAGAGTACATATTCCGCCGCGTAGTCGTCCAGCGACAGGTGGCTCGCCGCCGATCCCTTGCGGAAGTATTCGATCGCGGGATCGCTGCCGTCGTCGGCTTTCGACTTCAGCTGGAAGCCGGTGGGGTAGCGCTCGTCGGTGGTGACGCGGCGTTGGTCGATGCCTTCCTTCGTCAGCGTGTCGCGCACGTACTGGCCGAACGAATCGTGGCCGACGCGGCTCATCCAGCCGACGTTGAAGCCGAGCCTGGCAAGACCGATCGCCACGTTCAGATCGGCGCCCGCGACGCGTTTGGTGAACCGTCCGACGCCCGCGAGCGGGCCGGTTTCGGCGGCCACGAACATGGCCATTGCTTCGCCGTAGGTGATGACGTCGAGTGCTGCGCCTGGGTTGCTCATGCTTCGCTCCTGCGGGGTTCTTTGGGTGGTGGGTCGCGGTGGTGCCGGTTTACGGGTTGCGTGTGCTGGTGCGCTTTTTTGCGTGGCCTCTTTGCGTGGGCCTCTTTGCGTGGGCCTCTTTGCGTGGGCCTCTTTGCGTGGGCTTCTTTGCGTGTGCTTCTTTGCGTGTGCTTCTTTGCGTGTGCTTCTTTGCGTGTGCTTCTTTGCGTGTGCTTCTTTACGGCGTTTGCTTCTTTACGGCGTTTGCTTCTTTACGGCGTGTGCTTCTTTACGGCGTGTGTCTCTTTACGGCGTGTGCCTCTTTACGGCGTGTGCCTCTTTACGGCGTGTGTCTCTTTACGGCGTGTGCCTCTTTACGGCGTTTGCCTCTTTACGGCGTGCGCTTCCCCGCACGCGCCTCTTTGACTCCGCTAACACTGCTCACGCCTCGCCGCCTACTTTCCGCCACGCGTCTTTTTACCTGTCGCTGCTCTCTCAGGTCCTGCTTGCCGCTCACGCGGCGGCCAGCCACGCGACGTAGTGCGCCGCGTCCGCCTCGATACGGCTCGCATCGAACGGAAATTCGATGCCGCGCGGCACGTGGCGCGGCAGGTTGTCGAGCACCGCGGCGAACTGCGCGTCGCCGGCGGCCGGAGCAGCGGGAAAGCGCCGCGCGCCTTCGCCCACCGCCGTCTTGCAATGGATGTATTCGACGTGCGCCGCAAGCGGCCCGGCCGCGTCGAGCGGCGCGACGCCGCGCCATGCCCAGTTGCCGATGTCGAAGGTCATGCCCAGCACGTCCGTATGCCCTTCACGCGCCAACGCGTCGAACAACCCGACGAATTGCGCGAGCGACCCGCCTTCGGCCAATTGCCCGTTTTCGACGACGAGCCGGACATCCGCGCAACGCATATGCTCGGCGATCACCGCGGCATTGGCCTCGGCGGCGAAACCGCCGAGTTGTAACTTGACGAAGCGCGCGCCGAGCGCGATCGCTTCTTCGACGGAGACGCGCAGCGCGTCGGCGTTCAGCTTGCCGTCCGTTGTGTAAAGCGAAGCCGGCGTCGAGTAGACCGACCACAGGCCCAGTTCGGTAATCCGCTTGCCGAGCGCGCGCAACGCGGGCGGCGCCGCGTCGGCCTCGTCGGAAAACAGTTCGCGGCGCACCTCGAAGCCCGCCGCGCCGGCTCGCCCCGTCGCCTCGGCCCATTTCAGATGGCCGCCCGCGCGGACCGCCTCCATGCCGAAAGCGCTTGCGACGATCACTACGTCAACTGCTTCTGTCATGTTGAATCCGCTCGAATTCTGCGTTGTATCAGCGCTTGGAACCGGTTCCAACGCCGTTTCGAAAAAAAGCGCCGAGGCGCTTGGACGACCGAATAGTGCGCCGTGGCCGGGGTGACGCACCATAGAGGAAATCCCCAGGGGAAGCGTGGCATGGTAAGTGTGTCGAGCGTGTCTGCTGGCGGCAAGGATGCCCGGAGCCGCCCGCCGGGATCCCACGGTCCGCAGCCTTGGCGCCGGCAACCGGTCCGCCAGTTTTGCGCTAATTCGCTTCACATCGCGCGTCGCATCGCGCGTCACATTGCACGCCACTTCACGCGCCATCCGCGAGACACAGGGCGAGAAACTGTTCGACCACCCGCGACGGCGCGCTCGCATGCGGCACGAGGATCGACAGACGCCGCGTCAGCGGCTCCGGGCTTAGCGAGAACAGACGCAACGCGCCGTTCTCATGGCGCATCGACATGGCCGAGACAAAGCCGATGCCCATGCCGGCCCGCACCGCCTCCTTCACGCCCTCGACACCGGCGATTTCCAGGGCGACCCGCATCGGCACGCCCGCGCGCGCGAACGCCCGCTCGACGACCTGCCGCACGCCCGATCCGGCCTCGCGCAAAACCAGCGGATGCGCGCCGAAATCCGCCAGTTCCGCCCGCCCGCTTTCGAGACCCGCGCCGCCCGCCTGCGCCAACGGATGCGAGCGCGGCATGATCGCGACGATCTCATCCTCACGCCAGGCGTGCACCGCGGTGTCGGGCGGCAGATCCGCGCCGACCGGCCCCTCGACCAACGCGATGTCCACCGAGCCGAGCGCGCCGACGATCTCGGTGGTGTTGCCGTCCGCGGTATGCAGCGTGACGTCCGGATGGCGGCGATGGAAGTCGGCGATCAGATACGGCAGCAGATAACTCGCCGGCGTGGTGCTCGCGCCGATCCGCAACGTGCCTTGCTCCAGGCCGCGCAAGGCGTCGCGGTATGCGTGCGCTTGCCGCCAGGTGTCGCGCAGCCGCGCGGCGTAGCTCGCCAGTTGCTCGCCGGCGGGCGTGAGGCGCACCCCGCGGCCGTCGCGCTGGTAAAGCGGTTCGCCGAATTCGTCCTGCAACTGCCGCAATTGCCCGGACACCGCCGGCTGCGACAAATGCAATGCAACAGCCGCGCGACTGATGTTGCGATGCTCGGCGACGGCGGCGAAAGTTATAAGCTGGTCGGGGGTCATGATGATACAAATATCGGTTTAGTCGATACTTTACATCCCAAATCACGATTTTTCATATCGTTATATTCAATTTAGGATTAGGGCCATTGAATCAGCCAGCCAATAAGGACTGCGCCATGACCACTGCCCATCTCATCGCTGCAACCACACCGGCCGGATCGTCCACTCGTGGCCTGCTCAACGGCATTCTTTTCGTCGCGCTTTTCGCGGCTGCCGTGACCCACATCGCGTCGATTCCGGCCATCGCCGGACTGGGGCTGAGCCCGCTGATCGTCGGCATCGTGGCGGGCGCGGTTTACGGCAACGCGCTGCGCGACGGCATGCCGGAAAGCTGGGCGGCCGGCGTCAACTTTTCGGCGCGCAAGCTTCTGCGCATCGCGGTGGCGTTCTTCGGGCTGCGCGTGAGTCTGCAGGAAATCGCTCAGGTCGGCTTGCCGGGGCTCGCGGAATCGGTACTGATCGTCGTGAGCACGCTCGTGCTCGGCACGTGGGCCGGCATGAAAATCATGAAACTCGACCGCGACACGGCATTGCTGACGGCCGCGGGCAGCGCGATCTGCGGCGCGGCCGCCGTGCTCGCCTTCGAGTCGACGTTGCAATCGAAGCCGCACAAGAGCGCGATGGCGGTGGGCAGCGTCGTGCTGTTCGGCACGCTTTCGATGTTCCTCTACCCGGCGCTGTTCAAGGCGGGCTGGCTGCATCTGGACACGGTCGGCGCGGGGCTTTTCTTCGGCGGCACCATTCACGAGGTGGCGCAAGTGGTCGGCGCGGCCAGCAACGTGAGCCCGGAAGCGACGCACATCGCCACCATCGTCAAGATGACTCGCGTGATGCTGCTGGTGCCGGTGCTGCTGATGGTCGGCATGTGGGCGAACCGCACGGCGCGCGGCGCGGCGGCGCACGACGGCAAGCACCATGCTCCGCGCAAGCTGGCGATTCCGTGGTTCGCGCTCGGCTTTCTCGCCTTCGTCGTGATCAACTCGCTGCATGTGCTGCCGGCAACCGCGACCAGCACGCTCAACACGCTCGACACCTTCGCACTGACGATGGCCATGACCGCGCTCGGCATCGAGACGCGCCTCTCGCAGATCCGTCAGGCCGGCCCGCGCGCGCTGACCACCGGTTTCATCCTGTACGTGTGGCTGACTCTGGGCGGACTGGGAATCACATGGACTGTCCAGCACCTGCTCGGCTAAGCCGCCCTCGCCTTCGAACCCACCCCGCCGCGCGCGGGGTTTCGCGCATTCTGGAGAACATCCGGCGCGCTCGCACGGCATACTGGTTGCTCACGTTACCTACTCATGCAACCCGTTCACCGCAACCCGAATGAGGATCGATCGATGAGCCTGGAACTTTACTATTGGGACGGCCTGCAAGGCCGCGGCGAATTCGTGCGGCTCGCGCTGGAAGAAGCCGGCGCCGACTACGTGGAAGTGGCGCGCGGCGAGCCCGCCGAGGGCCTCGGCACGAGCGCGATGATGGCCGTCATGAAGAGCAGGGACGAACCGTATCCGCCCTTCGCGCCGCCGTTCCTGAAGGACGGCGATCTGGTGATTTCGCAGACCGCCAACATCCTGTTCTACCTCGGCCCGCGGCTCAACCTCGCGCCTTCGGTGGAGAGCCTGCGCTACGTCGCCAACGGCCTGCAACTGACGATCGCCGACGTGGTCACCGAGGCGCACGACACGCATCACCCGCTCGCCAGCGCGCTCTATTACGAGGATCAGAAAGACGCGGCCAAGGCGCGCGCGCACGACTTCATCGACAACCGCATTCCGAAGTTCATGAATTATTTCGAGCGCGTGCTGAAGCAGAATCCGGCCGGCGATACGTTCATGGTGGGCGACGCGCTCACCTACGTCGACCTGTCGATGTTCCAGTTGATCGACGGTCTGCTATACGCGTTTCCGCGCGCGCTCAAGCGTTTCGGCGAACACTATCCGCGGCTCGCCGCGCTGCACGACGCCGTGATCGAGCGGCCGAACATCGCCGCGTATCTGCAGTCGGAACGGCGCATCGAGCATAACGAAGCGTGCATCTTCCGGCACTATCCCGAACTCGACAAGGCGGCGGCTTGACCCGCGCCGCTCTTCCCCGCTCACCCGCCGCCGCGCGCCCGCTTTCGAGAGCGGGCGCGCTGCTGTTGCCGTGCGCGTTTTTCCACTCCCTCTCACGCCCTGTCCCGCCGACGTGCTTTCGTTCCTGCTGAAGCTGCGCACCCGCGCCCAAAATCTCTTCCGTCTCTCAGAAGCCCATACGATGCTGGTCTGGTCGGTGGTGGTCGGCGTCGCCGGCGCCTTCGCGACGATCGCTTTTCGCGAGGGCATCGCGCTGCTGCAATTCGCGGTGGCCGGCAAGTCCGGCAGTTTCGTCGAAATGGCGCGCAGCCTGCCGTGGACGGTGCGGATCTGGCTGCCCGCCGCGGGCGGTCTGATCGCCGGTTTCTTTCTGCTGATCGCGCAGCGTCACGCGGACAAATGCAACCACATCGACTACATGGAAGCGGTCGCGATCGGCGACGGCGTGGTGCCGGTGAAGCTGAGCCTGTGGCGCAGCGTGTCGTCGCTGTTCACGATTTCGAGCGGCGGCTCGATCGGCCGCGAAGGACCGATGGTGCAACTGGCGGCGCTCGCCGCATCGCTGATCGGACGCTGGGTGCATTTCGATCCGGCGCGGCTGCGTCTGCTGGTGGCCTGCGGCGCGGCGGCGGGGATCACGTCCGCGTATAACGCGCCGATCGCCGGCGCGTTTTTCGTCACCGAGATCGTGCTCGGCTCGATCGCGATGGAAAGCTTCGGGCCCGTGGTGGTCGCCGCCGTGGTCGCCAACATCACGATGCGCGAATTCGCCGGCTACAAGCCGCCGTACGAGATGCCGGTGTTTCCGCCGGTCACGGGCGTCGAGGTGATGCTGTTCGTCGCGCTCGGCGTGCTGTGCGGCGCGGCCGCGCCGCAGTTTCTGCGGCTGCTCGACGCGTCGAAGGCGGGCTTTCGCAAGCTGCCCTTGCCGCTGCCCGCGCGGCTCGCGCTCGGCGGCCTGGTGGTCGGCATTCTGTCGGTGTGGACGCCCGAGGTCTGGGGCAACGGCTACAGCGTGGTCAACTCGATCCTGCATTCGTCGTGGACGTGGGGCGCACTCGTCGTCGTGCTGCTGTTCAAGCTGATCGCGACGGCGGCCACCGCCGGTTCGGGCGCGATCGGCGGGGTCTTCACGCCGACGCTCTTCGTCGGCGCGGTGGTCGGCTCGCTGTTCGGCCAGGGCATGCATACGCTGTGGCCGCATGGCACGTCGGCGCCGTTCGCCTACGCGATGGTCGGCATGGGCGCGTTTCTGGCGGGCGCGACCCAGGCGCCGCTGATGGCGATCCTGATGATCTTCGAGATGACGCTCAGCTATCAGGTGGTGTTGCCGCTGATGCTGTCATGCGTGGTCGCGTATTTCGTGTCGCGCGCGATCGGCAAGACCTCGATGTACGAAATCACGCTGCGCCGCAATCAGCAGGAACAGGAACGCATCCGCCTGCGCGCCACGCAGATGCGCGAACTGATCCGCCCGGCCGAAACCGTCGTGCCGCCGAACGCGACCGTGCACGACATGACGCGCGTGTTCCTCGAATATCCGGTGAAGTATCTGTACGTCGCCAATGAGTCGGGGGCGTTTCTCGGCGTGGTCGCGTTGAAGGACATCACCTCGGATCTGCTCGACAAGCGCGATACCTCCACCAAGACCGCCGCGGATTATCTGCAACCGCATTTCGACGTGCTCACGCCCGACATGCCGCTCGGCGTCGCGTTGCAGCACTTCCTCGCGTTCCAGGGCGAACGGCTGCCGGTGATCGAAAGCGCCGCGCATCCGACGCTCGCGGGCGTGGTCTACAAGACCTCGCTGCTCGACGCTTATTTCCGCATGAATCCGGCTCGTTAGGCAGGCGCCCGCCGTGCAAAGCCCGGCGGATTCCCTACAATAAGAAAGACGCCGCGCCGAAATGCGAGCCGCGCGCGTGACGCCACGACGGGCGCATCGAGACGCCCGGCCTTCGATCGGAGCGAAGATGAGCGAACCGTCCCTCGATGCCGTGCGCCGCGACCAGGCGGGCTGGATTTTCCTGCATATCGAAGGCGAGCCCTACGACCGCGGCGAGCAGCACGGCCAGTTGCTCGCCGCCGAAATCCGCAACGCGATCCACACCGCCCGCTATCTCGCGAAGTGGGACACCGGCGAAGACTTCGACACCTTCGTCGACGCGGCGACCTCGCAGTTCGCCAACCAGCTCGACACCGAATTCAGCGACGAAATCCAGGGCATCGCCGACGGCGCGCAGTTGCCGTTCGCCGAAGTGCTGGCGTGGAATGGCTACATGGATCTGCTGCAAAGCTGGTGGCCGACGCACGCGGCGCAGCGGGAGCCGCGCCTTGGCCTCAAGCCGTGGCGCGGACGGCGCGGCCACCACTGCAGCGCGTTCATCGCGACCGGCAAGGCCACCCGCGACGGCCGCATCGTGATGGCGCACAACTCATGGGACCGCTATGCCGCGGGCGACGCGTTCAATGTGGTGTTCGACATCGTGCCGGACCGAGGCAACCGCATTCTGATGCAGGGCTTGCCCGGCTGCATCTCCAGCCTCACCGATTTCTGGATTACCGCCGCCGGGCTGATGGTGACCGAAACCACCATCTCCAACTTCGTCGGCTACAACGCGGCGGGCGCGCCGGAGTTCTATCGCTCGCGGCGCGCATCGCAGTACGCGAACAGCATCGGCGAATGGTGCGAGATGTTCGCGGTCGCCAACAACGGCGGCTACGCGAATAGCTGGTTGCTCGGCGACGTCAAGACCGGCGAGATCGCGCGTTACGAACTCGGGCTGCACTATTCCGGTTTCGAGAGCACGAAGGACGGCTTCTACAGCGGCTATAACACCGCCACCGACCTGAAGATCCGCAATCAGGAATGTCTCGGGGAAGGCGAGGACTATACCGACGTGCGCAAGAACGGCGCGCGGCGGCTGCGCTTCATGCAACTCGAGGACATGCATCGCGGCAAGATCGACGTCGAGCTGGCCAAGCAAATGATCGCCGACCATCACGACGTCTATCTCGACCGCAACGACAACCCCTGCTCGCGCACCATCTGCGGGCATCTGGAACTGGACGACGCGCGCTTCGGCGGCAGCGATCACGGACCGTTCAATCCGTGGGGCGCCAACGACGGCAAGGTCGCCGACAGCGAAATGGCGCGCGAGATGGCGTTCGCCGCGCGCTGGGGGCATCCCTGCGGGCGGCCGTTCGACGCCCAGGCGTTCATGAAACGGCATCCGCAATGGAACTGGCTGAACGGCTATATGCGCGACCGGCCGTCGTGGCCGTGGACGCGGTTCGAGGTATTGCGTGAGGGAAACTGAACGCGGAACGACCGTCCGCGACAGCCCGGTCCCTTCCTGCCATCATCCGCGCTACGCGACGGCGTTTTTATTGGCGTTCGGGGCGCGTTGCGGAATTTGACCAACTAAGATGGTAAGTGCGCGTGGCCGCGAATCGCGGCGCCGCGTGCGGCTGGCGCCCTCCTTTCGACGCGGGGACGGCACAGCGCTTGCTGACTCGTTAGCGCCGCATGAGCTTAGGAGGTCGGGTGATGAAAACCTCGACGCTGTTGATCATGGTGACGCTGTCAGCCTCGTGTTTCGCCGCGCCAGTGCATACCGCGACGGACACCAGCAACGCCGGCATCCTTGCCGAACGCGCCAATGCGGCACCTGTCGCGCCGCCGGCGCCGGATGTCGCCGCCACGGACGACAATCGTCCGGACCGATGGAAACACATCGCCTTGCCCAGGTCACGGCACCTCGGGCGCGGCTTCATCGGACGAAACGAGCGTTTGCAGACTTGATAGCGCTGGTTTGGTTGGCCGTGTTGGGTTCGCGCGTTCAGTCGGCGTTTTCGTTCGGCGTTTTCGTTCGGCCCTGAACCGGTGCGCGCCGACGAGCGCCGGTTCGCGCGACAATGGAGTCCGATGGCGCGATCAAGATGGCTCGGCGAATCGCGGTGGCGTCTGAAGAAGCGGCGGCCGGTCTTGTCCATTGCTTAGCGGCGCCATCATTCCCGTCCAGCAGCACGGCAACAACAACCAGGAGCGCTTGCATGACCGCATCGGCTATTCCCGGCGAATCAATCGATCTTCAGATCGCCGATCTTTTGAGCGAAGTCCAGTTTCCGACCAATAAGGACGCGCTGGTCGACGCCGCGCGCGAAGCCGGCGCGAGCAACGAGGTGCTGTCGATGCTCGACGGCATGCCGGAACAGGATTACGTCGACATTGCGTCGGTCACGCGGCTCCTCGGCAGCAACTACGGACCAGGGCTCGCCGGATAAGCGACGTTGGGCGGGAGCGGCTGCGGGCGCTGACGGCACGGCGCTTGG
>Ga0255336_100849_pt1 | contig 32795 bp, 27 predicted proteins | sample MeOH1_35cm_T3_17_FD_189102 | JGI IMG/M metagenome (GOLD analysis project Ga0255336, IMG submission 189102) | Sandy soil microbial communities from University of British Columbia, Vancouver, Canada - MeOH1_35cm_T3_179 | ecosystem: Engineered > Artificial ecosystem > Sand microcosm > Unclassified ...
GTGCGAGTGTTGCTCATCGTGCAGCCGGGACTCTATTTCGGAATCTACGAATTCCCCGGTGCCAGGAGCTTCTCGTATTCCAGATTGTTGCAAATTTCCAACTATCCTCCTGAGGGCCCATACAACCGCAAAGACGTGTCGCTCGCGACCGTCGCGTTAACTAAGTTCTTCCAGCAAGTCGGATACTTCCAGGCAAAGGTCACTCCCCGAATCCAGCAGGATGCGCCACATGGGATCGTCAACGTAACTTATGCCATCGAGCTGGGGAAGAGGGCAAGGTTCGGAAAAGTCACATTGCAAGGAGCCTCTGCGGATCACACATCACAATTGCAGGCTAAACTCAAGAGTGTCCTCGCTCGCCTGCGTTCTTCCGCTATTCGCGAGGGCAAGCCTTATTCGTTAAGAATCGTTCAGAACGCAACGGTTTACATGCAGAACGCACTGACGAAAGAGGGTCACCTTGGAGCTGAGGTGAAGATGCTGGGCGCCGAATTCGACCCAGCAACGAATCGCGCGAACATCTCCTTCAATATCTCGGAAGGGCCCACCGTTCACGTCAAAGTAGAGGGCGCGCATGTATGGAAGGCGACCCAGCGCAAACTGCTCCCGTTCTACCAACGTGTAGGTATTGACGACGAACTTGTGCAGGAAGGACGCCGCAATCTGATCTCGCACTTTCAATCCAAGGGCTTTTTCGATGCAACAGTCGAGACCAGCACAACCAAGCGGGAAAACAATGAGGAGACCATCCTCTACAGAATCTCCAAAGGCCCCCGTCATAAGGTAGCCAGCGTTTCAATCGATGGAAATCGTGTACTCGGAGATGATCAATTGTTCGGCCACGTAAGCGTCGCCAAGGCAAAACTATTTTCACGCGGTACTTTCAGTGAAAAACTGTTGCGCTCAAGCGCAAAGAACCTGACCTCCACCTACCATGCCGAGGGCTTCAGCGATGCAAAGGTGACTTCGAAAGTTGAAGGGAAAGGCAGCAACATCGACGTAACGTTTCTGGTGGAGGAAGGCCCGCGAGACATCGTGCGCGAGATGCGCATCGTCGGCAATGACACAATGCCCATTGCGGAACTTTTGCCGAAGGGACTCAAACTGCACGCTGGCGATCCCTACTCCCAAAGCAAAGCGGACGAAGATCGCAAGAACATCGCGGTCAAATACCTGGAAAGCGGTTACCTGATTGCCTCGATTCGCCAGGTTATCAAGCAGGAAGGTACAGACAAGCATGGCCTCATTGTTACTTACGAGGTATATGAAGGCCCCAAGGTGACAACATCGAGCGTGATCACCCTGGGCCGCGGACACACGCAGCAGCGGCTTATCGACCGGGCAGGAAAATTCAAATTAGGCGCACCTCTTACAACCGGAAACTTGCTGAGTGCGGAATCCCGACTCTACGAACCGGCAATCTTCGATTGGGCTGAGGTCAGGCCACGGCGCCAGATCACTACACAGACTCAAGAAGACGTTCTCGTAAAAGTTCACGAGTCGCGCCGCCGTAGGCTTACCTATGGTTTCGGCTTTGAGGTGATCAATCGTGGCGGAAGTCTCCCCAGCGGAACAGTAGCCGTTCCGGGCCTGCCGCCCGTCGGGCTGGGCTCCAATTTCACCACCAGCCAGAAAACTTTCTGGGGCCCCCGCGGTTCCGTCGAATACACCCGCAGAAACGTCCGCGGCCTCGCCGAAACCCTCACCATCGGATCGCTCGCGGGACGCCTCGTTCAGCGAGTCACGACAAATTACCAGGATCCGCATTTCCGCGGCACCAGCTTCGCCAGCGATACAAGCGCCAGCTTCGAGCATAATAGTGAAAATCCAATTTATACCGACAGAATCGAACAAGCAGGATTTCAATTGCAAAAGCCGCTTGACTCGAAAAAGTACAAGAACCTGTTTCTTCGCTACAGCTTCAGTGACACGCAGATTACCAACCTGATCATCCCCGACCTTATTCCATCGAGTAGTGATCTCAAGGTGCGGCTATCCACTCTGTCGGCAACTCTCTCGAACGACACTCGCGACAGCGTACTCGATGCCCATCGTGGCGTCTTTCAGAGCCTTGAGGTTGATCTCAACCCGGAGGCACTGGGTTCGAGCGTCAGCTTCATCAAGATGCTGGGGCAGGTGGCTCATTATCGCAAGTTGCGCTCCTCCAACGTCATCTGGGCCAACAGCGTTCGCGTCGGTTTCGACACGCCTTTTGCCGGAAGCCACGTACCTCTTTCACAGTTGTTCTTTTCCGGGGGCGGCAGCACCCTTCGCGGCTTCCCCTTGAACGGTGCTGGACCGCAACGCAGCATCCAGGTCTGCAGCCAGGGTGGCTCTGGAAACTGCACGCAGATTGCGGTACCTCAAGGCGGCCGTCAACTCTTTCTCGTTAATTCCGAGTTTCGCATTCCGTTTCCCATTCGCAAAGGGCTCGGCGTTGCGGCTTTTTACGACGGGGGCAATGTCTTCCGCACTATTGGATTCCATGGCCAATACACCAACACGATTGGCGGAGGGCTTCGTTATGCAACCCCGGTTGGCCCTGTGCGGATCGACATAGGCCACAACTTGAATGCACCGCGCGGCATCAGCTCTTTACAGTACTTCATCACATTGGGACAGTCATTTTGAGCGCACTTCCAAATCGTCCACCCGATTCCGGTGGGCCGCGTAGAGTCAGCTTTACCCGTCGCTCTGCGTCGTGGCACCGCATAGTGCTGTGGACTCTTGCCGCCTTGGCCGGCGTCATCGTGGTCCTGGTGATTGCCGTCTCCGCCGTCCTGCACAGCCAACGATCCCATGACTACGTGTTGACCAAGGCTCGACAGAACGCCACCGAGTCGCTGGGCGTTCCCGTAGAACTACAGAACTACGCATTGCGCTTCAGCGGCATCAGTCCGACGCTCGATCTTTACGGTCTCGTCGTACATGGCGCCCCCCCTTATGCCAGTCCTCCGCTGCTGCAAGCGGAACGCGCGAGAATCGGTATTCGTGTGGTTTCTTTGTTAAGCGGAAAGTGGTATCTCGACGAGATCACCATTCATCACCCAGTGGTGCAGCTCCGCGTAGATGCTGACGGCAACACTAATCTTCCCAAGGCAAAGCCGGGCAGCTCAAACTCCAAAGGAGTGCAAACTCTTTTCGATCTCGCCGTCCGTCGCGCCACTCTCGACCAGGGAGAGGTCTATTACAACGATCGCAAGAGCGCACTTGATGCGGACTTGCGCGACCTGGCTCTCAACGCGGGATTCAACCCAGCGCGCAACACCTACGCTGGGCAGCTCTCCTATTCCGACGGACACTTGAAGAGCGGCAACTATGCACCAATTTCTCACGCGCTCAATGCCGAGTTCGAGATGACTCAAACGCACCTCGACCTGCGCAAGGCAGAGTTGCGTGCCGCAGCATCGGCCGTTGCCTTCACGGCGACTGTGGACGATTACAGCAATCCTCGTGTTAACGCCGTCTATCACGCATCCGTAAACGCAACAGAAGTGCGAAAACTACTGCGCAATCCGAATCTTCCGCAAGGCTTGCTGCAACTCGATGGACAGGCCGCATACACGGCAAAGCCCAATCAGCCCGCGCTGAACGCCGCCTCCCTTACTGGCACTCTTCGCAGCGACCGATTGGAGTTCGTCACCGGCTCCGGACGCGCCGACGTGAGCGCCATCCGTGCAACGTATTCACTGATCAATGGTGACGCCGAAGTGCGTTCCCTGACCGCTTCCCTGCTTGGTGGAACGCTGAATGCCAACGCCACGGTGAAGAACCTCTCCGGTCAACAAGCAGGCGTGGCCCATATCAAACTCAACGGAATTTCGTTGGCCGCACTCAAACAACTCACCAACGCCAGCGCTGGCAACAACGTCACTATCGCCGGAGCCCTGCAGGCCGTAAGCGAAGCGTCATGGAACGGGTCCATCAACAACCTGCTCGCTACTGCGGACGCGACTCTCGACGCCACTGCGGGTACCACGCAATCGACCAACACGGTACCCATCACCGGACAGATTCACGCGAACTTCCGCAACAATGATCAGCAACTCACGCTTCGACAGAGCTACCTGCGCTCACCGCAAACTTCCTTGACGCTAAACGGCACAGCAAGCCGACACTCTCAGATGAATGTTGCTTTGAACGCCGCTGACCTTCACGAAGTGGAATCCATCGCGGGCATCTTCAGCAAACCGGCGATGCCCATCGGACTCCACGGAAGCGCTACCTTCACCGGCACAATATCCGGTGCGGCCTCCGCACCGCGACTGTCAGGCGACTTGAGCGGAACGAATCTGCGCGTACGCGGCACCGATTGGAAGTTGCGGCGAGCTCACGTGAGCGCAAGTCCCAGCAGCGCAGAGATTCAGGGCGGACAACTCGTGCCTCTCCCGTCAAAAGGCACACCGCAGGGAAGCATAGCTTTCAGTGGTTGTGCTGAGTTGAAGAATTGGCAGTTTGCGTCGAGCAGTCCATTTCAACTCACACTCAACGCCCAAAGGCTCGATGCCGGACAAGTGGCAAAACTCGCAGGATCGGCCACAGCTATAGCCGGAACTCTCGATGTCAATGTCCAGGCTCATGGGACTGAGCTCGATCCGATTGGTCAGGGACATCTGCAACTCACGCGTGCCAACATAGCCGGAGAGCCGATACCATCAGCCTCTGTTCAATTCAATGGTGACGGCAACGCCGCCCACGCCAACCTGAACGTCACGATGCCCGCCGGCACTACAACCGGAGTAGTGACCTACTATCCGCATCAACGTAGCTACCAGGTGCAACTGGAGTCCCGCAATTTCAAACTCGACCGGTTGCAGGCCGTGAAAGCGCACAACCTGTCCATCACAGGTGTTATGAACCTGGTGGCGAGCGGACGCGGCACTCTCGACGATCCACAATTTACAGTGAGCCTTGAAATTCCCCAGCTAGAAGTGCAGGGACAGACCATCGAGAACCTCGCGCTCCGAGCCGATGTTGCCAGGCACGTTGCCACTGTCGCGCTCAACACTCGCGCCATTAACGCCAACATTCACGGTCAGGCAAAGGTTCAACTCGCGGGCGACTACGAAACCGATGCGGTGTTGAACACGCAGTCGATCCCGCTGCAACCCTTGCTGGCCACCTATGCTCCATCTCACGCCGAGAGCTTCACCGGTCACACCGAACTCCACGCAACCTTGCGCGGCCCTCTCAAACATCGTGAACGCATCGAAGCGCACCTGGTGATTCCAGAGCTAAACGTGCATTACGAAAAATCCGTCGAGCTCGCCGCTTCGGGCCCCATCAAGGCGGACTACGCAAACGGCATTCTTACCGTGCAGCGGTCCGGGCTGAAAGGCACTGGAACCGACCTGCAATTCCAGGGCTCGCTCCCTCTGCTCGACCGCGCCAAACCGGTAGCGCTGCTCCTGCTCGGCTCCATGGACCTGAAACTACTGCAACTCTTTGATCCCGACATAACGAGCTCAGGACAACTGCAATTCGACGTCAACTCCTACGGTGTTCGCAGCGATCCCAATGTCCAGGGGAGTGTGAAGATCGTTGACGCGAACCTGATCATGGCGGACGCTCCGCTTGGACTCTCTAACGGAAATGGCACCCTTGTCCTGACACGTGACCGCCTCAATATAACCAACTTCGAAGGAACTGTCGGCGGAGGCAAGGTAAATGCCCGGGGAGGCATTGTCTATCACCCTTCGCTGCAGTTCGATCTCGCGCTCTCAGGGCAAGGCATCCGCCTCCTTTATCCAGAAGGAGTACGCGAAGGCCTTAGCGCTAATCTCTCGCTGACGGGAACGCCCGAGCAGGCCGCATTGCGCGGTCAGGTCAATGTCGATCAGCTATCCTTTACCTCCGACTTCGATCTCTCTTCTCTCGGCTCCATCGGCAACGGAGTCGAGGAACCACCTTCGCGCGGATTCATCAGTAACTTGCAGTTGAGTGTTGCCGTACGTTCGACTCAGAATGTAAACCTCGTCAGCCGCACCATGAGCGTGAATGGATCAGCAAACCTGCGCCTCACCGGTACCGCCGCAGAACCGGTTGTATTGGGACGCATTAACCTGACCGGAGGCGACCTCTTTTTCCAGGGAAATCGCTACGTTTTGCAGAGCGGCGTCATCGACTTCATCAACCCGTCGCGCACCGAGCCAAACGTGAATGCCTCCATCACCACTACCATTCAGCAATACAACATCGGCATGCGTTTCGAAGGGCCAATGGATCGCCTGCGTACCTCCTACTCGTCCGATCCTGCTCTGCCTCCCGCGGACATCATCAACCTGATCGCCTTCGGAAAAACGCAGGAGGCTGCGGCTGCGGCGGCTACGCCAACAAACCAGACCGCCGAACAGAGCATTGCCTCCGCCGTCAGCGGACAGGTGACGAGTCGTGTTGAGAAGATCGCTGGCATCTCACATCTCTCCGTGGATCCAACTCTTGGCAACAACCAGCAGAATGCGGGAGCAACCGTCACCGTTCAGCAAAGGGTCACAAGTAAGATCTTCGTAACCTTCTCTACCGACGTAACCAGCACGCAGCGGCAGGTAATTCAGCTCGAGTATCAGGCCACACCGCGGGTTTCCGTTAGCGGAACACGCGACCAGAATGGTGGCTTTGGATTTGATACGCGGATCACGCGCGAGTGGTAAACTCCTCTGACTTCAGCACTTCACTGGTACTTCGCTTCCGTCTCCCCTGTTTTCGCTTATGCCCCCTATCAAAACTTTCGATGCCTTCAAAAATTGTTTTGAATTGTAGCTGCTGCCGTTCTGCCATTAACCTATACGTGCATTGCAAAGCCCCCTCCAACCCTTTTCGAGGAGATTCATGCCGAACGAATTACGCAACTTTTTGACGCTTACTTATGACGAACTCGAAGAACTCAATTTGAAGGCTAAGGATCAGCGGAAGAACCGTGTTGCCGCTCACAAAATCCAGGAAGAACGGATTAAGTACCTTGCCGACGAAAAGCGCATCAAGGCCGTGACCGTGATGTTCAGCGACCTCGAAGGCCGCTTGCACCTGCTCGACTATGACAAGAAATTTCTGGTAAACAGCTATGACAACCTCACCTTTGACGGCTCATCCATCCGTGGCTTTACCGCTCAGCACGAGAGCGATCTGCGGCTAGGCATTGACTGGTCGTCCTTCTACTGGGTCCCCTCCGACGTGTTCGGCACCGGTAAGGTGATGGTCTTCGGCGAAGTGATCGACAAGTCCGGCAAGCCCTACTCCGGCGACATTCGCGGTGTGTTGAAGAGCTACGCCGCCGAGCAGCACAAGACCAACGACTACACCTTGAACGCTGCCAATGAAATCGAAGGTTTCTTGTTCAACGGTAAGGAAGCCGAGCAGACTTACTACAAAACCGGCAAGTTCGAGTATGTGGATGGCGGCGGCTACTATCATTCGCTTCCCGGCGATCCGCTCCGCACCTTCATCGACACTGCGGCCGAAGTGCAGCGTGCCATGGGCTTCCAGAACGAAAAGGATCACCCGGAAGTCGCGCCCTCGCAGTTTGAAATCAACTACAGCTACGGCGATGTCGTTGCAGCCGCCGACCAGATACAGCTCTACAAGCTGATCTGCCGTCAGGTTGCCAACAACATGGGTTACACCGCCAGCTTCCTGCCCAAACCGGTTGTCGGCGTCAACGGCAGCGGCATGCACACCAACGTATCGGTCAGCAAGGGTGGCAAGAATCAGTTCTGGGATGCCAAAGGTCTGGAAAAGATCAGCCCATTTGCCTGGGATTTCGTCGATCGCATTCTGACCGCGGGCAATGACATTTGCCTGGTTCTCAACCCCAGCGTTAATGCCTATCGCAGACTTGACCCGCACTTCGAAGCTCCGAACCAGCTCAAGGCTTCGGCCATCGACCGCGGTTCCATGGTTCGCATTCCCATCGGCAATGAGAAAAGTGCGCGTGTCGAAGTTCGCGCCGTGGCCCCAGACGCCAATCCGTACATGGTGCTGCTCTCGGTATTTAAGACCGGCCTTGATGGCGAGATCGCGAAGATCGAAAACCTCCGCCAGGCTCACCGTTATCTGCCGGACAACGTCTACACGGCGATTGACAATTTCCGGGCATCGGAATGGGTCAGCAAGCTATTGGGTGAAGACGTCAAGGAGCGTTACGCGGAGCTGAAGCAGAATTCCGCCGACCGCTGCCCACGTCTGTTGGGAACGATCGTGAAGACCGCTGAGGTACAGTTCCATCACGCCGTTTACAACCAGTTCCTTTGGAACGAGTTCTAGACTCTTTTTCAAACGAAAGGCCCCGGCGCAATGCTGGGGCCTTTCGTTTCGCTCTTCGCTTTTCCATCGTTGTGCAGATTAGCCTTTACAGCGACGATAGCTTTTCTTCGCTGATTTCTTCCGTCTCATCCAGACCACTCAGATACGCAGCCATCACCACGCCGCATTGCTTATGGCAGCGCAGGCACACTCGGCTTCCACAAGGCAACACTCCACGCTTACGCGAACGATCCCGGACCGAGGACAAATCGTGCTGAGATGTGGAATCATCTTCCCTGCTCTTCATACTCATTACGCTAAGCGTTGCTCAAGTGCGAATCCATGACAAAAATCACAATTGCCCGCGCCATGTTCTAAGCGCCTCCACCTTGCCGGTTTTCAGGAGGCAAGACGATCCCCTCCGCTCGGTTTGAAAATTGTTGCCCACCTACAGGCGTTTCCCGCTTGGGAGCGACGCGGTAGGCATAGATTACCGCTAGCAGAGGCGGCGCCAGCAGGACTCCCCAGAATGGAATGATCGTGCCGAGCAGAATCGGACAAAGCAGGGACGCCCAAAAGGGTACGCGATTCTGCCTGTGCATTAGAAATGGCTGAAGAACAAGCCCATCCATCACCGCAATTGCCGCATAGGCTCCCAGAAACCAGAACCAGCGCTCAATCGGCGCTCCTGAAAACAGCATTGCAATCGCTGGCCCCAAAAGCGAGAGTATAGGACCAAAGTGCGGAACAAACTGGAATGCTCCAGACAGCAACGCCCAGAAAGGCGCCCATGGCACGTTCAACCAGAGGAGTGCAACCAACCACAATCCGCTCACAATCACTGAGTCATAGAGTTGAGCCTTAAGCCAGTTGCGCAATGCCCCGAAAGTAAGGTTCGCGTGATGCTGAAACTGCATAGTCTCTTCTTCAAACCCTCTCCTTGCAATGCTACACTTGTTCTAATACTCCCGGAATTGCGAGCGTGAGATGAAGTTTGGCGTCATTATTTTTCCCGGAAGCAACTGCGACCACGATGCATATTGGGCCTTCAAGGAAATCTGCGGCCAGCCCGCTACCCTTCTCTGGCATGATTCTCAGGATCTCGAAAATTCAGACGTTATCGTTGTTCCAGGAGGCTTTTCCTATGGCGATTATCTGCGCACCGGAGCCATAGCCCGATTCTCTCCCATCATGCAGTCGGTAAAACGCTTCGCCGATTCTGGTGGCCTGGTGATTGGCATCTGCAATGGATTCCAGATTCTTTGCGAGGCAAATCTGTTGCCCGGAGTTCTTCTCCGCAACAAATCCTTGAAGTACATCTGCAAACCCGTTCACCTGCGCGTTGAAAATACCGCAACCCCATTCACGCAGGGGTTGAAACAGGGAGAGGTGTTGGAGATTCCCATTGGTCACGGAGATGGCAACTACTTCTGTGACGAACCCACACTGCGGCAGCTTCGGGAACGCGATCAGGTCATCTTCCGCTACTCGACGCCGAATGGCGAAATCACCGAAGGGTCTAATCCAAACGGCTCCCTCGAAAACATCGCCGGTATCTGCAACGAAGGCCGCAACGTCCTCGGCATGATGCCCCATCCCGAACGCGCAAGCGAAGATGTCCTCGGAATGAGAGATGGATTAAAGCTGCTTCGCTCTTTGGTTGAAAGTGCCGCCGTTTCGCACTAGCCATGAATTCACGCCGCCAACAACCCGCAAGGTCCAAGCACAAGATCACTGAAGCAGAGCTTCGCCTGCGCGATCGTGAACTGCTCCCGATTCTGGACAACTGGTTAGCTCGCGCCAACGCCAGTGGCGGCGTCCACATCGCGTGCCGCCCTGGTTGCGCACAGTGTTGCGTTGGAGTCTTTGCCATCGACCGGCTTGATGCCTTCCGTCTTCAGCGGGGGCTTAACGAACTCGCGGATCGCGATCTGGAACGAGCCCAACGTGTGTTGCAGCGAGCAGCGGAGTCGCTGGAGCGCAACGTGGACTTCTTCCCCGGCGATCTTGAAACTGGAATTCTCGATGACACTCTCGAAGCAGAGGAGATCTTCGACGAGTTCGGCAATGACGAGCCCTGCCCAGCTCTCGATCCTGAGACCTTGCGGTGCGACTTGTATGCGCATCGTCCCATGACCTGCCGTATCTATGGACCTCCAGTTCGCACCGAAGGTGGATTGGGTGTGTGCGAATTGTGCTTCACCAACGCGACTTCAGAAGAGATTATCCAGGCCGAGGTACCGCTGGATGGAGAAGTCACGGAAGCCGCTCTCAACCGCCAACTGGAAGAGGTTGCCGGTAAAGGTACCACCATTGTTGCTTTTGCCCTGCTCGGGGCGTAGGCACCCATCTCGCGCGCAATTAACCTCATCCCACTTTTGTAGCGAACATATCTTTTCGTTTACGGGAGGAAACAATGAAGGTATTTGCTGTGACTGCGATGAGCGCAGTCCTGATGATGGGCGCAATTGCCTGTTCGAACAATTCCACGCCCAGCCAGATTGGCTCTAAGGACACAAACAAGCTTGATGATTCGCATATCAAGAACAATCTCAAGCAGGCGAATCTGGGTGACGTCAAAGTGGACGTTAACAACGACAAGAAAGTCGTCACTCTGTCTGGAGATGTAAAGAACGACGCCGCAAAACAGCAGGCCGAAGACATTGCGCGATCCAATGCGAATGGCTACGTCGTTGCGAACGAAGTAGGCGTTCGTCCCGATAACGACGCCAATGCGAAGAAGGTTGATTCCAATACCGACGACGCAATCAAGGCCCACTGGAGAGCCCTCGAAGCAGAGAACAACTGGGGAAACCAGCACATCCGCACCAGCGTGAAAAACGGAGTTCTCACGCTCAAGGGAGATGTCGACACCCCTGCCCAGCGTGAAACCGTGGAGCGTTCTGCTGCCAAGATCAATGGTGTCCAGCAGGTTGTAAACGAGCTCAGCGTAAAGAACGCCAGCCGTTAATACCCTCGAAAAAAGAGGCCGGAGATGTCTGGCCTCTTCGCTTCGCAGAATGGATTACTTCTCAAAAGCTTCTTTGTTCACCAGGTAAGGCATCTTGCTATAATCCCCGCCCTCCAGTATGTCGATCATCCCTTGCACGCATCGCCCTGCCATCCCAACGTTCGGATCGGAAGAAAGCCGTGTAGCTGCTCCACCGCTCGCGAAGTGATGGAACAATCGGCAACGGTCTTCAATAGCTGCATCGCGCAACGGCGAATCGGCTGGCAACGGTTCATGCTCGAACACATCAAGCGCGGCCCCCGCAATCCAGCCCTCGCGCAATGCCCTCGCCAACGCATTCTCATCCACCACTGGACCGCGTGAGGTGTTCACAAGGTAAGCGCTCTTCTTCATCTCCTGCAGCGTGCGCTCGTTGATCAAATGCCAGGTCGGAACCTTCGCCTCGCCCTCTCGCAGCAGTGGTACATGGAGACTCACGTAATCCGCCTCACGCAGACACACGTCCAGTTCCGCATAGCGAATCCAGTTCCTCCGCCTCGAAATCCCAACCTCGTTCTTCAGGTCCATCACCTTCTGCATGGAAGCGACAAATTTCTCATTGCGGTACTCGGCGTCATAGCAAAGCACATTCATCTCAAAGCCCAGGCACTTGGAAATCATTGCCTGGCCGATCCGCCCCGTGCCGATAACAGCAATGGTTTTTCCCGTGACCTCATCTCCCAGAAAAGGCAGGAAGGAGTGCCAGTACTTCCAGCGATTCTCGCGCACCAGCCGCTCGCTCGACCACAATTTGCGAGACACATCCAGCAGCATCGCAAACGCAAATTCCGCCGTCGCGTCCGTGAGAACCTCTCCAGTGTTGGTGAATGGGATCTGGTGACGATTGGCCTCGCCCCTGTCGATATTGTCGAATCCCACCGCAAACTGCGCGATTCCCTTCAGCGTTCCCTTGCCTGCCTCGAAAACTTCCGCGTCAATCTTGTCGCGCAGAGTTGTAATCAGCCCATCAATCCCGTTTCGAACTTTACTCAGAAGCACGTCGCGCGACGGCGCCTCTGGCCCGGGAAAGACCTCGACTTCATACCCGCGCTGCCGCAGGAGTTCAATACTTGGACCAATTTCACAGGTTGCGAAAACTCGAAACTTTCTATCTTTCACTGCGTTCTTCTCTTCCTCGGAATTGGCTTCGCTCAACTGCAGGTCTCAATAGTGAAAGCCCGCTCGCAAGCGGGCTCTCATGCATTAAAACACATTCCTAACGAACGTTCTTCGCCGCCCAAACCTCCACCCGGTCCAGAGCCTTGCGAATATTATCCAGCGAGTTTGCAATCGAGAACCGCAGATACCCTTCGCCAAACGCTCCAAACGATGTACCGGAAAGAGCCGCAACTCCGGCCTCTTCCAGTAGCGCATCGGCAAGCGGTTTCGACTTCCAACCCGTTCCCGTGATATTCGGGAACATATAAAACGCTCCCTTGGGCACGCGACAGCTAAATCCTTTGATGCTGTTGATACGCTCCGCAAAATAATCGCGACGTTTCTTGAACTCGGCATTCATTACCGCCACGGATTCCTGTGAGCCCGTGATCGCTTCGATGCCGGCCTTCTGCGTAAAGCTCGCCGTACAGGAGTTCGAGTTCGTCATCAACCGCGCGATCTGTTGTGCCAGATCAACGCGCATCACGCCGTATCCCATGCGCCACCCGGTCATCGCGTATGTCTTACTGAAGCCGTCAAGCAGAATCACGCGGTCGCGCAGATCGTCGTAGCTGAACAGCGAATGATGTTCCCCTTCAAAAATAAGCCGCGAATAAATCTCGTCGCTCAACACCATGATGTCGTGTTCCGCCACAATCGCCGCCATCTCTTCAACATCCTCACGGGTCATCACTCCGCCCGTCGGATTCTGCGGCGAATTGAGGATGATTAATTTTGTCCGCTCGTTAACAAGTCCTTTAAGCTCCCTTGTATCGAGCCTGAAGTCATTTTCCTCCCGAAGCTGAATCGGCACTGGCTTTGCGCCCAGGAACTCAATCATCGACTCGTAGATCGGGAAGCCCGGATTCGGATAAATGACTTCATCGCCTTCTTCAACCAGCGCCATCAATGTGAAGAAGATGATCGGCTTTCCGCCGGGAACCACCACCACTTCATCAGGAGATACCTTGGTATGCCGCGTTGCGCCTACCTCATCCGCAATCACCTTGCGCAAATCGGGAAGCCCCGCACTCGGGCCGTAATGCGTCATTCCCTTATGCAACGCATCCACCGCTGCCTCGACAATGTTCACGGGAGTGTCGAAGTCAGGCTCGCCAATTTCAAGATGAACGATATCTCTCCCTTTTGCTTCCAGGGCCCGTGCCTTCGCCAAAACCTCAAAGGCAGTCTCAGTACCCAGGCGCGACATGCGCTGGGCCAAACGTAGTTCGGTATGGATGGCTTTGCTCATAAGCAGTCTCCTCTTCCCCAAACAAGTGCCGCTCGAATATCTCTAGAATCGTTGTTTTCGGCGCTTGGACCGGGGCTATTCTACCCCGCCCTGAGCACCTGTACCACCCCGAAATAGAAAAAGCCTGCTACATGCGCAGGCTTCGACAATTCATTTCTTATCAGCCGTGAATTTCGCTTTCTTCCCCTGTTTCCGTGCGGATCACCCTGGCCACGCGATATGGTTGTCCGGAATGAGGCTCGTGGAAATGGCGCACCTGCAATTCGCCGAGCAGCCCTAGCGCCAGCATTTGCACACCGGCTACCAACATCACCGATCCAAACACAAGTATCGGACCATGCTCGTCCATGACGCTCAAATGCCTGACCACTTTTTCGAAGATCATCCAGAGTGCAACCAGCGAGCCGATTCCGATACCGCCCATGCCGATGCCGCCGAAGAAATGCAGCGGCCGCATCATGTACTTCAGCAGAAAACGTATTGTGATCAGATCGAAGAAAACTCGAATCGTACGAGAGATTCCATAGTGCGACGTGCCCCCCTCGCGGTCGATGTTGACGATCGGTATCTCGCAAACCTTGGCGCCATACCAGGACGCCAGCGCTGGAATAAATCTGTGCAGTCCTTCGCCATACAGCGGAATTTCCTCGATCAACTCGCGCGTGTAGGCTTTGTAAGTGGTTCCGAAATCGTGCAGTTCAACACCGCTCAACTTTGACATTGCCCAGTTTGCGCAACGCGAAGGAATTCGCCGTAGCCACAGATTGTCGATGCGCTTCTCGCGCCATCCGCTGACAATGTCATAGCCCTCTTTGAGCTTGGCGACAAACTTGGGAATCTCCGCCGGATCGTGTTGCATATCGCCGTCCATCGCGATAATGAACTCGCCCTGGGCGTGGTCAAAACCAGCGGCCAGCGCCGAAGTCTGTCCAAAGTTACGACGCAGCTTTACAACCACAACGCGGCTATCCACCGCTGCGATCTGCGCCAGCAAAGGGAACGTAGCGTCTTGCGAACCATCGTCCACAAATACCAACTCAAATGTTTCGCCAACCTGCTCCATCACCACCTTCAGGCGGTCATAGAGCTCGGTGACGCTATCCTGCTCATTGTGAAAGGGGACAACTATCGAATACTTGGGCACACTGGAATTATATCCCGATTTGGCGCAATTCTCAGGGCATAGCCGGATTCGCCAGCAGCAATAGTTCACTCAGAAATCTAAACTCCGGCATCCCCTCTCATAGATCGACGGTTCACGTCCCGCGGCGTGCAGTGCAAAGGCGCAGAAAAGGTGCCCTCTTCCCGCGCCTTCTGATAAGACGTATGCGCACGCTACTTCCCGAGGTGCCTGCCACGCACACCTGGTACTTGCAATCGCTCTACCTATGCCGCACGTGGTACGCTCGTCGCTTTAGCAGACATCATCCGCGTTGTCAGCACGGGGCAGGTAGCGAATCGCACCACTTTTTCCGTAACCGAGCCAAAGGCCAAATGACGCCACCCCGTGTTCCCGTGCGTAGCGATCACGATGAGGTCCGCGCCAACCTCTTGGGCAACGCCCACGATTTCCGCGGCGGCGTCGCCATCTCTGATGACAATCTGCGTTCGTAAGCCTTTTGCTGTGAGCGGTTCTGCGATTTTACGCAATTGCGCTTCAACATCTTCGTGCAATTCCTCCTGCAGTATAGGAATTCCCGGCTCGGTCATCGGTGGGAGAAACGCTGTGACGTGAACCAGATAGACCTCAGCTCCGAACTGCAATGCCAGTTCGCTCGCTTCTCCGATCGCTTGATTTGATCCGTCACTGAAATCAGTCGGGCAAACAATCTTCTTTGCTGGGAACATACCAGACCTCCTTCCTGGAGGACGTGCGCTGCTTCGACCGCGCATCGCCTGCGCGCTGCCTTACGAGCGATTCATAAGACAGGGCCAGACGCACCAGCAACGATTGCGAAGTCGATAATCAACCCAACTCTCAATTGCAGTCTGGAATGCAACTTTGTCCGGAGTCATTGGACACCTGCTAAACCACCCCAAGTATTGGGATTAACAATACACCTGCTTAAGTGCCGATGTCCGTGACGAAGTGGCGAATCAGGTGTGATGTCTGGTAGCCCCGGGCAGATTCGAACTGCCGACCTCCGGTTTAGGAAACCGCTGCTCTATCCATCTGAGCTACGGGGCCACTCTGTGTGGTCTGCCTGGCAGCACACCCACAGGAGGCATTGTAGCAATGTTGCGGAGTTGCTGTCGCTGCGGAAAACCTCGCGCTGGGGAGAATCTGGCAAAGTCCTGACTTTCCAGATCAGGAATCACGACGGTGCCCCATCGATAAGAACGAAGGCGTTGTCAAGGCGAGATTTTCCTGAGCGGTGCGCAAGCGCCGCCTGGATTGCCACCAGAGTTAAGTTTGAGGACCAAGACTCTGGAAACATCACTCGCTGATCACTTCCGGTGGAGCACCCGTTCCACCAACCATCGATACGGCTTTTGACTTCAGCCATGATTCTTCTATGCGAACATCCAGCCGCCGAGCCGGTGCGAAAGTGGAAAACGGTTTTTTCGTTTTCCAAGGCGCGTTGTCTGCGCCGTCTTTTGCACGGGCCAGTCTGGATGCGAGAGCGCCCAATCACGTTCGCGGACTAGCTTTCGCCGTCCATGATGGGATAAGAACGAAGGCTTCAGTGGACCCGGTATTCTTTGGTTGAGGACCAAGAAGCTGGGGTCAGGAGAAGCCTTCGTTCTTATCCCATCACGCGCGTTCTTTGCGCGGCTAACCTGGGGTTTTTGACTCTGCCTCTGACTCTGCCTTTGATTTTTGTCTTTGCCTTTGACTCTGCCCCTGGCTCCGCCTTTGCCTCTATTCCAATCGCACTACCCATTCGTATCCATCCGCTCCAGATGATAAAGCGGCCACCCTGCCCCCGCTGCTCTCCTCACCCGATCCACAATCTTTCCGTACACCCGCATGGTGATCTGCTCTTCCACACCCATCCGAAACCGTGCCGTATCAAATAGCCCAAACCATGCCTTCCCTGTCTCAACTTCTATCTCGTTCCAAGGAATCGTCAGCGGCGGATGAAACAGCCTGAACGGAATCAGTATCCTCATAACTTCCAAATGCAATCCCTCCGAGCTAGCACCCACCTTCAGGCAGTTGTTATAGCTGAACCATCCACGAAACCGTGCGCTCTGCCACCTCCAGCTCTCCCCATAAAAGACTCCCGTTTCACTAAACCGCCGCGCCAGCCAGTCCCACCCACTCAGGCGGCTCAACACCCACATCAGCGCAACCAGGTAAAGCGGAATCAGCAATAACAGCAGTAGCGAAAACGCAGTGCTCCCCGGTTCAGCATTCATACCCAGCATGTTAGCCGAGAGACAAACACCGCGCCACAAAATCCTCCTTCACAAGCGCACTGCCCTCCTTTGTTACACTTCATCCCATGCTTTCGCGCCTCGCATTTGCTATCGTCATCTGCATGAGCACCGTCGCCGCCGCGCAGTCCTTCCCCATTCCCCAGGCCGTAACCGATCCCGCGCAGCTCCAGTCCGCCACGGTCGATAATCTCCAAAAATTCTCCATCTCCGCTCTCTACAGCACGCGCCTCATCGGTGGCTCCGCCTGGTCGCCCGACGGCTCCCGCGTAGCCTTCATCTCCAACATCAGCGGGCGCAATAACCTCTGGACCGTCCCCTCAACCGGAGGTTGGCCCACTCAGCTCACCATCAGCGACCAGCGCCAGGCCTCCCCCGCATGGTCTCCCGACGGCAAGTGGATCGCCTTCATGAGCGACAAAGATGGCAACGAGCTCTGGGACATCTTTCTCGTCAGCCCCCAGAACGGAGAAGTCACCAACCTCACCGCCTCTCCCGACTCCGCCGACGAAGCACCTGCCTGGTCTCCCAATGGGCGCACCTTGGCCTACATGACCAAACGCAAAACTTCGCCCAGCTTTGAGATCGACCTCATCGACATCGCCTCGCGCCGCACCACCCATATCACTCGCAATTCGCCTCCGCAGCTCGGCAACATGTCGCCTCTCTGGTCTCCTGATGGCAAGTTCATCGCCTACACCCAGCAGAACGCCAGCGACAAAGATTCCAACATCTTCCTCTACGACCTTGCCGCCAAAGCCGCTACCAATCTCACGCCCCACACCGGCGACCAGACATTCTCAGCCGCCGCCTTCTCTCCCGACGGCAAGACTCTTCTCCTCACCAGCAACTCCGCCAACGGCTACGACAACGTAGCTCTGCTCGACATACCCTCCAAGCGCCTCGCGTGGATCACCACCGACAAATGGGAGATCCGCGCCAGCGCCTTCTCCCCCGACGGCCAAAGCATTGTCTGGTCCGCCAATGTCGACGGACGCGAATCGCTCTACATGCGCACCGTCTCGGGCGGCGAAGTCCACCTCCTCCCCGTTCCCGACGGAGTCAACAATTTCGCCGGAGACGTCTCGCCCTTCTCACACGACGGACAGCATCTCCTCTACCACCACAGCGGAGCCCGCGCCCCCAACGATCTCCATGTCTTCGATTTCAAATCGCAGCATTCCACCCAACTCACCGACTCTTTCGTCGCCGGACTCTCCCCCTCCAGCATGGTCGCCCCCACGCTCGTTCACTACCCCAGCAAGGACGGCAAATTTACCCTCTCCGCCTGGGCCTACATTCCCAATAACATCATTCGCAACCAGAAGTATCCCGCCATCGTGTACATCCACGGAGGCCCGGCCTCGCAATCCATGGATGGCTTTAACCGCTTCGTCCAGTACATGAACAATCAGGGCTATCTCGTTATCGCGCCAAATTATCGTGGAGGCACCGGCTACGGGCGTGAGTTCCAGGAGGCGAACCGCCACGACGCCGGAGGCGAAGAGTTGAACGATGTCCTCGGAGCCGCCGATTTCATCCAACGCACCGGGTTCGTTGATCCCGCGAAGCTCATTGTTATGGGCGGCAGCTACGGCGGCTATCTCACCATGATGGCCGTCACCCGCCATCCCGAAATGTGGGCTGCCGGAGTCCCCATCGTCCCCTTCGTAAACTGGTTCACCGAATTTGAAAACGAAGACCCGCAGCTACAGGAGTACGACCGCCTTTTCATGGGAGACCCCGTCAAGGACAAAGCGCTCTGGCATGATCGCTCCCCCATCAACTTCATCGACAGGGTGAAAGCTCCCCTGCTCATCCTCGCCGGAGGCAACGACCCCCGCTGCCCCAAAACCGAAGCCCAGCAGGTAGCCGACGCCATCCAGAAGCAAGGCGGCACCGCCATCCTCAAGATCTACGAAAACGAGGGCCACGGCTTCGCCCGTGTCGAAAACCAGATCGACGCCTACCAGCGCGTAGCCGACTTCCTCCGCGTCCGCGTTCCCTCACCCGGCTGCGGCTGCGAAATCCAATGAGTCGAACCCGCTCGAACTGCCTACTTCCAAACCTCGCCCATATCCGGCCCAATCGCCGCTGCATTCGGCAAAGTAGTGATCCCCTGCGCCTTCAGCATCAACCGCAGTAAACTCGGATGCTGATATGTCCCCGTCGCCTCGTATCCTGTCTTCACATTGGTGCCCAACAGCACGGTCGCCACATGCCCGCCACCAAAGCTCAGGTCGTTTTCACTCTCATCAAACGTAATCGCCAGCAGCCCGCTGCTCTGGAAACTCGCATTCCCCAGAATCTGTGGCAGTGTCGCCTTCAACCACGCATCCGCCTGTTGCACGCGTACGGCCGTCGTGCAGGTCGTCACCGTAGGCGCGCAGTTATGTCCAATGTCGTAAATATTCCCCACGATCATCGCAAAATTCGGCAGCGCCCCCGTCACGTCCGTGGCTAATTGCGAGAACGGAACGATATCGTTCACCGCCGTCGTCCCCAAAACATCCGCGAAATACGCAAACGGATTGTGCCGTTTCAAATACGTGCCCGTATCGCCCCCCACATATCCAACCGACGGAATTCCCTCCGCATAAATCTTCCAGCTCTTCGACGAGCCTCCCTCTTCGGTAGCCATGTCTGGAGGCGGCGCTGTCCCGGTATAGGCATCGTCAGCGGAAACCAACTGCCCCGTCGTCAAGAAGAAGTAATTGCCTATCGAGGGATGCACATTAGCGTAGTAGTTCGGAATCAGCGTTCCCTGCGGAATCAGCGAGTTCAAGTAAGGGGCATCCGCGCTATCTACCACCGACGCGTAATTCGCGTTCTCCAGCACCACTAGTACCACATGGTCTGCCTTATTCGTCGGTGTGGGAGTGGGTATCGGTGTTGGTGTAGGTGTTGGTGTAGGCGTTGGTGTAGGCGTCGGTGTTGGTGTTGGTGTAGGCGTCGGTTGTGTAACCGAGACTCCTCCCCCACTCCCGCATGCCGTCAGCGCCAGCACCAGGCTCAAATAAGCGATCACCAATAGTTTCTTTGGATTTCGAATCAAACGAGCAGCCACGGCAACCTCCGGCCAACTCAGATGCAGTCAGGAACTGCCGTGTTTTGTCCAGCCCACTCTGCCTCACGGAACAGAACAGAGATTTACCTCGCCTCGGAATACCTCAGAGACTCTGAGCAGCATCTCTATTTGTTAGATTAGTAAGTGTGTTTTTCTGGAGATTGCCCCATGCCATTTTCCGTTTCAAGTTCCTCCAAGCTCGAGTCCCTCATCGCCTCACGACAAGCCCGAATCGGCATCATCGGCATGGGATACGTCGGCTTGCCGCTCACTCTCCTCTTCAGTGAGCAGAATTTCCGTGTCACTGGCTTCGATATCGATCCCGCAAAGGTCGCGGCCCTGAACTCCGGCAACTCCTACATCGTCCGAATTCCCGGCACCGAAATCGCAAAAGCCCAAGGCTCCGGATTCCGAGCCACCAGCGCCTTCACCGGCATTACCGAAATGGACGCCATCATCATTTGCGTCCCCACGCCCCTCGACGAATATCATCAGCCTGATCTCAGCTATATCGAGAAGACCGCTCAAGCCATCGCCCCTCACATCCGCGAGGGCCAGCTCGTCATCCTTGAGAGCACGACCTATCCCGGCACCACCGAGGAAGTCCTGATCCCCATCCTCGAATCCGGCAATCCTTCCGGCCTCCGCGCCATCCGCAAGACCGGGGACAGCGGCTTTTACGTCGCCTTCTCTCCCGAACGCGAAGATCCCGGCAACGACACCGTCGCCCGCCGCGACATTCCCAAGGTCATCGGAGGCCTCGAACCCACCGCTACTTCCCTCGCCTCCGGCCTCTACAGCAGCATCTTCAATCGCACCGTGCCGGTCTCTTCGCCCGCCACCGCCGAGATGACCAAGCTGCTCGAAAACATCTACCGTTGCGTCAACATTGCCCTCGTCAACGAACTCAAGCAGCTCTGCGACCGCATGGGCATCAACATCTTCGAAGTGATCGACGCCGCCAAAACCAAGCCTTTTGGCTACCAGGCCTTCTATCCCGGCCCCGGACTCGGAGGCCACTGCATTCCCATCGATCCCTACTACCTTTCGTGGAAAGCCAAGCAGTTCGACTTCAGCACCCGCTTCATCGAACTCGCCGGCGAAGTCAACGGCGCCATGCCCTACTACGTCATCGAGAAAACTGCCCTCGCTCTCAACGCGCGCAAAAAGTGCCTCAACGGCTCCCGCATCCTCGTCCTCGGACTCGCCTATAAACGCGACATCGACGACCTGCGCGAATCTCCTTCGCTCACCGTCATCGAACTGCTCCGCAAAGCCGGAGCCGAGGTCTCATACAACGACCCGTTCTTCCCCATCGTCGGACACGGCCGTCATTACGACCTCAACATGACCTGCACCCCGCTCGACAACCTCGCGCAGTACGACGCCGTCCTCATCGTCACCGACCACACCACCTACGACTACCCACACATAGTCGCCGAATCGCAGCTCGTAGTTGATACCCGCAACGCCACCAAGGGAATCACTGCCGACAACATCGTCCACTGTTAAAAAATCAGGTGGCCCACATATGCCTTCCTCTGGCATATGTGGGGACCGCGGAAACCTTCACCTTTGCCCTTTGCCTCTACGCCGTCCGCACCTGATCGGTCTAGAATTAGCTAGAGCGGCTACAGTTCCATCGGAAAGAGTAAGGATCATGTCGAAATATCTCATCACCGGAATCGCAGGCTTCATCGGATCCAACATCGCACGCGCGCTGCTCGCCCAGGGAGCCTCCGTCCGAGGCATCGACAACTTCATCACCGGCAAGCGCGCCAATCTCGAAGACCTCCACGGCATCGACTTCATCGAGGGCACCATCGAAGACCCTGCAACCTGCGCCCGCGCCTGCGAGGGAGTGGATTACATCTTCCACGAAGCCGCTCTCGCCAGTGTTCCCCGCTCCGTCAAAGATCCCGTATCCACCAACTCCGCCAACGTCACCGGAACCCTCAACCTTCTCGTCGCAGCTCGCGATGCCAGAATCCGCCGCGTCGTCTACGCCGGCTCGTCCTCCGCCTACGGAGACCAGCCCACGCTCCCCAAGCGCGAAGACATGTCACCCGACCCCATCTCCCCCTACGCCGTAAGCAAACTCACGTGCGAGCACTACATGCGCAGTTTCACCCGCGTCTATGGCCTTGAAACGGTCACCATTCGTTACTTCAACGTTTTTGGTCCCTACCAGGACCCCTCGTCGCAATACTCCGGCGTCCTCGCCAAGTTTTCTCTCGCCATGCTCCGCGGCTCAACCCCCGTCATCTATGGAGACGGTACTCAAAGCCGCGATTTCACCTTCATCGAAAACGTAGTGAACGCCAATCTCCTCGCCATGGCTGCTCCCGCCAAAAAAGTTTCCGGCCGAGTATTCAACGTCGCCACCGAACAACGCATCACCCTCAACGACGCCGTCAGGAGCCTCCGCGAACTCACCGGATACACCGGCCCTGTCGATCACGCCCCTGCCCGCACCGGAGACATCGCCCACTCTCTAGCCGACATCTCCCTCGCCCGTGCCGCCTTCGGTTACGAGCCCAAGGTCAACTTCCACGAAGGACTGCGCCGCACCATCCTCTGGTATCGAGGCGTCGCCGCCACCGCCAGCTAATCTTGCTCAACATTCGCGACGCGCTTCAGGTGCCCCACGTCCCGCCCGGTTTTATCGGGCTGACGTGGGGTAGTTGCTCTTGCTCCTGCTTTTGCTCTTGCTCTCCCCTTACTCCGGCTCTGTTTTGAATGGTCATCCTCCCCCCGCAACCCTTCCGCACTTTCCGCATTTCCTCAGCCGTGAAACAATAATCCTTCTGTTTCGCCTGTGAGGAACATTGACCATGAAACGATCCTTCGCTCTCGCCCTCTTACTCGCATCGATGTGCGCATCTCTTCGCGCGCAAGACAAACCGCCCGCCGTCCTCTGGGACGCCGCACAGTGTCTGGCCACCGGCAAGTACGAATGGGTGAATGTAGATAACGTCAAAACTCTCGCTCTCGGCTATCACGAGGACAACAAGACATTCGAGGGCGGAAAGTACCTATACGTCATCGTCTTCACTTCTCCCAAGCGAGATCAAGGCAAGATTTTCGATATCCGTCTCAAGGGCCACCGTCACTACATCGTCGAAAACAACGCCGCATTCGTCAGCACTCCCAACGGCATCACCTTCCCCAATCCTCCACTCGGCGGCAACTGGACGCAGAACCAGCTCACCTCCGCGATTCAGCAGATTCTCAAACATAGAAAGTGGTATGAGGCCCAGGTCAAATACCTCGTCAAGGGAACCGACCACATCACCTGCGAAACCGCGGTAGAAGATCAAGTCGAGCCACAAAAGTAATCCGCACGAGCTTCGACTCTCACCCTCCGCACTCCAAAGCAGCGTCCCAACGCGCTGTTTTGGAGTTGGATGTTCCAACGACGCTCGCACTAATCCAGTACGTCCCCGGGGCGTCCGCGGTTCATTAGGAAACTGCTCAACTCACATCACCAAACTAACCCCTTGACGTTGTAGTAGGCGGTCCAGTACTGGGTGCCCCACGTCCCGCCCGGCTTCATCGGGCTGACGTGGGGTAGTTGACTCTGCCCTTGCCCTCGCTCTGACCTTACCCTTAACTTGCTGTGCAAGCCAATCTTAGGAGCGTGCGGAAATCAGCCCGTCTCAGAGCTCACACCAAACGAGATGTCTTTTTTTAGCAGCATCCTCACTCACTATCTCTGAGAACTCTTGATCCAGTCACGCTGTTTCAAACCTTTTCACTGTTCCAGACTTCATCTTCACCCCTCACCATACGCATTTCCCTCTCTTGCTTCCGCAATTCGACGATGCGGGAAGCGCGACTTTGTCATACACTAGAAACTCATGGCCGCTGAAAACTCATTCGACATCGTCAGCAATGTGGACCTGCCGGAAGTAACAAATGCTATCCAGCAGGCTCTTAAGGAAATCCATCAGCGTTACGACCTTAAGGGTTCCCACTCAGACATTCAGTTTGACGGCAAGGACGAGATCGTCCTCACGTCGGCAGACGAATACAAGCTCAAAGCCGTCATCGACGTCTTGCAGACCAAACTCGTCAAGCGCAACGTGTCGCTTAAGTCTTTGGATTACGGCAAAATCGAGTCTGCGGCCAGCTCCACCGTCCGCCAGAAGGTAAAGCTCCAGCAAGGCATCGCCATCGAAAAGGCACGAGAGATCGTCAAGACCATCAAGGATTCCAAGAAGAAGGTGCAGGCTTCTATCAACGGAGACATCGTCCGCGTCACCGGAAAAGACCGCGACAGCCTTCAGGACATCATTGCTCTGCTCCGCCAGACCGATTTCGGAATTGACGTGCAGTTTACAAATTATCGGAACAATTAACTTTATTGATCCATGCGCAAAACCGGCTGCATAAGCCGCAAACGGCCGAAGCCAACAGCTTCCACCGGAATCCAATAGAGCGACGTAAGGTTCAATTTTGAACAGCTTGGCATTAGCAGCGGGCAAAGGAATTTTCGACCTTCTCCGGGAAGACCTCGAAGCGATTGAACGCGAGTTCGGCGATTACAGCGTATCAACCGTGCAGGCCATCACAGAAATCGGCGACTACCTGCGCCAGGGCGGCGGCAAACGACTCAGGCCAGCGCTGCTCCTGCTTGCCGCCAAGCTGCTGGACTACAAAGGTACCGGAGCCGTCCGGCTCGGCGCGGTCGTCGAAATCATTCACACCGCCACCCTCGTCCATGACGACATCATCGATGAAGCTGAAATTCGCCGCGGACGCCCTTCCCCCAACACCATCTGGGGAAATCCCAAGTGCGTGCTCGCCGGCGACTGGCTCTACATGCAGGCGTTTCAGATCTCCCTTGAAGAGCGGAGTCTGGTCGTCCTCGACCTTCTCACCGATCTCACCAAACAGATGGTGGAAGGTGAACTCCTGCAGATTGAAAAGCTTGGCTCGCTGATTACCCGCGACAGCCATCTCGATCTCATCTACCGCAAGACCGCCTGCCTTTTTGCCGTCTGCATGCAGCTCGGCGGAGTCCTCGCCGGAGCCAACGAAGAGCAGCAGTTACTACTCCGTGAGTATGGACGCGCCATTGGCATGGCATTCCAGATCACGGATGACGTGCTCGACCTGACTGCCTCCGAGCGCGTCCTTGGCAAACCCGTCGCCAGCGACCTTCGCGAAGGCAAAGCTACCCTTGCCGTAATCCATGCCCTCGAACGTTGTACTCCCGATGAGCGATCCAAGATTCAAACAGTTCTCGAGCAGCGCGCCTTCAACGGCGTCACTCACCAGGACATCCTCTCCATCCTGGGGCGTTACGAATCCATCACTGCCGCTAACCAGGAAGCAGCAAAGTTTGCCAGTCATGCCGTCGCGCAACTCCAGAAGTTTCCCGAAAACGACTTCAAGCGCGCGCTTCTCTGGCTCCCTCAGTTCGTCGTCTCCCGCAAGAAGTAGCGCTAATCTACGATTATTACCAATAGTGATAACATTTTCACGCCCTGTCGTTATCTATGTAGTTATTCTTTTCTCCTCCTGCATTACTATTGCCAACTCAGTTACAACACCCCTGCGCGACGATTCACTAATCGGTTAATCCTTACTAAATGAAAAAAGGAGCCGAGGCCCCTTCGAAATTGCCATCCAGCGCTGCTCTTACTGCCCTGTACCTGAAAATACAACGCCCACGGTCTTGAGCAAAATCTTGAAATCGAGCCACAAGCTCCAGTTCTCGGCGTAGAAAGTGTCCATCGCAAAATAAGTTTCGGCCGAAGGATCAGTGCGTGCCTGCACCTGCCAGAGTCCCGTGATTCCCGGCACAACATCGGCGCGGCGGCGCTGCTCTTTTGTGTAGTGCGCATATTCGCTGGTTAAGCACGGCCGTGGCCCAATCACGCTCATATCTCCGGAAAGCACGCTGAAGAATTGCGGCAACTCATCCAAGCTATAACGACGCAATAGCTTCCCGAGCCGCGTAACACGCGGGTCGTTCGACATCTTGAAAAGGCTGCCGCGACGCTCATTCAGATGCTGCAATGCCCCCCGCAACGAGTCGGCATCCTTCACCATCGTCCTGAATTTGAAAAATCGAAATTGCTTTCCATTCCTGCCAATCCGCTCTGAAACATAGAGAATAGGCCCCGTGGAATCCAGCTTCACAAGAATTGCGATCAGCAGCAGTGCTGGTGAAATCAAGACAAGCGCGAGCAGCGAGAACAAGATATCAAAACTGCGTTTTGCGAATAGCTCAAGCCGAATTGTCCAGCGCCGAGCAACGAGCGAATTCGGCCTTACCTCTCCCGAAGAAGCAAAACTTCCCACTGATAACTCCCACTTCGGTCTTCAAGTCCGAAGCTTGAAATACATCAAGTGATGCAAGATGCGTTCGGATTGCTCAACCCACAGTTCCAGAGAACCGCACAGTGTTGTGCCGTGGGCAGGGATAAAGCTAACCAACGCAGTTTATTATTTATGTGGTACCGCACAACGTTACAAATCACACGTTCTGAGGAGCATCAGCAACGAGTTCAGACATCCGTCGCAAACGGAATTTATGGCACAGATCGACGAATCGGGCGAAACCATATATTGCAAGAAGCTTCATGCTGCCAATGCTCCGTGCGGATTCTTTCTTGCGCTATTTACATCAGAGTAGCACAAGGAAGTCTAAACAAATCAGATGAATCTGACGCGGAACCCCTCCATAAGAACTTCTTATAAAGCTTCCGGCATTTGCATGGAGACCTTCTGGCAAAGAACCTCATCTATCTTGTTATGCAACTTATGCGACCGAAGCTGGCTAATCTCATCTATCGATAGGTAAGCACCTAATAATGCAGAGCACACGAACTGTTCCCCATATTGTTATCATCGGCGCTGGTTTCGCGGGACTATACGCCACACACGCTCTTGCCAAATCGAACGTCCGCATCACGCTGGTGGATAGTCGCAATCACCATACTTTTCAACCTCTTCTGTATCAGGTTGCAACGGCGGCACTCTCTCCCGGCGAAATTGCATATCCCATTCGTCACATCTTCAAAGATGCGAAGAACGTTTCGGTGCTCCTGGCCAAAGCTACAGGCTTCGATTTGCAGAATCGTAAAGTTCAACTCGAGGACGACGAACTTTCCTACGACTACCTGATTGTCGCGGCCGGAGCCACACACGCGTACTTCGGGCATCCAGAGTGGGCCAATTGCGCTCCCGGATTGAAGACCGTGGAAGATGGCACCGAAATTCGACGCCGCATGTTGCTTGCGTTCGAGATTGCGGAACGCCGCGCGCGTTTGAATCACGATTCCGAACCCATTAATTTCATTGTTGTCGGCGGAGGCCCCACAGGCGTGGAACTCGCGGGAGCACTCTCTGAGATTGCTCAACACGTCCTGGCCTCGGACTTCCGAGCGATTGATCCACGAAGCACGCGAGTCGTTCTGATCGAAGCTGGACCCCGAATTCTTCCTACTTTCGCTGAAGATCTTTCAAACTCAGCGGTACGCCAATTGCAGAAACTGGGCGTAGAGGTGAGGACTGGAACGGCCGTAACCGGTATCAGCGAAGACAGAGTATATCTCGGCGACCAATCTATGCCGGCTTCAGTTGTGCTGTGGGCAGCGGGCGTGTCGGCCTCTCCGCTAGGCAAGCTTCTTGGAGCTCCGACCGATCGCGCTGGTCGGGTTCAGGTACAGCCTGACTTGACCATCCCCGGACATCCGGAAGTTCTCGTTGTCGGCGACCTTGCTTCTGTGATGCAGGAGAATGAAAAACCCGTACCTGGCGTCGCTCCAAGCGCGATTCAAATGGGCCGGTTTGCTGCGGCATCTATCCTGGGCGACTTGAGAGGCGACGCTCGCGAAAAATTCAAGTACCACGACAAGGGGAGCCTGGCGACCATTGGTAAGTCTTCGGCGATTGCCGATATTCGAGGTTTCAGAATGTCGGGTTTCGGCGCATGGCTCACTTGGCTCTTCGTTCACTTGCTGTTCCTGATCGGATTCCGCACCCGGATCCAGGTGCTCTGGGAGTGGTTCTGGGCCTACGTCACGTTCCAGCGTGGAGCGCGTCTGATTACGGGTTCAAGCCGGTCGATCGTTCCTCACTCTTCCGAGGACGATTTGGGGAGACATAAGCAGCCTGAAGTTGAGCATAAAACCGGCTGACACACAATAAAGAACGTCATCACGTAAAACGCGCCTCTCACGAGGCGCGTTTTGAACTTTGAGCCATGTGTTGCAAGCCGAAAGCGATGTTACAGCTTTTCGAAGAACTCGCAAGCGGAGCAGGAGATAAACACGCCTCCCGGGATATTGCGTTCGCGGTCCTTTACACGCTTGACGATGCGGGTAGGCTTTGCACACTTCGGACAGTTGGTGCTCTTGGAAGTGTCCATCACCTTTTTGCGATCACCTGTTTTTGCGATCTTAGCCATCTTTTGATCTCCTAATGGGCCGGCGCGAGGCTCGGCGGAATTGCTCTGGCAGGACATGGGACACCGCACATGAATTATGCGGGCTTCTGCCCGGAAACCACCCAGGAAGCTTTCGCTTGCACCGGAACCCACGGCGGACATGCCAACTTTCAGCACGGTCACACAAACTTCGTCGCACCGCCGGGTAGCCTTTCGATTGTATATCAGTACGTTGTATTCTGCGGAAAGCGTGAAAGTAAACGGAGGCAGGACATGGAAGACTTACGCTATCCTATTGGCAAATTCGACCGGTCCAAAGGACCCAACACCCCTGAGGAACGCAAGAAACTTATCGAGGCCATCGCCGAGTTGCCAGGGCATCTGAAGCACTCGCTGACGGGACTAAACGGAAAGCAACTGGAGACACCTTACCGCGACGACGGGTGGACGGTCAGGCAAGTCACCCATCATTTAGCGGACAGCCACATCAACGCCTACGTTCGCTATAAATTGGCGATGACCGAAGATAATCCGACCATTAAGCCGTACAAAGAAGCGGCATGGGCCGAGCTGGCGGATAGCCGCGTCACGCCAATCGACGTAAGCCTGGCACTCGTCGACAGTCTCCATGCCCGGTGGGTTGTGCTCTTGCGCAGCCTGAAACCCGAAGATTGGGAGAGAAGACTGACGCACCCTGAAGCTGGATTGATTTCCCTCGATATGATGCTCGGCCTCTACGCCTGGCACGGTGCGCACCACGTCGCCCACATCACGGAACTACGGAAACGGAGCCAATGGTAGCCATGGGACTACTCAGCTAAGTAGCTAAAATTTGCCGATCACCTAAAATCAGAGCACATTTAGTAAAGAGTCATTGACCTGCAGATTCGCCCTTTGGTACTGTCAAGCGTTCGCGCAGGGTCCGCCATGGACCCTGCGTGGCTGTTTGGCAGGGATATCTTATGGCTCTCAAATTCCGAGGTGTTGATTTCATTGAGTTCGATTCCCTTCTCAGTGAAGATGAACGCATGGTGCGCGACACCGCCCGCCAGTTCGTAGAAGACAATCTCATTCCCATCATTGAAGACTGCAATCGCGAGAGCCGGTTTCCACGGGAGCTGATCGCCCCCATGGGCGAGCTCGGCTTCTTCGGACCCACCCTCAAGGGGTATGGCTGCGCGGGCATGAGCAATGTCGAGTACGGCCTGATGATGCAGGAGTTGGAGCGCGGAGATAGCGGTCTCCGTTCCTTTGTCAGCGTGCAGAGTAGTTTGGTGATGTATCCGATTTTCGCTTTCGGCAGCGAAGAGCAAAAGCAGCGCTGGCTTCCCGCAATGGCCAAAGGAGAGAAGCTCGGATGCTTTGGATTGACGGAACCCGATGCCGGTTCCAATCCTGACGCCATGCGAACGCGAGCGGCTCTGGACGGCGACGGCTACGTACTAAACGGCGAAAAGATGTGGATCACCTCCGGCTCCATCTCCGATGTGGCCGTGGTCTGGGCAAAGAGCGAAGAACACGGCGGCAAAGTTCGCGGATTCCTTGTTGAGACCGACCGTCCGGGATTTGTCGCCAAGGACGTGCATGGCAAGTGGTCGCTGCGCGCTTCGGTCACGTCATCGCTTTCACTGCAGGACGTACGAATTCCGAAATGCAACCTGCTGCCCAAGAGTTCCGGGCTGAAATCAGCACTGATGTGTCTGAATCAAGCTCGATTTGGAATTGCCTGGGGCGCGATTGGCGCGGCCATGGCCTGCTATGACACAGCTCTGCAATATTCCAAGTTTCGCAAACAATTCCGGGATCAACCGATCGCATCCCATCAACTAGTCCAGGAGAAACTGGTTTGGATGATCTCCGAAATCAGCAAGGCTCAGCTTTTGGCGCTTCAGGTTGGACGGCTAAAGGATCAGGAAAAGGTTCAGCACTTCCACATATCGATGGCGAAGAGAAATAACGTGTGGATGGCCTTGGAATGCGCTCGCATGGCGCGCGACATCCTGGGCGCAAACGGGATCGCGGATGAGTATCCGGTTTTCCGCCACATGGCGAATTTGGAATCGGTGAAAACCTACGAAGGAACGCACGATGTTCACACATTGATTCTTGGCACGGCGATAACGGGGATTGACGCGTTCTGAATTCGGTAGCAACATTGCCGCGCCATAAAAAAGGCTAACGCCTGTGTGGGGCAATGGAAAAAACGGTACGCAGCCAAATGTAAGGACGAGACAGAGCGGCGGCCGATGTAATCAGGAGCAATTATGGCGACACAGCTTCACAACAAGGCAGTTCATCTGGAAGACAACATCCAGACGAATCTGGAGTCAGATCTCGCACTGGAACTGTTGCGAGTGGTTGAGGCGGCTGCGATCGCTTCAGCCCGACAAATGGGAACGGGTGACCGCAAGCGCGCCGATCAGGTCGCTACAGAAACCATGCGCCGTGTGATGGATACGGTTCCAATGCGCGGAACAATCGTGATTGGAGAAGGTGAACGCGATGAAGCTCCGATGCTCTACATCGGGGAAAAAATCGGACGCGCACCCAAGGACGGCATCATTTATCCGGAAGTCGACATCGCTGTCGATCCCCTGGAAGGCACTAACCTAACAGCTACCGGAGCACCGGGATCGATCTGCGTGCTTGCGGCCAGCGAACGCGGCGGCCTGCTGCATGCACCGGATTGCTACATGGAAAAGATCGTAGTTGGCCCGGCCTGCAAAGGTTCCGTGGATCTGGACGCGCCGACTGCCGTAAACCTTAAGATGATTGCCAAGGCTCTTGATCGCGACGTTGAAGACTTGGTGGTAATAGTGCTGGACCGCCCACGCCACGAAACTCTCATCAATGAGATTCGCCGGGCTGGTGCGCGCATCAAACTGATCGGCGATGGCGACCTCGCTCCTGGAATTGCTGCTGCAGTTCGGGGTACCGGTGTTCATGCCGTGATGGGCACGGGAGGCGCGCCGGAAGGTGTAATTACAGCCGCCGCAATGCGCTGCCTGAATGGCTACATGGTAGGCCGATTGACCGGCTATACCGAAGAACAGCGCGAGCGCATGACCCAGTACGGAATCAGCGACGTACATAAGACCTACACGGCTGAGGAGCTCGCTCCCGGCGAAAACATCATCTTCGCCGCAACCGGCGTGACCGATGGCCCGCTCATGCAGGGCGTACGATTCTTCGGCGAGGGCGTGCGCACATCGTCCGTGGTTATGAAGATGGCTTCCCGCAAAGTTCGGTTTGTGGAGGGCATTCACCTTGAACCGGGGAAGGACGTCAGCGTCCGCTTCTAGTTCGAGATTGGTCTGAAAGAAGGGGGCACGGTTTAGGCCATGCCCCTTTTCTTGCGACACTGACCATCTACTGCGGCGGGATGTTGATGATGTTCATTCGAGCCAGCCCATTGATGACAAACTGCACGGCAATTGCCGTCAGCATCAGTCCCATAATTCGCATCATGATTCGAATTCCAGTCTCACCGAGGCGTTTGCGCACACGATCTGCCGAGGCCAGGATGTGATAGCTGGCGAAGGCCGTGACCGCGATAGCAACAAAGATCGGTATGGCGTGCTGCCAAGTGGGCGAAGCTCCCATTAACACCATGACCGTGGAAATAGCGCCTGGTCCAGCAAGCAGTGGAATTCCGAGCGGCGTAATGCCGATGTCCTCTTTGTGCGCGCCTTCCTCGGTTTCACTTACGCCTTCCTGGGTTGAGCGGCGCGCCTGCAGCATATCAAGACCTATCAGAAGCAGAATCAACCCGCCCGCGATTTCGAATGCTGCAAGGGTAATTCCGAATAGTTTGAAAATGAACGATCCCGAAAGCGCAAATAGACTGAGAACGACCAAACAGGTCCAAGCCGCTCGGGCAGCCATGCGGCGACGAGTTGCCGCATCCGCCCGATTGGTCATGGCGATGAAGGGTGGAACTGCGGCAAATGGATCGACCAAAAAAAAGATCGAGCTGAAAGCAACAAACGAAAACTCTGTCAGCGAGCTGAAAAAGGAATGAATGCGAGCGGCTTCCGGTGGAAGGAACATAAGGATGGTCCACTATCTCCCGTTACTAGCCTACACGGGAAGATTGCGGATTCCAAAGCGGTAGCGTATTCAGCTTCATATGGGAGTGAACTCCTTAATCAAAGGTCAGAGCTAGAGCATTTTCACTGATACTGTTTCTCTCCTAATCGGAGTCTGAACCAAGCTTGTGCGTTGTCTTCTGTGATCTGTGGCAACAAATCAGAGATGGCCTGATCGAGCGCTTCTTTGGTTCGTGCTT
>Ga0255336_100850_pt1 | contig 32776 bp, 31 predicted proteins | sample MeOH1_35cm_T3_17_FD_189102 | JGI IMG/M metagenome (GOLD analysis project Ga0255336, IMG submission 189102) | Sandy soil microbial communities from University of British Columbia, Vancouver, Canada - MeOH1_35cm_T3_179 | ecosystem: Engineered > Artificial ecosystem > Sand microcosm > Unclassified ...
TGGCTCTAGTCGCCTTATCCTGCCGGACATAAATACATGCATCGTAGGATAAAGAAGACTTAGCCAGCGCCAAAGCGATGGCTCTAGTCGCCTTATCCTGCCGGACATAAATACATGCATCGTAGGATAAAGAAGACTTAGCCAGCGCCAAAGCGATGGCTCTAGTCGCCTTATCCTGCCGGACATAAATACATGCATCGTAGGAGAACGAAAGCCGTTGGTTGCACTTATACTATCTGCCCCCAGACTTATACTTTCTGTTAGTATAAAAAAGCCGGCACTAAAGATCTAAATCATCTTTAACACCGGCTTTTTAGCATTAAATTAACCACACTTGTTTAATCTTTAGCGACGATGATATCTTCTTCATCCTCGTCGTCTTTTGTTTGATGCTCGTTCTTCTTGAAAAGTCCCGTAACCTTATCCAACAAGCCCGGAACTTCATCAATAATCCGATCCACAATCATATTGTTATCGATGGGAAGGAGACGGACTTGCCCATGACCGACAACCAAAAAGCCGACCGGTTGTACTGATACCCCTGCGCCACTCCCCCCACCAAAGGGTAAGGCTGGTGGGGGTACTTGCTTGTCTTCTTCTTTATTTTTGTCACCCTCTGGAGGTGCGAATTCACTGCCCCCTGCTGCAAAGCCACACGCTACCTTGGAAACCGGAATGATTATTGAACCGTCCGGAGCTTCGACCGGATCGCCAACGATCGTATTCACATCAACCATCTGTTGAATGCTTTCCATAGCTGTCTTCATTAACGCTTCAATTGGATGATTCCCCATTTAAATTCTTCCTCCTTTTCCCCTGATAAATACCCGTACTAAATCCAATCCTATAACCATAATATGTCCGATTCTCAATTTGAATATGCAATGGATATTACAGGAAAAACCAGGTTTATTAAAATCGGGGACCACTAGAATCTGCGGTTGATCCGTATCCACAGTGACCTGACGGTATAACTGGGATAAAAAAAAACCAAACATGCTCCAAAAACTGCCGGCAGCAATCGCAGTATAAGCCGCGTCTTCACTGCCAATTCTGACCTTCCAATCCAGAAAGGTACAATGAATCCCTCGATAAAATTTTGTTTTAGCCCGTTGTAGCTGGAGCAAAAGTCCTGGAATTCTTGGCCAAAGGTGAGAAAAAAAGCCGCGACGGAAATAACGGAAACGAACGTTCAGTTTTGTAACCCGTTTTTCCCCTGTCGTTACCAGCGTCTCATCCTTGACCTCAAGCTGAGGACCTTCTTCCCATTCCAGTCGAGCGGTAGGGATTTGCAATTTAAATCTCCATAGCCCCCCGACAGCCGACATTTTGATCTCTAGATGGTCATTTTCCTCCTGCCGGCGATAATGGAAGTCAACCGTTGCCCGAACGAGCAAGATCAACCCTAATCCTAACATACTGGCGAGTAGAAGCGCCAGAATCCGCACGAAAATCCCTCCGAACCCCCATAAAAGACTTCATCCTAAAGTCTTAGGATATCCTAAGATTCCGAAGAATATGTAGGCTAAGACCAAATTCAATTCAATTGCCAAAGAATATTACAAGTGCGAAAGATCCAATGATCTTTCGCACTTGTAAGCCTTATGTTTCATTTTCCTCATCCAATTCTTTCTTTGCCGCTTCGCGGATTCTTTCAAAATCAAGTTCAGGTAAATTCTTCAAGGATCTAAGCCCAAAATGAAGTAGAAACTGCTCCGTCGTACCATAAATTATGGGACGTCCAGGACCTTCCTTGCGGCCGATTTCTTGAGTCAGGCCCTTTTCCACTAGGGTTGCTAAAGCACGATCAGATTGGACTCCCCGCAAAAAATCAATTTCTCCTTTAGTTACAGGCTGCTTATAAGCAATAATCGCTAAAACTTCAAGAGCTGCCCCAGATAGCCCTTGAGTAGGCTGATGATAAAGAGTTTCGATATAGTGCGACATTTCCGGTTTGGTCCCCAACTTAAAGCCGCCATTGACTTCAAAAATCATAAAACCACAGGCGGGGTTATCATATCGAGCCTGAATTTCGGAAAGAATCTCTACCACCTCTGCAGGATCCAATTCCAGGATTCCAGCGAGATGTTCAAGCGTTAGGGGCTCATTGGCCACGAGTAACAATGCTTCGAGGCCCGCAATTTCTGTCTCACGAAACAGCATTTCCTACTCTCCTTCGGTGAATTCCCAGGCCTTTTCGGTCGGAAACAATTGAATATCCTGATGGGGTGAGCTTTGTTCACAGTGAATTTTACCCATTTTCAGCAACTCTAAGAGGGCTAAAAAGAACACAATCAGTTCCATACGGGTATTCCCGCGGATAAGTTGAGTGAAGCAGGTTCCATGAGGATAAAGGATCACTCGGCGAAGTACATCATCCATCACTTTATCAATGGATACATCATCTGGTTCAACCGTTTTAATCTCTACGCCTTTCTCCGCGCGTACAATAACATGGCCAAAGGCCTCCCATAAATCATTGAAGCTCACGCCGTCAAGAGGATCGTCTGCCTCAAACTGACTACGGATTTCATCGATATCCACCGTTCTAAAATATTTCTGACCGGAGGAAACCTCTAACACACTAAGCGTCTGGGCAGCTTCCTTAAACGTGCGATAAGCGAGCAAACGTTCTACTAATTCTTGTCGAAGATCCTCAGCTTCAACCTCAGACTCCTCTTTCGGAGACTTTGGCAAAAGGTAACGCGACTTGATATAAAGAAGTTGAGCCGCTAGAACCAAAAATTCACTGGTCAACTCCATATCTAACGCTTCCATCTGACGAACGGCTTCAACAAATTGATCCGCAATCTGAGCTATCGGAATATCATAGATATCTATTTTTTCCTGTTGGATTAAATGGAGAAGCAAATCTAACGGGCCATGAAAAGCAGGTAATTCAACATAGGAAGCAGGTCTAGAAAACGTAGCTTTTTCCATATTAAAAACCAAGGAACGGAGACAAAAGCGCAATTGCCCCCTTCTGATAGAGAGAATAAAGCATCCTGACAAGGGGAGAAAGGACACTTCCTAAAATATCTGTGAACAAGACAGCAGCCAAAATCAGCATACCATACGTCTCCAAGGTGTGGAGAAAATTTCCAAAGCGGGCAGGCAGAAGCCATCCCAGAATAGAAAACCCATCTAGGGGCGGAATCGGTAACAAATTAAAGACGCCCAAGCCTAAATTCATCAGGACAATCGCCATCATAATCTTGGAAAGAATCGGCATCCATGAGGAAGTACCAAACCAATGCAGGGTTAAAATCCAAACCAACATTCCGATAAAAGCGATGAACAAGTTCATGAGCGGGCCGGCAACGGCGACCAACATACTACCTCGAACTGGGCTTCCTTTAAAATAGTGAGGATTTGTCATAACGGGTTTAGCCCAGCCGAACTGGAAAAGTACCGCCATTAAGGTCCCGAAAATATCCAGATGCACAAAGGGATTAAGCGAGAGACGTCCTTGGCTGCGCGGGGTTGGATCCCCCAACCGGTCAGCCACATAAGCATGGGCAAATTCATGAAAAGCAAACCCAATCAGGAGGGCCGGAACATTCGCAATATACATTGTTAAATCTAACCCTGGCACTCTATTTCCTCCTTTGCTCCACAAGCTGGAGCATAAACTCTTTCTCCTCCGCCGAAGTATGGATTCTCTGTTCAAGCCAAGCCCGGCGAATCTCTTTCAAGAGTCGTCCGATTTCTGGGCCTTCGGAAATTCCAAACCGCTTAAGTTCATAGCCATCCACCCCGAGTTTAAGCTTGGCTACTAACTTTTCATAGTTTGAAACAACTCCGTTTAAAACAGGATCCAGCCTTAAAGCAGTCCTTATATCTTGAGAAACCCCAGTAAGATACTGATCCAAGAACGACAAAGTTAAGGTAGGTTCAGCATAAAGGATGGCTTGGATCTCTTTAAATTTCAAAGTCTCTTTTCTAAGTTCTTTCGTCAGCCTCAGACTCAAAACCTGCTCAATCTGGTGATCATTAAACGTTAAAACTGAAATGAGCCACTTCTCCTCCAGAGAAAAGTCATCATTCTCCGAAACCTGGGCAAAATTCCAAGGTAATCTCTCCTCAAACCAGGCTTCGAGAACACCCAGTTCTACCAAACTCTCCCCCATTTGCGGAAAATGTTTCTCACGGAGCAGCAGGAAGAATTCCTGAGTAAAGCGCTCAGTACTCAATTTCCGTAAAACCCCAGCTTTGAGAGCCGTTGTTACTCCCTCCTGGGTTTCCTTTGATAACTGAAAACGATAGCGTTCGGCAAACCGAATAGCCCGCAGAATTCGGGTCGGATCCTCAATAAAACTGAATTGATGTAAAAAACGGATCTCGCCTTGTTTAAGATCCCTTAACCCACCGTAATAATCCACAAGTTCCCCATAATGATCAGAATTGATCGCTAAGGCCATGGCATTGATCGTGAAATCACGCCGGAATAAATCATCCCTTAACCTAGACTCTTCGACTTGGGGCAAGGCCCCCGGAAAGTCATAATATTCCCAGCGTGTACTCGCTACATCGAGATGGGTTCCATCAGAAAACTCAAGCCGAGCCGTTCCGAATTGTTCATGGAGGGTTAGCTGCCCACGATTCAGTTCTTGATAAAGCGCCTGGGCAAACACCTGCCCACTCCCCTCGACTACAAAATCCAGATCCTGAGTTGGCGTAAGGAGAAGCAGATCCCGAACAAATCCCCCAATGATAAAAACGGAATACCCTAAGGTATCAGCAACCTTTTGGCCTGCTTTCAATAGATCACGCGTTTCTTTCGGCAAATTTTCTAGCAGTTTTTCAATATCCTGACGCATCGCCAGGCTTCGATCCCGGGTCAAGTTTGCTTCTGTTGGGACAGAGCCCCCATGAACAAGACGCAAGACATCGGAGCGGGAAACAATACCCACCATCTGATTATCTTCCAAAACCGGGATTCGACCAATATCATACTGAACCATTAACCGCTGAACCTCTTCCCAACCTGCAGTCCCATCAACAGTAACGACCTCTTTAGTCATAAACCCCTTAACCGGTGCATGTTCTAATCCGTGTTTAAGGCCCTTTTCCACGTCACGGCGGGAAATAATTCCAACTAGCTTATCGGCTTCGACAACAGGCACACCAGTATGACCATAGCGAAGAAGGATTTGTTCCACTTCGGTGAGCTTTGTCTCCGGCGTCACAGTTTTTACCGGAAAACTCATGATGTCGCGGACTAAACGGGGACTCCGTACGCACTGCTTGATTTCTTGTTGGAGTCGAGCAAGCACCTCTTTAACCGTCATATTTTTAAGGGTTGCTGATGCCGCTTTAGCATGCCCTGCTCCCCCAAACGACTGGGCGATGAGATTGACAGGTAACCCTCTTCCTCGTGAACGTCCAACGAGGTAAACCCGATTTTCCATCTCGACGGCAAGAAATAGAGTTTCTGCCCCTTCCATTTCGCCGACGCGATGCGCAAGCAAAGCTAACCCACCAACATAATCTGGACTAACCGCGGAAGCAATGTAAACGGGCACTCCCTCAAATAATTCGGTTTGACCCTGATCCAACAATTCTTGGAGTAGGACTTTTTGTTCCTCTGTTAAAGGTTTACGCAGATATTCAGAAACGACACTCAAGTTCGCCCCCTGTTCTAATAGGTATGCAACAGCTTTCACATCTCGAACCGTTGTACTGTCAAATAGCAAACTTCCCGTATCCTCGTATATTCCCAAAGCGAGTAAAGTAGCTTCAAAACTACTGAGCAAAACTTTATGGAGAAGGATCTGTTCCACTAAAAGCGTAGTACACGCACCCGTTTGCTCAATATGCATCCCCGGGCTTAATAATTCCGAGTACGGGTGATGATCATAAATTTCCACTTCGAGTTGTTCAAACCGTTTGAGCGCTTCGACTTCTCTTAACCCTGCAGCCCGACTGAAATCATGCGTATCCACAAGTACGACTTTACTGATCTTCGACCATGGTACGTCCTTAAGCTTAGTAAAGGGCAAGCTATCTTTGGCCAGCGCGATATAGTCCTGAACATAGAGATTAGGCTTACCATCAATTCCCAGAATGCTATCCGGATACAGGGCTTGAGCCGCAACCATCGATGCAAGAGCATCAAAATCCATTTGTCGGTGCGCAAGAATTAAGTTCATGTTCGTACATCCTTTAAAGTTCGTTCGTCCTTTAAACCTTCGAAATTGTAATAATTTAAATTATACCATTTCTTACCTCCACAAACAAAGAAAAAGCCACCTTACTAGGTAGCTTCCATCTCTAAGCATCATAAGTATTCACCTAAATAGGAATTATATAGTTTCGTTAATTTCTTCTATCCTTTTGTCAATGTCTTCTTGCGTCATTCCGTCCTTAATTAAACGAAAATTAATAGCATCCAGCCAAAATCCCGCCTTAGCACTAATTTTTTTGTACATTTTATTATTCGCTTTGCCCCGTTTAGCTCGAGAATCAGCATTAGCTTGAACTATTGAGCAAATATAACGTGCTTTCAGCCGCATCTCTTGATCCATATCCTCAAAGCCTTCATTGAGAGCTTGAATCACATGTTTATAATAGTCGGAGAATTCGTCGAACGGGATTTCCGTCTCCATATGTAAATATTCCTTGATCTTCCCAAATAATTGTTCCATCAATAAACCTCCATCACATTTTCCTCAAAGGACCTTAAAATTATATCTTAATTTACAAGAAATAACAAGTATCTTAAGCGTTTCTTTAGCTGCCCCTTCATCTCAGCCAATCCTTCCTCCAAAAGTAAAAAAGCACGGTGACGAGGATGAAAAAGCACCCCGCAAAAAAAATATAGATTCCATAAGGATTTCCAATCAAAGGCATCCTGGTAAAATTCATCCCAAAAAAGCTGGTTAAAAGGTTGATTGGAAGTAAAACAGTTGCCAAAAGCGTCAGGAGCTTCATAATATCGTTGGCCCGGTTATCAACCGCAGCTTGATAAGCTTCTCTTAAGCTCTCCGCAAGCTCGTAGGTCTGTCGGATATTTTCGAGTTCGCGCTTTGTTTCCGTAATGAGTTCCGGCCAAAGTGAAGACGAGTGTGTATCAATGTGAGTATCAATTGCCCCCAGTCGCTCAAATGCAGCTAAATGATGATTCAGTGATTTTTTTAAGGAAATGACTTTCCGATGAAGTTTAAATATCTTGCCCTGTTGGCGCGCGGCCGGATTTGTAAGAATTTCTTCTTCCAACCGCTCCATCTGATTTTCGATGGATTCAAGTCGAGTTTCATGATGATGTAAAACTCTCATCCCAATAATTTGGGCTAAGTCCATAGGGGAATTAATGATTCCTCGGTTTGCCCATTCGAGAACCTTTTCCTTACGCAGCAAAGTGTGGCCAACGAATATTATTTCGTTTTCGGTAAGAAAAAAACGAATAGGATAGATATTTCCTTGACGGTCTTGATCGCTAAATAAGGCATGATGAAGCCCGGGTCGCAAACGGATGACACCCGGACGGATTCTTGACGGTCTTTCTTGCAATTGTTCGTTAGTTTGGTTAACTGTGGGGTAAATTTGCTTAAACCACTCTGTTTGAAACACTTCTTGATCTTGCGGAAATAATGGGGGGACTTCCCCCCATTCCTGAAGTTCCAGGAGATATAGTTTAAAACCAGCCTTACCATCCTTGACCGGTACATTAATTGCTTCCATATCTTCTCCTTATCATTCAATAAATAGGCTTCTGCTTTCTTTGTTAATTCAACTTCAAAATCATTTTACCTTTAGATCTAGGAGAAGAATCCAATAAAGCTTTCTTTTATCTTTAATTTTTGATGACCTCAAATTGGATCTCTCGACTTGAATTCTCAGGAGAAGTGTTTTGCTGTCTAGATCCCTGCTCTAATTCTTGGTTAGATGTTTGGTTAGATTCCTGCTTCTTTGGGGATTTCTCGTCCCCTGAATTCACCTGTTGCTTAGTTTGCTTCTCCATAAAAACAGAAGTTGTTTTTCCTTCAAGGAATAACTTCGAAACGTCCTGTTGCGCGAGGTTTAAATTAACCTTCCAATAACTTATCCCTTGTTCAACCGCAAATCTTCCTGGGAGAGTTTGACTTACCGTTTGATAACCTTCACTTTCTTTCAATAAACTGGCGAGTGACCAAAGTTGTCCAATACTAAGATCCGTCTGAACAGCCTGATACACTTTAGGAAGAACAAAAGGGATCTTCGGTAAATTTCTTAACTCTGTTGCTTCATTAAAGATGGCTTTCATGACTGCCTGTTGACGTACTGTTCTTGAGATATCTGCCAGTTCATCGTTCCGAAAACGCGCATATTGAAGAGCCTGGCTTCCTGTGAGATGCTGCGTTCCTTTTTTTAAATCAATATAGCGATCTTGGCTATCTCCCGTATCGTAATGCATATTCTTCTCAACGGTTAAAGTAATTCCACCTAAGCCATCGATGATACTTTTAAAGCCATTAAAATTTGTCGAAATATAACCATCAATCGGAAAGCCAATCAAGCCCTCTATATACTTTTTGGTCGCCGGAAGCCCTTTTTGCACGCGCGCAATGGCATTGATCTTTTGGATACCTGCACCTGGCAGGTCAACTTGAGTATCCCGAGGAATGGACAGAAAAGTCATTCTATGGTTTGTCTGATCGACACTGGCGACGAGCAAAGAATCGGTGTTACTGAGATAGGTTTCATTCGGGCGATTATCCATCCCGACTAAGAGAACGCTGAAACGAGAATTTTTAAGCGGGTCGCCGTATATCGAGGAGGATTCTGCATCAAATGTCTCCTTTAAGGAGCCTTTCTGTGAAGCCTCCCCCCCCTCAGATGATGGATTTGCAGCTTGTGAGGGCTGGCCACTCTCGTGCAAGCCCAGTGCTTCTCCACGAATATCTCCCCCCAGCTCACCACGTCCCCCAAAAGTGAGGCTTACGAGAACAATCACTACTCCGAGTCCAAAGCCCCAAATGGCATTAAAACCATATACTTTAAAGAATTCGCGAATACTTGCCTTTTTGTTGTTTTTGGGCATATAGTATCAACTCCGTTCTTCAAATCTTAAGGATAGCTTCAAACAATGCGAACCCGTTTATGCGCATAGAAGCATCGTTAATTTTTGGCATGAGTTGGAACCACAAAATATAAGGCAGATGTTTAGCTTAAAACTAAACATCTGCCCTTTGAATTGGACTTTGAAATACTCAAATGAGATGAAAGATGATGAGATAAAAAAGCAGCATGATCACAAGGCCAAGTGGAACACCCAGCCTTGCCCACTCTTTACTTTGGATGTTTAATTTACTCGCAGCAATAATGTTGGGAATATTGCCCGGTATTAACATGCCACCACTGATTAAAAATCCCATTAGAATAGCCATAATTTGATCTAGCGCCATCTCATCGCTAATTTCCGCAGCTGCTAGAGTGGCATTATCTAGAATAGCAGAAATCATATTGATCCAGTATAAGATCTGACTGGGCAGGCCGAGAATAAATCTGTCGATAATCGGTTTGAGCCCTGTTCCCAAAAAAGTCAAAGCCATCACAAAAAGGTATATTTTCAGAGCACGAATTATCACTTCTTTGTAACTTTCTTCTTTTTCAGCGGCCTCTAAACCCACGGTAGCCTGAGAGGATTTAATGAAAAAAGCTGCGAAGAGACCCAGAGCAATAATCGCCGGAATAATGAGGGGCCCAAAATTTCTGGCTAAATACCAAAAGTCCACATTAAGTTTGGAAATAACGATAGTAGCCAAAGGTTCACCAACTGGAGTTAAAGCTGCCCCCAAGCCAATAGCAAAACAACTAATTATAACCAGAAACACTTCACTTTTGCGTTCCAATTTCAGAACATTGACTACTTCAACAAGGAATAGGGCTGCTATAATTGCCGTAATCATACTTGACATTAATCCTAGAATAACGACTATTAAGAAAAACAATACCCGTGCTGGCATGCGTTGTTGGATACTTTTAATTGCTAGATTGATCTTTTTTTTAAATACTTTAAAGAGAATACCAAAGATCAAGACGGCACCAGAAATCATAATTGGTTCTTCTAGTGCTTTCATCACCAATTCCGTACTCAATTGTTGTGAGATCAGGACAGACAAAAGACCCATAACAAATAAAAATGGTTCCAAGTTCTGTTCGACTTTTTTTATCGTAAACGGTAAAACGAGAACAAGTAAGATTACGAATCCTAATCCGCCAAACATTAGATTTTCAGCCACTAATAACCACTTCAATCCCTGATCAACTTATCATTTTCGATATTTAAACTCTTCTTTGGCAGAGTACTAAATTTTGTTTAGTACTAACTATATAATATATGATATCTCAAAAGGAACTAAAGAATCAACTATCATACATAATGAATTCGCATAACCCACTCCGTTTGAAACACTCTTAACTCCAATTTTTTTCCCTTGATCTTCTTTATGATCTTCGCGCTGGGGTTGACCCTTCTCAAACAATGTGGACTCATTTTTCACCCTGAAGTATCATTAAATCTTGGAAAGAGCTTTGACAACAAAACAAAAAGCAGATGTTCAGCTTAAGCTAAACATCTACTTTTTGCTTCTGTTATTTTTACATCAACCCGACTAATCTAGGGAGGTCAGAACTCCTGCCAGGATAACAAAATAAGCGAATACGTCAAGCAGATTACTTTGCTACCACGTTAGCTTCAACTTCTGGATTACCAGAAGTTAAGATTTTGTGGGCTCTCTCTTCATCAAATTCTTTCTCCCATTTAGCAACGACGATAGTAGCAACTCCATTCCCAATCAGGTTTGTAATCGCGCGCTGCTCGGACATGAATCGGTCAACACCTAATAGTAGAGTCAAGCCAGCAACCGGCAGAACTCCACCCATCGACCCAAGAGTAGCGGCTAGCGTAATAAATCCTCCTCCAGTAACAGCCGCAGCACCTTTGGAGGTTAGCATTAGGACAGCTAGAATCGTTAATTCTTGCCCTAAAGAGAGATTAACGTTCGTGGCTTGAGCGATAAAAATAGTCGCCATCGTTAAATAGATTGAAGTTCCATCAAGATTGAAGGAATAACCCGTTGGAATTACCATTCCGACTACGGATTTGGAAGCACCCAGATTTTCCATTTTGGTCATCATCTGAGGCAAAACAGACTCTGAAGACGAGGTACCAAAAACAATGAAGATCTCTTCCTTGATATATTTTAAGAACTGCCAAAGACTAAATCCGTTGAATTTAGCGACAAGTCCTAAGATGATAAACACAAAAAGAAAGCTTGTTGTATATACTCCAGCCAGTAACTTGCCTAAAGAAACAAGGGTATGAATTCCGTATTTACCAATAGTGAAGGACATTGCCCCAAAAGCACCAATAGGTGCCAATTTCATGATCATGTTGATAACTCCGAATAAGGCTTTGGAAAAGTCATCAAGAAATTTAACAACGGGTTTGCCTTTTTCTCCTAAAACTGTGAGTGATAAACCAAACAAAATGGAAAACAGCAAGACCTGTAAGATATCTCCCTTTGCAAAGGCATCTACGACGCTATTCGGAATGATATTTAATAAGAAATCAACACCATTAAGATTTTGGGCAGCTGTCGTATAAGTCGCAAGTGCTTTAGTGTCAAGAGTTGAAACATCAGCATTGATTCCCACACCCGGTTGATAGAGTTTCACAACGATCAAACCAATGACAAGTGCGATCGTACTTAGGACTTCAAAATATACCAGAGCTTTGACTCCAACACGGCCAACTTTCTTCATATCACCCATACTGGCGATTCCAACAACCACTGTGGTAAAGATAATGGGCGCTATCATCATTTTAATCAGTTTAATAAATGCGTCTCCGAGCGGCTTCATTTGTGAAGCAAAATTCGGATAAAAATTGCCAAGAACAATACCAATCGCGATTGCTACTAAAACCTGAAAGTAAAGACTATGATAGATTTTTTTCTTCTTTCCCATCTTCTATTCCCTCCTTTTATTGCTAACCCCTAATCTGCTAAATCAATTTTCTCCTCTCCGCGATTTCTCCGAACTTAAGTCCTAGTGAGTAAATATTAGCGTGTTATTATCCTACTGCAATTTTCATGCCAGTGTATTTTAATATTGTGAATATATTTACTATTCAGACGAATGAACTATATTCTTTTATTTTATATAATTCGGCTTTGAAATTCGATTCATTTTTTATTCTACTTTCTAGAACTTTTTTCTAATATTTTTTAGCTAAGGGTTATCTCTGGAAAATATATGTAGCACCTCATCTTGTTTGGAATATACTACCATTAGATAATCACCGAAGGGGGAATAAATGTGTTTTTCCTCAAGAAACCAACGTTTCATACAAATGAGCAAACTGTAGAACCAATTGCACCTTCGAGCACTCCGATCTTAGAGCAAGAAATTCCTTCAGAAGATCTTGAAAACACGGACTCTTTAGTCAATCAAGAATTTTCGTATGAAACTCCAACTTTGTTTAGCAAGTTCCTTCGCAACCAAAAACTCTATTCTGGTCCGGAAACCTCCTTTGAAGATGAAGCTTGGGCGCCGGAATATCAACCCGTCAGGCTCTTTCACAGACAGTGGGGCATAACAGAGGAACAAATCTCCTCATCTTACGACCCCCAATAATTAGAGGGGCCGTGTCTTAAAGCGCACGGCCCCTCTAATTTCTCTAGAGTAGAAACTCAACTCAACGGTATTCTTAAAGGAGGGGATCTTACCCATGCCTTCTGGTATCTTTGGACCACGGGCCCCGTCCTACCCGCTCCCTTCTTATTCTAACCGTTCTTTCCAACCTGCCTATGACCCCTCTTCACCCGCTCCTTATCCTCCTTCCTATTCCGCAAGAATATCTTCTCGTTTTCAGCCTTATTCCACGTATGCGACCCATCCTAATCTTCCTGCCTATTCTCAGCCCACATATTCTCAGGCAGTTCACACTCAACCCGCTTATTCCCAGCCTCCTGTTTTTCAGAAATACACGACAGCGCCACAGGCGTATTACACTGCTCCTTATCAGAGCAACATGATTACGAGTTCCGGATATTCTGGGAGTCTCCCTTACTACACCAGCTCTTTCTATCCGCCAGTCTCACAATATTCAGGAGGTATGTCTTCGCACGGCTTAGAAGCAGTCTTAGTCGCTATTCTGGTTCTGGTCTCTTTAGATCTTATCATTGTTCGACCACTTAAGGATTGAATTTTACCGAGTCGCCGTTGTTGCCGTCTTACTACTGATTCGAGTGTCCTGTTCTTCAATAACCGTGCCCGACCATTTCCCGCAACGATCCCCCCAGCGCGCTAGAATATGCTGTTCCTGCCGAATTTCGACAACCTCGCAATGATTGGCGCAGCCGTTACAATCGAAACTATGCGCTTCGAAGCAGGTGTCTGTAATTTGAAGTCCTCGAAATTTACTGGTTGGGTTGTGAGCGATCTTTTCTTGGGCCAGATAAGCGGCTCCTAAAGCTCCCATCACCGAGAAATGTTTCGGGACAATGACTTCTTGGCCTAGCTCCATTTCAAAGGCTTGCCGAATTCCGGGGTTGGCCGCAACTCCGCCTTGGAAAAGAATCGGGCCAGAAATATCCTTATTTTTTCCAACGTTATTTAAGTAGTTGCGGACCATCGCCTGGCACAACCCCGCGAGAATGTCAGGCAAAGAATGCCCTAATTGTTGTTTATGGATCATATCGGATTCCGCAAAAACGGAGCATCGCCCGGCAATCCTGACCGGGTGTTCCGCCTGTAAAGCGATCGGTCCAAATTCTTCAATGGGAATCCCTAGACGGCCGGCTTGTTGATCCAAAAAAGAACCCGTACCAGCTGCGCAAACTGTATTCATCGCAAAATCGACCACAACTCCATCGCGCAGGATAATGATTTTTGAATCCTGACCACCGATTTCCAGAATCGTTTTCACCTCTGGATATTCTCGAGAGGCAGCTACAGCATGGGCGGTGATTTCATTTTTAACAACATCCGCACCCAACAAGGTCGCCGCGAGTTGACGCGCACTGCCTGTCGTCCCGACCCCAATGATTTGAGCGGAATTCCCTATCTTTTCACGTAAGCTCTTTAAGCCTTCCTGAATCGTTTCCATGGGACGTCCCTGAGTTCTCAGATACATTGCTTCAGCCACCCTATTATCTTCCCCCAGTAACACAATATTGGTGCTGACAGAACCCACATCCACGCCTAGAAAATACTTATGACTATGCACGAATCAGTCCTCCTCGATTGGTTTCTTCTTTTTTATCGCGGGAACGCTCAAGCAGATCGACAAAGGCCTCAAGACGGGTCTGTATCCCCCCCTGACCGGTATGTTCATCAAACGTTAAAGTCATAATGGGCAGGTTATAATCCTCCTGAATCCGCGGGAGAATACTCGAGGCTACAATTTCCGGCATACAGCCCAAGGGCAAAAGTTGAATTATGCCATCATAACCCTGACGCGCATAATGGACAGCTGAACCCACCGTCTCAATTCCATGCCCGCCGACAAAATGCTTCAAATAGGGTTTGGCCAAATGATAGTAGGGTTTTAAAGGACGATATCCTTGAGCCAAGCCTTGAAAGAGATGTTGACCAACCCAGCCTGAAAGATAGATCGAGCGATCTACATAGGTTCCCAGGTTACCAAGCTCTTTTTCCACATCACATGAGGTAAAGGGCTCTAAGAGGGTATAGATCTCGCCAACAAGTCCAATTTTCAGTGGTTGAATCGCCAAACTTTCTGGATGCTCTGCTTGCTTTTCTCTGATCCTTGCCTGGAGCCAGCGGACTACCCCTTGAACACCTTCATCGGTCATCGCTAACACTAGTCTTCTCTTCGCTTCCTCATAAAGCTGATTAGCCTCATTCGGGTTTTGGGCACGCGGGCGAAACCCATGGATTAGAACCTCAATCCGATCCATGGCCAGCGATTTACGGTAAGCGAAGTAAACCGCCCTGATAACGCTAGCCCATGAATTTTTCTTTCCTACCAGGTAATGAATCCGCTCAACCAAGCCTAATAAACGCCCCTCGGGTAGTTCGAGAATAACCACGTCATAGTTAAGACCAGCATCCTTAAGGATTTGTCGCTCGCTTTCCCCATAATAACCAAAACGACAGGGACCGCTGCCTCCGGTAATCGCGACCGTATCTGCACCTTGAGCGGCTGCTTCCACATAGTTACCGAGATTGAGTTTAAGAGGTAAGCACGCAGATTCTGGAGCAAGTTTAGTCCCGATATTTAAAGTTTGTTTACTATTAAAGGGTGGAACTACAAACTCCACTCCCAAAGACTCAAAAAGGGCTTGAATGATGATCCAGGAATTCCCCATGTGTGGGAAGGTGACCTTCATATCTAATTCTCCTTTCTAGCATGTCAAGAAAGGCCTCTAAGCGGGTATCTAAGCCCGCTTCACCTGTATGCTCATCCAGTGTTACCACCATATAGGGTTTTTGTTGGGCTTTTGCCCGTCGCTCGAGGAGATCATTTGTTAAAGAATCCGTCCCGCAGCCAAAACATGAGAGATAAATGATTCCATCTACAGCCGGATCTGCGAGATAAGACTCTCCAGCCCCATATATTTTCCGAGCATGGCTCCAGAAGATACTTTTTCTGAGAATTTTCTGTCTTTCTCGAGATTCTGATGCTGAGACGTTTTCAACAACCCGGAGATTCGCTTTCTCAGCTAACTTTAAGAGAAGATTTAGATTAGCATAGTTCTCGTAGGTTAAATAGCTGTGCCCGAGGAGAGCAATCGTGGGTCGATCAACTTCTTCCTCCCGCACGCTCTTTTGTGCCTCACTCTTCTGTGATTGCATTTCCCCCGACGTTGGCCCTACCCCCGAGCAAGAACCTGGGGTCAGCCCTACATTTTCGAGTTTTCCGAACTCGGCTAAGGTTTCAAAACTCGCCATACTTTCCTCAAAACTCCAACCCTCTCTACGCATCTCGTGATAGGCCTGAAGCCAACGTTCCCCTTCGGCAAAAGCGCGCAGAATCTGGTGTTTGTTTTTGCCTAAACGTTTACCCCATTGAATCAGGTTTTTGTGAACACTATGTACCCCCGCCCGTCGATTGACATCTACGGTAAGTACCTCAAGTTCTGGGGGTATTACCCCAAGTACGCTTTCTGGAAGTCCCAGAACCTTGGGACAGAGATAGGTATTTTCCTCCATACTGATTAAACGCGGAAGAAAAACGCCATCCACATTCGATAACGAATTGAGATGTCCTACCAAAATCTTTATGGGGAGACAGGTTTCCGCTGGGGCCTTTTTCAACCCGAGTTCCATTATATTCCGGTTCGTGGGTGGCGTACTGACCAGTTCAATATCCAATTCTCGTAAAAATCCTGCCCATAATGGGTAGTAATCATAATAGGTTAACGCATGGGGGTAACCTAATTTCAAGTGTATGGACCTCCTAATTATTTCTATTTTTCAGGTTGCCGAGATTCATCCTGTGGCCTCAGAATACTCGGCCTTGTATTATGAATTGGCACCGGTGAGCGGACAAGTACTTTCCCCATGGCCTTAGCATTAAAAGGAATGAGCGGCCATAGATAAGGAACGCCAAAGGACTTCGTCCGCGCCAGCAAAATGAACACCAGGATAATACCAATTCCAAACCCAATTAAGTTACCGATGAAGGTCATTATCAATAAGAAAAGTCGGGTTAAACGGTTCGCCTGGGCCATTTCGTAACTGGGTGTTGCAAAAGTACCGACAGAAACAATAGCAATATACATGACAACTTCCGGTGAAAATAGGCCAACTTTAATGGCGATGTCCCCGAGCATAAAAGTAGCGACTAAACCTAAGGCTGTCGACAGTGGAGTGGGGGTATGAATCGCAGCCATTTTCAATAAATCGACTCCGAATTCAGCGATGAGAACCTGTGGCAGAAGACCAATCGTACCCGGTTTCGAAACTCCCAGCCAGTTTAACCAATCTGGCAGGACGCCCGGGTTTAAGGCCGCGGCTAACCACAACGGCAGTAAAAAAACAGAAATAAAAATTCCAATAAACCGTACAAAACGAAGGTAAGCGCCAACGATAGGCTCTTGCCGATACTCTTCCGCATGCTGCAAATGGTGCCAATAGGTGACTGGAGCAATAATAACGGAGGGCGAAGTATCCACAACGATGATCACATTCCCCTCTAAAAGGTGAATCGCTGCCACATCCGGTCTTTCCGTGTATCTCACTCGAGGATAGGGATTCCAGAACTTACTCCCCAGAATAAATTCCTCAACACTTTTCTCAGCCATTGGAATCCCGTCAATTTGAATTCCTTGCAATTCCTCCGTGATTTTACGGACGAGCTCGAGGTTCGTCACATCTTCGATGTAGACGACACAGACATCCGTTTTGGACCGTGTTCCGACTTGAACAAGCTTCATCCTTAACTTTGGATCGCGCAACCGTCGGCGAATCAGTGCGGTATTAAATACCATGGTCTCCACAAAGCCATCGCGCGAGCCCCGTGTGACCCGTTCAATATCAGGCTCTGACGGGGCACGAACGGGGAATGTCCGCACATCAATAATGATTGCCTTTTCCTGGCCTTCAACCAAAATAACAATCGGCCCGGACAGGAGAAAGTAAAAGACTTTATCCATCGTCTCGACTTCGGTGACCTGTAAATCGACGATCCGACCTTTAACCAATTTCGTTAAAGCATTAACCACTAAATCTGCGCGTTCTAAATCGATGAGGGATGTAAGAATATAACTGACAACATGCGTATCCACCATGCCGTTGACCGAATAGATGGCAACTTTTTTGCCGCCAATTGACATTTCTCGTAAAATAATATCAAAAGAATCCGGTACTCCCAGTTCTTTGTTCATATAATCTACATTTTCTTGATAATATTTGCTGATCTTAACATTTTCTTCGCTCGAGTTGCCCGAACTCGAATTGTTCGAATTACTCAATATTAAGTCTCCCTCTATCCCTTAGGATTAAAGGTAATGGACACGAGATAACCAAAAAACACGGCTGCTGCGATTCCGACTGCCCCCGCTTCCACACCTCCCGAAAAGGCTCCCAACAGTCCTCGCTTCCCGACGGCCTCAATCGCGCCCTTTGACAGCATGTAGCCAAAACCTGAAAGTGGAACACTGGCACCCGCTCCAGCAAACTTCACCAATGGCCCATATAACCCCAAGGCCCCGAGAATGGCACCCCCAGTAACAAACGTCACCAGAACATGAGCTGGGGTAAAGGCCGGTTTAGTCAAATCCATCAGGAGTTGCCCAATCACACAAATCAGCCCTCCAACAATGAAAGCCGGAATAATCTGCTGAAACATCGCTACTCCTCTCCTTTCAGGCCTCAATCACCACTGCATGTCCAACCCCCGGAATGGACTCTCCCTGTAAAGCCGAGGTCGGGCTATGTAAAGCTCCACTTCCGACGAGTAATACCCGTTGATACTGCTTGGAAATTAGTTTCTGCATAATCTCCCCGGCAAAAACAACTGAGGAGCACGCACAGCCGCTGCCTCCTGCATGCACATCCTGACTGGGGTCATAGATCATGACGCCGCAATCCTGGAATTGGTTCGCGGTTTCCACGCCACTTCGTTTCAAAACTTCTTTGGCAAGCTGTATGCCAACTTGGCCTAAATCTCCGGAAGCGATCAAGTCATAATCCCCAGGTGTCCGGTTCAAATCCTTCATATGATTTAATATTGTATCGGCCACTGCCGGAGCCATGGCCGCTCCCATGTTATTAACATTTTTCTCGCCATAATCGAGAACTCGCCCAATAGTGGCGGCCGTAATTCGCGGACCAACCCCCGTTTGAGCAAGCACGAGGCTTCCCGCCCCTGTAACCGTCCATTGAGCACTCATCGCCCGTTGACTTCCTTGTTCAGTTGGGGAGCGATATTGCCGCTCGGCTGTATCATGATGACTAGAAACCCCCACCAGTACATTTCGAGCGAATTGTCCGTCAATCAGCATACTCCCCATAGCCATGCTTAATGCCATTGTTGAACACGCCCCATAAATTCCGATAAATGGGAAACCCAGGGTCCGTGCCGCGAAATTAGCGGAAATAATCTGATTCAACAAATCCCCAGCCAACATGAAATCCAGTTCATCTGCCTTGACTTTGGCTTGACTGACCGCCCCTTGCATCGCCTCTTCGAGCATTTTGCTCTCAGCAACCTCCCAAGATTTATTTCCATTCGTATTATCCTGCCATATCTTGCTAAACGTTTTTCCTAGTGGTCCTTGTCCTTCCTTCGGACCAACCACCGAATAGGAAGAAAGAATGACTGGAGGATTTTCAAAGACCACCGTTTGATTTCCTACACGTTTGAGGTTCATTAGCTTCATCCCCAATCCTAGTGCATTTCAAAAATGGAGTAAGTAATAAATGATTCCTACGGCAATTGAGGTCGCAATTCCATAAACCAAAACTGGACCCGCAACTGTAAAAAGACGGGCTCCTACTCCCATCACATATCCTTCACGTTTAAACTCCAAAGCCGGAGCGACAATCGAATTCGAAAAACCTGTGACGGGTACAATCGAGCCAGCACCGGCAAATTTGCCTATTTCATCGTACACTCCAAGCCCAGTGAGCAGAGCCCCCAGAAGAATAAGAATCGCGGTCGCGGCTGTCGCAGCCTCTATTCTTTCTAAGCCAGCCATCGTCAGCAGATTAATCATCACTTGCCCTATGGCACAAATCAGCCCCCCAACCAAAAAGGCACGCCAAGAGTTGCGAATAACGTTTGGTTTAGGCGTCATTGACATCGTTAGGTTGTGATATTCTTGAGGGGTAATATTCAAGTTAGGAGGTCTTAAATTCTGTCCAGGCATCGCCATCTCTCCTCTCAAAATTAATCTAATGTTTAGTATTGAACTTAAAATGGTAATTCATTCTAAAAGATGAAAAAAAACTTCTTTTTCCTGATAGGGAATTCTTTTAATGATGCAGAAGGAAAATTCTGGATGACGTCGAATTGAAATCAGAAGAACATGGATAGGGGGAAACAGGTTTGCTCATCGATAAGAAAATAGAGCGTCAGACATTAACCTTAAGTTTAAAAGGAGAGCTTGATCTGAAAACCTCGGAAAGTCTGCGCCAGGCCATTGATACTGAAATTGACCGTCGCGGAATCCGAACTGTGATCCTGAACCTTCATGACGTCACGTTTGTCGATAGTTCCGGCTTAGGTGTGATTCTCGGACGATATAAAAGGCTACTGCCTTTGGGAGGAAAAATCTTGATCAAACAAGTCCCACCTCATATTTATAAAATTATGGAGTTATCCGGGTTGCCGAAAATTATCTCCTTTGAGAATGAATCCTCAGATGAAGGAAGGACGGGAAATGTTCAATGAAAAAAAACAAGTTAGCTCTTACCTTCTCTAGTATTGCTGAAAATGTTAGTATCGCACGTATGCTGATAGCTTCGATCGCTGCTCAGCTTGACCTTTCTCTTAATGATATTGAAGAGTTAAAAGTTGTGGTCTCAGAAGCTGTCTCGAACGCCATCATTCATGGCTATCAAAACGACCCAAACAAACTCGTCATTCTCGAAATCGAATATGATACCGAGGCGTTACAAATTAGTGTCCGTGATCAAGGATGTGGAATCCCCGACGTTGAACAGGCAATGCAACCTGCCTATAGCACTGACCCAGAACGCATGGGCCTCGGCTTTGTGTTTATGCAATCCTTTATGGATGAATTAAACGTTGACTCTGTTGTTAATCAAGGAACAACCATAACAATGGTCAAAGACCTTAACAAAAATCACGCCTCCTTGCATTAGGGGGGGAGTAAGATGATTCAAAGATTAACCGAAATGAATCTTCCTCGCTTTCCCCTGCTCTCAGATAAAGAAATGATGTACCTCTTACATCAGGCCCAGGAGGGAAATGAGGAAGCAAGAGAAAAATTAGTAAATTGCAATCTCAAATTGATCTTCAACCTTGTGCAACGTTTCTCCCGCCGGGGGTATGAATTGGAGGATCTCTTTCAAATTGGCACCATCGGCTTGATCAAGGCTATTGATAAATTCGACTTTACCTATGGTGTGAAATTCTCGACCTATGCTGTTCCCATGATTATCGGCGAAATCCGTCGCTTCCTCCGAGACGATCATCCGATTAAAGTTCCCCGTTCTTATAAAGAACTCGTTTACAAAGTGAATCGAACGCAGGAGCAGCTATTAGCAACCCTTGGTCGGGAACCGACGATTGGTGAGATCGCCGAAGAACTCGGAATCGAACGCGAAGAGATTGTTTCTGCCCTAGAAGCCGTCCAAAGTCCGACTTCAATCCATGACACCCTCTACCAGGACGACTCCGACCCCATCTATGTTTTAGATCAACTTCCAGTGGACAAAGAATTGGAACCAAGTTGGTTCGAAAAAATTGCTCTCAAGGAGGTTCTTGACAAACTTCCCGAACGCGAAAAGTATGTCCTTCTGATGCGTTTCTTTGAAGATAAGACGCAAAGTGAAATTGCTGCCCAGCTCCACCTCTCCCAAGTTCAGATCTCGCGAATCGAACGGGCAGCACTTCACCATATCCGCCAACTTCTTCAGGTTGATCCTTTAGAACCCAAAAACTCCGTGTAATGTTCGCGTCATTTGTTGATATAATCCCGCTTTAGCAATGGGTTTCTCGGCGACGAGGTTAACCCGGTTCAGGACCTCGTTTTCGCGGTATAGGAGAACTTCCCCTAACTTTTGTCCTTGTTGAACCGGCGCCTCTACCTCTGGGTTGAGTTTTGTCTCAACCCAGATATTTTTGTCCTTTCCTTTTTCTACCGTAACACCTATGGGTTTCTCGGTCACAGCCACCACTTCATTTTCTATTCCCTTTCGGACTTGAACAACACCCTGTTTTTGAGCGGCAGGTGCAAACTCTTTATGGGCATATTTGGCAAACCCATAGTTATAAATTTTCATGGACTCAGCAAAATGTCCGCGCACCTGAGGAACACCCATTACTACAGCAATGAGACGAAGTCCATCCCTTTCTACCGTCGAAGCTAAACAATATTTTGCCTCGTTAGTCCATCCCGTCTTAAACCCATCCGCTCCCTGATACCACCATAGAAGCTTATTGGTATTCCACAGTTTGAACTTGCCCTCGCGCAAATCATATTCTTTGATCGCCGTTAATTTTTTGATAAGCGGATATTTCAATGCCTCCCGACCCATTAACGCTAAATCATAAGCACTGGTATAGTGCCCTTCAGCAGGTAAGCCGTACGCATTCGCAAAATGGGTATTTTTACACCCCAACTCCTGAGCTTTCTTATTCATTTCATTAACAAAAGCTTCATGCGTCCCACTGATATGTTCAGCAACAGCAACACATGAATCATTGGCCGAACCAACGGCTATCGATATCAGCATTTCTTCAAGGGAAAAGGTTTCACCCGGTTCTAAATAAATCTGTGAACCGCCAAGACTACAGGCCTTTTCACTTGCCGTAACTTTATCCGTGAGTTTGACTCGCCCTGATTCAACCGCATCCGCTGCCACAAGCATCGTCATGAGCTTCGTCACACTAGCAGGAGCAAGCTCTTTGTTCGGTTCTTTCTCATAGAGAATCTGCCCTGATTCCGCATCCATTAAAATTGCACTAGCCGCCTCTGTTACTAATTCTGCACCTTGGGCTGGGGCAGCTGCTGGCGCAGCCTGGACACCCCCCAGATTTCCTAATACCAACGCTAAGGCCAATATTAACGTCAACCCTTTACGCATTCCTAACCCTCCTTGAGATCTTATGTTTCTTTTATTATTCCCAGAAAAGTAAATTTTATCGAAGGGAAAAGAATCATATTAGTTGCACTTATACTTTTGAAAGTGTAAAAAGCACTCAGCTAAGTCTTTGCTTAACTGAGTGCTTAAGTTCGGTCCGGAATCTCTACAAGATTCATTCCGCCACGGAGTCCAGAGCTGCATTAAATTTATAAACCTAAACGTTGACGAAAACTTTTAACATTCGTTCGGCTAACCGGAATTTCGTAACGGTCTTTCATGATGAGATTATAGGTATTATTAAACCAGGGCACGATGGATTCGATTTGATCGACATTCGCTAAATAACTTTTGTGAACGCGGTGAAACGAAGAACCCAAAATCTCCTCTAATTCGTTGAGAGTGTAATTTGTTAAATAACTTTTTTGTTCAGTGACCACCCGAACTAAGCGATCCTCAATTGTGGCATAGAGAATCTCCGAACTGGGGATCAAATAGATTCTTCCATTCTCTTCAATTTTTAGTTTATTAGGTGTTGGATTTAGAGCTTGATAAATCATATCCAATTTCTCCAGGAACTCCACGGGTTGATCCGGGATACGCATGATTTGCTCGGGCCTGTTTTCTTTTTTCGGGGCACTTGCGCGCTCTATTTTCTCTTCTATGCCTGAGGAGTTAGCACTCTCTAAGCGTTTTTGCAGACGGACAATCGTTTCAGCCAGCCGTTCCTCATGAATAGGCTTGAGCAAATAGTCCACAGCATTGATATCAAAAGCTTCAACTGCGTATTGATCAAAAGCAGTCACAAACACTACAACAGGATTCATTCCCTCTATGAAAAGTTGACGAGCGATGTCGACTCCAGAGGCGTCTGGCAACTGAATATCCAAAAACAGCACTTCTGGATAAAGCCCCCTTACCTGCGCTAGAACATCTTCTCCACTAGCCGCTTCTCCAACCACTTCAATTCCCTCAATTTGTCTCAATAAATAGCCGAGTTCATCGCGTGCTGGACGCTCATCATCGGCAATTAATACTCTCATCATCCCCATCTCCTTTATTCTTCCGAAAGTTGTCTCGGGATCGTTAATGTAACGGTTGTTCCTTCTCCAAGCGTGCTATCGATCCTAAATTGAGCCTGGTTATGATAAGCATATCTTAACCTTTGAGAAACATTATGGACCCCTATCCCAAGTCCAGTCGTAGATATTTGCACTCCCTGGCGAATTTGTTCTAACTTATCCAGGGAGATTCCTACTCCATTATCCTTCACTTGAATGACTAAATTTTCCGGTTCCAACCATGCTAAAATCTGGATAACCCCTAACCCTTTACCTGGGTAAACACCATGCTTAAGGGCATTTTCGACAAGGGGTTGCAAGGTTAAGCCCGGCAGACGGTAACTGAGAGCACCTTCTTCAATATTTTCTTCCACCTGAAGACGGTCAGAGAAACGCGCTTGTTCAATAGCCAGATAAGAGCGGACATGCACACATTCTTCCTTGAGTGTTACAAATTTCTCGCCACTTTGCAAATTCATACGAAAAAAATCGCCAAGTTGAAGCAGAAGTTTGCGCGCTTTTTCGGAATCCGTACGACAAAATGAAACAATCGTATTAATCGCATTAAAAAGAAAGTGGGGATTGATCTGCGCCTGGAGGGCTCTAAGCTCCGCCTCCGCCACCAATTGGGAACGCGCCTCCAACTCCGCTACTTCCAGTTGCGTCGAGAACAACATTCCCAAACCTGACCCGAATTCCCAATCGACTGGACTAATTTTTTGCCCATGCTCACGGTAAATCTTCAAGGTTCCAATGACTCTATTTCCAACCCGTAAGGGAACAACAAGGGCGGCAAACAGTGGACAATTTAGTTCCCGACAGCCAATTTCTTCCGGTGAATCCGCCAGCTTTAATTCTCCTGATTCTAAAGCGAGCCAAGTAGCCTGGGTTTGAATCACTGTTCCACTTTTATGATGATCTGAGGCTTTCCCCACATGAGCTAGAATCTTCTCGTGATCAGTCAGGGCAACAGCTGCCATATCCGTTTGGTCATGAATGATTTGCGCAACTTGTAAAGCGGTGTTCTCGTTTAAGCCTGACCGTAAAATCGGTAACGTTTGATTCGCGATCTTTAACGCTTTTTGGGCTTGTAAAGCGCCAATCTGCTCTTCTTCCTCCAACGCCGTCTGAACAACCCCTATGAAGATGCTGATCCCAATCCCATTGATAATGATCATCGGCAGACCAATAACACGAACTAAATCCCAAGCCAGCTCAAATGGACGTGAGAGCAAAAGAATCGTGAGCATCTGAATCACTTCTGCCGCCATACCCACCAATAAGGATTGTTGCCAGCTTAATCTTTTATGCTCGAATTTCCGGCTCATTAAACCCGCAAATAACCCTTCCAATATTGTCGCGACTCCGCAGGAAATCGCCGTAAAACCTCCAAGCGAGATGCGGTGTACTCCTGCCAGTACACCAGCACCGAGTCCCATTAAAGGGCCACCCAATAAGCCAGCTGCGACAACTCCGACAACACGAGAATTGGCCAGAGCCCCTTTAATTTCAACCCCGGTAAACGTTCCGGAGATCCCCATCATGCCAAAAACGCAAATCAATAGGAATTTATCCTTTCGACTGGCCTTACCACGTAAAGTCTTTTTAAAGATTTTCGTTTTACTTACAAGATATGCCAGGGTTATAATTAGACTAGTATTTAAGGTCAAACGCTCAAAAAGTTGCCAAACCATTTTTATTCACCTATTTCTATTTCTGAAAGTTTATTTTTACTCCATTTTCATGCCCCAATTTAGGGGGTAACATCCCCTTCCCTATATTATAGAGAATACCATTTTATCCGCATTTGACAATCTTCTTTTCTATATTCGAATATTTATTATTTTATTTTACGTATCATTCGGAGAATTGATTGCCTTTTTGGACTTCTTGGGGTATAGTTGTAGCGTTTGTGCTAAAGAAGGTTACTTCAGAGGGAGGTTGATGACTTGAAAAATTATGATGTGATCATCGTTGGAGCTGGACCTGCCGGCATTTTTACGGCCTATGAACTGACGACCCTGCATCCCGAACTTTCCGTTCTGCTCGTGGACAAAGGCCGTGACATCTATAAAAGGTATTGCCCCATTCTGAAGAAAACTCTTTCCAAATGCCCACCGCCAACGGATCAAAAAAAATATGCCGGCTGCGTTCCCGCCTGTTCGATTACGAACGGCTTTGGCGGAGCGGGGGCCTATTCTGATGGTAAGTTTAATATTACGACAGAGTTTGGCGGCTGGATGACTGAATATTTAGCTCCGTCCGATGTTCTGAGCTTAATCCATTACGTGGACGGAATCAACTTACAACATGGTGCTAAATCCGAACTCACAGATCCAACCACCCCTGCAGTTAAGGAGATTGAGCGACGTGGCTTAGCCGCTGGCTTGAAACTTCTACGGGCTCAAGTTCGCCATCTAGGGACGGAACAGAATCTCGAGATTATGAAAAGTATTTATGAAAATTTGAAAACTAAAATTAACATGATTTTCGAAACGGAAGTTGTGGATCTTTTAACCAAGGAAGAAGCAGGACATCTCCGAATAACAGGAATTCTGGATGAAGAAGGTCGGGAGATTCGTGCACCTTATGTCGTTCTCGTTCCAGGCCGAGATGGTTCGGGATGGCTGACTCATGTCTTTAAAAAGCGCAACTTAGAAATGAGCAGCAACCAGGTTGATGTTGGCGTGCGTGTCGAAACCTTAGATACGATCATGGAAGACATTAATGAAAATTTATATGAAGGAAAGTTTATTTACCGGACTTCCGTGGGGACCTCTGTGCGTAGTTTTTGTAGTAATCCCTCAGGGCATGTCGTTATTGAAAATCATAGTGGGGTCATGTTGGCGAATGGTCATGCTTTTAAGGATAAAAACCTAGGCAGCCATAATACCAACTTTGCTTTACTCGTCTCACATAATTTTTCTTACCCCTTTAATAAGCCCAATGAATATGCGAAAGCCATTTCCCGTTTAGCTAACGACTTATCTAATGGCAGCGTCCTCCTACAACGGTTTGGGGATATTCTGAAAGGTCGCCGCTCAACTGAAAAAAGAATTCGCGAGGGCTTCATTGAACCTACGCTCAAAGAAGCAGTACCCGGTAATTTATGTCTCGTCTTGCCCTATACCACAATGCAGAGCATTATCGAGATGATTCAAGCCCTAGATCGGGTCACCCCAGGAATCGCTTCAGAACATACCCTTCTCTATGGGGTTGAAGCGAAATTTTATTCTTCCCGACCTAAACTCACCAATACATTTGAAACTGAAATCTCCGGACTCTATGCCGGTGGAGATGGCGCCGGCGTCACCCGTGGACTCGCCCAAGCCAGTGCCTGTGGTGTCGCCATTGCCCGGGACATTAGCTCGAAGTTCTGAAACGAGGGAACAGGTTCCTCGTTTCAATAAACAGGCAAATGGCTGATTCATTTATATAGAACCGTCCCCCCTTGCACAAAAAAGAGTGACAAATGCCACTCTTTTTTAGATTAATTTCTTATTGCGTACCTATGTCTTCTTAGCCTGGCTATTTACAATGACATTATTCGTCTTCAATAATACAGCCATCCAGGGAAGGCAATTCTTCTTGATAGAGTGGTTCACCGAGGGCATTGATTTGAATATTTCCGGCCTGCCCGTACTGATAAAGCTGATCTAGCACTTCTACGGCAGCACGGATTCTGGTTCTTAACAGGTAGCCTCGGTTTTCGGAGGCCTTTAGCACTTCTCGTACATCAAGTTTAGGTTGCCAGTCATAGGCTCGGCCATGAAAATTCTGGACCTGTTTAAGAACGTCCAGGATTTCATCCTGGTTCAGCGGTTGAAGCTGGGGGGCGGAAATAATAGCGTTAAGCACCTTTTCGATGGGTTCCCGTTGGGCACGATCCACATACGTAGTGGCGAGGTTTTCAAACTCGTGCTTGGATTCTATGACATCTTCTTGATACGATGCCCCCAAAGCAAACATGGTGAAGGTGGATTCGAGACGCGAATGTTTCTCGGGAAACAAGAACGATGCCATATTATTATAGGCGTTAAGGCGGGCTTTTTTGCCCAAACGACCTATCAATTCAGTCTCATCAAACAAGATAACCCAACCATTGTACCCCAACAATTTAAAGAGATGACTTAAGAATGTGAAGTAGTCCATACTGTGACGAGTTTTACTAAAGGGAACTGCGTAATGGACTGTTTGAGCAAAAATCCGTTTGTAGATCTGGCGCAAAAGGGCATTATTGATAAAATCACCCTCTAGATCTGACATGAGTAGGTATTTTTCGTCCGGATCATCAACATTCAGAAAGGATCGTAAAGCAAAAAACAACTTGTCGGTCTCTAAGTGCTTACTGGTAAAGGAGAGCAGATCTATCGCACTTGGATTATTCGGGGTGATATCTTGGAGGACATGTTGAAATCCGGGTTGCAGACGCCCAGGCAGATACGTATTGGCAACCAGTTTCTGATAAGCCAGATAAAGTTTGTCAAACGGGGTCTCCTTACTTAGGGAAACTAGGCTGACCACCATATTGTTACTGTGGGCTAGGTTAAACACCGTATTCAAAAGATGGGTCTTACCCTCACCGTACTTACCAGAAACAACCATACCACTTGATTCTCCGGTTTCTCTGACCCGGTCTAACTTGCGGGAGATCTGCTCCATTAATTCTGGACGGGCTGAGGAGAAGTAATGTCCAACCGCCCGGGAAGACACTCCCGAACGCAAGGCTTCAATGACTCTCTGTGCTTCAAAATCCATTATATTCTCCTTCCTGCAAAGTAGTGAGGACTACTTTCCGAGGCAACGAAACTTTGCCAAACCGAGACCGTGCGAGAAGTTCTTCCGCCGTGTTCAAGCTTATAGGTGTGGCCCCTGCATCGAAGCGATTTATGGTCTGAGCCAGACGGGTGGACATTTTGATGATATTTTCAGGAGTGTAGACCTCATCAATTAGACGATCCAAATCGACAATGTCGGCGAAACGGTTAAAACGTTTACTTTCGATTTCATTTTGTATACGCATCCACAGCGCCTGATAAGATTTTAGCCCCCTGACGTCATCATCCATCAGACTACGATCGAACGAAAAAACGAACATGGTGTGTTTTAAGGTATCGATTTCATCAATCAATTCGCGAATACTTTCATAGGCGTCTTCCCGTTTCAATCGGGAATAACGAATGGTTTCTGTACTTTCTGCGCTCACCAGTACTTCCATATTATCAATCGATATCACTAGACCCTTGAATCCAGCAAGACAGCAAACTTCTACTAGGGAACGCAGCATGTGCCTAGCATTATATTTGGTGATTTTACTCGGAGACAAACCCAGGCGGCGCAGGGAGGACAGTTTGGCTTCCCGACTTCCTTCCAGCCACAACATCAACAGCTTGCAGTTGGTTTCTTCCAATGTGGGGTATCCCAAAATTCCACCAGTCAACATGGCGCAGGCTAGGGCGAAGTTATTGTCAATCAGAGGGTTGGCTAGAAAGAGCTTTTCCAACTGTTGCCGTATCTCCCGCTTTGTCAACGGATCCAGTTGTCCCTGGCTGGATAAGTAATCTGCAAAGCTAATATCTTCGGGAATAATCTCGGGATCATACCCCAACTGCCGGATAACCTCATAACTGCAGAGTTGCAGGCGTTCCCGTAGATTCAACTGGTGCAATATTGCAGTATAGATTTCCTTAAAATCATGGATCCAGAGTTTTTGAGCCGAGAGACTAACCGAGATATAACCCATGTTTTCTGCTTCCATAGCCAATATTTCTAGAAAATGTGTTTTTCCACTCCCGGTGCGGCCTGTCAGGAACTTTATCTTGCTGCCTCCACTAGCCAGATAGTTCTCCAGATATTTTCCCTTCCAAAAATCCATAATAAACTCGCTGCCTACCGATATTTCCTGCAGGATTTCACGATTACCTGGAGCCTGTCCCTTCTTTAAGCTGGCTAGAGCTGATTTAATATCATTTTCCAAGGCTATTACCCCCTATCTTATAATCGAGGTTCGTGGTTCGATGTTCGAGTGTATGTGCTCTTTCAAGCCTTGAATGGCTTCGGAGACCATTTTCTTTCCGGTGCCGCTCTAACAACATGCTGATTTCCATCAATTCAGCTCAATTCCGGTAGCGATTCTACTGTCCCCCCAAAAAACAGATTGTCGCCAAATACTGCTCCCGGCCATCCTGATCTAGGATGCGGATAGCCTTGTTTATATTGCGACTGGGGCCAAATTGAAACTGCCGTCCATCCTCACAGGTTCGTAGGTCAGCAGCATAAAGGCGTGCCAGGTCAAAAGCGAAACTCTGCAGGTCATAATCTTTACGGAAGCGACGCATAGGAGTTAGTAGTGTGTAAAGACTCTTTAAATAAATATCCCCTACCGCCGTGGTTGCTGTTTTACCCTGGTTTTGCTTTAACAGCATCAAATCATACGCTGCAGCGAGTTCTTTAACAAAGCCTTTGGGATCAAAAGTAGCCTTTAGTAGCTTATCCCTGCTGGCTTTAACATCTTGAACAAAGGCCATTGGACGCAAGCATTGGACACGTTTTCGGTCTAGGTATAAGTCCAGATTCTCAGTATCAATTCTGACTCGGAAAGGAAACATCTCATACGTGGGAAAGTCTCCTTTAACGTCCACCTCTAGACGATTGCAATGAGTTAATAGTTGTTCCACAAAATCGCCATTTTCCATATATTCGCGAATCCCGAATTCATCGACCTGAGTCTGCATCTCTTCCATCAGGGTTTCTTGTTCCTTCAGGTATGCGCGCATGGATGTCAGATCCCTAGTCCAGCTCTTAAGATCACCCTTCTCCAGATCTTTGCTCAAGCTCTTAAATAGTTTTTGTTGACTGTTGATCTTGTCCTTAAGCTCTTTTTCGACGTTCAACATCTGTTTATATAAGTCCTCATAATCAGTCATATTTCTATGCTCCCTCTTATATTTCTTTAACCAAAGACACAACACACTAAGAATCCCACTTTTCGGGGGATGAGTGTTTCCGAGTCCAAAATGGGACAATTATTTTTCTGCTAGAGTTCGACATAAAAAAGTTCGACACGATAACAGAGTTTTCCTCCCCTGCTTGCGACGATAATCCAATAATGTCATACTAACGAGTAGATAATGTATTCAGCCACGAGGGTGGCAGGGGAGAGAAAGTATGCCTTTTTTCCATAAGCTAACTTCCGCAGAGACAGCAGAATCCGCTTCAAACGGATATGGTCAATTGAAAATACCGTTATTTGCCTGGCAGAAGGAATGTCTGGATATCTGGTTTCACAATAAGGGCAAAGGGGTTGTGAATGTCGTTACCGGGGCAGGCAAAACTATCCTAGCCCTGGGAGCCATCGCCAGGCTAGAATATACATTACTTACAGAACAAGCGCCTGCCTTGAAAATTAAGATTGTTGTACCTAAGGTTTTTCTGGCAAATCAATGGGCTAAGAGTCTACAAGACTATCTATCTGCTTCAAAGGAGGACATAGGGATATACTGCGGGGTACATAAAGACCCTCCTTATCGCAAGTACATGATTTATGTAGTGAACTCTGCCCGCACCAAGTTATCACAGCATTTACTTGCCGACTATCATCAGGGTAGCACAATATTGCTGATTGCGGATGAATGCCATCACTATTGCAGTCCAGAAAATTCGCGCATATTTAAGTTTATTACACAAATCCCTATCAAAGATCAAGCCACACATTACTATGCCCTTGGTTTATCCGCCACCCCTGAAACTGCTACCTTTAACGAAACACTGCTTTCTGCCTTGGGACAGGAGATCTACAAATACAGCTTCGTCGAGGCCTTGAATGCCAATATAATAAGTTCCTTTGCGATCTTTAACTTAAAGTTAAAATTCACGCCAGACGAAGAATACCTATATCTAGATTTAAGTGAACAACTGACGCACGTTCGGGAAACCCTCATGTATCGTTGTCCTTTCCTGAAAGGCTTAAACAGACTGAGGTATTTTGCCAGCCTAGAACAATTGGCGAAAAGTTCGGAGGACGACAACATTGCGGCTCTTGCCCGTTCGGTACTCATCCTAGCCACCAGACGCAAAGATTTGGTCTACAGGGCCGAAGCTCGGGTAAGCTGTGTCAATAATCTTGTGTCGCAGCTTCCGCAAAGTTCAAAAATCTTAATCTTTTGCGAAAGAATTGTTGTGGCGAACACAATTTATGAAGAGTTACAGTCCCTGTTTCCAGGACAGGTAGGGCGTTATCATTCCGAAATGGACGAGTGGAGTCGAAAAGAAATCCTGCATAAATATCACGACGCGCAAATTCGCATCCTTGTAAGTTGCCGCGCCCTAGATGAAGGTTTGAATGTACCTTCTACCGACATCGGGATCATCGCCTCCTCCACCAGCAGCACCCGGCAACGAATCCAAAGACTGGGTCGGATCTTGCGCCGTTCTGGGGTTAAGCGCACTGCCAAACTATATTACCTCTATATCGGTTCATCCAACGAGGAAAAGGACTTATTGGCCGAGATTTCTCGCGACTTGACAGGGATAATTCCCATCTTGGACTTGGAATATGATCAAGATAGCCAAACCTTTCATCATTCCTCCTATCAGGCCTTGGCTGATCGTGTCATTGTCTATAGTCAGCATAAACACTGGAGCAAGGAGATCATTGCGGAGATAACTAAAAATCTGGAACTCGGCAAGCTGGGGTGCGATTGGTGGCTTTCCGAGCAGGACTGCCGCCTGAAGATTCAGAATGCCCCCTCCCGTTCTGAACAGAATTACTGGATTAGCATGCGATTGCTAGTGCAGGCTAGTCTTGGTCGGTTGGCCGAATAGTACTGCTAAATTAGGATAGACTTTCGCTGCCAAATTAATTATTGATTGGAAGGAGGGTTGAATTCAATTTTATTTAGAAATCTTAAAAACTTTTATTGATTTATGATTTAAGAAAGGTGGTATAAAATGAAAAGAGCATCTTTTTTAGTGAAAAATATATATAT
>Ga0255336_100851_pt1 | contig 32716 bp, 20 predicted proteins | sample MeOH1_35cm_T3_17_FD_189102 | JGI IMG/M metagenome (GOLD analysis project Ga0255336, IMG submission 189102) | Sandy soil microbial communities from University of British Columbia, Vancouver, Canada - MeOH1_35cm_T3_179 | ecosystem: Engineered > Artificial ecosystem > Sand microcosm > Unclassified ...
AGGCCTGTTCGCTTGTTTTCATCGGCTCACGTTTTCGCTGTGCTCTGCACCTTGTATCCATCTTTTCGGAGTCCGAGGTAACATAGATTGATCTGGCCGTTCAATTTGTTGCATTTATTTTAGCTATTCCGTACGATGGAGGCATGTTTCCTTGCGGTCTGGCTCTCAGCACCGCTGCCGGCCACTCATTCAAATTTTCTCAGCCACCGCCCTGGTTACTCACCAGAAACTGCGGCACTGTTTATCTTATTGGCTCATGGGGACGATGTTGGATCTGCTGTAACAAGAATTGAGGTTCCACAAGTCTGCCAAGCGCATGGTCGTGCTGGAAGCCGGGGACTCCTTCTTTGCTCTCATTCTAGCTCCGTTCAGCCCCATCCAGCGCCACGCGTTTGTGACCTGTCAGCCTAGGCGGACCCCGCGATCGGATCGTTGATTCGGAGACCCAAATGTGTGATTGTCATGATGAGGATCTATGCCGAAGATCGTGACCGGTGATGTTGCAAATGAGGGGCTTCTCGCTGAGAGCCACGCCACTGACACACCACTCAAAGCGCGAGAGCGTGCATGAACATGGGCACCAATTCGCCTAATGACTGGGTGCTGCGCCCCGCCCTGCCAGCCTTGTACAACTGTCAACCGGTCATGAGTCCTTGATGGCTCTGATTTATTGAGCACTGTGCTCTCTGACCGGTTTACCGGTTCACTTCAGCGCCGACATGGCGGAGATCGGTACGTACAGAATGGACGAAAGACTTCGCAAACAACTGACTCGGGCACAACGACAGGCATTATCGCCTCCATCATCGGAGTGGCAGGTGCAGGTGAAGATGAATATCCCCCTATGCAGCCACACATTGCTGACGCCCGTCAGGCTTTAGACTGTCCCTCATCCTCAACGCCGTCAGCTGCGAGGTCGCCGGTGCCGCGATCGAAGTGCAGAACATTTCCAAAAGCGTCACGCTGTTCTCTTTGATGCTCAAGCAAACCAGCGTCGTCCTCCAAGCAGCCGACTCGGTCCATTCAGAGGAGGCCGTTGACACGGCGCACCAGATTGCAGAAGAAAGTACAAGGGTGTTTGACGAAATTAACAACATGCTGGATCAAGTGCGCACCAAGCGAGCCGACGGATCGCTCTCGCCGACGGTTCAACAGAGGTTTAAGTGGTGCTTCAAAAAAGGCCGCGTGGCCTATCTCCTTGGCCAGCTGGAGAGTCTGAAGCTGAGCTTGTCAGTGATGCTGCAAATCTTGCAGCTCGGCAAGCTCATGGCTTCCACCTCGAAAAGGTACCTGCGACTGTCCTCCAGGCGTGACCCAGCCCCTCGCTGACGAGCGCTTCTAGCGACCCTCCCGAAATTGTGGCCATCAAGAAAGAAGCCATCAATCAAGAGCGTGCCGAGACGCAAAATGTGGTCATCATTCGCTACTGGCAAATTAGCGACATGGACGCCTTATTTGAGGCGTGCCGGCGAGAAGAGGAGGGCGAGGAGGAGGCCGGGGAAAGGAGACAAGTGACCATTGACGATCACAACGGTCAACAGTCGGTCGTCACCACTCGCAGCTCGCAATTGACGATCGAAGCCCCGCCTCCAGAGTACGCCAACTCGACGGTGCTGGTCAAGTTGCCGGTCCCGTCTTTGGGCGAATTGGATCAAACGTTGCACAAAATCAAAGAATCGCCCAAGGACATGCTCCAGGTCTCGAATGAGGCCATCGACCCGTTGCTCGAACGGTGGACCATTTGGCGCGAAATTCGAGAAAGGCGTCACTCGGGCATTCGCTTTGTTCCATCGGTGCAAAATGTGGATGAAGAGGACACGACTTATTTTGAGAGATATCGCGAGCGTGAAGACAGTCCCCGCGGATACTTTCTCGAGGGGCCGACCACGGATTGGAGGATGCCCCATTCTGTGGCCGCTCGATACGAAGCGTCTCAGCGACGTAAGCAGTACTCCAACTATCAACCCAGTGTGAGCGCTGCCAGCAGCGATGTCGAAGACTCTGTCGGGAGCAAAACTTCCAAGAAACCGAGTCCGGGGCGTCATATCATTGACTCAAGTCCCGAATCGTCCGATCCAGAGCTCGAGAAGGCAGGCCCGCGACGCCGAAGTAGTGGCCCCTCTACGACTGAACGGAAAGTGCAGAATCCCGAAGCGGTTCCTCTGGCGCACAGTTACGAGGCCGTCCAGCCGAGGAGGGCATCGAATTCCCCGGGAGCGCCAGCCAGTCTTCACCCAGGCTTCCCGTTGTCAGGTTCGCTTCAACATCCGTCAAATGTGCCCCGACCGTATGCTACGCCGGACCAGAGCATGGCGCGCCACAGCGTTTCCGCACCCCCGTACCCACTGCACACGACGAATGCTCCCAACCCATACGCTGGCCACTCCGTGCCATATCCTCCCCATCCGGGCCCATTCAGCCCTTATGGCTCGCAGCATGGTTCCCGGCCGAGGTATGTGCCACCGACGGGTCACTCGCCCCGAATGGGCACGACACCCAGGCCTGGTTCCCAGGACGACGGCAGGGCCGGCCGACGGTCGCCTTCTCGCCTGTCCCATATGAGCCCGGGCTCGCGCAGCCAAGCGAGGATGGAAGACGAGAAAAAGCATTCGAGGGAACAGACCAAGAAAAGCTTCCGCGAGGGCGCCACGAAAGGACTGCTGGGGGCAGGAGCCATTGCTGGATTCCTTGAGGCTCTTGAAAGTTTGAGCATTTGACTCGGGAATTTAGAACGACGCTATGATTGAGTGTAATGCATGCCAGACGTAATGCATGATTCCAGGAACAAAAAAAATCACACTGTTGCACCATACCTCTCCCTGGACGTTTGCTGTCGACCTGTTTAGGGAAAACTTCTGCGACGGCGGAACACCTCTCTTTGGACTTGAATTGTCCTGATCAGCATATCGGGTGACTTCCCCACAGAAGTGCGAGCGTCGATCACACCGCGGGACAGGCTTCTTGTCATCAGAGCCCACTTTTCAGCAGCCAAAAACCTGTGAGCGGCCAACTGTAACGGGTCCAGCATTGACGTGCTATCTACAGCCACACTGTCGACCAGGGGATCTTCAAGATGCATACATCCATCTAGCCGGTGGCAATTTGGGCATCCTTCGAGGATGGCGTCCCGGGGATCAACTACGCTCTCACAGCACTTCTACCATCCTGGCCGTGTGCTTCGATTTGAGACCGATGGCGGCGCTGGATTAATATCAAAAGTCGCTTCTCGCAATGCGCTCCGAAACATAATCCTTCCCTATTCGGGGCCCAAGTGGGTTACGCTCACTCTAACGACATCGCCCGCCGTTGCACACTCCAGTGAGCCATGTCCGTTGACGCTACTCGTGCTGGTCTTGCCAATGCGAGCACAAGAGGTTCAGGCATGCAGCAGGGAGCGTGATGAGGGCTGGTGCCCAGCGCGCCACGTCCAACTCCAGCAGCACACCCGGCGATCTTTGGTCAGCCGCAGTTGAGGGTGGCGCATATTAGACTGGCTATCAACTGTTTAAGAATGACGTCCACTGACGTTAATTTGTGGCTCGGAGAGTTGGGCCGTCTGGCGCTGGCACTTCTCATCCCTGTCTGAACCCGGGCAGAGCACGAAATTCTAGTTGCCGTCGTCGTCTCGAAGATGAGGCGGTTCCTGTAAACGCACCTCGCGTCAAGGGAGGGTGGCGGCCTGGACACCCTAGCTGGAAAGTCATGCTCGCTGAGCTCATTAGCCTCGTCGATGACGGCTGTCTTTGGGGCTTGACAGGGGGTGCGGCCAAGTGTGATGAGAGCAGAGGATGGGCCCGAACCTGTGCAAGTCCAAGAGAGGTGACCCACTGCGGCGGCCCAGGATTGAGGTCGGTTGATCTGTGCTCGCCGAAACCCAAAATCTCATCCCTCTGCCCAGCAGCGCACGCCGATGATCTCGTCAGGAGGTGCGAGTTTAATCCTATCCTTCTTCTCCTGATCTGTATGCACTGCTGAATCCTTCACACTGCTTCATTGGCGACTCGTTGGGACCGTGTTGGTGGCCAACCACACCGATTTATTCTCCTGAGACTGACAACGAGTGGGATTGTGGCCTGTCGAGTCAGTATGCTCAGCGTAGCCTTGGGCATGCCCATCCCACCTCGATCCCGCCAATGAATGGGCTCTGTCTGGCAGATTGACCAAGCACTCATCCTACCGCGTCTTGAAGATCACACCTCTACCTCTCTCTTCGAGGCCGGCCCGCCTATGCTTCTATAGCGCCCATCCGCGGGACGTCAATTTGGGATACGCCTGGCTCAAACGTTCGCAGCAAAGGTGGCTCTGCCACCCTTTTGTGTCCGCTGCTGGACGCAGCCCAAAATTGGATCCCTTTGGCGTTACGGGTGTGCGTGTAGTCCGCGGGGTCCCACGATCGCCCATGCCGACGACGTATCGATAGAATCTCCTCCTTCCGCCATGTCTCCCGCCAACGAGACATTGGCCGCCGCAGCCGCGATCCTGCGAGGGTTGGCCAGAGGTTCTCCCGCTCCCAGCCCTGATGTCACCGCGTCGCCTACGAATGGATCGAAGCTCGCGCCGTATGGTCTCCCTGGCGCGTCTAGCATAGCGAAGGACGAGTTTGAAGCAGAAATAGCGGCCCTGGTCCGGAGGGTCCATTACCTCGAGTCAAGGGCCGAGGTGGTCGGTCGGTCGCTGCCCGAGACACCAGGTGAATTCCCCAGTTCCGTGTCGCCGTTATCGCGTCCGGCCGAGGCTGGAAGCAATGGCACCGACTCGGTGGCCGATCTCACCACAGTCGCCGACCGCTACTCGTCCAACGTGACCCGATCGAAGCGACTGAGTAGCCTGCTGGCGGCACGAGAAACACGATTGGGAGAGTCCGGGACCGGACAGACGGTGAGCGAGGACGACATTAGCATTCTCCGTGAACACGTGGAGAGACAAGCGGAGCAGATCAAGAGTCAGCGGGAAACCATCGCCGAAATCAGCCGGGGACTGCGCATCTCGGAAGAACAAGCCAAGCAGGCGTTCATGCGCGTCGAGAACGAAGACGTGGGCCTGCTGGAGAGGGAGCTTCGCAAACATCAGCAAGCCAACGAGGCATTCCAGAAAGCGCTCCGTGAAATCGGCACCATCATTACCCAGGTGGCCAATGGCGACCTCTCCAAACGTGTCCAGATCCAGGCTTCAGAGATGGACGATGAGATTGCGGCCTTCAAAGTCACGATCAACACCATGATGGATCAATTGGAAGTCTTTGGGAGCGAGGTCACCCGAGTGGCGCGAGAAGTCGGCACCGAAGGTATTCTCGGCGGTCAAGCTCAAATCAGTGGTGTCCATGGCATATGGAAAGAGCTGACCGATAATGGTATGACTGCGCTCCAACCCTCATCTCTTTTCCGTCGCGGCCGTGGACTGACGTGTGCGACCCAGTCAACATCATGGCCGCCAACCTCACGGATCAGGTCCGAGAGATTGCCACCGTCACCGAGGCCATCGCGCGCGGCGACCTGAGTCAAAAGGTCCAGAGCCGGGCCAAGGGAGAAATTTTTGACCTCCAAAATACGATTAATACGATGGTGGATCAGTTGCGCACGTTCGCCACCGAGGTCACTCGGGTCGCCCGAGACGTCGGCACGGAAGGCGTGTTGGGAGGGCAAGCACAGATCGCCGGGGTCCAAGGGACTTGGGACGAATTGACCAAGAGTGTCAATGCCATGGCTGACAATTTGACCACTCAGGTGCGCGACATCGCCATGGTCACCACCGCAGTGGCCAAAGGCAACCTCACGCGGAAGGTAACGGCGAGTTGTAAAGGCGAGATTTTGCAGCTGAAGATTACTATCAACAACATGGTCGATCAACTGCAGCAATTCGCGCATGAAGTCACCAATCTGGCCAAAGAGGTCGGAACCAACGGGATCTTGGGCGGTCAGGCCACGGTCCACGACGTCGAAGGGACCTGGAGGGACTTGACGGAAAATGTGAACGGCATGGCGATGAACCTGACGACCCAAGTGCGAGAGATTGCCACGGTGACGACGGCGGTCGCCAATGGCGATCTCTCCAAGAAAGTGACGGCCGACGTGCAGGGAGAGATTCTCGACTTGAAGATCACGATCAATTCCATGGTCGACCGACTGAATACCTTTGCGTTTGAAGTGAGCAAAGTGGCCCGAGAGGTCGGCACCGATGGCACGTTGGGTGGTCAGGCCGAAGTGGAAAACGTCCAGGGGAAATGGCGAGACCTGACCGACAACGTCAACACCATGGCGTCCAACTTGACCTCGCAGGTGCGCAGCATCTCGGACGTGACGCAGGCCATCGCCGCCGGGAATTTGGACAAGAAAATCGAGGTGCAGGCGCAGGGGGAAATTCTGACGCTCAAAGTGACCATCAACAACATGGTGGATCGCCTGGCCACGTTTGCGCACGAGTTGCGACGTGTGGCCCGCGATGTCGGCGTCAACGGCAAGATGGGCGGGCAGGCCAATGTTCACGATGTCAGTGGACGGTGGAAAGAGATCACCGAGGACGTCAACACCATGGCCGAAAACTTGACCGCTCAGGTTCGCGCGTTCGGAGAGATTACGGACGCGGCGACCGAGGGCGATTTCTCCAAGCTGATCAGCGTCAACGCGTCGGGTGAGATGGACGAGCTCAAGCGGAAACTCAATCAGATGATCTCCAATTTGCGAGACAGCATCCAGAGGAACACGGCGGCGCGAGAGGCGGCCGAACTGGCCAACCGGACCAAATCCGAGTTCCTGGCCAACATGTCTCACGAGATCAGGACGCCGATGAATGGAATTATCGGCATGACCCAGCTGACGCTCGACACGGACGACCTCAAGCCACACTCTCGAGAAATGCTCAATACGGTGCACAACCTGGCCAACAGTCTGCTCACCATCATCGATGATATCCTCGACATCTCCAAGATCGAAGCGAACCGGATGGCCATCGAAGCGATCCCCTACACGGTTCGTGGCACCATGTTCAACGCGCTGAAGTCGCTGGCCGTCAAAGCGAACGAGAAAAACCTCTGTCTGGCCTTCAAGGTGGACAACTCGGTGCCCGACTACGTCGTCGGAGACCCCTTCCGACTCCGCCAGATCATTCTCAACCTGGTGGGCAACGCCATCAAGTTCACCGATCAGGGCGAGGTCAAGGTCACGATCAAGAAATCCAAGGATCTCCTGTCCAATTGCGGTCCGGATGAGTTTCCATTCGAGTTTATCGTGTCCGACACGGGCATCGGCATCCAATCCGACAAGCTGGGCTTGATTTTCGACACCTTCCAGCAAGCCGATGGCTCGACGACGAGGAAATTCGGCGGCACGGGCCTGGGCCTGTCGATTTCGAAACGTCTGGTGAACCTGATGGGCGGCCAGGTCTGGGTCACGTCCGACTACGGCCACGGGAGCGAGTTCCATTTTTCGTGCATCGTCAAGTATGCCACCGAAGACATCAGCGTCATCAGCTCGCAGTTGTACCCGTTCCGAAAGCACAAGGTGCTGCTCGTCGACAAGCATACCGCCGACTTCTCCCGTCGGATCCCGGCCATGGTCGAGGATCTCGGGCTCCAAGTCTTGGTCGTCCACGACGAATCCGAAGTGCCCGACCCGACGACGGTGACCAAGACCAAGCATCAGCGAAACAAAATGACGGACAACAGCTACGACGTCATCCTCATCGACCAGCTGGACACGGCCCGGAAGCTGCGAGAGTTGGACAAATTCAAATACATCCCCATGGTCCTCTTGAGCCCCCTCGTCTCCATCAGCCTGAAGACGGTGCTCGACCTCGGCATCGCTTCCTACATGACCACGCCGTGTCAACTGATCGATCTCGGCAACTGCATGATTCCCGCCCTGGAAGGCCGATCGACGCCCGTGATCAAGGATTACAAAAAATCCTTCAACATTCTGTTGGCCGAGGACAACGAGGTCAACCAAAAAGTCGCCATCAAGATCCTCGAAAAGTACAATCACGTCGTCACCGTCGTCGGCAACGGTTTGGAAGCCGTCAATGCCATCAAGGCCGACCGCTTCGACGTCGTTCTCATGGACGTTCAAATGCCCGTCATGGGCGGCTTTGAGGCCACCCGGGAGATTCGACAGTACGAGAAGGAGCAAGGGCTCCCACGGACCCCGATCATCGCCCTCACCGCCCACGCCATGTTGGGTGACCGCGAGAAATGCATCCAGGCGCAAATGGACGAGTATCTGTCCAAGCCCCTGAAGCAGAATTTGCTCATGCAGACCATATTACGAGTCGCATCCGACGGCGTCACCGCCATGTTCAACAAGCACGCACGAACCAAGTCAACGAACTCGGCCAACGCCAACCAGCCAGCCAAGGACAACGGCCGATCACAGTTGAGGCTGGACGCCGGCCAAGCCAATGGCTTGAGGCCACCACTGGCCGAAAGATCAATCACGACGGCCGGCTCGATCAACCGCGTGGACAGTCCATCCCCTGCGATAGATGGCCAGGCTGATCCCATGGCGGCGGTCGATAATGTACGACTGGGTCGTCTCCCCGCGTTCACTCATCATCCTCACTGACGGCATGCAGATGCTTTTGCGATCTCACACCGATTGAGCAGTTGAGTCTCAATTGTCACTGGAATTTCACTAAACGATCGATCGATGTATTTGATTCGAGCGACAACTTTTCTTGATCATGTCATGTGTAGCGAGGCGTTCTGAGGGAACATGGATTGCGCTACATCGCTGCTGAGTTGGAACATTCATTCCCTTTCTGGCTCTGATCTGGACGGAGATCCGGGCCATCGAGCTGGTACTAAGATCTGCTAGGTGTTGACGATTAGAAATGCAACGACCTGCCTATGGCAGTCGTTAGATGTCCATATATTCTTTCATCGTTCCCAATCCGTCCATCTTCGGCTTTTACTTGGAATGCCTTCTTTTGGCCGCCCCCATCTGTTGGGAATGCTGTCCTAACTCCGCACATCACTAACCCCGGCCACGGCTGGGTGACTAATCGGCAGCGTACGATCGGCACAATACCGCCTCCACTGGGCTTAACTTACCTTTTCCCCTTGTCCATCCACCCAGGCTGCGACTAGTGCATGATTGCTTCCCCAAGGTGTGCCAACTCTCGACACCTCCATTTACAGAGTGTTCGTTTCGTCCTAAATGCGCAATGCCCGAGTCTTGCACGGCGCACAGGAGAATACACATTGTCACCCATGACACGGACTCCTGGCTGCTGCTCCGCGGCGTAATGTCTGATGACTCAGTGTGAATCTATCCAGCGACAGGAAGGCCGACACCGTCTCGTCCGAGCATGGAGATTACTCAAGCCGGCAGCGAAGCATTTCAGAATGCCGAGGTGGTAGGGAGTGAAAGTACGTCGTCGAATCCGGTTCGATCGTCCTCCCATGCGAACCTGAATCCACGGAGTTGCGTGACCTGTCGGCGCCGGAAGGTCAGATGCAACAAAGAGAATCCGTGTTCGAACTGCGCAAGAGCGGGAATTGAGTGTATATTTCCCGGACCAGGGCGAGCGCCTCGCAAATCCCGGAAACCGGCAGACGCAGAGTTACTGGCTCGACTGAGGAGATTGGAAGGCGTCGTGCACAGTCTGGGGGCGCAAGTCGATGAGAATGGGATGGTGTTGCAGAGCCTGCCGGGGCCAGCCGACTCGAGGCCGCTGACGAGCCATGGGCTGGTGGACTCGCCCCCGTCTGATCGCCCGGAAACGAAAAGACGGTCGATCGACCGGAATCCGGGACGGTTAATGGTCAGTGAGGACCGCAGTCGATACGTGAGCAATGCGTTTTGGGCAAGTATGAGTGATGAAGTACATCTCTCCTCCTCTTCCACCTCGTCGCCGCTGGTGTCGGTTGGCTCGGTCGATTCTTTCCTCCACTCGAATGTTGGATACATGAGCAGGGATCGACATGTCCATGAGAAGCGGTCGCTGACGTGTACGGTGAGATAGATCACGGAAATGCGAGATTTACTAGACGCGCCATCCTCCGAGGAAGATGTCGACTACGACTCACCTCAGCAAGACCGTGTGGGCGCGCATCAAGGATTCATCTTCGGTTACTCGTCGCTCATGGTCGATCTGAGAGAGCTCCACCCGACGCCGAGTCAAATCTTCATTCTCTGGGAAGTCTTTAAAGAGAATGTGGATCCTGTGGTCCGAATCCTTCACCGGCCGACGGCCAAGAATATCCTCATGAACGCGGCCAGCAACCTGGATCGGGTCTCGCGGGCGGCCGAGGCCCTGTTGTTTGCCGTCTACCTGGGAGCGGTCGTCAGCCTCTCTCCCGAACAGTGTCAGCAGCTGCTGGATGAGAGCAAAGAGACGCTTCTCCACCGATATCGATTTGCGACCGAACAGGCTTTGGCTCGCGCCGACTTCCTCAACAGCTCGAGCTTGATGTGCCTGCAAGCTCTGGTCTTTTTCCTCATCTTTGTCCGACATTCGGACGACTCACGAACCGTCTGGGCTCTGGGAGGGTTGGCGATCCGGTTGGGCCAAGGCCTCGGAGTCCATCGTGATGGCACCCACTTCAACCTTAATCCCTTTGATACCGAAATGCGGCGACGCTTGTGGTGGCACATATCGATCCTGGACAACCGATCCGCCGAGGATCACGGCACCGATTCGACTCTGACCGAGCAGCTGTACGACACCAAGCTCCCGATGAATCTGAACGACGAGGACATCTACCCGGAGATGAAGGAATGGCCGACCGAACGCCAAGGGGCCACGGAGATGACATTCTGCCTGATCCGGTTCGAGCTGAACATCTTCAACCGCAAGTTGAATTGTACCGCCCCCATCTTGGATCCCAGTCGGACGCGGGAGCGCACGCTGCAGGAGAAGGAGCAGATGATCGACGCTTGTCACAAGAAGATTGAAGATAAATATTTGAGATATTGCGACATGACCCTGCCCATCTACTGGGTCAGTGCCACCGTGGCCCGTCTCATCCTGGCCAAAATGTGGTTGATGGTCCATCACCCCGGATCTTTTCGTCTCGTCGCCGACGACGGCTCCGCTTTGTCGTCCGAGACCAAGCACCGACTCTTCATCACCTCGGTCGAGGTGATTGAGTTTTCCCACCTTCTCGAGGAGAACGAAAACACGGCCAAGTGGGGATGGCTGTTCCGAACATACATGCAGTGGCAGTCGGTCGCCTTCGTGCTGTCCGAGATCTGTGTCCGACCCCCGGGGCCGGACGTGGACCGAGCATGGCGAGCGATTGAGTCAGTGTACGACGAACGCCTCAACGGCAACGCGAGGAATCAGAGGGGCATGCTGTGGAAGCCGCTGCGACACTTGATGGCCAAAGCCAGGGCGCGCCGCGCCGCGCAGAATCTAGATACCACCGGAGCCACGGCCACTGCTCAATCCCAGGATTCCCTGTCATTGGACCGATGGATGCAGGATCTCCCCAGGGCCAATACCCTCTCGCCCACGATGGAACCGCAGGGACTGGACTTTGACTCGGACCTGGCGCGCGTGTCGCAGCGAGTGGAAGGCAAGACGGGAGTCGTTCACGAGCAGAATTCATCCCGGCAAAGCTCGAGCAGGCCCACCTGGGGAAGCCCGGAGCAGATATCGCCGCCAAGCACGGATTTACTCAACTTTGCGTGCTGGACCCCGTCGGTGGGCGATTTCCACGTTGCTCCCGAACCCATGCAGCAGTTTTTTATCAACTTGCAACAGGAGTGGTTTTGATAAGCCCGCGGACGGGCAACGAGGGCTGACGAATGTACGATGATGACCACCGGCGGCTGGCGTGCGGGCGTTCTTTGTTTGGCGGTCCCCCGCCTCGGTTCATGGATGTGACCGACCAAATGTTGTTTGCTGGCTTGCTTGCTGCACACTCTACTCCCCCCGGGCCAAGGGCAATGCCGATGTTCAATGATCAGCGGTCACGGCCAACAGTCACCAAATTGGCCATCTAGCATGCACGTCCTGGAGGAACGGCGGCCACTGTTGTGCAAAACATCACCACACGGGGCATTCGTTGGCCAAGGAGCGTGCTGCTATTTTGAGTGACCATCGACGCCTCCACCCGCGGATAGTTGCAGGGTACCAGTCAGCGCCAGGCTGCGACGCTGTGGTTCCGCGCTTGACGATTCTGGCGGTCCACAACAAATCCTCATACGAGATCTGAACCGGGGCTGCGGTGCGGTACGCTGGGCTGCGCCTTGTTGCCCTGTGCCCCGCGTGGGAGGCAGGACAACCCCTAAACTTGGGGGGGATTGGACGCGCTACCAGCTGAGCCCATCAACTAAGCGCCATCACATCTGAAACTTCTAATATATCACCGCGATCACAGCGCTCCTAAAACTACCTTTTTTGCTACTCTACACTTTGGACGCCTCATCCACCTTTGCTCTCGCTCATAACACTGCCGACACCGTCGAGACCGCAGTGATGGCGCTCTCCATCGTCAACACTCGCGTCTGGGTGGTCCTGGCCACTTTGTTCCTGACTAGTGAGTAGCCTCCGCAGGACGTGCCTGGGTGTGTCGATCCGCCGATTCGACCGTGACTGACAATATTGCAAATAGATATTTTCACCACAGCACTGGCCGCGGTGCCCGCGGCGGTCTATGTCGCACAGGGTCAGACTTCAGATCCGAGTAACAACGTCACCGTCGCCGTGAACGTCCCTGCGAATTCCTCCTCCGACCTCTTCTTCCATTTCTCAGCCCCTGCAGGCCAGTCATGGGCCGCCTTCGGCTTTGGAGATCAAATGAAAGGTGCCTTGATGTTCGTCATATACGCATCGCTGGATGGCCAAAACGTGACGGTCAGTCCTCGGCTAGGCACCGGCCATGCCATGCCACAGCATACTTCGGCCGTGACGGTCAACCTGCTGGAGGGAAGTGGAATCGTCGACAGTGTTTTCGTGGTGAATGCCATGTGTGCGGGATGCCGGTCTTGGAATGACGGCAGCGTCGATGTGAACAGCACCAGCCAGAGCATGATTTGGGCCGTCGGTCCGCCAATGAATCTGCAGTCGAATGATCTCTCTGCGACCATCCAGCAACACGAGGCATACGATACATTCTCCATGAATTTGGAGCAGGCCACCGGCGTGGGCGGTGTGCCGTCGGGCGCCGACGCGACCACCGCCACCGGCTCAACGTCCAACGGCCATGGACCGATCACGGACGATGGTTTCCATGCTGGCGTTGGTTTCCACGCCGTCGTCATGATTGGGGCTTTCCTCATTATCTTCCCGACCGGCTATCTCTTCCTCCGGCTCTTCGAGCGGGTTGGGCTCCATTCGGGAATTCAATCGTTTGCATTGGTTCTGGTGCTCGTCGGCACCGCATCAGGCATTGCTGTGAGCATCAAGCAGGATAAAGTGCGTGGGCCCGCTCCTGACTTTCTTCCGAGGCTGAGCTAATTTTTGTCTAGAACAAGCACTTGACTTCGGGTCATCAAATTCTGGGTCTCATTGTCGCCGCGTTGGTCCTATGTACCTGGACCGTGGGCTTCATCGGCCACCGCATGTATAAGAAATCCGGCGCGCCCGCAAAGCCAATGAAAGTGCACAAGATCTTGGGGCCCTTGTCCGTCGCCTTGGGGCTGATCAACGCCATTGTCGGCTTCAATTTTGCAGGCGACAACCGGGCCATCATCCCTCTGGTCATCGTCGCCACCCTGGTGACCATATTCGTCGGCACCGTCACCTACTTGAAGCGACGCAATTCGGTACGAAAGCAAGCCATGAACAGTGCAGCAGCCGAGAACTTCCGCCAAGGGCAGATGGAGCCGCAGTATACTGGCCAGTATGGCGGGCCGGCCATCCCGTTGCAAAGTTACGGCGATCGCCCGCAGCCACAGACGCTGCCGTCGTATCATTCTGATGCTGGCTATTCTTCCGACGACCGGCCTCCTGTCTACCGGTAGACTGAGTCGAATCATTTTGGCTGGAGCGGAACCATTTTGTGCTTTGGGGGTTGCCGCCAATTGGCGCGATAGCACGTTTATTTTCTGGCATTCATATTCCAGTTTGACGAGACGAAGTCAGGGCCAGTAATCAACCATTTGTGCATGGCGTATTGCATAACGAATCTAGATTGTAACGGGCATCGTCGGACGGGAAGATAGATACGAAAATGGAGGGTATTGTTGGGAGCCATGTATGACAAGCTCGGTCTATTCTTATTTCCTCCTGCAGCCATGCAAGAAAACATGTCGTTCGTCAACGGTATGAGAATTATCTCCTGTTTTACAAGGTACGCTTGCTTGCTTCTTGTCCTTGCCAACTAACTACACTATTATTACACTACGATGGTGCACCTTCGTCCAACCCAGCGACGCTCAATTCCTTTGCGATTTCGATCCTCAGATATTGCAACACATCCTGGCCCGTGGTGACACCTTGATTCCTGAACTGAGCTCTCCAATCCCAGCCCTTGGGTGTGAGCGTGTCCCCGCGGCGACCCTTGAAGGAAGAGGAAATGGACGGGACCAGCACCCCGCTCCCTTCCGACTCGTTCGTACGTCCCGCCGTGGTCGCGGTGCTCGCGAGCATCTCACTGCCCATCATGCTGAAACTGAAATTTGAATTCGTCCCGCTGCTCATGCTCTTCTTCAGCATCGCGTGCGGACTGGGCGGTGCACTCCCAAGGTAATTCCGGAGCGCAGCTTGCAGACAGTCTTCGGTCGCGGCATACACCCGCCCATTGACCGTCTGCAGGTCCTCGATGGCGGCGAGAAGGGCGTAGAGTTGAGAGGTGCTGAAAATGCTCCTGGTGTCGGGCCTCAGAAACACGGTCGCTTCGCCCAAGAGTGTGAACAGACCGTCGACTTGGATGGCTGACTGGCGTTCCGGGTCATAGAGACCTCCGTAGATGCTGTCGGCAGCACTATTAATCACGGCAATGAGTGCTTTCGCGGCGGCGCGTTTTCGTGCCAGAGGCCGCAAAGTGGGTTTTCGCCCGGCCTTTGCCGCCGTGACTTCGTCGTCTCGAAGGTTGTAGTAACGGCGCAACGATGCGTAACCGACCAGGTAAAATTGAAGGATTTCAGCGGCTTCGGGATCGACGTCGGCGATGTCAGCGAGCGCCGTTCGTGGGCTGCCCACCAGAGTTTTCAGTCCATCGTCCAGCGCGGCGTCGGCAGGATATGGGCTGGATTGAACCAAAGAATAGCTGATCAGCAGATCGACCAGTTGGCGGATCTTACCGGATGCACGGCTGCGGGCATAGCAAAGCAAGGCGGTCCCATAGTCGGTGGTGTTATGGACCAGGTGGTCACCGAACCTCTCGGATATTTTTCGTGCTTCATCCTGCAATCCCAGGTCGGAGCACAGGTTGATGAGTTTTTCCGCACGGTCTTGTTCGACAACCTGAAGGTGGTCCAGGAATTCACCGATGGTCGCATGCATCCTCCGGCGATCGTCCACGCGGGTCACGACCGAGATGGCCAGTTCCCAGCCTTCGATGGAAGAACCTTCCGGAGAGCGCAAAAAGTCCTTGTCGAAGAGAGCATCAGCGTACCCCAGCAACAAATCGTCTTTCCCCAGCCCCCGTTCCGGTTCCCCATAATTGAGCACCATGAGATCGTCCTCACTCAGTTCTGGTGGCCCGGCGGACACGACGCCACCAGCCAGCCAACCGGCCCGGGCGCCCACCTCGGCGACGGCGGATGCGACACATTGTGACAGCGCACGCAGGATGCTGAGAATCCCTTGAATGCTCCCCTGTAAGATGGCGCCCAGGCCGACTTCGACGGGGGACATGGCATTGAGCTGGAAAGAATTTCCATCCCCGGGATCGGTCACACACAGAAAGGCGTCCCGAAGTCGGGTCAGATAAGGATTGGCGGCTGCCAAATCCTCTTCCTGGGCCAGCTCAGTTGCTCTGCTCACGTCAAAACTCCACTGGGCAATTTTCGCATCTTCTGCACCATCCCACCAGATGGTCAGTGCCGTTGCCGCTTCCAACCAATCTTGAGATTGTGCAATGATCTCTTCCGCACTGCCGAGCAAGATGCTGTACAGGATCTTCAGATTCTGGTAGATGGTCCAGGGGATCTTTCCCTTGGGGGTCTGATTCAATTTGCCGAGCAAGCTCAGTCCCGGTTTGCGAATGCCAAAATTCTCTGCTTGAAAGGAATCGTCATCCTCGTCGTCGTGTGCAGCTGCGAGGTCCGTCAAGTGGTCCAGTTCGGTCTGAACTTGTGCTCTAAACAGGTTCCAGTCCGCTTCCACGACGTCCCAATCATTCGACTCGATGCCGGGACATTCGTTGAGGATTTGACGAGCGCGGTAGATGACACTCTGCACAGATTGCAACTGAGCGCCGTGATAGCCAGGCCGGTCCCCTCCTTCTCCTCCTTCGCCACCGTCCTCCTCAGCGGTCACCGCATACCGAAAATCGGCTTCGGCGAGGAGGCGCATGACTTGGTGAAGTTTACCGCGCAACGTGAGGCTTTGAATCGAGTCCCAGAACAGAACATGTGACGTGCAATTTGGGCTGGTCGACGCCACGGCGTGGTACATGGGATCATATGACACGTGGTAGTTGTCCAGCCAGTCCAGCAAGATTTGTGGCGTCGGTACAGACTCTGAAGATGGACGGTTACCGGAGGATGGAGGGAGGTAGAGTGCCAGCAGCAGGGACGCCAGATAATTTGCTTTGGCGAACGGTGGTGCAGACGGGGGCGGTCCGATCGTGTTGCTGTCGAGAGCCGGTAGCTGTATTTCGCCGTGCTTTCGCCATTTCACAATGAGCTCGTGGGCGTATGCGGTGACCATGGCTTGCAACTCCTTCCCGTCCTCCAGGTCGAGAGTCTGCTGGTCCATCTCACGGAGGATCTGATCCGTCTCCAGGATGACTTCGTCAGCCTCTTCCAACGGCGCAGGCGGCGCTCTCTCCCCAAGATCACGAGCGAGGCCGGGCACCACGTTCGCTTGACCTCGACGCGGAAGTTGTGAGAGCTTTGCGCTTCGACCCGAAGTCCTGTGGTGTGAGACCGTCGGCGGATGGGTCGATCGTTTTCCGCTGGCGGTGCTGAATTTCAGGAGGGATGGAATCGGTTGGGAGTTTTCGTAGTCTCCATCCTCGGCCTCCTCCTCTTCTTCTTCCATGCTCTCATCAGAGAATCGCGGTCCGTCTTCCAGGGGGTATCCATCGTCTACAGAAGTGCCAAAGGATGTGTGGAATCGCCTGCGTCGCGGCTGGGCCGGTGTGCCATTTTTGGTGCGAGGTAGCCCGTGTGGGAAAGAAGATGGGGCCGGGGGAGAGAATGTCGAGCCCTTGGAGAAGCGCAACTTGCTCACACCAGTGCCAAATTGCGAACTGCCAAAGATGGTGGACGGTGGTGGAGCGATGGGTGTGGTACTGGCCAATTCGGACGCCTGTGAGAGTTGTTTGCGCTGCTGAGGCGTGTCTCGTGCTGGGGTTGAATTGAGGCTAGATGAATAGTCGGCCGTAAACATGTTCATCTTGACCAGGCGGTCAATGAGTGCTATCAGACCGTGCGGTAATGATCGTCATTGGGTAGCATTGTCCTCGTAACGTGTTGTGTACATGGCATCCAGGCCGCTGCATCACCAGGCATAATTTTGAGAGCGCGGCTGTCGCCAAACCCGCGGCCGTGAGCCAAGCCGGCCCAACCCGGCGCGGTGCCATCTGCCACAATGTTCTGCTCAAGTTCACTTTGCTTGCTCAAGGTTCAAACAGCTCAAGTGCTCCGAGTCTACGCCGGACAAGTGGAGTACTGGGCTACATCTCGCCGCACGATCGCTTTCAACCTCCAGCCGGCCCATGAAGCGTGGGGTGTGCTGAATAATTGAAACTGCCACAGAACATCCTCCCAGCCTGCAAAGGGTCGTCCGATGCGGGTCTAGTACCTGCCGAGTCTGGCCATCCCGGGATCTAGATTCCAGATCTGCACTGACGCTGTCGAGAAATATTTTTCCCAGAATCTTTCATGATGTGGGTATTGATGAACATGCGTAATGCGTCGGTGATGACGCAGACCATGATGCTGCTGCTGCTGCTGCTGCGGCCCCTCGGTGAGGCATTGCGGAAGAACGGCTCGAGTCCAGCCTATCACCTGGTTGTGGTCGACTGTGATTGATTTGTAAATACGCCAACATGTGAAAGATACAGTATTGGCTCCGACTGCTAAAGCCGCAAAGGCCGAGGATGTCGAAAGATATAACATTCCTCGGCTCCGTATCGCACCCACTGCAAGTCTAGGAGAAAGATTCTTGGACCGATCGCATCTTTTCCAGCATGGCGACTAACTACAAGTTTCATGGCTGGCTAGGCCTCGACAAAGACTCGGCCAAAGGACAGATGGTCTGGAGTGAATACCAGCCAAAGCCGTTTGAAGAAACCGACGTCGATATCAAGATCACCCACTGCGGCATCTGCGGCTCCGACCTTCACGTCTTGCGATCCGGCTGGGGTCAATCACTCTATCCTGTCTGTGTCGGGCACGAGATCGTTGGCACGGCCGTCCGAGTCGGTTCCCAGGTTGAAGGGGGCATCAAGGTCGGCGACAGAGTCGGTGTGGGGGCGCAATGCTCTTCGTGTCTGCGACCAGATTGCGAACAATGCGCGAGCGGCGTCGAGAATCATTGTATGACTGGATCGGTGTCGACATACAATTCCAAATACCCTGACGGCTCCAAGTCGTATGGCGGGTATGGAGACTACTGGCGAGGACCGTCCCATTTCGTTTTCAAAATCCCGGATGAACTGCCCAGCGACATCGCGGCCCCGATGCTCTGCGGTGGAATCACGGCCTTCTCGCCTCTGAAACAGAATGGCGCAGGACCGGGCAAGAGCGTTGGCATCGTGGGAATCGGCGGCCTCGGCCATTTCGGGGTCCTCGGAGCCAAAGTCCTCGGATGCGACAAGGTCGTGGCCATCTCGCGGACGTCGTCGAAGAAGGCCGACGCCCTCAAGATGGGCGCCGATGACTACATTGCTACCGACGAGGATCAAAACTGGGCCCAAAAGCATGCCAACTCCCTCGACCTCATCGTCTGCACCGTATCTTCGCCCAAGATGCCTCTCCAGCAATATCTCCAACTGCTCAAAGTCAAGGGTCATTTCATCCAAGTCGGTGCGCCAGAGGTACGTTCTATCGCCGCTTCGTTTGTGTGCTCATTCGTCGTTCGTTCGCTCTTTGACCTTGCGATTCCTGACGTGAGAAATGATGAACCGGTGTCGTATAAAAGATACCTTCACCTCACCGTTCTGCTCTCGCCTGCCCACATGTTTATCCGAGACTCAGGCTGACCGGTGATGGTGGCATCCAGGATCCCATCCCCGCATTCAACGCTTTTGCTCTGATCGGCAAGGGCGTCAAGATCGGTGGCAGCATGATTGGGTCGCCTGAGGAAATCAGAGAAATGCTCGAGCTCTTTGCAAAGAAAGGCGTGCGCACGTGGAACAACAACTACCCTTTGACAAATGCAAACCAGGCCATCGTCGACATGGAGGCCGGTAAAGCAAGGTACAGGATTGTGTTGGTGAACGAGAAGCATGCCGCCCGTCTCTAACCAGCAGCGTGTTCTATCTGGCGTGAGGCGAATGAGCAAGCCCGTTGGAATCAGGACGGCCATGTCGAGATCGCAATCAACGCAACATGATCTGAAGAAAGAGATCGAGCCGTTACCCACGAGATGGATACACCGAGTATTAGTGGCAAATCTACCCAACGCCCATCAAGGAGGCCAACTCTTCTGGACTCAAAGTACTTCTCCTTCTGCCTGTCTTTTTTGACCTCTGTGATTGCGTCTGCCTACGCTTTCGGCCTTCTGCTTCCTGCTGCTGGACCTTCTCTGCCTCCCTCGCTTCGGCCTCGACCGCCGCCAGCTTTTCACTCACGCTCAATTTTGGCTCGTTCCCGGTGTGGTTCTGAGCTCATTAGTGCTGCACCATGACCGCATACACCATCAGGAAAACTTACTAGACGGGGAATCCTTGACCGCGGCTTGTATTGGAACGTGTCATTCTCAACATCGACCGCACTCTCCAGGCCACCAATGCCGGAATCTGCACTTTGGGTCAAAGCTGAGAACGAATCTGGCTCGAGACTGTGTAAACTCCGGTCCACATTCCCGCTGATCGCCTGCAGGGGCTCCGGCGGCCGGGGAAGTCGCATGCCCCGTCGTGCGGGAGATGCCGCCAGTCGTTTCGGGGAAGGTTCTGGAGGAATGTCGAGGTCGGACTCTTCGCCATCCTCGTCGGCCTCGTCCTGACGTGGATTCTTTCCGGTGGCCTTCAACCGATGATCGATTTTGTCCGTGTCGAACAGAACCGACGACAACTCATGGTCCTCCCCCAGCACAGGTTGCCCATTCGGAAGGACGGCGACACTTCTGCCAAAATCCAGCGCCGATAATTCTTCCACTTCAGCTGCGTTGCCGCCGTCTATCATCCGTCTGCGCCAAGAGTCCATCATAGTCACCGCTTCCTTCCACCGGTTGGCCATCTTCTCCCAGCCTTCTCGTAACGTGATGATCTCGTCTTCTCGAACTTGCACTTCTTCAATCGGCACAAACGAGGGGTCCTTCAAAATCGACCGACAATGTTCCAAGATCAAGCCCATCTGCGCTACTAAAGTCTCGACAGAAGTCAGCGGTGTATCTGGATGCGCTTTCACCGCTTCTCGTCCCGGATTGTGATATTGTGGCGGCCCTGGTGCGACGCCGATTGCCCCCTCCTCGTCGTCCTCGGCCGAGTAGAGCTCCTGCTCCAGACCGGTCAAATCCTTGAGGGTGTCCATCGTGTCTGTGACAATTCTTCGCAAAGCCACATTTTCAGCGCTGGTCTCATTCACGAGAGCGGCTAAAAAGTCGTTGGTCTCCTTTTCCAGGCCCCAATCCTCGCTATTGACATCGCCGCCACTCCGTTGTTCTTTGACACTGAACCCGGTGTGCGGATGTATTGTGTTGATCACGTTAATTTTCATGCCCGCCGTCTCTCTTTTGCCGCGTTGCATACTCGCCAGGTGGCCCTTGAGCTTCTCAAGTTCGACATCCCGTTTCCGAACATCGCTCAAGCACTTGGCCCGTACTTGGTCCAATGTCGATTTCATTTTCAACATCTGTTCCTTGAGCTCTTTCGCCTGCACCTCTGCCTTCCGTGCGGCCGCATTCAACGAGCGCACTTTGGCCTCGGTCGCAGTCAGGTCGCGCGTCAGTTCGGCATTTTTGTCCTGTACCTTTTGGAGGTCGAGGACGCGTTGTGTTTGCTCGACACGCATGGCACGTATGTGTCCAGCCAGAGTCTCTCGATGTTCCGCATCTCGATCACGTCGGAGCACCAAGTCGTGCACCAGGTTGATGATTCTCGACATGGTCGCATCTGTGCCGTCGCCGTGACGATTGGGCTGGGCAAAGTCGATGGCTGTGCCATTCTGAAGAAGGCCGCGCGCGAGGAGCAGGTTGTTCAGATACGTCGACGCACTCTGCAAGCTATGCGACTCCATGGCCGCCCTTCTACCAGGGTGAACTGCGCAGTTGGCGATTGCTGAAAACCGTTAGTGATAAACATCCGCGGCCGCGCCAAGATCACATCCACCCCAGTCCCACACCAGACCGCGTCTCAGTCGCATTGCGAGTCTCCAACGTGGAGTGTACAGGATAGTTGTTAGCCTTCGCATTGCGGTGATTATGACACCACCCCCACCGGGCAGCCTTTCCGCGCTGCTCATTGAAGGGCAAAAGGCCTATGCCGAGGAAAAGTACGATGTCGCCGTTCGGGCATTCACTAGAGCTCTGGAAGCCTCAAAGGAGGACGCAAAGTCGGAGCGAGTACACATATGGGATCTTCGGGTCGCCGCCTATCTGCGTCTGGGCAGATTTGACCTCGCGTGGAAGGACGCAAATCGGATGATCCGCCACGACCGCACCGACGGGCGAGGCTATCTTCGGAGCGGTCAGGTGGAATGCCTCCATGAGAACTATGCCGCGGCCATCAAGTGGTATGAGCAGGGTCTCAAACATGTACCGGCTTCGACTCGGCCCTATGCTTCCATCGAGAAGCAGCTCCGCAAAACCCGATGCCGGTTGACCGAGCAAATTGTGTCTTCAAGGCCTACCGATCCATTAACGGCGTTGCCCACGGAGATGGTCGAGTTTGTCTTATCATACCTCGACTACAAGCAGCACGTGGCACTTCTGCGGGTTTCAAAGACTTGGAATCAGACGATTTGCAGGCTCCGACCTCTCTGCGACACGCTCGACTTCCGCGGCTCGAATGAAAAGATCACGTGCCATATGCTCAGTGCCTCATTAAAGCGATTGTCAAAATGGCCACGAACCGCCATCCTCTGTAACATGACCGAAGCGGCCGCTCGCTCCATCGGATCACATCTCGACCGCTGGGTCAATTGGAGGACGCTCCAGCACCTCGAGGTCAACGATGCCAAACTGTCGCTCACGAGTCTGTGTTTTGACAAGTTCAGCCTCAAGACCATCATTGTCGGCCCTCACTCACAAATTGAGCCCCAACATGTTCATTCGATTTTACGGACCTGCAGGTCCTTGGAAATTGCACGATTCCGCAACATATTGCCGAGTCCACATCTTCGTGATCCCAAGTGGGAAAACAACGTGCACCATGAACGGCTAGAAGTCCTCGAGTTGCGATCACAGAGGGACATTCTGGGATTTCTGATCCGGGTATGTGTGTTCAGGCGGATGAGCGTACTTTTGTTGACTGAAGCAGACCGACTTCTTCCAAGGATTCCCTGGCCTTCGGGAGCTGACCTGCCATTCTGTGCGCATTCATTGTGACGCCGAGACCACCGACTCGTTGGACCTCACCCATATGACGAACCTCGAGCAGCTGGATCTGTCTCAATCCACGGTGCCGTATTGCATCATCCCCCCTCCCACACTGCACAAGCTGATCCTGGAAAACGCCACGCTGGTTCCCTTCAAGGTCCAGGGACCCGGAAAGATGGTCGAACCGTTGAGCAACCTTCGGGTTTTGCGTATGTATGGCTGTAGGGACTATCCTCCCATGCTCTACCAAATCCGGGGACCCAACAAGGAAGGGGTCCTGACCGAGCTGTCGATAGACGTTGATGCGTTGGATTCGAGCCATTTTGTTCATCTAATGACCTCTGTGGGTTGGATGAAACAACTACAGCATCTTCGGCTGAAGCTCCAGGCGTTGAACGACATGCACAGCCAGTTGTTCATCGAGGGATGCCCACATTTAAAGACGCTGGTGCTCGAGAACGCGCTCATCACGGGCGTGTTTGTTGTCGACTTGCTCACCGCTCCATCGAGCCAAATTGCCCTTCTTGTCCTCAAGGACTGTGTCAAGGTCTCTCTCGACACGATCGACTGGGCGAGGAACCGTGGTGTGCATGTCGAAGTCAGAAACAGCACGCAGGCGCTGGGGGGTCGCATTGTCAGGCATTACGAATAGAAACAGACATCACCGTGGACAAAAGACAGTATACAGTAAACGCAAGACACCGGCAGCAACCAGGGTGGCAAGTTGAGTAGCGGTCAACCTTACTTGGCCACGGTACGAGCATGGACAGGGCCACCAAACCTCCAGTTTATTCAGTGTCCGACGGGGCCCAATGACGATGCTCTTACGTACCTATTACCACACAAGATACCACAACAGGACCGGTCCCCATGCATCTTCATGATCACGAGTCGACGATGCGACTGACATTCCGGCCAACCCACCAATCACAGGTCGGAATGCCGTATTTTGACTTCTCCACAAATGCGTATCTATTCCGGCCACGGTCCGAAGTGGGCATCTCCTTTGGATCTACGACACAAAGAGGGAAGACATAGAGGGGACAAGAGGCTTCCGTCGGGATAGCAGGCCACAATCCTGCTGAAAAAGTGAGCACACTATGAATCCAGGCACAGGCTGTCCGGTGCACGTGACATTCAGCCTTCCTCCTGGCTTCGACACGCCAAGACAAGGCTTTGGTCAAGGTTATTCTGATGGAAAGCCAGAGGATATCCATTCGTCGAGTGTCGGTTCTATTTTTGTTGAGAACTGGTGCGTTGAGACTGAAGAGTCTTCGTCGGGCTTCTCCTATCGTGCTTCGACACCGCTCGTGCGTCTGCGACTTTGAGGCCGGAACTGTTCCGGCCAATTTGGACTATATCAACCTCACTTGGCCCGTCCCTCTTCTCAGCTGCGCGACGAGGTTTTCAAGAACCAAGTCGACCACGCTTGTCACGTGCCCGGATACTTCACCCCGTTCCCACGCACCATGGCCTATCTTCAAGACGATCCGCCTCTGCCTCCTCTCTCTTCCGTCTTTCCTCAACTTGAAGACGATGGAGCTGCATTTCCAGCCTCGGCGGACCCGTTCACCGTCACGACCAACACCGGCTTCCTCCCCTCCAGGCCTCCCTTGACCACCCTTCCTGACGACTTTGAACCGCTGACCAACCTTCTTGATGCGATGCCGATCGTCAAGGCCGATGGCAGGCCCGGACTGCTTGCAGAATTCAAGCTCGGTCCTCTCATCGACACTGGAGCACTTCCCGATCTTTCCGCCAAGATTGATCACCTCGTCGGTCCGGATGGCAAACCCGATCTCGCCGTCATCACGGCCGTCTTCAGAGACTACAGCTTCTTGGCCTCTGCATATCTCCTTGAGCCTTGCTGGGAGTCATGGAGCAAAGACCACTCGGCGGGGTATGGTCTGGGGAGGCAAATGCTGCCCAAGTGCATCGCCAGCCCCCTTGTCATGACGGCTGATATGTGAGCTCCCAGTCGTTTCTTGTCACCTGACACGCCCTTGCTGACGCTGGCTGAGACTGGACATACCTCCATTCATGTCGTATGCGGCATCATATGCTCTGTACAATTATGCGCTTGTGGACCCGTCGCTGGGCCCTTCCGTCTATTCCAATCTCCGACTGATTCGCGCGTTTGAACGCGGTCTGGACCCCCAAAGCTCGGAAGCCGGTTTCATCCTGACTCACGTTCACATGGTCCAGGAGACAGGCCCGCTCGTTGCCGGAGCAATCTCGCTGCTCTCCGCGGTGGAGACGGCGTCGGCGGACATCGACACGGCTCGATCAGCATTCCAGAACATGCTCGCGGCCATGGAGAAGATCGAATCAGCCATGGAAGCCATGTGGTCACATTCGCTGCCGAAAGACTACATCAGCTACCGCACCTTCATATTTGGCATCACGAACCAGACCATGTTTCCCAACGGCGTGGTGTACCAAGGACAGAACAACGACAAGCCAATGTTCTTCCGCGGTGAATCGGGCGCCAACGACTCCATCATCCCCTTGCTCGACCATCTTCTGGAAATCCCCATGCCCAAGAACCCGCTCACCGATATTCTCGTGGACTTCAGGCAATATCGCCCCAAGCCGCACCGGCAGTTTCTGAGTTACGTCATGAGCAAAGCCGCTGAAGTGGGCGTGAGGGAATACTGCAGCAAGAACCGGGAGCTGGCACTTCTTTACCTCAAACTGCTCGATCACGTGAGAAGCTTTAGATGGAGACACTGGTTGTTTGCCAGAGAATACATCATCAAGAGAAGCACACATCCCACGGCCACGGGGGGGTCACCAATCGTGACATGGTTGCCCAACCAGTTGATGGCCGTCATGGATTTGATGGAGAAGGTGTACCATGACAGTGGCCTGGGTCAAGCGGTTGAGATGCAACGGCAAGAGTCCAAGGTGGTTGAGGAGATGATGACAAACATAACGGAGCAGAAGATCAAACTCGACAAAGAAGTCAGGAAATATTGCCAGGAGCGAGGAGCGTGAACCTAGCAGGGACTAGCTTCTATCGTCGAACAGATCAACGGATCAAAGCTCCATGCCGATTCGGTTTCACATGATTCATGATTCAGCTCTGATCAAGAAGCTGTAATTTACGCATAACAGGATAAATTCCCGAGGAAGAGAGCTGCGAATTACCTCAATGGCAGCAACGAAACTGGCATCGCATATGCTTCGCGGAACAACTGCAGAGGATGAAGTCGTCCGCGCCAAGCCGGTTTTGATTCTCTCCTTTTCTTACGGCCGAGAGCAACTCCAACGATTGCGCCTGCAAGAGAATCCATGCCATTTTCGCGATCCATGCCCTTTTCGCTGGTTCAACACGCGTACCTGCTGGTCAGGAGTGTGGATAGCTGAACTTGCTCAGTCATCCGTGTCATGGAGGCGGATGTCCAGAGCCGCTTTGGACCCGGCAAAGCATGTGTAGGACTGGATGCTGGTACGCTTTATTCCAATGCGAGAAGCTAGCCCTGGGTCTGACTTCTAGCCGTACGGACGTATCCAGTGGACGACAACCACACCCTCGATATTATGGCCCAGCTGAGGTCGTGATCTATCTCTACTTAGCTGACTTCAATTCTGCTCAAAGACACCATCCAAGCATTGCAAACCTCGGCCATGGCTTCAAAGAAGGTCGTCTTAATCACTGGTTGTACTGAAGGCAGTCTGGGAGATGCATTGGCCCAGGCTTTTCACGAGCGCGGTCTGCGCGTCATTGCCACAGCGCGCAGCCCGGCAAAGATGGCCCACCTGAAGGCCAAAGGGTTGGACACACTCCCTCTCGATGTGCTATCCTCGGATTCAGTCTCCAAATGTGTCGATGCGGTCAACAAAATGACTTCTGGTCGTCTCGACATCCTCGTGAACAACTCGGGCCGAGGGTACAGCATGCCGCTAGCAGATGCCTCCTTACAGGAAACACGGGATCTCTTCGAGCTGAATGTCCTCTCAGTGCTTGCAGTCACTCAGGCATTCCTGCCTCTCCTGCTCGAATCCCGCGGTATGATTGTCAATCAAACATCGATCAGCTCCGTTGCACCTGTGCCGATGACAGGCATCTACAACGCCTCCAAGGCCGCCGCTTCCCATCTCACCGATACCCTGCGCCTTGAACTGGCGCCTTTTGGGGTCAAAGTGATTGATCTCAAGACAGGAGTTGTCCAATCGGGCTTTTTCCGGAACATAAACGGAGGCACTCCGCCGAAGCTGCCGGAACACTCCATATACGCCGTTTCCAGGGAGTCTGTGGAGGCGTGTATGGCAGGCCAACGTGTGGAGAAGGATGGGGTGCCTGGAGACAAGTGGGCGCGACACGTGGTCGGGGATTTGTTGAAGAGCAGGCCAAACATCAGAGTGTGGAGAGGTGGTAATGCATGGCTAATGTGGTTTTCTCGTCGGTTTATGCCATTCACCTTCTTGGACGACACCATGTCGAAGCACGGAGGACTGGATGATGTCAAGCGACAACTGGCCAAACAGAGATGATTGGGTCGTACATTGGTTTCAGCTGGTTTTCTGTGTCCGTTATAGTGAGAATGGTAGGATTATGTGCTAAACCTGGGCTATATTAGGCTTTCTTCTGTTCCTAGATCACGCTTAGAAATAATGACAGAATAACGTGAAGTCCAAGCTAGTGGGCCACCCAAGCTAGTGGGCCACCACCAAAATACACCAAAATCCACCAAAATTCATCTACAATAACTCAACAACGCACGTCTCTAATAATCAGAGAGACTAAGAATGGTCTTTAGGATTGTTTATCAGTAGAGCCTTGCATTATTAAGCTCCTAGACCGCTTACTGTTGGCTCCAGCTGGTTTTGGCCCCCAAATCTGGTGGCAGTGACTGGTTTTCTGGGTTAGAGCTGATTACAAGAGCTGAAATGCCCACAGGGGTTAGAACGCATATTTTTACCTTTAATTATCAATTTTAGAGTCAATTGAGTGCTCTGGTGGAGCACAATTGCATGTTGAATTTGGTGAATTTTGGTGTATTTTGGTGGTGGCCCACTAGCTTGGGTGGCCCACTAGCTTGGACTTCACGTTAGTTGAAATTCTTTCTTACCTCCATCGCTTTACTTGCCTGACCTTGACATCAAAGTCGGGTTGCAACGAAGGACCTTGGTCAATTAGCTTACGGTAATTGCCCTTCTCTTGGGCCCTTTATTGCTCTGTTGCCATCTGGTTTGGACTATTAGTTATAGGTTTATCTTAAGGAATTAGATATTGAAATGGGCAAGTGTATATTGAGTATCAAGTCTCTATTGAAAAGGCTCGTGTTGGTCAGCCAGCAACGCACTCAGATGCAGGATTTCGAAGCTGGGATTAAAGTTTGAACAAATACAATTTTCTCATGATACATGTTCCACTGGCATTGTGATGGGCCGATCCCATGTTGTCAATGCCCGTACATTCCACCGCATTTGACCGCACACTGAATCCGAAGTCAGGTAGGATGACAATCAAGCAAAAGCATCCTCGCGGTCGGCCCAGATATCCTCCAATTCGTTAAAGCTACTGAAATGAATCGGCCGATGCCTGTCATCATAAAACCTTTTCGGGGTGTCGATCTTGACGTAGATGGGCCTCTTTTCCACGCTGCTGAAACTGGCGCCCATGAAACTGTAGTTCCACGTCTCCGTTTCCGGCACGAGGAAGAAGCCGCGAATCTTGTCGGAAAGGAGGAGCTGGGTCTTCTCGCCGAACGACGTGCTGAACCCTGGCGGATTGTCGGACTGAGTGTCCTTGTTCTGAGCGCCCCAAGCATAGCCTGTGGGGGTCAGAGTCCAAGACGACAGGGACACCGAGCCAGGCGTGAAGGAGACGGTCAAGGTGACGGTCTTCTTGTCCCACGACGGGTGTTGTGCCATGAGGCGCGAATGCATGGTGACATCCGCTGCGGTCATGTACGGCATCTCATTACCCGACACCGTGTGAATGATACCAAGAGGTTCCATGTTCTTCAAATATTCATGCTGGGGCAAGTGCTGCGGTAATTGCACTTCCCGGAGGCTACCAACCTGGGGCACCATGACGATGGTCCTAATCTCCTTGACTTGCTCGTTATCTGGGGGGGAAGAGCCGTAAAGGTAACCGGCGACCTGAACGCGAAGATCTGCGATGGTGATGAATCGTTTGAGGATATTCTTGGGCAGGATATATGTGTAGGCGTCCTCGGACTCATGAACGTCGTCGCTGGAAATATAGATGTTGTTGGCGCGAGTCCGCAGATTGGACGTCGCAATCGCACGCGTCCTCCATTCCGTCTTGGAGGCAAACGACTGCTGCTCGTACTGAGACGTGGTCGTCACGATGATCTCCTCACCACGGACGTTTTGTGTTTTTGTCGTCACCGCCGTCAACTGCTGTTGGTCCTGCTGCTGCTTCTCAATCTCTGCCGCCTGCTGTCGCTGCATCGACGGTGCAGAAATCTCCATGCCCAGGATAATGTCACGGACCTCGCTGCTCGTCAGAGATTGGACGTTGACATTGTTCTTCTTGCCATAGTCATTCAGGATCAGATCACGCAGTTGCACTTCGACCTTGATCCAGTCCTCATCAGACAGAGTCGGCCAGATGTGATGGGCTTGGGTAATCACGGTCTTATCCGGTCGGAGGATGAGCTTGGTCTTGTCGGTATTCACGTGCAAGGCACGGAGAATGAGGATGAGTCGAGAAAAGGCGGTATATGACGAGATGGTCTTCAACCATTCATCATACAAGTTGAACAGCACCATCTGGGGTTCTTTGGCCTGGAGAATCATATCGGCCAGCTTTTCCACTTTCATGGCTGCTTGGAACGGCAGCTGTAACTCGGATGCCCGGATGGAGATGTTGGGAAAATCGAGCAGATGGACTTCGAGGGGATCGAGCAGACCTTTCCGAGTTACAATCAACTGCTTCGGTTGTTCTTCGACGGGGAGTGACCGGATGAGTGCGGCGACTTCTTCGGCCGTTTTCCACTTGGCCAGTTGACCCAGACGTTTTTGGCCGGCCCAAACACTGGTGTGGATAATCTTGAGGAACAACTGTCCCGTTCGGGGATTAAAGATGAAGATCGCTCCGTTAATGGGCTTGGTGGTCAAGTTGCCTTCAAAGGTCTTGTGAATGGTGACTCTGTACACATTCGTGTCGTCAATGAACAGCTGAGTCTGATTGCTGAATAATTCCGAGTAGTTCTGCGAATTCAGAAACTCTTGTGTGCTTTCCGACGCGTAGAGTTGGAGACCTTTCCGAATACGTTCCCGCAGGACGTACAGAGCGGGATTGGCCTTCATGATCTTCGCCATCGCTTGCTGGACAAGAGCTTTCAGACCGGGGAAATACTGGCCATAAGCGGAGTACATGTTGTACGCCAGGTCGATGCCGACCATGAGACCCGTCGCCGAGGGGTAAATGCTCATACTGTCCGTCGTGTAGTCGAGGTACTTGGCGCGGACGTATCGCTCGATGTCGTGCGAGTCGTAGTCGCCGTAACGGAGCTGAACGTCCAGCCAAAATTTGTTCGTCGTCGTGGCTTCCATCTGATCCTTGGTGTCAAACAGGAGAGAAGGTCGGGTCACATTCCACTTGTGACTTGCAAAAAGGAGGATGTCGGCGCAGGAGCTATTCATTTTGTACGACTTTCGAGGGTGAATCGTCTCCTTTTGCACGGTCTCGATGCCCAATTGCTCCAACTCTTGATCAAAGACTTGACACATGTCCATGACCACAGATTCGTGGATCTTCTGCCACAAATGGGCGCGGAAAATCTGAATCAGCGAAATCTTCAGGGTCGGGATCTTGCCATGCAAAAAGATCCCCGTCAAATCCAGTTGAACTTGGAAACCGACATAGACGTTGGCCCGATTGATCGTGGGCGACCACCACAGGGTGAAGCGACGGTTGGGAATCTGGTTCAGACCGGATCGCTGGGCGTTGGTGAGCTTCTTGAACTTCATCGACTCCTCAAAGCCAGAGGCCCGTTCCCAAAAGAGGCCTTCCCACGACGGAAACGCCGTGGCTTTGAACAAGGTATGCTCGAGAATGGTCTCGACACCACCCAAAGCCTGGATGACGTCGGTGCGGTAAGCATTCAGATTCCACAGCTTGCCGTCATGTCTCTGACTCGTCCACCAGAACGGATTGCTCTTCTGCATCTGATACTGCTTAAACTCGGCGCGTACCCGGAAGCCTTTATCAAAGCTCAACGTGCTTCTGTCTTTCTGGAACAACGTATTGATCCGGGGGAGGCCGCGATCCCAGCTGTCCTCGAGGTCCTCGAGTGTGAGTCGCCGATTCTGCTGGTTGGCTTCCAACCGCTTTTGCGAGTATTCTGTCCACACCCGTTGCGAGTCAATAAACTCTGCTTCCCAAGGAATGATGTACCGGAAAATGTTGGGAATCAAAGTCTCCTCATCATGGGACATGCCCGCGCGGTAGTGGGTGACCCCGGTGTCGGTCTGTTTCGACCAACGCTTGTCGCTGGTGGGAATGAGAATATGTGATCCGGAGATCATCCCGAGACCGCCCAGCTCTTTAGGCGTGTAGAAAACGGCGGGTGGGAAACGAGATGGCATCTTCGAGTTCAAGCCGATCTTGACTCGTGTCTGGATCTTGGTCTCGCACTTGACAATGGTATCCAGCAAGTTGACCGTGGACACGGCAGCTTCACGATAATACGTGAACAATGCAATCAAGGTCGTGTTCCATTTGTTTGCAATTTTCGTAAACGTCGTCGAGCCCGAGGACATCAGAATCTGCCGGATCCTGTTGTTGAACTTTTGTATATCTTCTTCCGTGACCTGCAAAAAAGCATATGCCGTGCGCTCCTTGGTCTCGTTGTTGGCCAAAGCCCAGACGCTATCCTTGATGGGGAATTCGTCGTTGTGGTTCCGAATCTTGGGTAAGATCCTTACCTCGAAGCCGCACATGGAGAACAGCAGATTGGGGTTGTCGCGAGAGTAGACGCTGGCAAACGTGTCATCCCACTCGATCGTGGTGACGGAACGAGGCAACCGGTTCTTCAAATCCCAGAATACCGCTCTCCCAAGATTGACGTCGTGACGCATGAGGCGCATCCGAGAATCTCGAGGCCAGCACTTCTTGTTCTTGTACCCAATCACGTTCTCGAAGTTCGGATCGGGTTGTTCGGTCAAGAAGCGCTGGATGAGGTCCTTTGACTCTTCCGCCGTAAATCGGAAGAAGACCCAAATTTTGTCAACATATCGGGTGTATAGTCGGATCGGGTGTCTGGTCTCGGTCTCACGATCTCGGAATTGCAAAAAGTCGTTGGGACTCTGCGGCGGGCCGGCCAACTCGCTGGCGCGCTGAAGGCCGAGTAAAAGCAAGTCGATCACCAGGCCGTAGTACTGGAACACAAATCCCGAAAACTGCAGGCCGCGAATCATGCCATAGCTATTCGTGTGGTTCATGTCCTTGTAATTCAGCTGGACGTTGTTCTTCGAGGTGATGTAGTCGGCCAAATTGTGGTCCATGATCAGCCGAAGCAGACGATTCAGCAGAGTGAGGTCGATCTTCTCGTACACCTTGGACAACTGAGTCTCGATCATGACATTGCATTCGCCGTCCGCGCTTTCCCACACGTTGGTCAGATTGTTGATCCCTTGGGCCCACTTGTACACCAGAAGCGGTGGCACTTCCGAATCCGACGGTTTGATCCAGGAGGGGAAGAGATGGCGGGTATCGGCCTGGTACCAAAGGTACTGGTCGAGATAGGCATCGGTGATCTTCTCGATGGGCTCGATATCATACACGGGATTGATATGGCTGTAATTGTCGTTCATGTCGATGCCCACTTCTTTAAAGGCTCGCTGCGTCAGAAGAAAGCGCTTAATGCGGGCCAAGGTGGTCCCCGGTGAGTCGTATGCTTGCTCGATCAAGGCGAGTTCTTCTCTTTGGCTTTGATTCAGTCGGCCCTTGACCGAATACGCCTCCCGCAATCGTTCGAGCGCG
>Ga0255336_100852_pt1 | contig 32692 bp, 30 predicted proteins | sample MeOH1_35cm_T3_17_FD_189102 | JGI IMG/M metagenome (GOLD analysis project Ga0255336, IMG submission 189102) | Sandy soil microbial communities from University of British Columbia, Vancouver, Canada - MeOH1_35cm_T3_179 | ecosystem: Engineered > Artificial ecosystem > Sand microcosm > Unclassified ...
GACATCGACGGGTCCGCGAGCCGCTGTGTCAGCAACTGCATGGCGATCTTGCCGATCTCGTACACCGGCTGCGCGATGACGGTAATGCCCGGCGTCACGAGATCGGTCCACGAGTCGTTGTCGAAACCGGCGAGCGCGATGTCCGCGCCGGGCGTCGCGCCGCGCGCCCGCATTTCACGGTAAGCGCCGAGCAGCAGCAAGCCGTTGCTCGCGACGATCGCATCCGGCCGCGACACCGGATCGTCGGCAAGCCACGCGCCGACATGCCGCAGCGCGCTCTCCGCATTCGGCTCGACGAACTCCGCCCGCACCGGCAAGCCATGCCGACCCAGCGCCTGCGCAAAACCGTCGTGACGTTCGCGGCCCGTGGTACTGGCGTTGCCGAACAGCCCGGCGATGCGCCGATAGCCCCGCTCCACCAGATGCTCGACGAGACGCGCCGCCGCGTCGCGGTTATCGAGCACCACCGCATCCGCGCTGCCCGCGGGACCGGCGCGGTCGATCATCACCACCGGGAAATCGTAGGCCTGCGCCTTGAAGCGCTGCGCGGCGTCGTGAGTCGGCGAATAGATGCAGCCCGTCACGCGCTCCTCTTCCATGAGCCGCAGATACATCGCCTCCTTCTCGCTGTTTTCGTCCGTGTTGCAGAGAATCACGCGCAGCCCCTGCTGATATGCGGCGTCTTCCACCGCGCGGCTGACCTCGGTGAAGAACGGGTTGCGCACGTCCGATACGATCAGGCCGATGGTGGCCGTGTCGCCCGAACGCAGCCGGCGCGCGGCGGCGTTCGGGCGATAACCCAATTGCTCGATTGCGCCGAGCACCCGCTGACGCACCGCATCGCGCACCGGCCCGTTGTTCGACAGGACACGCGAGACGGTCGTGACCGACACTCCTGCCGCTTCGGCAACATCCTTGATTCGTAGATTCATGAAGTGGTATCGATTCCTTGAACCGCTCGGTATTTTCCCTGGATTGCCTTCATGCCAGCGAATTCGCCGCGTCGCGGCGAGTACCGGCCAATTGGCGTTTTCCGGCCATTCTACCTGGCTTTCCGCGATTTTCACTGAAATCCGTAACACCGGTTCAGGCTTGACGCGCAAAGTGGTATCGATTCCAATAGGCACACTTCAACGATTCGATTTCAGGAGACGCGATGCCGTCGCTGCTTACCGCAGAGCTGGTTCGACTGAACGCACGTGCAAGCTCGAAACACGAGGCGATCGTCCAGGCCGGCCAGTTGCTGGCCGCCGCCGGTTATATCGAGCCCGCTTACGTCGACAGTCTTCAGGGCCGCGAAAAAGTCTCGAACACGTATCTGGGCAACGGCGTCGCGATTCCGCACGGCATGCAGGAAGACCGCCATCTGATCCGGCGCACCGGCGTGGCCGTGCTGCAATTGCCCGAAGGCGTCGAATGGCACGACGGCGAGCGCGCCAATCTGGTGGTCGCGATCGCCGCGCAATCCGACGAACACATCGCGCTGCTGCAACGTCTCACGCGTCTGATCGGCGATCCGCGGCAATTGCAGGCGCTGGTCGAAGCGCGCGATCCACAGGTGCTGGTCGACGCGCTGAACGGCGCCGCCGCCAACGCCGCCAACGCCGCCGAGGTGATCGACGCGACGCCCGCGGATTTCGAGCAGGGCGTCGAACTGGTGCTGGACTATCCGCACGGCTTGCACGCTCGCCCGGCCAGCGCCTGGGTGGCGACCGCCAAGCGCTATCAGGCCGCCTTGCGCGTGCGCAACGGCAAGCTCGCCGCTGATCCGAAGAACCTCGTCAGCCTGCTGCAACTGGGCGCGACCGCGAATGCGCACCTGGTGTTGTCCGCGCAAGGCGTCGATGCGGCGGACGCGCTGGCCGCGTTGAAACGCACCATCGAAGCGTTGTCGGCGGAAGAACACGAGCGCGCCGCGGCGGCTCGCGCGCGCCGTCAAAAAGCACAGCCTGTATCGTGGACGCCGCTCGACCCGGCGACGGTGTTCGAAGGCGTCAGCGCCGGTCCCGGCTTTTCGATCGGACCGGTACGCGTGCTGCGCACCGCGCGCCTGGAAATTCAGGACCGCCCCGGCGAGACCGTCGAAGCCACGCATCGGCTCGACGAAGCGCTGCGCAAAACCGCCGACGAACTCGACGCCCTCACCCGCGACACCGCCGCGCGCCTCGGCGCGGCGGAAGCCGAAATCTTCGCGGCGCATCGCGAACTGCTGAACGACACGGACCTGTTCACCGAAGCCGCGCGTCTGCTGCTCGACGGCCACGGCGTGGCCTGGTCCTGGCATCAGGCGGCCGAGCAACAGGCCGCGCGCCTCGCCGCCCTGCCCGATCCGCTGCTCGCCTCGCGCGCCACCGATTTGCGCGACGTCGCGCGGCGAGTGCTGAAGCACCTCGGCGAAAACGTGGCGACCGACACGCGGCTCGACACGCCCGCCATCCTGATCGCCGAAGACCTCACGCCCTCCGACACCGCGATGCTCGACCCGGCCGTCACGCTCGGCTTCTGCACGGTGTCGGGCGGACCCACGTCGCACACCGCGATTCTCGCGCGCACGCTCGGCGTGCCGGCGGCGGTCGCGTGCGGCGCGGCGTTGATGGAGATCGCCGACGGCAGCGACGCGGTGCTCGACGGCAGCGGCGGTCGTCTCTATGTCGGCGTGTCGGCGCGCGACCGCGAGCGCGCGCGGCAAACGCAATTGCAACTGGCCGAGGAAGCGCAGCGCGCGGCGGCCAACCGCGCGCTGCCCGCCGCGACGCTCGACGGCCACGTGCTGGAGATCGGCGCGAACATCACGCGACCCGACCAGGTGCGCGACGCGCTCGCCAACGGCGCGGACGGCGTCGGACTCATGCGCACCGAGTTCCTGTTTCTGGAGCGCCACGACGCGCCGAGCGAAGACGAACAATACGATTGCTATCGGCGCATGGTCGAAGCGAGCGGCGGGCGTCAGTTGATCATTCGCACGCTCGACATCGGCGGCGACAAGCAGGTGCCGTATCTGAACCTGCCGCACGAATCGAATCCGTTCCTCGGCGTGCGCGGCGTGCGCCTGTGCCTGCGCCGCCCGGACCTGTTCGTGCCGCAATTGCGCGCGCTCTACCGCGCCGCCAAGGATGGCCCGCTGTGGATCATGTTCCCGATGGTCTCCACGCTCGACGAGGCGCGCCAGGCCATCGCGCTCGCCGAAACCGTGCGCGCCGAACTCGACGCGCCGAAAGTGCCGCTCGGCATCATGGTCGAAACGCCGTCGGCGGCGGCGTTCGCGGATCACTTCGCCGCGCTGGTCGATTTCTTCTCGATCGGCACCAACGATCTGACGCAATACGTGCTGGCCGTGGACCGCGAGCATCCCGAACTCGCGCGCATGGCCGAGAGCCTGCACCCCGCCGTGCTGCGCATGATCAAGCAGACCGTCGACGGCGCGCGCCGCCATCGCAAATGGGTCGGCGTATGCGGCGGTCTCGCGGGCGATCCGCTCGGCGCGTCGATTCTCGCGGGTCTCGGCGTCGACGAACTGTCGATGAGCTCGCGCGATATTCCCGCCGTCAAATCGCGGCTGCGCGCGTCGCGGCTCGACGCGATGCAGGCGCTCGCGCGCCGCGCGCTGGATTGCGAGGACGTCGACGCGGTCCGCGCGCTGGATAACACCGAGATCAAGGCGGCGGCATGAAAACCGTCGTCACCGTCACACCGAATCCGGCGCTCGATCAAACCGTGCGCGTCGCCAACCTCGCGCTCGGCGAGGTGAATCTCGCGGCGTCGCTCGAATTCAACGCGGGCGGCAAGGGCGTGAACGTCGCGGGCTGTCTCGCCGACTACGGCATGACGACGATCGCCACGGGCCTGCTCGGCGCCGAGGACGCCGCCGCATTCGACGCGATGTTCGCCGACAAGCACATCGTCGACCGCTTCGTGCGAATCGCGGGACGTCCGCGCATCAACGTGAAGCTCGTCGATACCGCACGCAACGAAACCACCGACATCAATCTCGCGACCTCGCTGCCGGGCGCGGCCGATGTCGACGCGTTGGAGCGGCGCGTGGTCGAACTCGCCGAGCCTGGGCGCTGGTTCGTGCTGGCGGGCAGTCTGCCGCCGGGTGTCGACGTGTCGTTCTATCGGCGCATCACGCGTGCGTTGCATGCGGCGGGCGCGCGCGTCGCGCTGGATACGAGCGGCGCGCCGCTCGCCGACGCATTGCGCGCCGGCGAGCCGGACGGTCTGCCGGATCTGGTGAAGCCGAATCGCGCGGAACTGGAAGCGGCGCTCGGCCGCTCGCTCGCCGACGACGACGCGCTGATTCATGCGGCCTGCGAACTCGTGGAACGCGGCATTGCGTATGGGGTGGTTTCGCTGGGCGAGCGTGGCGCGCTGGGCGTGACGCGCGCATCGGGCGACAAGACATCAGCCTACGAGGGCTGGCGCGCCGCGCCTTTACGCGTGCCGGTGTCCAGCACGGTCGGCGCGGGCGACGCGCTGGTGGCGGGCCTCGTCGCGAGTCTCATCGAAGCGCGCCCGTGGCCCTCGGTCGGCCAACGGGCCACCGCGTTCGCGGCGGGCAAGCTCGCGCGGGTCGGCCCGCACTTGCCCGATCACGCGAGCCTCGACGCCCTCGCCGCGCAAGTCGAACTCGTCACCTTCAGCGTCGCCGCGAATCCGCCGCGCGTCACCCAACATCAAGCCGTGTAAGCCAGAGAGAGCAATGGACAAGCTGATTGGACTGGTATCGTCCCCGCAACAAAGCGCGTCGCCGATGGTCGCGGCGCAAGCCTTGAACCGCGCGGCGCAAAAACGCGGCGCCTCGCTCGCGGTGGAAACGCGCAGCGCGCTCGGCGTTCACGAGCCGTTGAACGCCGAGCAGATCGACGCGGCGCACGCTGTGCTGATCGCCGCCGACGCGGGCGAGCGCGTCGACGAAACGCCGTTCGCGGGCAAGACGATTCATCGCATTTCGCTCGACGATGCGATCCGCGAAGCCGATGCGGTGCTGGCGCGCGTGGCGGCGAGCGTCGGCGCGGATGCGCCGAGGAACGCCGCGGCCGCGCAAACCTCGCCGCGCGCGCTCAAGATCGTCGCGATTACCTCGTGCCCGACCGGCATCGCGCACACCTTCATGGCCGCCGAGGGACTCGCGCAAGGCGCGAAGTCGCTGGGACACGACATTCACGTCGAAACGCAAGGCTCGGTCGGCGCGCAGAACACGCTGAGCGACGAGCAGATCGCGGCGGCGGAGCTCGTGGTGATCGCCGCCGATACGCAGGTCGACAAGAGCCGCTTTCGCGGCAAGCGGCTCTATGAAACGGGCACTAAAGGCGCAATCGGCAAAGGCGCGGCGCTGATCGAAAGGGCGATCGCCGAGGCGACCGTCGACGGAGCCGCTCAGAGCGCAAGCGCGGGCGGTGGCGCCCTCGCAGACCAGGTCGCGGCGGCCAAGAAACAACGCTCGGCGAAGTCGTCCGGCCCCTATCGTCACCTGATGACGGGCGTGTCGTTCATGCTGCCGTTCGTGGTCGCGGGCGGTTTGCTGATCGCGATCTCGTTCGCCCTGGGCGGCATTTACGCATTCGACGACGCTCATAAAGGCACGCTCGCATGGGCGCTGTTCCAGATCGGCGCGAAGTCGGCCTTCGCGTTGATGGTGCCGGTGCTGTCGGGCTACATCGCGTATTCGATCGCCGACCGGCCGGGCATCACGCCGGGCATGGTGGGCGGCATGCTCGCCGCGAGCCTCGGGGCAGGTTTTCTGGGCGGCATCATCTCCGGCTTTCTCGCCGGGTATACGGCCTTGCTGATCAGCCGCAAGCTGAAACTGCACCGCAATCTCGAAGGACTGAAACCCGTGCTGATCATCCCGCTGGTGTCGACGCTCGTGGTCGGCCTGCTGATGATCTACGTGGTCGGCACGCCGGTCGCCACCGCGCTGCACGGCCTCGAAGACTGGCTGCGCTCGATGCAGACCGGCAGCGCGGTCACGCTCGGCCTGCTGCTCGGCGCGATGATGGCGTTCGACATGGGTGGTCCCGTGAACAAGGCGGCCTACGCGTTCAGCACCGGCCTGATCGCGAGTCAGGTGTACACGCCGATGGCGGCCGCAATGGCCGCCGGCATGACGCCGCCGCTCGGCATCGCGCTCGCCACGTGGATCTTCCGCAACCGTTTCGTCACCGACGAACGCGAAGCCGGCAACGCCGCCGCGGTGCTCGGCATGGCCTTCATCACGGAAGGCGCGATTCCGTTCGCCGCGCGCGACCCGATGCGGATTATCCCGGCGTGCGTGATCGGCTCGGCGATCACGGGCGCGATTTCGATGGCGTCGAGCGTCGAACTGAAGGTGCCGCACGGCGGGATTTTCGTGCTGCCGATTCCGAACGCGGTCACGCATCTGGCCATGTACGTGGTGGCGATCGCGGCGGGCACCATCGTGACGGCGCTCGCCGTTGGGCTGCTCAAGCGGCCCGTCGAGGCGGCGGCTGCCGTCTGACGCTCACTCTTCCTGACGACGGCTCGAACATGGCGCAACAACTCAGCGAAACGTATCGCGGATTTCATGTACTGATCGAAGCCGTGCCGCACGACGGCCACGGCCACGGCGTGCGCTTGCGCCGCACGATCACGCGGCAGTTGGGCGGACGCCTGATGGCCGTGCGGGAGCGCGGCGGGACCGGTTTTTCCCACGTCGCGTCGAGCAGCGAGTCTCTGGCCGACGCGTTGCGCGACGCTCGGGAGGCGATCGACCGATTGCTCGGCGGCTGGCATCCCTCCTATACACAAGAGCCGGCCCATACGGACAACGCTCCCCGAGTGAACGGACCGGCTGCCGAGACCCGCATCGGCCTGTAGGGCCGGTTCGCGCCTGCCGGCGCGCTCTCGCGCCGCCCGCGCGCATACCTTCAACACGGTTCGAGGATGGCGATTCGCGGGCTCAAGGGTCTGCGGGACGCCCCACCAAATATCGCATCCCATGCGATCTCCTCTTGCCGCCTCTTTCTGCTACGCTGACCGCCAACTTTCAGACCGCCGCGCATGCATGCCGGCTGCGTAATCCGTTATTCCATCGCTCGTAAGGGGTATCGACCACAAATGTTTCGCATTTGTATGGTTAACCCCGATTTATACGTAAACGAACAAAAAGGAACATCTTATTTGTTGTTTTGATTTCCATTCTGAACATAAGTACCCGCCTCGCATACAGAGCAGCGGCATAAAAAAGCCGGAGACAAATGGATGAGCAACACCACCTCAAGCAAGGTTCCAGCCCGCAACTTTTCGCCTCACGGCGCGCTGAAAGTTCATTTCGCCCGCCGGGCGCGCAGGCGAATGCCGCCCGCTTGAACGGGCCATGAACGCGACGCCGCCAGCGCGGCTATCTGACGTCCAGCAGCAACCGCAGCACCGAAAAGCGACACAAAAAAGGAGAGCAATTTGGTCTTGGAACTGGAGCGGGTCACCGTCGTTTCGGGCGGGCAGACGCATCTGTACGGCGTCGATCTGAGGCTCGTCCCCGGTGCCATCAACGTGCTGCTCGGGCCGACCCAGGCGGGCAAGACCACGCTGATGCGCGTCATGGCAGGACTCGACAAGCCGGCCACGGGCCGCGTGCTGGCCGACGGCCGGGACGTCACCGGCGTGAGCGTGCGGCGACGCAACCTCGCGATGGTCTATCAGCAGTTCATCAACTATCCGGCGATGACGGTGTTCGACAACATCGCATCGCCGCTCAAACTGCAAAAGACCGCCGCCGACGAAGTGACGCGGCGCGTCAATGAAGTCGCGGCGAGACTGCATATCGAACATCTGCTGCAACGGCGTCCGGCCGAACTGTCCGGCGGCCAGCAGCAGCGCTGCGCGCTCGCGCGCGCGCTCGTCAAGCGCGCTTCGCTGGTGCTGCTCGATGAACCGCTGGTGAATCTCGACTACAAGCTGCGCGAGGAATTACGCGTGGAACTCGCCACGCTCTTCGCCGACGGCAAGACGACCGTGGTCTACGCGACCACCGAGCCGCTGGAGGCACTGCTGCTCGGCGGCTATACGGCGATCGTCGACAAGGGACGCGTGTTGCAGCACGGCCCGACGCTCGACGTCTACAACGCGCCCGCCAGCGTCGAAGTGGCCGCCGTTTTCAACGATCCGCCGATGAACATGCTCGTCAGCGATCTGACCGCCCAGGGCACCGCGCGTCTGCCGATCGGCATCGAGGTGCCGGTCAGGCAGGCGGCGAACGGCGCCGGCACGTGCCGCATCGGCATTCGCCCGGGCCACTTGCGGCTCGCGCCGCGCACGGCGCAATCGGTCGCCGTGCCGTGCCGGCTCGAACTCGCCGAACTGAGCGGTTCCGAAACCTTCCTGCACCTGCATACGCACACCGGCGGCATCGACCTGATCGCGCAGTTGCAGGGCGTGCATCAGATCGAACTCGGCACGCAGCTCGACGTGTTCATCGACCCCGACGAACTGTTCATATTCGGCGCGGACACCAAACTGCTGTCCGGCCCGGAGGCGACTCATGGCGCGCATTGAGTTTCAGAATCTCGCGCACGCTTATGGTGTGAAACCCGGTGTGAAACCCGGCGCGCATCACGGCCCCGCTCCCGCCTCGCTCGAGGATTACGCGTTGCAGCCGATGAGCATGGTCTGGGAAGACGGCGGCGCGTATGCGCTGCTGGGGCCCTCCGGTTGCGGCAAGTCCACGCTGCTGAACATCGTCTCGGGACTCGTCACGCCGTCGGAAGGCAAGGTGCTGTTCGACGGACGCGACGTCACCGCGATGAGCCCGCGCGAGCGCAACATCGCGCAGGTGTTCCAGTTCCCGGTGATCTACGACACGATGAGCGTGTTCGACAACCTCGCGTTTCCGCTGCGCAACCGCAAGATCGCCGCCGCCGAAGTGCGCAAGCGCGTGCATGAAGTCGCGGAGATTCTCGACATGACGCGCGAATTGCCGCGCAAGGCGAGCAATCTCTCGGCGGACGCGAAGCAGAAAATTTCGCTCGGGCGCGGGCTCGTGCGCAAGGACGTCGCGGCGATCCTGTTCGACGAACCGCTCACCGTGATCGATCCGCACATGAAGTGGATCCTGCGCCGTCAGCTCAAGAAGATCCATCAGCAACTCAAGCTCACGCTCATTTACGTCACGCACGATCAGGTCGAAGCGCTCACGTTCGCCGACGAAGTGGTCGTGATGACCAATGGCCGCGTCGTGCAGAAAGGCGGACCGGAAGCGCTGTTCCTGCGGCCCGATCATTCGTTCGTGGGCTATTTCATCGGCAGTCCGGGGATGAATCTGTGCCCGGTCGATCTCGATGCCGATGGCGTGAAAGTCGGCTCGCAGCGCCTGCAACTCGACGCGAACACGCTCGCCACGCTCAAGCATGCGAACGGCACGCTGACGCTCGGCATCCGCCCCGAGTTCGTGCGCCTCGCCGGCAGCGGCGAGGCCGGCGCGGTGAAGGCGCAACTGCTGCGCACGCAACAACTCGGCAACTACCAGTTGGTCACCGCGCAATGCGACGGCAATGTGTTCAAGGCGAAGGTGGATCCTCATGTGCAACTGAATGAAGGCTCGCTCTGGCTGCGTCTCGCCGCGCCCGAAACCGTGTTCTTCGCCAACGACGAAAGGATCGCACGATGAACAAGCCCATCAACCAGAAGGCGTGGCTGCTGGTCGTGCCGGTGTTCATCTGCGTCGCGTTCTCCGCGATCCTGCCGCTGATGACCGTGGTCAACTATTCGGTGCAGGACATCATCAGCCCGACGCAGCATGTGTTCGTCGGCACCGAGTGGTTCCGCGCGATCATGAACGACGGCGACCTGCGCGGCGCGCTCGGCCGGCAGATCATCTTTTCGGCGTGCGTGCTGCTGTTCGAGATTCCGCTCGGCGTCGGCCTTGCGCTGGCGATGCCGGCTTCGGGCTGGCGCGCGTCGGCGGCGCTCGTCGTGCTCGCCATGCCCTTGCTGATTCCATGGAACGTGGTCGGCACCATCTGGCAGATTTTCGGCCGCCCGGATATCGGCCTGCTCGGTTACGTGCTCAACGTCTCGGGCATCGAATACAACTACACCGCGAGCCCCACCGCCGCGTGGGTCACCGTGCTGGTGATGGACATCTGGCACTGGACACCGCTCGTCGCCCTGCTCTGCTACGCCGGATTGCGCGCGATTCCCGACGCGTTCTACCAGGCCGCCGAAATCGACGGCGCGAGCCGCTTCGCCGTGTTCCGCTACATCGAGTTGCCGAAGATGCGCGGCGTGCTGATGATCGCGGTGCTGCTGCGCTTCATGGACAGCTTCATGATCTACACCGAGCCCTTCGTGCTGACCGGCGGCGGCCCCGGCGACTCCACCACGTTCCTGAGCCAGTATCTGACGCAAAAAGCGGTCGGCCAATTCGACCTCGGCCCGGCCGCGGCCTTTTCGCTGATCTATTTCCTGATCATCCTGCTGCTGTGTTTCATCCTTTATAACTGGATGGAGCGCGTCGGCAAGGGCGGCCCCGCCACCACGGGCACCGCGGCCGCCACCGGAGACGACCATGCGCAATGACCGCCGCTGGACGCGCACGCTGGTGCTGCTCGTCTACATTCTGTTCGCGCTGATTCCGCTCTACTGGATGCTGTCGATCTCGTTGCGCACCAACGAGGAAACGATGTCGACGTTCGCCATCTGGCCGCATCACGTGACCTTCGAGAACTACAAGGTGATCTTCACCGATCCCTCGTGGTACTGGGGCTACATCAACTCGATCATCTACGTGCTGATGAATACGGTGATGTCGGTGCTGGTCGCGCTGCCCGCCGCGTATGCGTTCTCGCGCTACCGCTTTCTCGGCGACAAGCACATGTTCTTCTGGCTGCTCACCAACCGCATGACGCCGCCCGCCGTGTTCCTGCTGCCGTTCTTCCAGCTCTATTCGAGCGTCGGTTTGATGGACACGTATATCGCCGTCGCGCTCGCCCACATGCTGTTCAACGTGCCGCTCGCGGTGTGGATTCTCGAAGGCTTCATGTCCGGCGTATCGCGTGAAATCGACGAGACCGCTTATATCGACGGCTATACGTTCCCCGCCTTCTTCGTGAAGATTTTCCTGCCGCTGATCAAATCGGGTGTGGGCGTGACGGCGTTTTTCTGCTTCATGTTCAGTTGGGTCGAACTGCTGCTCGCGCGCACGCTGACCACCGTCAACGCGAAACCGATCGCGGCCGTGATGACGCGCACCGTGTCGGCGGCGGGCATGGACTGGGGCGTGCTGTCGGCGGCGGGTGTGCTCACCATCGTGCCGGGCGCGCTGGTGATCTACTTCGTGCGCAACTACATCGCCAAGGGCTTCGCAATGGGGAGAGTGTGATGCTGACGTGGATGTACTGGACGCCCGAGGTGGCGATCTTCTTCGGCTGCGTGGTGCTGATGCTAGCCGGCATGACCGTGTGGGAACTCCGTTCGCCCACCATCGAACGCAAGGGTTTTCTGCCGATCGCCACCACGCGCGGCGACCGGCTGTTCATTGGCCTTCTCACCGCCGCGTACATCAACCTCGCGTGGATCGGCATCGGCGCCGAAGGCGCGAATGCGTGGCCGGGCTTCGCGGCCTCGATGCTCGTGCTTCTGGCGATCATGTGGAAAGGCTGACGCTGCGGCGCAACTGAAAAAATACCGGCTCCCGTTGATGCCCCGGGCGGGCGCAGGAAGATGATCCAAGGGGTGTGGAGACACAGGAGAAGACCATGCAACAGAGGAGACGGATCGTCGCGCTCGCGGTCGCGGGCATTGTCGCGGGGGCCTTTGCGAACCACGCGGCGCTGGCCGGCATGCCCGAGGCGCAGAAATGGGTCGACAGCGAATTTCAGCCGAGCACGCTGTCGAAGCAGCAGCAGATGGACGAAATGAAGTGGTTCGTCGACACGGCCGCGAAACTGAAATCGCAGGGCGTGAAGGAGATTCACGTGGTGTCGGAAACGATCGACACGCACATGTACGAATCGAAAACGCTGGCCAAGGCGTTCACCGAAATCACCGGCATTCAGGTGAAGCACGACATCATCCAGGAAGGCGACGTCGTCGAAAAGCTGCAGACGTCGATGCAATCCGGTCAAAGCATTTACGACGGCTGGATCTCGGATTCGGATCTGATCGGCACGCACTATCGCTATGGCGTGATCGTGCCGCTGTCCGACTACATGGCGGGCGAAGGCAAGCCGTACACGAATCCCGGTCTCGATCTGAAGGATTTCATCGGCACGAGCTTCACGACGGCGCCCGACAAGAAGCTCTATCAGTTGCCCGACCAGCAGTTCGCCAACCTCTACTGGTTCCGCGCCGACTGGTTCGCGCGCAAGGACTTGCAGGACAAGTTCAAGGCGAAATACGGCTACGAACTCGGCGTGCCGGTGAACTGGTCCGCGTATGAGGACATCGCCGATTTCTTCACGAACGAGGTCAAGACGATCGACGGCGAGAAGGTCTACGGGCACATGGATTACGGCAAGAAAGATCCGTCGCTCGGCTGGCGGTTCACCGATGCGTGGCTCTCGATGGCGGGCGAGGCCGACAAAGGCATTCCGAACGGCATGCCGGTCGACGAATGGGGCATTCGCGTGACGCCGGATGGCTGTCATCCGGTCGGGGCATCGGTCTCGCGCGGCGGCGGCACCAACAGCCCGGCCGCCGTCTTCGCGACGACGAAGTACATCGACTGGCTGAAGAAATACGCGCCGCCCGAAGCCTCGGGCATGACGTTCAGCGAAGCGGGCCCCGTGCCGGCGCAAGGCAAGATCGCGCAGCAGATCTTCTGGTACAGCGCGTTCACGGCGTCGATGCTCAAGCCCGGCAACGTGACCAATGCCGACGGTACGCCGAAGTGGCGCATGGCGCCGTCGCCGCACGGTCCGTACTGGAAGGACGGCATGCAGAACGGCTACCAGGACGTCGGCTCGTGGACGTTCTTCAAGTCCACGCCGCCGAACCAGCGCGCCGCCGCGTGGCTGTATGCGCAGTTCGTGACGTCCAAGAGCGTGTCGCTGAAAAAGTCGATCACCGGTCTTACGTTCATTCGCGATTCCGACATTCATAGCGATTACTTCACCAAGAACGCGGACAAGTACGGCGGTTTGATCGAGTTCTACCGCAGCCCGGCGCGGGTCGCGTGGACGCCGACCGGCAACAACGTGCCGGACTATCCGAAGATGGCGCAATTGTGGTGGAAGAACGTCGCGACCGCGGTGGCGGGCGAAAAGACGCCGCAAGCCGCGATGGATAATCTCGCGAAGGAAATGGACCAGGTCATGAGCCGGCTGCAGCGCGCGGGCATGAAGGTGTGCGCGCCGCAGTTGAATGCGGAAAGCGATCCGTCGAAGTGGCTGTCCGATCAGCACGCGCCGTGGAAGAAGCTCGCTAACGAAAAGCCGAAGGGCGAAACGGTGAAGTACGAGCAGTTGCTGTCCGCGTGGAAGGCGGGCAAGGTGCGGTAACCGCGGCGGTATGGCGGGAAGGTTTGAGGGGGCGGCACTTTTGGGTGCCGCCTTTTTTGTTGGCTGAGGCGCACGGGCTTATGCTGCACCGCGCACATTCCCCACTCGGGCCAACGAGCGTTGTCACCGCCACATGTTCCATTCGTTTACTTCGCCGCGTTTCCCCTGGCGTCTGCGCGCTCGCGCGGCCCGTGCATTTTCATTGTTGGACTGGGCCGCCAGCGTTGCGCGCCGCAGCGCCGTGCGGCATGTTACAAAAAATCGCTGGCGGCGCGGTTCGTACGACCTAAATTCTTTTTCAATCCTTGATGGTTGTCCTTGGCGCAAATGGACGCCAAGGCGGACGCACGTCCTTCAGCCAGCAACGCAGACCGTGTTCGTAACGAAGTCCGTAGCCGACGCGCTGACGGTATCCAGCGCTTGCGGCCCGTAGCATTGAAGCGGCAGTAGAACCGACGAAAAAAATGGCGAACCAGGCGGGCGCTTTCGAGACGTTCATCGCGGGCGTATCAGCCGAGCCGAGCAATGCGAATCTCTCCTTTCCAGGCTGCGTGGAAGCTGCCGCTCCAACTGTTATGGGTCGCATATAAAAAGGAGTCTTTCATGCGACGCAACAAGTCTGTTCAGTATCTGGCCGGAATTCCGTTCGCCGTCATGCTGGCGGCCAGCACCACGAGCGGGGCTGCGCCCACGCTTGTTTCGGGCGCCAGTCCGTTTGCAAGCTGCAACATTGGCGGGCCCGGCACGCTCTACGTGAACGCCGAGGTCGAACCGTGGCTGGCCGTGAATCCCACCAATCCTTCCAATCTCATCGGAGTCTGGCAACAGGACCGATGGTCGAACGGCGGCGCGCATGGGCTCGTGGCAGGCTTCTCGTTCGATGGCGGCCTGACGTGGAGACAGACGCCGCTGCCCTTCAGCGCCTGCGCCAACGGTCTCGGATATGAGCGCGCTTCCGACCCGTGGGTGTCCATCGGTCCGGACGGCACCGCCTACTCCGTGTCCATTTCATTTAACCAGTCTAACAACAGCAATGCGGTGGGCGCGGCCGTTTCCCGGGACGGCGGCCAGAGCTGGGGGAATCTGAGTGTTCTCATCGCCGACAATGAGCCGACACTGCAATTCTTCAACGACAAGGAATCGGTGACGGCGAATCCCATCAAGGCCGGGGTGGCCTACGCGGTCTGGGACCGGCTCGAACTGCCGAACGGCAACCCCTACGCCAACCTGCATACCGCCGCCTTCCGGGGCCCGGCGATGTTCGCGAGGACCGTCGACGGCGGCGTGACCTGGAGCTCACCGTCAGTCATCGTGGACACCCCCGCGCGCCAGCAGACGATCGGCAATCAGATCGTGGTCAACTCGCAGGACGGCACGCTGTACAACTTCTTCGATCTGATCAGCCCGCCGTTCAGCAAGGCGGCCGGCAAGGTCGCGTTCGTCAGGTCGACCGACGACGGCGCCACATGGAGCAAGCCGCAGATCATTTCGGGTCTGCAAACCGTTTCGGTCACGGACCCCAACACGGGACAGCCGGTGCGCACCGGCGACATCATCCCCGAACCGGCGATCGATCCGGCGACAGGGCAACTCTATGTCGTCTGGCAGGACTCGCGTTTCAACGGCGGCCAGTACGACGAGATCGCACTGTCGACGTCGACAGATGGCGGGCGGACGTGGAGCGCACCGATTCGCGTGAACACGCCCTCTGGAAAACCCGCGTTCAATCCGTCGGTTCGCGTCAATTCGGCCGGAACAGTCGCCGTCACGTATTACGATTTCCGCGACCTCGCGGCAAGCAACACGACGACGCTGCCGACCAACTACTGGCAGACCACCTCGACCAACGGCGGCGCCAGTTTCGGCAGTGAGTTGAAGCTGTCCGGTCCGTTCGACATGATGACCGCGCCCGTTGCCGGGGGATTCTTCCTCGGTGACTATTCGGGCCTGGATGCAAGAGGCACGTCGTTCCTCTCGTTCTTCGTTCAAACCAACTCGGGCAACACGTCCAATCGCACGGATGTCTTTTTCGTGGCGCCCTAGTTCCTGTCAGTCTGACGAATCGCCGACCGCCCCATGCAACTGGGCGGCCGGTGCCTTGCATGAGCGCCGATAGGAAGGAAAGCCACGCCGCCGTCTATGCCATGATCCCGTATATCAAACCGAATAACGGAGATCAGGATGAACGGCAAATGGTTTTCGAGGTTCTCCAGCTACCTTTCGACAATGACTGGACGGCCCACCACTTTTGTCGTCGCCGTTGGGCTGGTGGTCGCCTGGGGATTGACCGGCCCGCTGTTTCACTTCAGCGACACATGGCAACTGGTGATCAACACATCGACCACGATCGTCACGTTCCTGATGGTGTTCCTCATTCAGAACACGCAGAACCGCGATACGGCCGCCATGCAGATCAAGCTCGACGAACTGATCCGCGCAATGGAAGGCGCGCACAACGCGCTGCTCGATCTCGAGGAACTCGACGAAAAAGATCTACGCCGTTTCCGCAAGCAGTATGAAAAACTGGCCGAGGCCGCGCGCTCGGCGCTGAGCGAAGGGGGCACCGACACCGATTCGCCGTTCATCGACAACAGGAATACCGATGAACATAAGGATCGCGATGAGCGCCGGGACAAAGAGGACCGCGATCGCAAGCCGGGTGCCCCGCCGCCACGCCGCTAGCCGACGCGCCGCGCGTCGCCCGTGCTTCTATGGACAAGCGACATGGTCGCTCTTCGAGCCGACATAGATGCTGTCCACCTTGCATCGGGAAGTGGACTTCGCGCCGTTGACCGTGAAGTGCGCGTCGCCGGGTTGATGACAGCCTTTCGTCACTTCCAGCACGCAGGCCTGTGGACCGTCGATGATCTTCTGAAGCGCCGTGCTCTTGTTCCGCAAATACTCCGTCGCCTCCGACTTCGTGTATTGCGCAACGTTGCTGTTCTCCTGACTGTCCCAACCGTCCTTGAATTGAATCGCCGCGTAGCCGGGCGTGCCGGCGAAAAGCAGTGCAGCGCAAAGAAAGATAAATCTAAGCATGTCGTTCTCCTGGTGGTTGACGCGTCTTTATTGTCTTTTGCGTCGCGGCGCGTTTCCATGGAGCAAACGACATGGGGCGACTACCCATGCCGGGCGACATACTCGTCGATGAAAGGAGAAGATCATGCAAGCGAAGCGGACAAACCCGGCGCAGACCTGACAGCGGCAGCACTCGAGCAATGCTCCGGGCAAAAGTCCAACGGCTCGTGGCCGTTACAACCGCGCGTAAGGCTGCGATAACGCCTTTGCTGAGCGAATGAGATCTTCCAGCATCGTCGCGCGCTTTTCCGGCGCGGTGTCGCGGCTCGTCATGAAGCAAAGCGCGGCCACGGCCAGGCCCGAGCGGTCGCGAATGGGCGCAGCCATGCAGTAGCGAAACGTGTGCGAGAGCCCTTCGGTGCAGCAGTAACCCAATTCGGCCGCGCGTTCGACGTCGCTGAGAAACGCCTCGAATTCAACGCGCCGGCCATTGTCGAGCACGAAGTCTTCGTCTGGAATCAACGCGCGAATCTCGTTCGCGCGCAGGTGCGCGAGCAATAGGCGGCCCGTTGCGGTCCACGGAATCGGCACCTTCACGCCGATGTCGGAACTAATATTGAACGGCCGAGAACTGTTCTCCGACAACACCACCGTGTACTTGTTGCCTTCGAGCATGCACAGTTGCGCGGTCTCGTCGTGATTGCGGACCAGCGCGAGAATCGCCTGATGCGCGCGGCTGATCAGATCGTTGTGCACCGCATAGTCGGACCCGTAGTAATGCATCTCGCGGCCGAAAAACACGCTGCCGTCCGCGGCGGTTTCGAGCCATCCCGCTTCCGTGAGAATCGTGACCAGTTCGTAGATGCTCGAACGCGGCGCACCGGTCGCTTCGATCAACTCGCGCATCGTCAGCGGACGCCGCGCGATATGCAACTGCTTGAGTATGCCGACAACGCGGTGGACTCCCCTCGCCCTCGATGATTCAGGTGCAGGCATGCATTCAACTCCGTCGGCGACAGGTTTTCGTTAGTGGTCGAGTACGCGATGCAGGAACTGGCGCGTGCGCTCGTTCTGCGGATTCACGAAAATCTGTTCGGGAGCGCCCTGCTCCGCGATCACACCCTTGTCCATGAACACGACGCGATCAGCGGTCTTGCGTGCGAAGCCCATCTCGTGCGTGACGACAACCATCGTCATGCCATCGCGCGCCAAGCCGCGCATGACCTCGGTGACTTCGCCGACCAGTTCGGGGTCGAGCGCGGACGTGGCTTCGTCGAAGAACATGATGCCGGGCTCGACGGCCAACGCCCTCGCGATCGCCACGCGCTGCTGCTGTCCGCCCGAAAGCTGGCTCGGGTAATGCTCGGCGCGATCGGCGAGACCCACGCGGTCGAGCGCTTCGAGCCCACGCTTGCGCGCGTCCGCCGCGCTCATCTTGCGCGCCTTGATGAGCGCGAGCGTCACGTTGCCGAGCGCGGTCTTGTGCGGAAACAGGTTGAACTGCTGAAACACCATGCCCACGTGGCCGCGAATGTCGCGCGCGCGGCGCGCGTCGTGCAGCGGTACTTCATTGACCCAGACCTCGCCCGCATCGGCGGTTTCGAGACCGCTCATGATGCGCAGCACCGTGCTTTTTCCGGAACCGGACGCGCCGATCAGCACGAGGACTTCTCCTGGGCTAACGCCGAGGTCGATGCTCTTCAGAACCTGCGTGGCGCCGAACGACTTGCTGACGCCGGCAAGATTGATGATCGGTTTCGACGTAATGACGCTGGTCATGACAACACGCTCCTTCTTCGATCATGGTGGCGCACCCACTGCGATAGCGGAAAGCACACGATGAAATACAGCACGGCGACCAGTCCATAGATTTCGACCGGTTTTCCGACCCGGTCGACGATGGCCTGGCCGCCGTGCATCAACTCCGACATGCCGATCATGCTGACGATCGACGTATCCTTGATGAGCGACAGATACTGGCCGATGAGCGGCGGCATGACGATCTTCCCGGTTTGCGGCAGCGCCACCGAAAAGAACGTTTGCGTCTTGCTGAGGCCGAGAATCTGCGAGACTTCCCATTGGCCCTTGGGGACCGCCTCGATACCCGAGCGGAACACCTCGGCGATATAGGCGCCTTGATAAATGCTCAGGCCCAACGCTCCCGCCGCGAACACGTCGATTGCATAGCCGAAGTACGACACACCGAAATAGATCAGCATCAGCGTGATCAGCACGGGCGTGCCGCGAAACAGTTCCGTGTAGAGCCGCGCGATGCGTGGCGTGCCCCACGGCCCGAATGAGCGCAATACCGCCGCGAGCAGTCCGATCAGCGTGCCGCCGACAATCGATGCCGCTGAAAGCAGCAACGTCATCAATAATCCTTGCAGCAGGATCGACAGGCTGGTCAACAGCAAGTCGCTAGACATGTTCGATCTCCGGTTGAGGCGCTTACGTGCGGTCGGCTTGCCGCGCGGCGAAGAACAGCCGGCGCGCGCGCTTCTTCATGACGAGCGGCGGATGAAAAATCCGCGCGCCGAGCTGGCCCGCCGCCCATGACAGCACGTTGCTCAGCACCAGATACGCGGCGAGCGTGATCGCGAACGTTTGAATGTAGAGCAGCGTGCGCGCATTGATGACGGTCGCGGTTCCGCTCAACTCCGGCAACGCGATTGCGGACAGCAGCGAGGTGCCGAGCAAAAGCTGGATCAGGTTATTCACGATCGCCGGATAAACGGCGCGGGCCGCCTGCGGCAGCACGACCTCCATGAAAATCTGCGAGCGTTCCAACCCGAGAATCGACGCGGCCTCCAACTGGCCGCGCGGCACCGACTGGATACCCGCGCGAAACACTTCAGCCAGATAAGCGCCGACGTTGACGCCCAGCGCGATCACACCGGCCGTATAGGCGTTAAGCGTGACGCCGAGCGAAGGAAGACCGAAGAACACGATGAAGATTTGCAGCAGCACCGGCGTGTTGCGAATCGCCTCGATATAGACACGCGCGGCCACTCGCAACAACTTGATGCGCGCTGCGCCTGCGAGCGCCGTCAGCAAGCCGAGCAGCATGGCGATGGCGAAGGCGAGCAACGTGACCTGGAGCGTCAGCCACGCGGCGCGAACGAAATCGTTCGAATAACCCGCGAGGGTCACCCATTCATAGCTCATGGTTCCTCCGTCTCTCGCGCGGCATTCGGCCCACCGCCGATCAGTATTGCGGATTCAGCGGAAAGCGCGGCTCTGCGCCGAACCACTTCTTGTAGAGTTGCGCGTTCATCTTCGACGCGTTGATCTGGAACAGGAACAGGTTCAGGTAGTTGAGCCAGATCTGATCGCCCGCCTTGACGCCGAATGCGTTGTATTCGAGCGGAACCAGCGCTTCGTCGGTCACGGTCAGGTTCGGATCGAGCGATGCCTGATACGCGAGAAAGTTGTTGTCCTCGATCATCGCGTCGGCCTGGCCCTGCTTCACCGCGAGGATCGCGGCTTGCGAGCTGTCGAATTCCTGGATCTTCACCTTCATGTTCAGCGAGCGCACTTCGTCGCCATTGGTCGAACCCTTGACGGTGGCAATCGTGCGATCCGCCATGTCGTTGACGGACTTGATGCCGCTGCTCTTCTTCACCAGCAGCGCTTCGCTCGCCACCACATACGGATTGGTGAACGCGATTTCCTTCGCCCGTTCCAGATTGCGAGTGAAGTTGCAGAACACCACGTCGACCTTGCTGGTTTGCAGATTCGGAATACGGTTCGCGCTCGTCGTATTCACGACTTCGAGCTTCACGCCCATCTGCTTCGCCAGTTCTTTCGCGAGATCGACGTCGTAGCCATCGGGCTGGCCGTCCTTGTCATAAAAGCCGAACGGCGCAAACGTCAGGCAATCGCCCACTCGCAACGTCCCGCGCTGAAGCACCTGTTTCAGCGTCGAATCGGCCGCGGCCCCAGGCTGATCCGACGGCGCGACCTTCGTGCAACCGGCAAACACCAGCAGACCGGTCACAGCGAACAAACAAGCGAATCTGGCGCTTTCTCTGACAAATCTCATTTTGGGTTCCGCTCGGAAAGAAAGAAGGTCGGCGCGATTGAATCGACGCTGAGGCGCTCATGCGCGGCTGTCCGATATACCGGAATGCAATCCGGCACAGCAGATGGAGCGCAGTGTTTCACGGAAAAAAAACCGTTGCAATGGGGTGGACAACGGGTACGCGATGCCCGCGCAACGCGTGCGAAGCGCGATGCGCTAACGCGTGCTGTCGGCCTCGGCTTCCGCGAAACGGCCGCGCAGAAACTCCAGAAACAGTTGCACGACCTTCGGCAGCGTGCGGCCGACGAGCGTCTGCAATTCGATGCAGCGCGCGTCCATGCCGAGGTCATGAATCGGGATCACCGCCAGTTCGCCGCGCAGTTGCCGGTGTCGAACCGTGACTTCGCCCGCGATCGAAATGGCGTCCGACGCAAGCGCGAAATTATGGAGCGACACGATGTAGTTGCTCACCACGACAGGCTCGATCACGAGGCGCAACTGGCTCGCGACGATATCGAACACTTGCCGGATCGTCGTGCCGGTGTCGGGCAGTGCGAGCGGATAAGCGCTCACTTGCGACAGCGATACCTGTTCGAAGCGCGCGAGCGGATGACCGCGGCGCATCACCGCCATGACGGGCGCCGCCTGCCGGTGCTCGACCTTGATCTCGCTCTGTGGCGTCCGGCTGAACGTCACGCCGATGTCCGCTTCGCCCTTGCGCACGCGCCGCGTCACCTCGGCCGGCGCGCTCACCAGGAGTTGGAAGATCATGCCCGGATACTTTTCGCGGAAGTCCGAGATCACCTGCGGCAAAAACTCGATCGCGAATCCCTCCGAGGTCGCGACCCGCACCAGGCCGCGCCGCAAGCCTTGCAGCGCATCGACGTCCTGCACCAGCCGGTCCGCCTCGAGCGCCATGCGAAACGCGTAAGCGGCGAGCATTTCGCCCGCCGCGCTCGCGACCATGCCGCGCGGCCGGCGCTCGAACAGCGGCGTGCCGAGCGCCTGTTCGAGGTTGGCGATCTGGCGGCTGATCGCCGAGCCGGCAACATTCAACCGCGTCGACGCTTCACTGATCGAGCCGCATCGCACGACCTCGAGAAAATAGCGCAGCGAGGTTTCCTGAAGATGGTGATGTTTCATGCCGGTCGTCCCATGCTGCGTGTGCGATGCCGCGTGTGCGATGCCGTTTCGGCAACGAAGATTTATTGTTTCGATAATAGTCGCAACAAAATTCCCCGATTAGTCTTCTCCTGTGATCGCATGACGTGAATCGTCGCGTCGTGGCGGCAACCTCTTCACGGGAGCTTGCAATGAATCGTCGTGCCGAACCCTTGCGCCTCGCGCTGCTCGCTGTTTGCCTGTCGGTTTCGCTGCATGCCCATGCGGGCAAGTCGAACGACACGCTCATTTACGCGTCCGACAGCGAGCCCGAGAACATCTCGCCCTATCACAACAATTTGCGCGAAGGCGTGATCATCGCGCACATGGTGTGGGACACGCTGGTCTACCGCGACCCCGCCACCGGCAGCTACAAGCCGGAACTGGCCACCGCGTGGAAATGGGAATCGCCGACCGCGCTGCTGGTCGATCTGCGCCGCGACGTGTCGTTCCAGAACGGCGACAAGCTCACCGCCGACGACGTCGTCTTCACGCTCAACTACGTCGTCTCGCCCGACTCGAAGGTCGTCACGCGGCAGAACACCGACTGGATCAGGAGCGCGGAGAAAGTCGGCGACTACCAGGTTCGCATCAACCTGAAGGCGCCGTTCCCGGCGGCGCTCGAATATCTCGCCGGCCCCACGCCCATCTATCCCGCGGCCTACTTCAAGAAGGTCGGCCTCGAAGGCTTCAGCAAGGCGCCGATCGGCACCGGTCCGTACAAGATCACCGCCGTCACGCCGGGCGTCGGCGTGACGATGGTGAAGAACCCCGCTTACTTCAAGGGCAGCCCGCTCGGCACGCCGAAGATCGGCACCGTCAAGTTCGTCGTGATTCCCGATCCCGAAACGCGCTCGGCGCAATTGATGACCGGCGCGGTGGACTGGATCTGGCGCGTGCCCGCCGACCAGGCCGATTCGCTCAAGGCGTCGCCGGATCTGACGGTGATCGGCGGCGAGACCATGCGGGTCGGCTATCTGTCGATGGACGCCGCCGGCACCTCCGCGCCGAACTCGCCGTTCAAGGACGCCCGCGTGCGCCAGGCGGTCAACTATGCGATCAACCGCGCCTCGCTCTCGAAGGACCTGGTGCGCGGCGGCAGCCAGCCGGTCTACGCGGCGTGCTTTCGCACGCAGTTCGGCTGCGATACGTCGGGCGTCGTCAAATACGAATACAACCCCGCGAAAGCCCGCGAGTTGCTGAAGGCCGCCGGTTATCCGAACGGCTTCGAAACGGATCTCTATGCGTATCGCGAGCGCGAATACGCGGAGGCGTTGATCGGCGACTTGCGCAAAGTGGGCATCAACGCGCGGCTGCATTATTTGCAGTACGCCGCGTTGCGCACCGCGCAGCGCTCCGGCAAGACGCCGCTGACGTTCCAGGCGTGGGGTTCGTTCTCGGTCAACGATGCGTCAGCCTTCGTGAGCGTCTATTTCAAGGGCGGCCCCGACGACAGCGCGAAAGACGCGACTGTGGCGAAATGGCTCGATACCGCCGATACGTCGAACGATCCCGCGGTCCGCAAGGCGGATTACGCGCAGGCGCTCAACCGCATCAGCAAGGAAGCGTACTGGGCGCCGCTCTTTTCCTATTCGACGAACTATGCGTTCACGTCGTCGCTGAACTTCAAGGCGTATCCCGACGAGTTGCCGCGCTTTTACGAGGCGAGCTGGAAATAAGCCGCGCGCGCGTTTTGCCGACGCGCTGTTTCGTTACCTCACTTTGCTGGAGCGCTCATGCTTGCCTACGTGCTTCGCCGGCTCGGTCTCGCAATCGCGGTCGCGCTGACCGTGTCGATCGTCAGCTTCGCGCTGCTGCACTTCTCCGGTGACCTGGCGACCGCGATCGCGGGACCGGAAGCGACCGCGGCCCAGGTCGACGCGCTGCGCGTGCAATACGGCCTCGACCGTCCCGTGACCGCGCAATATGTCGACTGGTTGTGGCACGCGGTTCATCTGGACTTCGGCCGCTCGTTCTTCTTCCAGTCGTCGGTGATGGAACTGATCGCCGAGCGCCTGCCGATCACGCTGAAGCTTGGCGGCATCGCGCTGCTGATCGCGGTGCTGGTCGCGATTCCGCTGGGCGTGATCGCGGCGCTCTACCGCGACAGTTGGGTCGACCGCCTCGCGCTGCTGATCGCGGTGATCGGCCAGGCCATGCCGAGCTTCTGGTTCGGCCTCACGCTGATCCTGGTCTTCGCGGTCGGCCTCAAATGGCTGCCGGTGGCGGGCAACGCCAGTTGGCAGCATTTCGTGTTGCCGGCCATCGCGCTCGGCTACTACGCGACGCCCGCGATGATGCGGCTCACGCGCGCCGGCATGCTCGACGTGCTCGGCGCGGACTACATTCGCACCGCGCGCGCCAAGGGTCTGAGCCCGGCTCGCGTCGTGTTCAAGCATGCGCTGCGCAATGCGCTGATTCCGGTGGTCGCGCTCGCCGCCGTGGAACTGGGCTTCATGCTCGGCGGTTCGGTGGTGATCGAATCGGTGTTCTCGCTGCAAGGTCTCGGCCAGCTCGCGTGGGACGCCATCGCCCGCAACGACTTTCCGGTCGTGCAGGCCGTCGTGCTGATCATCGCCATGTTCTATATCGCGCTGACCTTTCTCGCCGACGTCGCCAATGCGGCGCTCGACCCTCGCATCCGCACTCGCTAGGAACGGCTCATGGCATCGCATTCCCCCACCTTGCCCGCGCTGCGCGTCGACACCGCGCCAGTGCCGCCGTGGCGCCGCGCGCTGCGCCGTGTGCTCGGCCAGCACGGTCTGACGATCGGCGCGACGCTCCTCGCGATCATCGTCATGGCCGCGCTGTTCGCACCGCTGCTCGCGCCGCACGATCCCTACGGCCAGGATCTGTCGCGCCGTCTGCTGCCGCCGGTGTGGCACGCCAAGGGCAGTTGGCTGCATGCGCTCGGCACCGACAAACTCGGCCGCGATTATCTGAGCCGGCTGCTGTACGGCGCGCGCGTCTCGCTGATGATCGGCGCGGCCGCGGCAGCCATCTCCGGGCTGATCGGCACAACGCTCGGCGTGCTCGCCGGCTATTTCGGCGGCCGCGTCGACGGCCTGATCAGCTACGTCATCACGACGCGGCTCGCGATGCCGGTCGTGCTGGTCGCGCTCGCCATGTCGTCGCTGATCGGCGGTTCGCTCAAGACCGTGATCCTGCTGCTCGGCCTGCTGCTGTGGGACCGCTTCGCGGTCGTATCGCGCTCCGTCACGCAGCAGTTGCGCGACGCCGAATTCATCGCCGCGGCCAAGGCCGTGGGCGCATCCACGTTCTACATCCTGTTGCGCGAACTGCTGCCGAACATCATGAGCGCGCTGATCGTCGTGGCGACGCTCGAAATGGCGCACGCGATCCTGCTCGAAGCCACGCTGTCGTTTCTCGGTCTCGGCGTGCCGCCGCCGATGCCGTCATGGGGGCTGATGATTTCCGAAGGCAAGGCGTACATGTTCTTCCAGCCGTGGGTGATCCTGATTCCGGGCAGCGCGCTCGCGGTGCTGGTCCTCGCCATCAATCTGGTGGGCGACGGCATGCGCGATCTGACGACCCCCGACGGCCGCTAACGAGGAGACAGACGATGGACGTATTGCTCGACGTCAACAACCTGCAAGTCGATCTGCCCACGCCAAACGGCATGCTGCACGCGGTGCGCGGCATCGACTTCCAGATCGAGCGCGGCGAGATGCTGTGTCTCGTCGGCGAATCCGGCTGCGGCAAATCGATGACCTCGCTCGCGCTGATGGGCCTGCTGCCGCGTCGCGCGACGCGGCGCGCGAACCGGCTCGCGTTCGACGGCATCGACTTACAGACGCTCGACAACCGCGCGATGAGCAAGCTGCGCGGCAACCGCATCGCGATGATCTTCCAGGAGCCGATGACGTCGCTGAATCCGTCGTACACGCTCGGCAACCAGCTTTGCGAAGGACTGCGGCAACACCGCAACGTATCGAGCCGCGAGGCGCGCGACCGCGCTGTCTATCTGCTCGAACGCACGGGCATCGCCAACGCCGCCGAGCGGCTCGGCCAGTATCCGCATCAGCTCTCGGGCGGTCTGCGCCAACGGGTCATGATCGCGATGGCGCTCATGTGCGAACCCGATCTGATCGTCGCCGACGAACCGACCACCGCGCTCGACGTGACCATCCAGGCGCAAATCCTGCGCATGCTGCGCGATTTGCAGCGTGAATTCGGCACCGCCGTGCTGTTCATCACACACGACCTGGGCGTGGTCGCGCGAATCGCCGATCGCGTCGCCGTGATGTACGCGGGACAGGTGGTGGAAACCGCGCCCGTCGCGCAACTTTTCGCGCGGCCGGACCATCCGTACACGCGCGGCCTGCTCAACAGCATTCCCGTGCGCGGCAAGACGGCGCCGGGGAGTCATCTCGATGCGATTCCCGGCGTCGTGCCCTCGCTCGTCGGCGAGATCGACGGCTGCGCGTTTCGCAACCGCTGTTCGCTCGCTCGCGAGGCTTGCGTGCAAACGCAGCCGTTCGTCGAAACAGAGGCCGGTCATCACGCCCGCTGCATGTTGGCCGAAGCGTGCGCCGAGGAGGTGTTGCGATGAATGCCGTCATGCCCTCTCCCGCTGCATCAGCGGGAAACGCTGCGCGAAACGACATCGCGCTCGAGTTGTGCGCGCTTGGCCGCACCTTTGAACTGGGCCGCGGACTGTTTCGCGCGCCGCGCCTGTTCAAGGCCGTGGACGATGTGTCGCTGCGGCTCTATCGCGGCGAGACGCTCGGTCTGGTCGGCGAATCGGGATGCGGCAAGAGCACGCTCGCGAAGATGCTGCTCGGCCTGCTCGCGCCCACCACCGGCAGCGTGTTGATCGACGGCCAGCAGATCGACCCGCGCGCGTCGCTGCAAATGGCGCAAAAGATCCAGCCGATCTTTCAGGACCCGTATTCGTCGCTCAATCCGCGCAAGACCGTCGCGCAGATCGTCGGCCTGCCCTTGCTGCTGCACCGTCGCGGCACACGCGCGAGCCAGGCTGCCGAAGTGAAACGGATGCTCGACCTCGTGGGCATGCCGGAACGCACGCACCGGCAGTATCCGAATCAGTTGTCCGGCGGACAGCGGCAGCGCGTCGCGATTGCCCGCGCGTTGATTTTGCGGCCCGGCATTCTGATTTGCGACGAACCGACTTCCGCGCTCGACGTCTCCGTGCAGGCGCAAATTCTCAACCTGCTGCTCGACCTGAAGGCCGAGTTCGGCTTGAGCTATTTGTTCATCAGCCACGACCTGGGCGTGGTCGAACATCTCGCGGACCGCGTCGCCGTGATGTATCGCGGCAGCATCGTCGAACAGGCGAGCCGCGAAGAAATTTTCGCCAATCCACGCAATCCGTACACGCGGACCCTGCTGTCCTCCGTGCTGACGCCGGAGCCGGGCCTCGGCCTGCCCGAACTGAACCGCGACGCGGCCTGAACACCTACTTTTTCCTGGAGATCGACACGATGAACCGCAGCCACGCCATCGACATGGCTACCTCCTATTTCGACGACGGCCGCTTCATGCACGTACTGGCCGAACGCGTCGCGCTGCATACGGAAAGCCAACTGGCGTCGAGCCGGCCTGCACTCTACGCGTACCTGCATGAGCAGATGGTCCCGGAACTCGAGGCGCTCGGTTTCACCTGGCAGATCGTCGACAACCCGATTCCGGACAAGAGCCCGTTTCTGATCGCCGAAAGAATCGAGGACCCGTCGGCGCTGACCGTGCTGACCTATGGACACGGCGACGTGGTCCCCGGTTACGACGCGCAGTGGCGCGCGGGGCTCGACCCGTGGCGTATCGTCGTGGACGGCGACCGCTGGTATGGACGCGGCACGGCCGACAACAAGGGGCAGCACACGATCAACCTCGCCGCGCTCGCGCAGGTGATCGACGCGCGCGGCGGCCGGCTCGGCTACAACGTCAAGGCGATCATCGAAATGGGCGAGGAAACCGGCTCGCCCGGCCTCGCGAGCGTGTGCGCCGACCATCGCGAGGCGCTCGCGGCGGACCTGTTCATCGCGTCGGATGGTCCGCGCGTGGCGGCGTCGCGGCCGACGATCTTCCTCGGCTCGCGCGGCAATTTCAACTTCACGATGCGGCTGGAATTGCGCGAGGGCGCGCATCATTCGGGCAATTGGGGCGGCCTCCTGCGCAGCCCCGGCATCCGCCTCGCCAACGCGCTCGCCACGATGGTCGACGCGCACGGGCGGATTCTCGTCAAGACGCTGCTGCCGGAATCGCTGCCGCAAAGCGTGCGTGACGCGCTGCGCTCGATCGAGGTCGGCGGCGGTCCGAACGATCCCGAGATCGATCCGAACTGGGGCGAGCCGGGACTCTCGCCCGTCGAGCGGCTGATCGGTTGGAACGCGCTCGAAGTGCTGGCGTTCAAGACCGGCAATCCCGAGTCGCCGGTCAATGCGATTCCGGGCTATGCGTTCGCGCACTGTCAATTGCGCTACGTGGTCGGCAGCGATAGCGAAAACCTGCTGCGGCACATTCGCGAGCACCTGGACATGCACGGTTTCACCGATATCGAGGTCACGACGAGCGGCACGCCGATGCAGGCGACGCGGCTCGATCCCGACGATCCGTGGGTGCGCTGGGGACTCGCCTCGATTCAGGCGACCACAGGGGAGGAGCCGGCGCTTTTGCCTAACCTGGGCGGGTCGCTGCCGAACGACGTGTTCGCGGAGATTCTCGGTTTGCCGACGCTGTGGGTGCCGCATTCGTATGCCGCGTGCTCGCAGCATGCGCCGAATGAGCATTTGCTGGGTAGCGTTGCGCGGCAGGCGTTGCAGATCATGGCGGGGTTGTTTTGGGATCTGGGGGAACAGGGGGCGGGGGTTCGCGAGGGAGTGCGGGTGGCGGGGGCGGTGGTGGGTTAGGCGGGGAAGCGGCTGCGATTCATCCAGGGAGTAAGGGATGGGCAGGACGGAGAACCCTGGCGCAGACGACGCCGCCAGGGCGCAGAAGATTGGGCAGATCCCATTCCCTTCATCATGCTCCCGGCTGGTCGCGTAGCACCCCGTTTTGCCAGGAGCGTGTCCTCGTATGGATTCGGATTTACATCCCTGTTTTGAACGACGCAGAACAATTCAATTAATGAATGCCATTGCTCTGGTATAGACCCAATCCTGACCAAAGATTCGGTTGAAGTTCGGCGGTCCCCCACGTCTGAATTTTGTGTTTGCATTTAGGTTGGCAGGTCGGATAGGCATCAAGCGCAACTGATTCCCTTGGCGCTTATAAATGTCCTGCTGGTTGTTCCGGTCGGAACGACTTCGAGGTTATTTGTCGTATCGGTAAGCAGGACATCGGTGTAGCTTACGCACGCCAGCACTGAACTCTGTCCGGATGGGCAAGAAAAGCTTCCCGGCCCCGGCGGCTCTACTGTGATGCTGGATACGACACGGCCATTCTTCACTTTTACGTTTGTGAGACTGGCGCTGATAGGCGATGGGCCCACCTTGTTGGTGGACTGGGGATGGTTGCCGCCGCCATTGATGCAGGCATACACGGCGGTACCGCTCGCCGTCAGGGTATAGCTGACATCGGCGTTGCCCAGCCCGCGTTCGTCAAAGGCCACGGTCAGTGCTCCGTTGGAACCGACACTCGCGTCCGCACTGAAGAAAAACGCTGCTAAGGCTGAAGCCGCGACAACGGAAAGAGCCGCTGCTACTATCACTTTTTTCATTTCAACCTCACTCGAAAATGAAAATGGAAAGTCCTGTATTGTGCTCAACTTCCAATCTGTGTTGCTTTCTGCGCTTGCGAAATTCGTCAAAGCTTTTCCCTGCGGCCTAGCGATAGGCAACGCACAGTCGTCGACACTGCTGTCGGAATGAATAAAAGGCTGGTGATAATCTAAATAACGCGAATTGCTGGTCTCCTCCTTTTTGTATTAAAAATATAGATGCTTGTATTTACGGGATTTGCTACGGATAATTTAATTTCCGTCGCCTATATTTCATGACCCAGTATAGGTTTATTGGAAGACCTCTTTTACAGTCGCCTTCGGACAAATCCCCCGTCTGCGACGCCGCTTGTGGCGATGCCGAGCGGCAGCTTCGGCCGATTCGCGATGGCCGCTTATGCGAGTTGCGGAGGTGACTCCAATGGCGACCGAGTACTTTGCTGGGACTAATTCAGGCACAAGAACATTACATTGCCGCGCTCGCAGGTTGGCATGGCGTGCGCGCTTTACGTGCGTGACGCTACCGATTGCTTTTCGGACCCATTCGCCGTTTCATTCTCTTCTGACGATCCTTGGGAGAAGCGCATGGAACATCCACTTCCCGACGCGCCACAGCGCTTCGTTATCAGCCATGACGCCGAGACCGACTTCAAGACCGGCGGCCTGCGCGACTATTCCGCTTATCGAGACCTCGGCGTCGCGGCGGCAACGAATGGGCTCGTCAAGGCGCACGTGATCCGCATGATCGCTCCGTTCCGTCCGGAACTCAGCGTGCGGCATCATCACAACGTGCAATTCCAGTGGGTCTACTGTCTGAAGGGTTGGTTTGAAACCGACTTCGAAGGCATTGGGCCGCAACGGCTCGTGGCCGGATCATGCTGGGTTCAGCCACCGGGCATCCGCCATACCGTTGTCGGCTGGTCAGATGATTGCGAATTGCTCGAGATTTTGATGCCGGCGGAGCACGAAACGATCAACGATCGCTGAGCGGCAGGCCGCGTCGTTCGAGATCGACGCTGGACATTCAGGGCGAGCCGATGCGCAATCCGCGATGGCGGGAATGGCCGTTGTACGTTGGTTGCCTTCTATCCCTTCAGCACGAGCGACGCTTCCGGGAATTGATCGCACATGAAGTCGACAAAAGCACGAACCTTCGGCGAAGAAAGACGCCGCGAGGTGTGCAAGACCCATAGCGCGGCTTCCACCCCCGAAACCGTGCCCCACTGGACCAACTCCCCCCGACTAAGCTGGCTCCATGCAATCGACTGTGGCAGCAGGGCAGCGCCTCCGCCCGCGACAGCCGCGTCGCGGATCATGAGGAACGAGGAAAGTCTGAGCCTTGGGACGGGTTGCAAAACCAGGCGCCCGTCGTCGAGGATCCAGTTGGTGGGTTCGAAGTTCGAAAACACGATGCCGGGAACCGCGCTGACCGCGCCCGGGTCGGGAATGGGTACCGAGGGCGCGGCCACCACGACGAGCCGGTCCTTGGCGAAGCACCGGCCCACCAGACTGCTATCCGGGCTCGGATTGATCCGGATCGCGACATCGAACTGCTCCTCGACGAGGTCGACGACGCGATCCTCAGCCACCAGTTCGATCGTGATCTCCGGGTAGGCCGCACAGAACCCGGCGCAGATCCGCCCCATCGCGAGCTGCGAGAACAGCATCGGCGCTGCGACACGCAAGCGTCCGCGCGGCGCCGACAGTCCCTCCCTGGCCGCGGTCATGGCTTCGGCCACCTCGTACATCGGCCCTTCGGTTCGAGCCATCAGCATCTCGCCGGCTTCCGTGAGTTTCAGCCCGCGGACGCCGCGCTCGATGAGCCGCACGCCGAGTTGCTCTTCCAGATCGGCAATGCGCCGGGACAGCGTCGCCTTCGACTTGCCACTTGCACGGCTTGCCTTTCCCAGTCCTCCATGTATTGCGACAAGCGCGAAGTCGGCCAGAGCGTTCAGATCCATGGTGTTTCACTTTTGAAACAAGGTGTCTACATTTTCACGTCTTCGTTTTAAGAGTGCAACAGCTTATCTTCTCGTTACCGCAACTCGATAGAGAGCGCAAACGACTTCCGCAGCGGCGAGGTCGTGGCGGACTTCTCGCGCTAATCCATTCCTTTCTGGAGATTCACATGAGCATTCTGGTTACCGGTGCGAATGGCACCATTGGTTCTCTCATCGTTCAACGCCTGGCCGACGCTGGCGCCGAGGTCAAGGCGCTCGTTCGCCAGCAGGGCAAGCGGAGCTTCCCCGCGGGCGTCACCGAAGTGGTCGGCGACCTGACGGACGTACCCTCGATGCGCGCGGCGCTGTCGTCGGTGCGAACGCTATTCCTGCTGAACGCCGTCACGCCCGACGAGTTGACACAAGGCCTTATCGCGCTGAACCTGGCTCGCGAGGCCGGCATCGAGCGCATCGTGTATCTGTCGGTGATCCATGCGGACAAGTACACGAACGTGCCGCACTTCACGAGCAAGCACACCGTCGAGCGCATGATCGAGAGCCTCGATGTTCCGGCGACCATCCTGCGTCCCGCCTATTTCATGCAGAACGAGCAGATGGTCCAGCAGGTGATCCAAAACCATGGCGTCTATCCGATGCCGATCGGCTCGGCCGGCGTCGCGATGGTCGATACGCGAGATATCGCGGACGTCGCCGTCGCGGAACTCCTGCGCCGTGACCGGGCTCCCGCTCCGCTTGCGCGAACCACGTTGGAACTGGTCGGCCCGGATGCATTGACGGGCGCGTCAGCGGCGCGGATCTGGAGTTCCGCGCTGGGACGCGAGGTGACTTACGGGGGCGATGACGTGGCGGCGTTCGAGGCGCAGATGGCCTCGTGGGGTCCCGCCTGGCTCGCGTACGACATGCGCCTGATGATGGGCGGCATCCAGAAGTTCGGGATGCATGGCGCGCAGGACGCGGTGGATCGCTTGCAGGCGATTCTGGGGCGGCCCTTGCGCACGTACGTCGAGTTTGTGGCGGAGGCCACTACTGCGGGCTAGACGGCGCAGGTGAGGTGAGACGCGGGCACGGTCCGTTCAGCTCATGGATATTGCGGCGACAGGTCGTGAACGGGAATATCGGCGTTGCCTGCGGCGCATACGCTGAGCGCGGCGTGAGACGCGTCCGCCGGCGTTTCCTGCGCGTTCCTGCACTAGAATGGATTATTCTTGGCTGCGGGCCGTCGCCGGCAATATCTGGCCAGCACGACGTGCGGGATTCTCGTTGGAGGAATGCCATGCCGACTTACCAGTACAGGTGCGAGAAGTGCGGTGAAATGTTCGAACATGCCGAGCATCTTGCTGAACATGAAACCGCTCATCCGGCTTGCCCGAAGTGC
>Ga0255336_100854_pt1 | contig 32584 bp, 35 predicted proteins | sample MeOH1_35cm_T3_17_FD_189102 | JGI IMG/M metagenome (GOLD analysis project Ga0255336, IMG submission 189102) | Sandy soil microbial communities from University of British Columbia, Vancouver, Canada - MeOH1_35cm_T3_179 | ecosystem: Engineered > Artificial ecosystem > Sand microcosm > Unclassified ...
GAGGTAATGGGGGTGCGTGCCTGGGTCAGCTGTCCGAAAATACCGACGGAAACATCCATGCGAGAGAAAGCATTCCTCCTTTGCGCTTGTTCGGGAGCTTGCGCGCAAGCGTTGTCCACATTTGCCTGGATGAGGATGAATAGAAGAAGTGCGACATACGGAAATGGGACAAGACGGAATTGCAAGGTGAATAAGACTCCTTTGAGACGTTCATCCTTAAAGAGGAGTCCAACAGGTCAATCTACCCTGACAAGACGACATTTTTCTAGGTGTCTATCTTCTCTCCAAAAGATATCCGAAGAGAAGCTGAATTCGGCGATGGAGCAATACTCACGGAATGTGCTCTTGTTATTCATCGGCCTCGTTATTCTTGAGCCATTTTGGATGTTAGTCTTCGTCAAAATCTGAGAGGAGATTTTGTCATGAAGAAGAAGCGGTTCAGTGTGGAACAGATCATTGGAGTGTTGAAGCATGCGCAGGCGGGCGTGCCTGTGGCTGAAGTCATACGACAGGCCGGGATCAGTGAGCAGACGTTTTACCGATGGAAGGCGAAGTACGCCGGCCTTGAAGTAGACCATGTTCGGCAGATGGCTCAGCTGCAGGAGGAGAACCAGCGGCTGAAGCGGTTGGTTGCGGATCTTACGCTGGACAAGACGATGCTGCAGGATGTGCTGTCAAAAAAATGGTGAAGCCTTCGGGGCGTGGACCGACGGTGGAGCATCTGGAACGGTTGTACTGCGTGGGAGAGCGGAGAGCTGAGGGGAGAACGCAGACTTTCAGACCAAGAATGCCATTGTCATCGGTGGGGGTATTGATGTTCCCCTCGGGAGGCATCTCGCCATCCGTGGCCTGGCAAAGACGTTTCTCTACAAGGCACCGGATTTCGGTCTCCCGGGTCTGAAACAGGACAAGTACACCCAGGCCATGATTCCTTCAGCAGGAATTGTATGGAAGTTCTAGCGGCTGCATTTAGAGGATTCGATCGGATGCGTGACCCGCAGGAACCGCATAGAGGCTCGACGTTCGACAAGGCCCATGCTACCAAATCCACCGATCGGTGAGAACTCAATGTGCCCTCATCGGTCGGCTATTGGTAGATCTCTGAATGTTCCACTCCGAAGCGAACGAACTCGCGCGTATGGGTGATGGCCCTGTCGCGTGCGGCAGCGTCGCGCATGGCCAGCACCTGCATCTCGCCCGGCATTCGGTTGAGATACCTCGTTCCCTTGGCTACGGACTGGTCGGTCATGGCACGGCCGAGTGCCGTGGCAATTGCGATCTGGGCCGAAGGATCGTCGGGAAGAGGGGCGTTGTCCGGATGCAGCAGAATCTCGTCGATCGACGGGAGCTGGCGGAAAAGTTGCAGGAACCCGACGAACTCGGCTGTTGCTCCTGAGCCAATCGTTCCTTCAAGCAAGTGGCCTTCCATGGCACTGTTGTGGGCACCCTGATGCTTACTCAGACTCTTCAAGACATTGGAGGCCATCTCCCACGAGCGCGGTGTCGGCCATGCATTCTGGTCGCCGGTTGAGTCGGCATCATGCAGCAGCGCCGGCTTGAATCGCAGGAAGGCAATCACCTCGGAGCGCACGCCGCTCCTAACTGCCCAGCGGCACCAGTCGGCAAGGTCAGGCTCGAGGTTGAGATGTGCAAAGCGATTGCGCAGTGGGCGCGGCATCGAGAAGTGCACGCCGCGCTCGGATGCCGAGTTTCCTGCGGCGACGACGACCCAACCGTCCGGGAGCGTGTAGTCGCCGAGCTTGCGATCAAGCACCAGTTGGTAGCAGGCGGCCTGCGTCAGTTGAGGGGCGGAGGTGAGTTCGTCAAGAAACAGAATGCCGTTGCCATCTCTTGGCAGAAACTTTGGAACGACCCACTCGGTGATGTCGCCGGCGACGCGCGGGAGTCCGCGGAGGTCTATGGGATCGAGTAGGACTGCCCGGAGGTCTAGGAGGCTGAACGTAAGTGTTTCTGCGACCTGGGCGACGATCTGAGACTTGCCGACACCGCATGCGCCCCAAATGTGAAGAGGCACACGCTCGCATACAAGCGCAAGAAGCGCTTCATAAAGCATGGAGGGTTTCATGGATTGTCCTTATGAAAAAGGGTTAAGGGAAGCTTATAGGTCTACGCAATTGATGACACATTCGTGTCGCGGCTCGGCACGAAGGGGGTGACTACATAGAAAGTTCTGGGTACCGGTACAACATCGGTGAGTGCATTGGTGATTTGGCGTCATCCCAGAACCCATCCAGTCGACATGGGCGTTTAGCATTCCCCCATCCTGCAGATCCGCGGAGCTTTATGCTTGGTTATTGGGATTTTATGAGGTCGGGGAGGTAATAGGCTGCGATGTCGTCGAGGACAGTCAGCCACATATCCTCCGACAGGTTTTATAAGTGTCAGCGCTCCTGAGTTAGCGACAAATAACAGAAAGTCAGCAAAAAAATGATTTTGGTGGCTGCTATCTTTCTTCCGACAATCATATGGTTACGATGGCTGGCCAATCTAAAAATCAGCTCAGAGCCTTTCATGCAAACGCAAAGCGGTGAGGCAAAGCTCGCCACGATAGCCTTGGAGGGGCCATTCCAAAGGAGCTAATTCCTCGTTAGTAGCATGTGCTCGCCGGATGCGAAGCACGGCATGGAGTCTTCCCAATGGCTTTCAGTGAGCTGACGTTTGTTTGTACCATCGGCATTCATTATCCAGTTCGAGCCGTATGGTTGAAAGGAGTTGTCGTAGAGTGCGGCTTCATCGCGGAACCCATACTGTCCACTGTTCCACATGATGTATTTGCCGTCACCGCTCCAAACGGCATGCGCATCGTTCGCTGGAAAGGTTGTCATTCGCTTTAGATCGGCGCCATCGGGCTTCACGGTGTAGATATCAAAGTTGCCATCCTGCTGGCGGGTGAACAGAATGCGCGTGCCGTCTGGCGACCAGTAAGGGAGGTTGTCTGCTCCATTCGTCAGAACCCGTGTTTGCTTTGTGTCCAGATTGTAAACGCGCAGCCCGCGCTCATTCTGAGCGAAGGAGCGATAGACAATCTCTTTGCCATCTGCCGACCAACTTGGGAAGCCGGCGTTCGGCACATCGGGAGTAAGTTCTTGCACGCCACTGCCGTCCCGGTTCATGACGACGATCTTCGCTCCGCTGGTTCTCCGGCCCTGCAGGAAGCCGCCGTAACCAAATGCGATACGTTGGCCATCGGGTGACCAGCTTGGCGCAAAGGCTGCTCCCTCCACAGCCTTGAAGATGACCTTCTTATCGCTGCCATCAACCTTCATCGTGGCAATCGACGAGTCAATGTCCTTCGTTGTGAGCAACAGGGTGCCATCCTGCGAGAAGCTGGGAAAGACGTCGGTGTAACGGAATTCGTAGTTTGGGTCCCAGCTGTACAGAAGCTGGTTCTGCGGACGCGGAGAGTAATCGACCTTTTCGTACACCACCTGCATTCCGTCCGGAGACCATGAGGGCGAACGAAGTGCGCCGGGAAAATTAGCAGGCTGCCCATCGGTGTAAGCAATCCCCTGCTGCTTTCCACTCTTTGTCACGTAGCCGATGCGGCCTCCCGGAAGGAGCTGCGGCCCCAGCTTGAGGCCAGGACCGGAGGTACGCTCCGTCCGCTTGCCAGTCTGCAGATCGATAGAGACGATCTGCGAAGTAGCCCGGGTGGAGAGCTGAAAGACACGGGCGTCCCAAGTAGACTCGACGGGAATTTCATAAAGAATAATCTGCGATGAGTCAGCCGACCACTTGGGTGAACCGGAGCAAATGCCAGGTGAGGTGATCTTGTGAAGTGCGCTGCCGTCGGGATGCACGACATAGACACTTAGCTCCTGCACATGCTCCCAGCCTGATCCGTTTCCGTGTCCTTTCCATTCGGTGTTCCGGTCAGAGGTGAAGGCGATCCATTTGCCGTCAGGGGACCACGCCGGACGGAAAAAACCATCCGGCTTCATCGGGTCGCCCTGAATAGCGGGGGAGCCTGTCAGGTTTTGCAGGCGCTTCGTCTTCAGATTGAGTATCCAAATGTTGGCACGATGCGTGGCGCCGCGTGTGGATACGAAAGCGATCTTCGTACCGTCAGGAGAAAAGACCGCCTGATCATCGAGCGCTGGATTGTTTGTCAGCTGCTCGAGGCCGGTGCCATCGGTGTGGGCACGGTAGATATCGGCCTGCCCATAACCCACGCGCTCTGATGTAAAGACGACCCACTTCCCGTCCGACGAGTAGCTGGCGTGATAGTCGAAACCGTTGGACGACAGGAACTTGTGCTCACCCGAGCCATCGGCATTTGCGATGTAGAGTTCTGACACAGATGGCCCAATACGGTTCATCAGCATGACATCTTTTGCAAATGCCGGAAGCGTTAAAGCTGAAAGAAGGAGGAGAGTAAGGTTACGCATGCATGCAACCTTGCATCGTCTACCTTAAAACTATCTGAGAACGGAGCCCCGTGGATTGTGATTTGATAGGCATCGGTGAGACAAGCTATGCCAAAACCCTCTCTACAAGGTTTGAAGATACTACTGGTCGAAGACGACCGGGATCTGGCTGGATTCGTGAAGCGGGGCGTGGAAGACGAGGGCTGTGTTGTAACCGTCGTCCATAATGGTGGTTCGGGGCTGCGGCAGGCGGAGCTGCATTCCTTTCATCTCATCCTGATGGATGTGATGATGCCGGTGCTAAACGGTTTCGAAGTGACAAAACGGCTTCGCCTGCAAAAGGTCCGCACGCCTATTCTTCTATTGACGGCGCGGGATGCGCCGGAGGACATCGTCAAGGGACTGGACGCCGGAGCTGACGATTATCTTCCGAAACCATTCGAATTTGAGGTATTGCTGGCGCGCATCCGGGCGCGCGTTCGATCCGTAGTTAGCGATAAGAGCACTCCACTTCGTTATGCCGATCTATTGCTGGATACAGAGAAGTATGAGGCGTACCGCGGCACTCGCAGGCTCGATCTGACATTGACGGAGTTTGGAATTCTGGAGTGCCTGATGCGATCTGCTGGTCGCGTCCTGAAGCGTGACCGCATCATTGAGGTTGTGTGGGGAGATCGAGAAGTGAGCGAGAATAATCTCGATGTCTTTATCCGCTACCTTCGAACAAAACTCGACGAACCCGGCTCTGCGCGCCTGCTTCACACGGAACGCGGCGTTGGCTATTATTTGCGGGATGACTTGAATTGAAAAGCCTGACGATACGATTTCGTCTTGCGATGTGGTACTTCGCGAGCCTGACGTTGATTGTCACCGTTGTCGCGGTGGGGAGTTGGTTTGCGATGCGCACCAGCATGCTGCATTCCGTCGACCGCGACCTGCTCTACCGGATCGGCCAGGTAACGCCATACGTACAAGGGCACTCGCTTACGAATCAGCAGCAATTCAACAACACGTTTGCCGACGCTTCAAATTCACCCGTAATTGGCGTGTTTGTACAGTTCACTGACGAACATTCGCGCGTGATCTTTGAGTCGCAGGTATTGCGTACACATAACGTCCCCTCACAAGGAACAGGCCCAGAGGATGGCACAGTGGTTGTCCGCAGTAGCGGAGAGAAACGATGGCCCATCCGAGTGGCGAGCCAGCGGATTGTAGTGAATGGCGTTCCACTCACTGTTCACCTGGTAGAGCCGTTGCGCGACATGTTTACCTCACTGCGGGAGTACACTCTCTATCTCGTCGTTCTTGTACTCATCATTCTCGGTTCGGCGACGTTCCTGGGGTTCTTTCTGAGTAAGCGAGCTCTTGTCCCCGTTGAGCAGATCCGGCTGGAAGTGGAAGCGATAGATCCGGTAGACCTGACAGCCCGTCTTCATGTACCAAAAAGAGACGATGAGTTGAGCCGACTGGCCAAAACGTTGAATGCGATGCTGGGGCGCATTGAGACAGGCTTTCAGACAATACAACAATTTACTGCCGACGCTTCCCACGAGCTTCGCGCGCCCTTATCTCTCATTCTTACGGCGAGTGAGATATCACTCCGCCGTGAACGCCCGCGTGAAGAGCTTGAGAGTACGCTTCGCAAAGTCGCAAACGAGGCGCGTCACATGGCTCAGCTGGTGGATCAGTTATTGGATTTGGCAAGAGCCGAGGCGAGGGCCGATGGTATCCACACGGAAGAGATTGACCTGGCGAAAACTGTTGGCGAGGTATGCGAAAACTTTAAGCCGCTCGCAGATGAAAAAGGAATTGCTCTGACGTACGATCTGGCAACGGAGAGCCGTATAGACGGGGATCCCTCCGATCTACGCAGGTTGGCAACAATCTTGATGGATAACGCGTTGCGTTACACGATGACTGGAAGAATCTCCGTGCGCGTACACGACGAGCATGACGATGTGTTGCTTGCTGTACAGGACACGGGAATTGGCATTGAGGCGGGATTCATCCCAAAGATCTTTGACAGGTTTTCGCGAGCGGATAAAGCCCGATCCAGAGGAGAAGGTGGTGCAGGACTAGGCTTGTCACTCGCTTCGCAGATTGTGAAGAGGCACCGTGGGGCGATCTATGTAGACAGCACCGAAGGGAAAGGGTCTACGTTCTTTGTGAGATTTCCAAGGATTCGATAAGGCAGGCTCAATTATCGAGTGCGTGTTTTATCGGGACAAGTAGCGATGACAACAACCCTATACGACGAACCGCCCGCTCTCCCCCTCTGTATAGGGACCCGGTAGACGCGAATGAAACCATTGCGGGAAAATGTCGTCCGTATTAAAGACAATGCGATCAACCGACGTGCACCACACCATCCCCGCTGAGGAGAAATGAATGAGAAAACTGGTGGTACTAGCGTCGACACTTGCAGTGACTGGGGCCTTTGGATACATCAGCATCAAGCGAGTTGAGGGGAAGATGGCCGAACTCCTCGGATCTGACCGCCAAACCCGCGCAGTCGTAGACGCCACTACTGGATTTCTGAATGCACTCAATGCCGACCAGCGTCAGAAGGTTCAGTTTGCATTCGTGCCGCAAAAAGCTGGCACAAACGCCCCGTTTCACAGAACGGCAGATGGCGGCGTGGCTCCAGGCGCCCCTACTGCTGGGCAGCAACAAGGTGGCACGCTCGCTCGCTCTTCACAACACAGTGCAGGCGCTGGCGTCAGAGATGGCAGAACAGGCGCCGGGATCCGAAGTCGTCGCGACTAGACTGGCCGAGGTTCTGTTTATCCAGGTACTCCGGGCGCATATCGCGTCGAGACCGGAACGCAATAAGGGATGGCTTCGTGCGGTTTTCGATCCTCAAATCGGCGCTGGCCTGACTGCCTTTCACGACAGTGTGGGTGCGCCATGGACAGTCGAGTCTCTGTCCGAAACAGCGGACGTGTCTCGCTCCGCGTTCGCAGTGCGCTTCAAAGACCTGCTCGGACAAACACCGCTGGAATATGTAACCGAGTGGCGGATGCAGAAGGCGATGCAGTTACTCGAACAGCGTGACAAGAAGCTCGTCGACGTTGCCCGGTCGGTCGGTTACGAATCTGATGCTGCGTTCAGTAAGGCGTTCAAGCGAATTGTTGGAGCCAGTCCAGGGGGATATCTCAAACGTGGATTAGAAGACCACGATCAGGTTGTGAACGCATCGCTTCCGTCGTCGTGAACATTTTGACAGCCTTTGTCGTACGAACAGCTAAATCTCTTTCGAGCGAGGACAAATGAGTTTTCCCAGGAACCCAGGCAGATTCGTAGGCATGCTCTATGTGCTCATCTCAATTCCGGCAGTCTTCGCTCTCATATACATTCCCAGCAAGTTGATCGTGCATGGAAACGCAACGGCGACGGCTAGCAACATCGCGGCCTCCGAGGGGCTCTTCCGCGCCGGCATCGCTTGTAACCTCATTTCTCAGATCCTCTTTATGTGGGTTGCCCTGGCTCTGTACGATTTGCTTAAGGGGATAAACCGGCGCCACGCCTTGCTCATGTTAGGACTGATTGCGGCGCAGCTTCCGATCGTGTTGCTGAATGAGTTAAACGCAATCGCTGCCCTCATCCTCGTGCGCGGAGCTAATTTCCTGTCCATATTTGAAAAACCTCAACGGGACGCTTTGGCCATGCTATTCCTCAACCTACACAGTCACGGATTTGATATCGCCGCAATATTTTGGGGACTTTGGCTCTTTCCCCTTGGGCTACTTGTATACCGGTCTGGCTTTCTTCCTCGCATCCTGGGGGTCCTGTTGATACTCAATTGCTTCACCTACCTGGTAAACAGTTTTGTGGCCCTACTGCTGCCACAGTACGAACTCATCGTCTCGCGATGGATGAAGCCGCTTACGTTCGGGGAGCTGTTGTTTATGTTTTGGCTTCTCGTCATGGGTACAAGGCAAAAGCTGGTAGCACCTCCAGCGTTCACCGCCCCGGTCGGCTAAGCGCGTTAGTGGTGTACTGAACTAGCTCTTCGTGGATGGCTGGCTGATCGGAAGTAATCCGGTACAAGATCAGTTGGTGAGAAGTCGCCAATGCAGTGCGCCGGGATAAACCGGTATGAAGCAGGGAATGCAAGAGTCCTGCGAGAAAGGAGTAGCGAACCGCTCGGCCCCGAGTTTTGCGTCGCACACCGCGAGGTGTGTGACGAAGCGTAAACAGGGGTACAGGTGGGCTGGGTATTGAGCTCCGAAAAGATGCAATCAGGACGCTGACGCTTTTGCATTGGCGGAAGGCAACACGGCGGGAGCGATATCGCGAGTTCCTGTCCGGTCCTGCGTAGTCGTAGACCCCAGACACGCCTGGAAGCTTCATGCACGAGAACCGGGAGACCTCGAAGACGCCTGCTGCCGACCAGTAGCAGGACGGCGGGTGAAGGCTTAGGCCGTAAGGCTCGCATGAACGTCCCCGAGGAGTCGGACAGCGGCATAGTACCTATGAATCATTCGAACAAAATCGAGCAGTCGGTGGCGGAGAGTGAGGAGGGAAGGCCGCTGATCAAGGAGAACATCCATCAGTCCAGCACGCGCCCGACACAGAGCGGGGCACGCGTGTCACAGGGGCTGGCGGGTGTGCGGAAAGCAGCAAGGGAACATAAGGAAATGAAGTTCACCGCTCTGCTCCACCATGTCACAGTCGATCTACTAAGGGACAGCTTCGGTTCTCTGAAACGCAAGGCTGCACCCGGCGTGGATGGGATGACGTGGCAGGAGTATGAAGCCGGGCTGGAGGGTCGGCTTGCCGATCTGCACAGCCGGGTGCATCGCGGCGCGTATCGGGCACTTCCATCGAGAAGGATTTACATCGAGAAAGGCGACGGGCAGAAGCGTCCGCTCGGGATCGCCGCACTGGAGGACAAGATCGTCCAGCACGCAGTGGTCACCATCCTCAACAACATCTATGAGGAGGACTTCCTCGGCTTTTCATATGGTTTTCGTCCGGGCGCAGCCAGCATAAGGCGCTGGATGCGTTGTCGTACGCGCTCGTGAAGAAGAAGGTGAACTACGTACTTGATGCCGACATCCAGGGCTTCTTCGATAACCTCGACAAAGCGTGGATGATCAAGTTCGTCGAGCATCGCGTCGCCGACCGACGGATCCTGCGCCTGATCCAGAAATGGCTCAAGGCCGGGGTGATGGAGGACGGGGAATGGTCGGACACGGAGACAGGTACTCCGCAGGGGTCGGTGATCTCACCGCTCCTTGCCAATATCTATCTCCACTATGTGTTCGATCTCTGGGTGGATGCCTGGCGCAGGAAGTGTGCGCGAGGTGAGGTGATCGTTCTCCGCTATGCGGACGACATCGTCCTCGGCTTCCAGTGGGGTACGGACGCAGACCGTTTTCGCAAGAGCTTGGGAGAGCGGCTGGGGAAGTTCGGACTGGAGCTGCACCCGGAGAAGACGCGTCGGATCGAGTTCGGGCGGTATGCCGAACAGAACCGGAAACAAAGAGGAGAAGGCAAGCCGGAGACCTTCGACTTCCTTGGCTTCACGCACATCAGTGGGAAGAATGGGAGCGGGTCTTATGCCGTGCGGCGCATGACGATCCGCAAGCGCATGCGAAAGAAGCTGCAGGAGGTCAAGCAGCAACTAAAGATGCGCATGCATGATCCCGTGCCTCAGACCGGTGCGTGGCTCAGGTCAGTTGTACGGGGGTACTTCAACTACTACGCTGTGCCCGGAAATCTCGATAGTCTAGGGCTGTTCCGGGAACGTGTGCTTCGCTACTGGGGGCAGGCGCTGAAGCGACGTAGTCAAAGACACCGGTACGCTTGGGTGCGCCGTCTCAAGCTGGCTGCACAATGGCTTCCTACACCTCGCCTGCTCCATCCTTATCCCCTTGACCGCTTCGCCGCCACTCATCCGAGATAGGAGCCGCATGCGCTAAGGAGCGCTCGTGCGGATCTGTGCGGGGGGGCGATCAGCAATGATCGTCCCTACCGCGACCTCATTGATTGAACTTATTACTTCCGCTAAGCCGACATATCGGTACTAAGCCAACACTCAATGCGATGCCACCAAGAAGCTATGGCCTAGGCAGTCCGCGCAAAGTTCCACTAAGAATTGCTGAAGAGGTCACCTCTGAGCTACTCTCCATGGAGAGCTTCCATTCCAGTTTTCCAATTCATGTCTGGCCCAATCCGGTGACTTGTCTTTGTGGCAGTTCGTGCAGCTATTAGGGATTTTGTATTTTTCAGTCATCGCGGGTGTTATGAATTTGAATGTGTGCGACGTGACGAATGCTCCCGGGACACCTTGTGTCGCAATCTTTGGCATGTGGCAGGCGATGCATTGACTGCCCGGGCTTCCCGCCTTGTGATGGGTGTGTTCTTCTAGCTTTGCCACGTGCGGTCCGTTTGGAGAGTTTGCAGCGTGGCAGTCGAAGCAGATCTTGTCGGCGGGCTTGCGCAACTGAGCATAGTTGTCCGTACCGTGAACGTCATGGCACGAGGCGCAGGTTACGCCCTTTTCGTACATGACGCTCTGCACGAAATCGTTCCCCTGCATACGGTTCTTGTGGGCGCTTCCGTCGGCGTAGTGGTAAAAGTCCGTCTGTCCGAGCGTGATGTCTTCAAGCTTCCAGTAATCCTGCAGATGCTCGCCCACGTGATAGCCGACAGGCCAGTCATATGCCTTGCCCTCGATCAGGCCATTCTTTGGCTGCCCCTGTGAGTGACATGCAATGCAAGTATCATTCGACGCGATTGAGTCCATCTGCGACGGATTCAGAATGTTCGTCCGCGTCGGATGGGCAGTGTGCTCACTTCCGGGACCGTGGCAGCGCTCGCAGCCGACGTTCCATTCCGTCGGTTGCTTTGTATGGATGTCATAGCTTACGGAGTGGCATCCGTCACAGGTTGCACTGGTGGGCCGCTGCATGTTGTCGGACGGATAGTAGGCAGTCCACCAGTCGGCACCCGTGTCGGCGACGTGATACTTGAGCCACTTCTTGTTCCCGATATCCCATTGCACCGGGAGCGGATAGTAATCATCGCCCCGCTTCGTGAAGTAACGTTGTTTCCAGATGCTCCCGTATACCAGCGCCACCTGGTCGACGGTGAACTTTGAAAGTTCGTTTGTCTTCAAGTCAGAAATGATGGTGTCGGGATGTTCTCGAGGATCGCGGACGACGTTCGCCATAGGTGTCTTGCGCCAATGCTCGTATATCGTGCTGTGGCATTTCTGGCAGGATTGCGAACCAACATAGTGGGCGTTCTTGGCGATGGACTGTTGTAGGCGGACTTCGTTCACCGTTGTGGCCCGCATGTTGCGGACGTAGGAGACGAGGGCCCAACTATCCCTATTGGACTCGGAGCGCAATCCAGGCATCGCGGGCATACCTGATAGTTGCACGCCATTTTGAATGATGTAGTGAATGTCGCCGTCGGAGAGTTTTTGCGTCGGACTGTCGTGGAGATCGGGAACGCGCGGATACACATTCGCGCCGATTGGAGTTGCGCCCCGACCGTCAGTACCGTGACAGGATGCGCAGCGCGTCAGATATCTCTCTCTCCCTTGCTGAAGTGCGAGTTCGTCGCCCGCGTACGGGTTTTTCCGGTGGCTCTCTCGGCCGGGAATGCTGAAATTTCTGATAGCCCGTGCAACTCCCGCCTCAATGGATGAAGGGTGCGAAGATGCCCGGAAGCCACGCACTCTGACCGTAATGGCTCCGCCCACGATGAGGAGTGACAGCGAAAGTATCACTAGGGCTATTTTATTTCTGGTTGTCATGGAAGCCTCGTCACGCGATTGAGACATATAAACCCTCAATTAAATCCATGCCACGTTTCAGGAGTTCATGGTTCTCGACCTTTTGCTTTGCCCAGCCTTGCAGGATGCGATTGATGACGTGACCCTCCTGACGTCCATATCTGGTGTCTTCCAAATCCGCGTCATGAACAGCTTCCGCGATCAATGCAATCTTCTTGTCCTTGATGGAGAACGAACAACAGAGCGTCTCAAACGTGCAGCGGTCGCCTTCATGGCCAAAGCCATCCGATCCGTACATGTCGAAGGCGATCGCTCCGGGAAGCTCTCCACTCTTGTCAGCAAAAGCAAAGGTTGGATGGTCGTCAATCTGTCGGGCTATGAGCCATGCCGATGAGACTCGATCGATGCCTGGCCGTGGTCGCGTCAGCCACGTCTTGTTCTGAAATTCTCTCTTTGAGAGAACCTTCACGGGCTTTTCTTGTCGAGGTATTGGATTCAGTTGATCGAAGAGCGCCTGAATGTCGCTGCGCCGTTTCGATACAAAGAAGTCCATCGCAACGATTTCATCGAACCGCTTCCGGAGTCGCAGCACTTGAGGGTTCGAGGTTCCGCTGCGAGGTTTCAGCTTTTCCAGATCTTTCTGCAGCACTTCGTAGTCCGCATCACGAGCCTGCCGGAAGAGTTCCTGAATAGCAATCTCGGAGAGGTCGTCTACGGAAGAGACCTCAATGACCGAGGCATCGCCGCCGCTGGACCGTACTGTCTTCGAAACCCATACCAACCGTTCACGATTTTCGGGCGTATTTGGAAGGAGGTACCCAGCATTGCGAAATGACATACAGCCAAACTTCTGCAGCTTTCGCCATACCTGCATCCGCTCACTTGCCTTTGAGGATGGCAAGGTAAATACCATCAGCAACCAAAGCGGAACATCGAGCGATATATTCATAACGGTAACATGTTATGCCTATAACGAGCGCAGAGGCAAATTGTTCAATGGAATAGGTTGTTCAGATACTTCTGCTGACCGTCGCTCTCATCGCCTGTTGGATTCCGGCGCGCCGTGCGGCGAGAATTGATCCGATGCAAAGCGTTGAGCGAGCGATGAATCTAAGGGGAACACCGAAATAGAAGTCTGACGCTGCTCAAGCAATTCAAGAGGATTCTGCTCTCGACATTTCTCTTGCATGAAACCGAGCAGGGCACCCTTCAAAGTCAATGGGGATTCAGATCCGTTCTGGCTAAGGTCGGCATAGCGGAAGCAATCTTCGGTAGGCGATAACAGGCCACTGGACTCCTCGAGTAAGAAAGTATTTCAAACTCAGAACATTAGTCCTGTGTAACGTTCTTGTCTTGCACTAAGAGCCTAATCCGGTTTTCGACTTGCTAGTTGTCAACTTCATTTTTAAGGTGTCCTCGCAGGACACCGAGTGGAAATCTCTCCGCTCTTTGATCCCTTTTCCAGACTTACTTTCGCTACATGACGTTGCGACGGGAAGTGCCCCTCCGCACTGTTTCCGTGAATCAAAAAGATCTTGATGAGCTTATTGAACATTAGAGATGACGCCAAATCAGTATCCTGGGCTTCCTTGGGGATCATCAATTCATTGTCCGCTCAAGCACAGAAAATCACACTATACTTCTCGATTTAGATGGGTGAGTCGATACAAACTTTTGTGCAATCGACTTGGGGAGTTTGAGATGCGAATGAACTGGCCGAGCGCGCTATCTTTGCTGCCTTGCCGCAGTCTCTTTCACATTGATTCCAGTTCAATCGCTTGTCTCGCAAACCCCGGTCTCCAACCGGGCAAGCGGTGCGCCACTTCAGTTGAAATATTGGATACGGCTACCCGAGGTCAAAGGCGAATTCAATATCTTTGCCATCGATCGCAAACGGAATCACCTGCTCTTGTCCGCTGACAAGAATGGCACGGTCGAGATCTTTCGCCTTGGTACAGGGGAACATCTCCAAAGCTCTCGCGCCGCGGGGGAACCGCACATGCTGGCGTATCTACCGAAATATGATGAGGTTTGGGTAGGAGACGCCAGCACTCGCGCTATGGTGATCTTAGATCCGGAGACACTCACGGAGAAGGCACGCATTACATTGCCAACCGCACCTACTGCTGGCCTGTATGACGAAACGACGGACACCTTTCTTATCCAGAATGACGGGGTCGACTCTAAGCTTTCCTACTCCACGTTGAACTGGATCTCGCCGCGCACACATCGAATCGAGCACCAGCTTCGTTTTGAAGCGACGAACCTGGAAGGCATGGTCATCGATTACCCCAAAAACCGGTTGTACATCAATGTCCGCGACCAGCGTGATATTGCGGTCGTTGACATGAAAACACATCAGGTCATTGCGACATGGGAAGATGCAGACTTCAATCTCAATACTCCAATTGCACTGGATACAACGCATAACAGGCTGTTCGTCGCCGGACGCAAACCGGGCCGTTTTTATGTGCTCGATACAAATACTGGCAAGGTGGTGCAGAGCATGGACTGTATCAATATTGCAGATCAGATGACCTGGGATCCGAGGGACCGGAGAATCTACATGACAGGGTCTCAAGGGATAAGCATCTTTCACCAGGAAACCCCCGATACGTACTCGAAAGTTGGCGAGTTTCCGACGAATGGAGGCAAAATTAGTACTCTGGATGAACAGTCTCGGCTTTTCTACATTGCACATCCTTCATCGTCGCTCGATGATGCGGGACTTGAAGTTTTCAGTGCGATGCCGTAAAGACATTCATAGGCCATCCCGTAAGGAAAGCCAAGTGCAATGAAGCATGAGCATGGTCGCGTGCTCTCTATGAAAGGGAAGCAGCATTACGCCAGTGAATTACTTCACTGGCGTAATGCTCCCCATGTGAATCTGCGAGGACTGGAAATTCATGACCTCAATGGCGTCAACTCACAAAGGGGGAAGGGAAGGCCTGATACCGTCTAGCTGGACTTCAGCTTTGGTTTGATACGCTGTAGGAGGTGGTAGTCGCCGTCCCTGTTTTCGAGAAGCTTGACGGAGGCCTGGAACCCGACGCGGAAGATCATCTCGAGCGTCGACTTGTCTTCGAACTCAAGGTCGACGTTGAGCGACTCCTCAAGTTGGCAAATGCGGATTGACTTGATGGGTTTTCCTGCGGAACGGCCGAGCGGTATCTCGGCATAGCCATGCCCGAAAGGAACCTGGGAAGCTGACATAACGGAACCTCGAAGTACCAGAAATAAGTTGCCCGGCCGCATTAGGAGCCGTATGGAAGCGGAAAATTCAGAGGAATGCAAATCCGTAACGGCGGTTATTGCAGAACGCCTCGTTTGTGCGTTTCCAGAATGCCTATGCACAGACATAATACGGCGGCGGCCAGGGCAAAACCCGCCACAACGTCCGATACCCAATGCACATTGAGGTAAATGCGACTGATTCCAATAAGCCCAGCCAGCGTTAGGCTACCGGCAAAAACAAGCAAGCTGCGAGACCTCTCGTTGGCCGTGCGAGATAACAGGTAGCCCACGAATCCAAAGAAATAAAACGACAAGGCAGCATGGCCGCTCGGAAACGCGCCCGATGTCTCGTTGAGAAAGGATGCTCCATTCGGCCTGATGCGACTTGTTATTAGTTTGAAGAGGACGATGGCCAGGCCCGTGAGAACGAAGCCTCCCAGAAAGAGCAGGCTTTCTCGCTTCGAGCGATAGAACCACAAAAGGCCGGTGATAAGTATGGAGGCCGCTGTCAATACGACTCCATTGCCTAGATAGGTCACAATCAGGAAAAAGCGCCAGCTGTACGGCTCGTGTAAATGATTGGTCGCCATGAGACGACTGGTCGTAGTGTCCAGCAGGAAGGTCTCCTGCTCCAGCCACACCTCATCCGTAACCTTAAGGAAAAGGGCGGCAAACATCAGGAATAGAAAAGCGATGAACGCTATAACGAATTGCGGCTTCTTCCAGAGGCTATCTAGGGTCATTGGCTAATTCTCGATCGAACAAACGCGGCAAATACGAGCACAGCGGTTATGGACATGACCAAAACCGCACCCGCCAACGTATCTTTTACGATCTTAAGTGTGGCGTGCCGATCGGGATGAAGGTGGTCGATCAACTTTTCGAGAGCCGTGTTGATGAGTTCGGTTGCCAGTACACCTCCGCTGGTGAGCAGCAGCACGCCCCACCAAACAGGTTCCGGTCGAGTAACGAGCAGGATAACGAGGACGAATCCCAGCCCAATCATTTGCAGACGGAAACTGTGTTCGCTTTGCAGGCTGGAGCGAATGCCGGCAAAGGCGTACCCAAACCGCGTTAGCAGATTGTTGTTTTTCACGATACCACCCATATAGAAGGCAGACCCGCGTATGCGGCTTGCGGGAACCAGTCCTGAGGATAACGAACACACTGGTACCGACCACTGCGCACTCCTCCTTTATTTAGTCTTCAGCAGGAAGGTCGTAGCGCTCGATGAGGTACTCTCCGTCGAGCTCTTCGAGCGTCACCTCGATCACCTCATTGATGAACCGCTCTGCGTCTCCGATCTCTGCCAGAGCCGCCTCAAAAAGTTCGCACTGCACCTCGGAAGTCATGCCATCCATTCCGTTGATACACACCAGCCCAGCATGAAGCGCGACATCCGCGTACTGGCCCTTTGTTCCGGGATTGTCGGCAGGGCCGCGAAAATCGGCGCTGTTGCGGGTGACGAACGTCCATCCACCTTCGAGGATGAAGTGCTTGAGTTCCCAATCCTTCCAGCCGGCCTTTCCCATCCAGACGACATGGGAGCTCTCCGGAAACCCGGCAGCAATGGCAACTTCTACTAAATCTGGACTCAGGCATTCATCAATCAGAAATTTGGCCACGTAGTTACCCTCTGTTGGAGGAACTCCGTAGTCGTTTTTTGGTGGTGGACTTCGTTGTCCGGGTCTCGGACGAGTTCCGTTTCGGTCTGCCTTTCGGAGGAACAGCCCGCGCGTAGATGGAAGCCAGCTCCACTTGCCACTCTTTAAGACTTGGGTAGGACTTCAGAATCCTTTCCGTGGGGGTACCCGTATCGACTAGCGCGGCGATGTCGTAGACCGGAACGCGCGTCCCTTTGAAAATCGGAGTGCCGCCAAGAATTTCGGCGTCCTGAACCACCGCTTCGCGGGCCCTCCAAAGACCATGGAGGCGTTCATCGACGCCCCTCCAGATGTCCTGAAAGTGAACCGAGACAAAATGCTCCTCAAAGCTGCAGTCTTTCCAGGCGTCCCAGCTTGGGGAGTGCACCAGCGCATTGCGGATCGCACGGAGCCGGGCAGCGGCCGTCAGTGACTCTGCCGTCTCGAAATAGAAGGAGATCAGGACGCAGGCGTCTAACAGGATCGTCCGCATCTGGTCCGTGCTGTACAGACTCTCTGGCAGGATCCTCTCGTCAATGATGCGGTGAATCTGTGGGACCGAAACCCCGGCCACGACCGCTGCCTCGCTGGTAGTCAGGCGTTCCAATGAAGCTTCCATGGAAACCTCCTATACTCAGATTATAAATGGTTCTGACGTGTCAGAACCATTTATTGCCAATGGAATACAACTCGTTGATAATGAGTTTGTTAGTTGGATGGACCTGGGCTCAGGCAGCTTGCTCGGTAGGGAAGAGGCAGCCCTGTGCGCTCGATCACTTCTCCTCGAACCAGTCGAGTCCGTAACGTGCCTTGGTCGCAACAACCGCCGGTAGCGCCACCAGAAACTCCTCGCGCGTAGGGTAGGTCTCGCCGCAGCGTCGACGGTACAGGTAAGTGATGCCCCGTTGTTCGACGAGAGCACTCGCGTCCGTAGTGAACTGACGGAGCTTGTCGAGAGCGGCCGGTTTGCGGAGGCCTACGGTCAGTTGCTCTACCGCCCGATACGCGATGCCTTTCTTATTCGGGTTTGGCGTCCCCTCCTTGTCTTTGGCTGCCTGGTAGATCCGGCGGACCCGATACACAGCCCATTCCGCGTCCTCAAGCATTTGGCGGTAGTTGGTCATGGCGATCATGTTACCGCTCGCGCAGTGATCTCAATCAAAGACTGATTGCAGTAGAGAGTGCCCCTCGGATTAAGAGAGAGGCTCAGGTGCTCAAGCAGCATAGCCCTTGCAACCTGTTTGGGGTGCTCCTTGTGTCTTTGCGTCTTCCTTCAGGGCGTTGAAGGAACACTGTACAAAGTGGTACACACTTGTTTGCCTGCCTTGCTTATAAGGTATTCCTTATGTACTCTCTCCATAAGGAATACCTTATGGCCTTAACTGATTCCGTTTTTAAAGCCATCGCTCACCCGGCCCGCAGAGCGATCATTTCTTTGTTGTCCGTCTCGGACCGCTCCGTCAAAGAGCTGACCGCCGAGTTTGAGATGTCGCAGTCGGCTATCTCTCAACACCTTCGGGAATTGAAGGATGCTCATCTTGTTTCCTCCGAGCGTGATGGACTCGAACAGAAGTACCACCTCACCGCCGCCCCTCTGAAAGTCGTTCTTGACTGGTCTGCTCAGTATCGGAGTTTTTTCGATCCTGCTGGCCATGTGTGGGCATTTCATGGTGCGGTTAAGCAGAAGAACTCAATTCCGAAGAAGAGGAGACCTAACAATGGCCGTTGAGGGATCAGTACCTACGCCGGGGATTATTGTCCCGCACCTCGTTGTCCGCGATGCGGCAGAGGCCCTTGCTTTCTACAAGAGGGCCTTCTCCGCCACAGTCTTGTATCGCTCTCCTTCTCCGAGCGGCGTTGGGGAACACATTCACGTCAAGATGTGGGATTCGCTCGTGCAAATCTCGACCGAGGAACCCGCTCAACGGCGAGAACGAGTCGAGGGTGCTCTCCTTGCATCCCCGGAGACCCTCTCTGGATCGACATGTGTGTTTCAGGTTGGCGTGCCCAACGTGGATACAGCATACAAACATGCAGTCGATCACGGAGCGATCCCGGCGTGGCTTCCCGCCGATATGTTTTGGGGCGACAGGTATGGCTGGGTGCGCGACCCCTTCGGGCATGTATGGGCGCTTACGACAGTACAGGAAGTGCTTACACCGCTGGAAATAGAAAACCGCCTGCGTGGGTTTGCCGCGCAGATGAAAGGAAACGATTAATGAAGACGACCCTCTATGCCCTCTTGCTAATGTTCGCTTTGCCGCTCGCGGCACAAAGCACGCCTGTTCCGGCGGCAGACCCGTGGAAGGCCCTTTCCTTTCTGGAAGGAACTTGGTCCGCCTCAACAACCACAACAGGCTCCTCCGGCGGCAAGGTCATCGGCACCTACACTTTTAGGCCCGAGCTTGGGAATCATGTGTTCGCGCGTCACACGACCAGTATCGAGGGATGCAAAGGGCCGGAAACGTTCGATTGCGACCACAGCGATCTTTTGTATGTCTACGAAGAAGCACCGGGGCAGCCGCTCCAGGCAATCTACTTTGACAACGAAGGTTATGTGATTCATTACGCCGTATCAACCCCTGATCCAAGGACCGCTGTATTTCTGTCAGAGGCATCGAAGCCAGGCCCTCATTTCCGATTGATGTACCAGCTCAAGAACGGTGTGATGGTGGGAACATTTGCGATGCAGATGCCCGGTCAAACCGACTGGAAGGCCTATCTGGAGTGGAGTGGTTCAAAGAAATAGGTCGGGCACTTCATCTTTTCTTGAGAGCGCAATACAGGAACTTTTGGATTGAGCCAGAGGGAGTCGTATGTTCTTCCATGCAGCTCTCCTCCAAAGCAAAGTTGTCGCCAAATACGCCTTGCAGAGAATCTGCAAGGCGTATGGAACCACCGGCACCTCACTGGCATTTCATGGGACCGTCAGGACCGAAAGTGGCGATCACAATATATCCACTCCGCCTGATCGTTTTGACGGCTTGGGCAATGTAGGCCGACTGTTGCTGCGGCTCCGTTAGAAAATGGAATACAGCCCGGTCATGCCAGATGTCGTAATGGCTCTGGTGTCTCAGGAGCGGGAGGATGTGAGTTTCGACGTCTATCTGTGTGTCCTTGTACTCGTCCCCAGTCTGGGAGGTGATGACGATGAGTTCGTCCAGTGGACACGGACGGAGGTTAGGTTCGAGTAGCCATCGCACAAGAATGTATGTTGCGTGGAATATGACCGCACGAATGTATCCTTTCAATAGTTCGCAAGCACCGGAAGTCATTTCCGAACTGGAGACCAAGTTTCTCAGCTCATCGCATGAAGGGGAATCTTCTGAGGCGTCGGAGGGAGCCCGTAGGGCGACTGGAGATGCCTCAGAAGCGCGCGTCCACTGACACACCCAGGAGGCGATGGATGAGTGAAGTTCACTGGAAGCGATACGTCCACCTTTCGCGACACAAACTTGCCCGTAAGCAGCTCCTCGTGGAGTGCTCTTTGGGGCTGGCACAAAACACCATTGACACCTATGCGCGTGGACGGGAGGAGTTCTTCCAATACTGCTCAGAAACACGGATTAAGCCGGAGGCGGCCAATCGTGAGCAAATTGCGTTGTGGGTGCGTAGTCTGCTGTTGCGTCACAAGGTTTCACGTTCAGGACAGGCAACACCGAGCCCTGCGGAGGGCCTGTCCAACTCTACCTTGCATCTGAGAATTACGGCCGTCCGTCTCTTCTTTGATTTCACAATCGAACAAGGGCATCGGGCTGACAATCCGGTCGGACGGGGACGTTACACGCCTGGCAGACCGTTCGTTGGCAAGGAAGGCCAGGGTAATCGTCACTAATCGGGTGAGTTCCCCAAAAGCCGACTTTACGGCTAGTGTGATCCTCGCCCAAATCCTCTGGCCATCGAGTGGCTTGACTATGATCCGGCGATGATGGGGTTTTGCATCCCCTTGAACCAGCGATCAAAGCAGATGTTGAACTGTGCTTCACCTACAGGATTCAGGTTGAAAACTAATCCGGATTTTGCGCGCAGCTCCAACAAACCTCGTCTTGCAGTCAGGTTGTTCCAGATTGCATCGAGGAGCGCTGTTGTGACCCGGCAACGGCTCTCCGGGAGCAACGGTTCACGATAGAGCTTGACCAAGGCCTCGACCATGATCGGAGTCACCGCCTTGAGGTCCACGTTGGGGGCCGAGAACTGTTGTACAAATGTCTTGAGTGGCTGCGTCCACGGTTTCGCGTCCGACAGATGTACCGCTTCAATCAGGGATAGTGCATCAAAGAGCGTGATCCGGTAGTCCATGCTCATCAGTTTCGCCGTCGCTGCATCCCGCTCCTTGGGCGTGACAACTTGCAGATCTGTAAGGAAACTGAGGATCACCTGGGTCCAGGCCCTCCTGGTTCCGAATTCGACGGCGCCGATATGTGATTGGACAAGGTCATCGCTCCAAAGAACGGAATCGGGTCTTGCCCCGAGCAGCATCGACTCGACGCCATACTGTCCGAACAGGCGCTCAAACTGTTCCCGCTTAGGCGGTGGCACATGAGCGAGTTCCTCTACGGCAACGATCGTGCAGTGCTTCTCAATCAGTTCAAGAAACTCCTGGTTGGCAGCGGCGCGCTTCTTCTTGAACTCGACCGTTTCCTCATACGTCACTCGCCTGCCGTCCTCGAACCCAACGGCCAGGCTCGATTTGCTAGCGTTCGTCTTGTCACGGAGCTTCTCCTTCAACTGAAGCCAGGTATGCTCGCTCAGCTCGAATTGAAAATGAGTCGTCTTCAGGATGGAGTCGACTTCAAGCAAACGAATCGTTGCTATTGCACTGAGATCGAGAACCAAGCGCTTCGCAGCCTTCAACGCAGACAACGCCCCGCTTCGCTCTGCATCCGTCCCGAACGTGCACCGTACGGGTTGGTCTTCCGTCTTTGCAAGAGAGATCAGCGCCTCATAGGCGTTCGTGTTGTGCCATTCTCCGAAGATGTGGAGCGGCGTGGATACAGCGTTGTAGCGGTTGCGCATCTCCACTTCGGTTCCAGCTTGTTTTTCCAGGACATCGAGCATGCGCTCGAGGCTCGCCCGTATCTCCTCTTCGGTGGACCCAAGATGCGTAGACTGGATGAACTGCGCATCAGGAAAATTGAGCTGCCATTTATCACCGCACAAGTTGTATGCCCGAACATACTTGGGCACAATCTGGCGGATGATGCCCTTCCGGTCCATGAAGCCGGGCGCCAGAATAAACTGGTCGCCTACCTTCTTCCCCAACAGTTCCTGGGCTAGGCGGGAGGATTTCCGGATCTCTTTCAACTCCCCAACGGGATCGTCCGTGTCTTCGACGATGCTGATCCAGTCCGGTTCTCCGGAGGGAAGTTCGTCATAGCGAACTGCCGCATTCACCTCAACCGTTTCCAGGGTCGGCTGAATCGTCGGGACGGGCTCGAAGACACCCATCGAAAACACAACGGCCCGATGAGCTTCAGGCGACTTCATGTGCAACCGAAGATACCGGTAAGCGTAGTCCATCGCGCTATTCGGATTGCCCGCAAACTTCAGCACGTGGACAAGCTGCATAATATGTTCGGGCGGGAGTTCCTCTACACTAGGCAGCTCATCAATCGCTCCCGTGACCCACTCGGGACGCTCGTGCATGACGCCCAGGACCGAACGATAGAGCTTGGCGAACTTGTGATCCGGGTTCTTCTGAATAAAATCATTCAGAATGTCGGCCGCCTCGGAAGGCTTGTACTTCTGCACATACTGCACCCCGAAACCGACTGTGTTCCAATCGTTGACACCGCGGTCGAGAAGGGTCCGAAAAGTTCTGATCACTACCCCGTCTTCATGCGCCTGCGCTGCGCAATCGAGAAGGCGCTCGGGATTGAAAGACGGGATTCCCATATCAAACGCTTGTTGATACAGCGGCAGTGCATCCGCGGGCCTGCCGATCTGCATGAAAAGGTGACCAAGGTGAATCTTGATTTCGATATCGGTGGCGGACGTCAAGAGAGACTGCGTGGTCAACGCATGTCGCTCTGCCGCTTCGGTCGCGCCTTCGGCATGAGCGAGGAGACCGCGAAGAAGAGACACGCTCTCTGGCGCAAGTAGATCTTCAGTTGAGTTTAGATAGATTCGAGCGCCTTCCCAGTCTTTGTCCTTCAGGATCGCCTGCAAGGTCTGGATTGCGAACCCATGCCGGAACATCGGGAAGACGGTCTTCAGGTCGATTCCGGTTAAGACGCGAATTGCGGTCTTAAGATCGTCGCCGGTTGAACGGGAGAGCAGCGCTCTTCCATAGTCATGTGCTACATCTGCCCTCGGTTCCAGGGCATAAGCCTTTTCCAGGCTTGAAATGCTCTCGCCCATTAGACCCATTTCAGCCTGTGCCTGCGCTCGGGCTCGCAGCGCGAGTGGGTTCTTTGGATTTAGCTGGACTGCCCGATCAGACTCGTCGTAGGCAGCCTTTTTGTCGTCTGCCAAGGACAGAATGTTAACCAGCCCAATCCGTGCTTCCTGCTCAGTCTGCACATCCTTCTCGATCTCAGAGAGTCTGACTGCTTCACGTATATATCTCTCGATGGACTGTATGAGCGAGGAATGCGTGTCCGAAGGCCGGCCGCGACCGGCCTCTACTCTCATGAGCCTCGCCATGCCGATTTCCGCGAATACGAGATACGGTCGTCCCTTCTGCGGGTAGGCAGTCTTTGCTCTCTCCGCGTAGCCGGTCGCTGCGTCTAGGTCTTGCTGGTTGAGGGCCTTGTAGGCAAGTGAGAGGCAGACCTCTCCATCACGGCGGAGAATCGAAGAAAGCTTCAGCTCCAGTTCCTGAGGGGTAATCTCCGCTGGGGAGGAAAGAATCCAGCGCGAGGCGATGGCAACCGACGACGGGTATGTAGCTCGGATCTCGTCTGCCTTCGCAAAAGCGGTTGGCGAGTCGCCAGTGACGTAGTATGCGAGCACTTCATTGCTCTTCGCCTTCTCATCCTGCGGCTTCAGGTCGAGTGCCTCCAGGAAGCGCTTTGCGCCTACATTAGGTCTTCCCAAACCAATCTCAACATACCCATAGTGCGTAAGAACCCTGAATCGCTGATCGGTATTGAGTTGCGATCCATGATCGCGTTCGATGCGCTGCAAGAGTATCTCTGCTTTCCCGAACTCCTGCTGCTTCAAGGCATCGCGCGCTTCATCGATGAGCTTGTCGATCTGCTCACTAAGAACCTGCCTCCGCTGCAACTCCCTCTGTGAAGGATCAGGGGACTTTAGATCGATCCCGTCTTCTTTCAGGCGCTGTCTGAGTTCATCAGGGTTCAGGCCGGAACGTCGCTCGACCATGGTTCTGCAAGCGAGAAGAAGCGAAGCCCATGCCGCCCCCTCCTGCTGGCGATCCACAATGACCTGAGTCCCGAGGGTCCGGACTGCCTCTCTTTCGCCGCCCTCGCCATCTTCCATGTCGAGCACCTGAATCGACATAAGAGAAAGAAGATTCTGGATCTCCTGCTCCGTTGCCTCCGCCCCGGTTGCACGACTCCAATAGCTCATCGCGGTCGCAATCGTGCTCTCAAGAACGGCGCGCTCCCCGTCATTGACCGCCGCATCGATCAACGGCTGTCCCTTCGCCAGCGACCGGGCGCGAACCAACACGTCTCTGAGAAGTACCTTGATCCTTTCGCTCGAACGGGAGCTTGTAATCAACAGGAGCCGATCATTTGCCGGTGTCAGGTCCCGTGTCCAGGGCCGGCGGGCACCGTCAACCGGCCTCTCCACAACCTGACGCACCATCTGATCGATTACAGAGCCGAAATCACTGTCGACCTTTTCAGAGAAGTCAATTGTGCGCTTAGCCTGGATAAAACCGTATCGATTTTCGGTTGTTCCAACGAGAAGATCGTCTACCGACTCCTGAGTCTCTCCACGCAGCAAAGCAACTACGCCTCCAGGGGAGAATGGTTTTCCCTGTCCACCGGAGAGCATCTCCACCGCGAGCCAGCCAGCGACACGTACCTGATATCCCGAGCCGAGATGGAGTGCAGCGCCTCCCGAGGATGAATTGCGCTTTTTCATGGTATTCCAAGTCTTTTCAATATTATAGAGCGCCAGGCAAGCGATGCAGTCGGACTAATTTTTGCGAAGAGCACGATCAAGAATACTTCTGGTGCCTTACCTGGACTGGGATGTCGGCTAGCGTCTTGCCATTTGTAGCGCTTTGCGGGTCAACTGTTGACCTCAGGGCGATGCACTCATTGAGCACTCGTCAACTGGTGTATACGGTTTTCATACCGGAAAACGCGGTTCTCATCAGTTTCCGTCGCTCTGTCTCAGGTCGCTCGCATACGATCTTGATGTTTGGCGCAGTGAACCCAATAAAGAAGGCCCGCAAGGGAGTTGCATTGCGGAATCCCGACACCTGCCTCGGAGCGTAGCGGAGAGGCAGGTGCCGGGCTTCGCATGTTGAACTGTGACTATACTTCGTTGCCCTTAATCCTTGACTCTCATATTCCATATAATGGCGCTGGACTCCACGCCCATTCCATAGGAAAGGATGGTATTCATGGCGGGTCCTTTGGGAGTATCGCGGGATATTGGGGAGCTACTCTCGATCAGGCGGCTTGCCTGGTTTGGCCGCTGATCCTGGCATCTTGAAAGATGCTCGCAATCGCCGCACTGCAGACTCCGCGTTCGAGTCCCTGCTTCACATACTGTTGCCAGATCCGATCGATCTCGATCTCGGAAGTACAAGGTTCCATTGAAAGCTCCGTAAGTGATTCGGAAATTAGGGGAGGGACGTGCCGGACCGCGCGGGCCAGTTCTCAGGCCGCGATGTGGAGTAGGTTGGTTGCTGCAAAAGGCAGACGAGACTGGAGGGGAAGCTGCAATCCCTTGCATCGCTCCCAACGAATCTTTGGGCCCGAGTTCGTGTGCTGTTTGAGAGGGACGCCGGGACGCCGCCAGGTGCCACCACGGGATGTGGCTACCGGTGAAAACCCTGCAGCGCGTAAGGACGTACCGGTCTCGTGAGTACGTATAAGTGACGACTCGGCTGTAGATCTGAGCAACTTCGAGGTAGGCAAATTCACCGCAGTATGGACAAGTCTCCATATCTTCACTCCAATGGGGCACACGTCTCACGCCCCTCGATGGAGGAGGGCCTAAGACTTTGGCGCTGGAGGGGGAGGCTGAGAGCGCAGTTCTTGCCCGAATAGGGAAACTACACTCCCTCCCGTGATGGTTCTCAGACCCTCATGGGCATGACGACATACTTCTGCTGGTACTCGGGGTTGAACGCCTCCGGTGTAAGGACCGCGGCCGAAGTTGAGTCCTTGAGCGACATTCTTACCTCGCCCCCACCTCCGATTGTCTTCAGGAATTCAACGATAAAGTGGCCGTTGAACCCGATGGAGACAGGTTCCGCTTTGTAGTCCAGAGGCAGGACTTCGTTCGACTCACCCTTATCTGCTGCCGAAGCGCTGACAGTCAGGGAGTTGTTGCCGAGGACGAGTTTTACGGCGCTGGATTTCTCATCGCTGAACTCCAGGACCCTCTGGACGGCACCCATGAGGTCTGCGGCCCCGATTACGACCGAGTTCACGAGATCGCGTGGCAGGATCGCCTCGTAGTTCGGGAACTGCCCAATCAGCTTCCGGACGCTGAGCATGCGATGCCCAGTCCGAAAATAGAATGTCGTGTCGTCCTCGCTGAAGTCAGCGGCCTCTTCCTTACTGGCGCCAAGCAAAGTCAACAGGTCTCCAAGACCTTCTCTTGGGAGCAGGACTTTCCGAAAGCCTTCAATTGCCAGACTGTGTTCCTGGACTTCGACGAGAGAAAGTCTGCGTCCGTCGGTCGCTACCATGCCCATACGGTCCTCTCTCAAGAGGAGGAGGCCGGCATTGAACAGGTAGCGGTCTTCGGAACTGGCGACTGCGAAGAGGCTCTGCCGTATCAGAGTCTTGAGACCGCGGGAGCTGAGCTGGGTGACGGTGGCGGGCGGTACTGGCGCCGCTGGGAAGGAGTTGGGAGCAAGGCCTGACATCTTGGTACGCGAGTGTCCGGCCGTGATCTGTAGCTGTTGATTTGAGAGCAGCTTCATGTTCACACGTCCCTCGGGCAACAACTTGAGGTAGTGGAGAAGCTTCTGAGCTGGAATTGCCGCTTCGCCGATTATTTTTACGGACGCAGGGCATTCCGTTGTGATCGTTCGATTGAGGTCGCTCGCCCTGATGGAGAGCACACTGCTGCCTGTCGCGCGAAGAAGAAGGTGTGACAACAGTGGCTGAGTACTCTTGGCATCAGCGGCGCGGACCGCAACCGTGACTTCGTTCAGGAGCTGGTTGCGATCGACGGAGAACTCCATTGAAGAGACATTGGGGAGAGTCGCCTCAACGGGTATGTTGGTCGCTGGTGGAGGTGCGATGTTAGCAGTGGCCATGCGAGTAGGTCCTTATTTAACGATGTAGTGGGGAGTAAGAAATGTGTCGTGGCGTAAGATCGCTCTGCGCCACATTCAAAGTCGCGAGCGAAGTGGTGTTAGGTTTGTCTAGTAAATCAACAGGAGGAAGAATGAGTATTGCCGGAGCAGTGGCTGAGTTGAACAAGGAAATCGAGCGCATCACGAAGATTCGTGACTCGCTTCTTCAGGGAGCTCCGAGCGGAGTGGTCGCAGTGCCTGACACGGCGAGGACCTCAGCAGCGGTGACGAAGACAGCTGCGGTGAAGAAGTCTGGCGGACCGAAGAAGAGAACCTTGTCGCCTGAAGCCAGGAAGCGCATCTCGGACGCGAACAAAGCGCGCTGGGCTGCGGCAAAGAAGTCAAAAACTACAAAGTAAAACTCTGGGGGTGAGAGTTGCAGCTCTCACCCCCGCGCATAAGTCAAGCTCGCCCTCTTATCCTGATATCCAGAGCTCCTCTTTCTTGACTGTCGCGAATAGTGGGGGCGTTCGGCGCCTCATTTTCGTTTCGTAAAACGAAGCTTCTCCAGCAGACCCAAATCGATGACGCCTTCCGGTCGTAAGGCAAGGCGGCTCTTAACTCGGTCAGCAATGAGCACGGGATGCCACTCGAGGAGCCCTAGAGCCTGCGCGTCGAACCCCAGAAAGATATCCCCGTGATAGCGCTTGCTCCATACGAGAGAAGGATCTTCGGTATGCGTGAGCACAAGTTCTGATGTCTCCCCGTCTCCTGCGATGCGTCGGGCCGATACTCGGATCATCTGGGTCATCAGTCAAGGAGATGACTGCAAGCTTAAGTTCAACTGAAGGCCTGAGTGTTCTGCGTGCGTCTACCAGAAAATGCGAAGAAACAGGGTATGATTTCGAAATGAAGATACTGAACCTCCCCAACCTTCTGACTGTCTTCGGAGCGGACTTGATGCCCGAGTTTCCAAAAGTTGGAACTCTATGAAGGCACAAGTCCATGTCCGAAAAGACACAATTTGATGAATTGCAGCGGAAACTCCGTCTGACTCTTCAAGCTGGTTTGCTGCTCTCAAGGACTTCTGATTTAAAAGCAATCGTGCAGGCTGCGACCGATGCAGCATCAATCTTTACAGGATCAATCTTTAGAGGATGCGAACCTTCTTTCAAGCATGACCCGAGTAATCGATTCTCTCAACACCGTTGAAAGAATCTGAGAGTCCAGCTCCCTCAATGGGATCGACTCTTTTCCCCTCACACGCGCCTCTACCCCCGCGAGCGGACCTCGATCTCAGATCAGAGTCCCGTAGCACTCAGTTTGAACCGTATAAACGACCCCATTCTGCGAGCTGGTCCAGCAGCGCCGCAAGCGGCTCGCGGATTGTGTCTGTAATCTCGTACTCAACGCGCAACACGGAACTACTCAAGTCTCGACGCAGGACGATTTGCGCGGCCTCAAGAGAGCGCAGGCTCGCCGTCAAAGCCTTTTGGATGCCGCTGGAATGGCTCTTCGTAGTTCGCTGAGACGTTTAGGGCGCTCACGCATTGCACACAGAATTTGAACGGTCCATTTTCCTTGGAATAGCTTTATCACCCGCGAGACCTGTTCAACATACGTTGGCATCGGCTCTGGCAAGTTATCAACTATGGCCACTTCCGAGTTCATGTCATCATTCGGGCGTAAAGGCTGACGTCGCATATGGTTCTCTACCGGATAACGGAAGCCAGAATCGCCTTGGCCGGCAACCTGGCCAATCACGTTTTCATACAGATAGATTCACCAGCGACGTAGCGATTGCACGTTCATTCCGCTAGATTGATCGCTAAATGGGAATAATCGAAACCAAATGGGCCAGCCAGATGGGTGTAATTCGACTGAGATGGCACATTGGACGAATTCCAATTCGGCAAGCGCGGGTTGCCGAGTAAGAGTTTCCAACTGCAAGTGCTGAGTAGTTTCTTCGCCCGGAGATCGAAGGGCTCTGGAACTTATTCTCGGTATCGCAGGAATTCTCTAAGCCACTTCTCCGCACACACTGGTTTGCCGCAATGACGTAAAAACTCCCTGACGCCAAACCGACGGTATATGCCATCAATGTTCACGAAGGGATGGCCTAGTTATTTATGTTGCGACTAACGCTTTATCCGAACTTCAACCGACATCCCTGGCAGAAGCGGTCGGTCTGATGCCAGTGCCGACTGGATGTGAATGCGAACCGGAATCCGCTGGACGACCTTCACGTAATTGCCCGTGGCATTGTCCGGCGCGATCAGAGCGTATTTCGAACCGGTAGCGCCACCTATACTCTCGACCGAACCGTGGAGGTCGATGCCATAGGTATCGACGTGTATCTCTGCCGTGTTCCCTGGAGTGATACGGCGAAGTTGCGTCTCCTTGAAGTTGGCTGTAACCCAGAGGTCATCGGTTGGGACAATATTCAGAATCAATTGACCCGGAGCGATCCGCTGCCCCGTCTCCAAACTTCTGCGGCCAATGATGCCACTTACCGGAGCGACGATCTCGGTGTAGCTCAAATTGAGCTGGGCGTCGTGTAACGACGCCTGCGACCTCTTCAATTCCCCGGAGACGCGCTGTACGCTGCTTTGTGCGGTAGCGACAAGCTGAGGGGCAACAGACGCAGCCGTCACATCCTGCTGACGTTCGGTGACATGCTGCAAGGCAGCCTGAATTCGCTGTTGCGCGGCTTGCAGGTTGGCTTGTGCTGCGGCAAGTTGCGCGGAAGCAACGTTCGCCTCCGTCATCCTTGCGTCGTATTCCGAGCGCGATATCTCATGAGAGTTCATCAGTTGCTCGTAGCGTGCCCGGTCGCCCTCTGCGCGGCGAAAGCTGGCCTGCGTTTGAGAAATCTGTGCCTGTGCCGCTGCTTCTCCCGCCTTCGCACTGGCTAGTTCCGCCTCGGCCTCCGCGACGGCAGCATGAGCCGACCCTAACCTGCTCGAAGTGTTAGCCGAGGTAATGGGGACGGCTAACTGTGCGCTTTGAAGCTGTGCCTGCTCCGACTCCACATCTCCGGTCAGTCGATCGACTGCGGGGCGATAGTCGTTTGTGTCGAGACGTGCAAGAACGGTTCCTGCCTTCACAAACTTCGTGTCGTCGATATCTGGGTTGACCCAAATCACAGTCCCGCCAACGCGAGCGTTGATCGGATGTACGTGTCCGTCGATTTGGGCATCATCGGTAGAAGCTGTTCCGTAGCTGTGCGCCCAGAGCAGGCCCCCTCCGACAACCAATACAAGGAAGGCAAGCGAGACCGAGAGTACAGCCGCGCGGTGCTGAGTGATGTTTTCGTTCGTAGACATGATTAGCGGACTCCCAGGTACGTTGTGTAGTCGTGCTCGGCTGTACCGACCGAGCGAATAAGCATGAGCTTTGCAAGATTGTGTGCGTAAACACTCTCAATATCGTTGTCTTCGGCGCTCGCCACCGCCTGTTGCGCCTGAATCAGTTCAAAGCTGTTTGATACACCAGCTTCAAAGCGATCTTTCGCCTGTCTCATTCCTTCGTTAGCGAGGGTCAGGTTGGTATGAGCAACCTCGACGCTCTTATCCGCTGCACGAAGATCGAGAAGAGAAGTCCGCACGTCGTAGCGAGTGCGCTGTTGAAGATCCGCGAGTTCGGCTTCTCGCCTCTGGAGCGTAGCCTGAGCAGTAAGCACGTTCGCTTCGATCCGCCGTCCGGTGAAGATTGGAAGACTGAGGCGGCCTTCTACCTCGTAGGTGCCATAGGCGTGCCCGAAGTTAACTCCTGTCTCGCCGCCATTCGCACGTACCTCCAGCGCAGGCAGGCGTTCCGCAGACTGGGCCTTCACCTGTTGCCTCGCAAATTCGACGCGGGCCGCCGCCGCCTTCAAATCCTGGCGGGCAACCGTCGCCTGCTGGAGCAATGTGTCAAGACTGTCTCCGGGTGCAGCTACAAAGCCTAGTTCTGTCGTGAGAGCGAAATCCTGCTCTACGGGCAAACCGATGATGCGCGTCATACCGAGTTTGTCTCGCTCCAGCCTTACCTGAGCCAAAGCCAGGCGCTGTTCTGCGCTCTCTCGGGCGACATGGGCGCGAATTGCGTCGATCTCAGGAGAAACCTCACGCTTGACCCGATCATTCAGCAAGGCTTCCAAAGCCTGAGCTGATGCAAGATCGGCCTCCGCCGTTCGCACCCGAGATTGGCTGGCTAAGACCTGAAGGTAGGCGCTTGTGGATGCGAGAACCACGATATTTCGAGCATCAGCGAGAGCGGCTTCGCTACTCTTCTCCTCTGCACGAGCGGCTTTCACTTCGTGAATGGCAGAGAGATCAACCAGATTCTGGCGGTAGCTGATGTTCGCCGTTTGATAGTTGTATTCGGGGATCATGTTGGGCAGCCCCAACTTCTGACCACCAATCGTATTGAGCGGGAAGTTACGGAAAGAGCCGTCCAGTTCTGCGGAGAGCTGGGGTAGTAGAACCGATAATGCCCGCATTCGAGCCGCACGCGATTGAGCGTGTTCCTGTTCGGTGTCGATCAATCCGAGGTTTGCTCGAAGTGCGCGATTGACTGCATCGGTCAACGAAAGCTGTAGCGTGCCGGGGACCAGTGGCGAGGTTGGGACGCTCCCTAAATAGGGATTCTGCGTTTGCACTGCGAGAGCGCTGGGGTTCGTCGTGTTGGTGCCTGGATCGAATGGCCGCGGCGTGGTGATGTTATTGGAGAGCGGGCTAAAACTACTTGTGCTCTGCGCCGACGCTGCGGATGACGCGAATGTGGCCGCGAGCACTAACGGAAATCCGAAGATGCGAAGAATTTTCATGAAAGTTGTACCTCTGAAGCAATGGGGCCGACAGGCACCGTGGCAGTTTCGGCAGTGTGAATGGCCTTCGGTTTTGCGGCTAAGGTTGGGAGTATTGGCAGGAGAAGCAGCATGACAGCGGACAGAGCAGCCATGCCATAGAAGATGTCTGCATAACTCAGAACGAGACTCTGACGCATGACACTGCCTGCCAACCTGCCAGCCGAGAGCGCGGTGTTAGGATCGGCAGTGATTCCGATGGTTGCGAGATTGCGGTTGAAGAGTGCTTCAATGAGGCGCGAAGAATGCAGGGTGATACGACGATCCAGAAGGGCCACGACAGCCGTGACTCCCAGCGACGCTCCGAGTTGTCGTGCTCCGTAG
>Ga0255336_100855_pt1 | contig 32582 bp, 27 predicted proteins | sample MeOH1_35cm_T3_17_FD_189102 | JGI IMG/M metagenome (GOLD analysis project Ga0255336, IMG submission 189102) | Sandy soil microbial communities from University of British Columbia, Vancouver, Canada - MeOH1_35cm_T3_179 | ecosystem: Engineered > Artificial ecosystem > Sand microcosm > Unclassified ...
TACACGGCCGGCAAAGAGAAGTAGGTGCCGCCCCGCACAGGGGCAACGCCAATAGACCACTAACAAATCAAGCAAAGGCCAACAAAGCAACAACCACCACCAACAGCGCCGCGCAGGCAAAAAACCCCGCAAAACCACTACCTAACCGCCGACTTCCCCCCACCAGCCACCGGCGCCCCATCCTCCGCAGCCGCGTCCCGCGTCTCCGGCATCGCCGCCCACACCAGCAAGACCGCCAGCGCCCCGGCTGCGGCCAGGCCAAAAAAGCTAACCGCATTGCCGAAATGATCGGCCACGAACCCAGCAGCAGTCGTGCTCAAAGTCGCCCCAATCCCCGCCGCCAACCCGAACAACCCGATACACAAGTTATACCGGCCCTTGCCGCCGGCCACGTCGGCGGCAATCAGCGGCAGCATCACGCCGAACACCGCGGCGCTCAGCCCATCCAGCATCTGCACCGGCACCAGCAGATAAGGGCTGCTGATCCCCGCGAACAGCAACGCCCGTATCGGCAGCGCCGAAAAGCCAAGCAGCAGGATCGGCCTGCGTCCCCAGCGTTCGGCCGAGCGCCCGACCCACGGCGACATGATCGCCACGATCGCTTGCGGCACGATGATGCACGCGGCGATCACGAGCTGCACGTTGTCGCCCATGCCGGCCGTCACTTCGCCCGCGGCAAGATTCAACATCGCCGCATTCGACAAGTGGAACAGCACGATGCACGCGGCGAACAGCAGCATCCGCTTGTCGCGCAGCAATTCGCGGAGGCTCTCGCGCCGTTCGATCTGCTGCGGCGTCGGTCCGGCCTTGGGCAGTTCGATCGTGTCGGTGCGCTGGATCATCGTCAGCGCGATCAGCGCGGGCACGGCGAGCCCGGCGGTCAGCCAGAACACCGCGCGCGGCGAATAGTATTCGCCGAATACGCCCATCAGCCCGGCCGCGACCGCGCTGCCGATCGACGCCCAGCGCGCGTTGCGGCCCAACCGGTCGCCGAGATTCGCGCGCCCCACCAGCGCGAACGAGATCGCGGCGAGCGCCGGCGTCAGCATGCAACTGGCGAAGCCGTGGAACACCTCGGCGGCGATCACCGGCAGCACCGTCGGACTGGCGGCCAGCAGCACCGCGCTCAGGATGATCGCGATGATCGCCCACGCAGCCGCGCCCTTCTTGTTGCGCAACGCGTCGACGGCGGCGCCGCCCGGCACCTGGCTCACCATCGCGCTGATGGTGCCCACCGAGAGCGCCATGCCGATCTCGCCCTGCGTCCACTTATGCGACGCGAGATACGACGCGATGAACGGCCCAAAACCCGTTTGCACGTTGGCGACGAAAAAATTCAGCCAATCGAGCGCGCGCAGACTGCGCGCGGTTACCAGAGTGCGGCCTGTCATCGGGCCGCCCGTGCGTTGGAAACCGCGATGGCCGTGGCCGCGGAGGCAGCCGCCGCCGGAGCCGCGGATGCGGCAGCGGGCGGCGCGGGTGGCGGCGCGGGCGACACCGCGCGAATCGGCTTGTCGCTCGCGTAGGGCGGCGTCGCGTTGATCTGGGCGTCGCTCAGATCCAGCAGCGGATGCAGTTCCTTGTCTTTCGTGACGAAACGCAGCGCCGACCAGTTCGCGGCAATCGTGCGCCGCTCGGTGCTGACCATGCCGTTGACGTCGAGCACGACCGCTTGCGGCTGCGCGTTGGCGTCGATCAGCACGTCGATCACGCGGCCGACCTTGCCGCCGTTCGAACGCTCGACGGTCGTGTCGATCAGCGGCAATTGCACAGGGGAGGCCTTCGCCACGGGCGTTGGCGCGGCCGTCGGATTGAGCGTGATGGGCGCGCTCTTCGCGGTCGGCGTGAAGCGGAACGCGCCCCACGGGAAGATCACCTTGCGATCGCCGACGCCGAGGAAGCCCTGCAGATTGACGACGATCTCGCGCGGCTTGCCGAGCGCGTCGGTGGTCATGTCGACCGCGCGGCCGACCACCTTGCCGTCGGGCTTCTGCACTTCGCTGTCGAGCAGCGCGCGCGCGTCGTTGCGCTCGATCGTGCGCAGCACGATCAGCGGCGGGGGCGGTGGAGGCGGCGGCGCGGGTGCGGCGACGGGCGGCGGCGGCTCGACCTTGTGCGGCTTGACGACCGGCTTCCTGGGCTTTCTCGGCTGCTCCGGCCCGGCCGTCTCGGTTTCGACCGGTTCGGGCTCGGACGCCGCCACGGGCGCGCTCGCCGGCTCCACGGGCATGATCGTGGCCTCGACGATCGGCGCCTGCTGCGGGCCCCACAGCAAGCTGCCGCAACCGGACAGCGCGAACATCGCAAACACAGCAAGAAGCAGAAGACGCCAGGCAGGACGCGAAAAACCGCCGCTCATCAAGAAGGACTCCGTGGGCCGGTGCGGGCGGGCGCTGTGGACCGCCGCGGTTAGACAGGTACGGGCCAGAGTGTAACCCGCGGCGTCGGCCGGTCCCGGTTTTGCCAGGCTGCGTCTCTTCCCCAAGCCCACAACGGCCTTTCACGCTTTCATGACAAACCGTAGGTGTAAACGCGCGGACCGCCGACGCGCTTCGCCGTCGCTTGGACGATATAAGCGTCGCGACATGTCGGGCATGCCATTCATGCGATGGGAGACATATTTGTGTTGGCCTACATTTCGACACGACAAGAGCCGCACACATTGAACCAACGCCACGAGACGAACCTGACGACGCCCGCATCGGCGGCCGTTTCAGCACGCTGATAAAGGAGGCATTCATCATGATGGAACCCCACGCCCAGCCGATTTCCGAAGTCGGCGCCGAATCATTCGACGGTAAAGGCTTGCTCGACCGCTACTTCGAAATTTCCTCGCGCGGCAGTTCGCAGCGTCAGGAAATCGTCGCCGGCATCACGACCTTTCTCGCGATGGTCTATTCGGTATTCGTCGTGCCGGGCATGTTCGGCAAGGCGGGCTTCGACACCAGCGCGGTGTTCGTCGCCGTGTGCCTGACCACGGCCTTCGGCTCGCTGCTGATGGGCGTGTGGGCGCGTTTGCCGATCGCGATCGGCTGCGCGATTTCACTCACTGCGTTCACCGCGTTCGGCCTCGTGCTCGGCAAGGGCTTGCAGCCGAACGTCGCGCTCGGCGCGGTGTTCCTGATGGGCGTCGTGTTCACCGCGATTTCGGTGACCGGCGTGCGTTCGTGGATTCTGCGCAATCTGCCGACGGGCATCGCGCACGGCACGGGCATCGGCATCGGCCTGTTCCTGCTGCTGATCGCCGCCAACGAGGTCGGCTTGGTCGTGAAGAATCCGGGCGCCGGTCTGCCGGTGTCGCTCGGTCATATCACGGCGCTGCCGGCGTTGATGTCGGTGGCGGGGCTCGCGGCGATCTTCGGTCTGGTGCGCCGCCGCGTGCCGGGCTCGATCCTGATCGTGATCGTCGCGATCTCGGCGCTCGCGCTGCTGATCGATCCGGCGGTGTCGTTTCATGGCGTGTTCGCGGTGCCGTCCCTGAGCGCGCCGGGCCATGCGTCGCTGATCGGCGCGATGGACCTCAAGGGCGCGCTCTCGATGGCCGTTCTGCCGAGCGTGCTGGCGCTCGTGATGACCGCGGTGTTCGACGCCACCGGCACGATCCGCGCGGTCGCGGGACAAGCGGGCCAGCTCGACCAAAACGGCCGCATCATCAACGGCGGCCGCGCGTTGACGGCCGATTCGTTGAGCTCGATTTTCTCGGGCCTGCTCGGCGGCGCGCCGGCCGCGGCCTACATCGAATCGACAGTGGGCGTGGCGGCCGGCGCCAAGACGGGCATGGCGGCGGCGGTGGTCGGCCTGCTGTTCCTCGTCGTGATGTTCTTCTCGCCGCTCGCCGGCCTCGTGCCTTCGTATGCGACGGCGCCCGCGCTGATGTACGTGGGTCTGCTGATGCTCTCGAACGTCAGCAAGCTGCACATGGACGACATGGTCGACGCGATGTCGGGTCTGATGTGCGCGGTGTTCATCGTGCTGACCGCCAACATCGTGACGGGCATCATGCTCGGCTTCGCGACGCTGGTGATCGGCCGCGTGGTGAGCGGCGAGTATCGCAAGCTGAATGTGGGCACGGTGGTGATCGCCGTGGTGCTGGCGGGTTTCTATCTGGGCGGTTGGGCGATCTGAATTCCGCTCGAGCCCTTGCACGGAGTTTGCTGGTTGTATTGCAGTGACGTGAGGGCAGGACGCTTGCCGTTTTGCTCCAGCATGTAGCCGGTTGTTCTCCATCTCGATGCGGCGCGTTGCAGCGCCTTGTTTGCGACGCGCCGCATGTCTTTTATGCCGCGTTCTCCTTCCCGCGTTCTCGCATGTTTCGATAAAGTGCGGACCTGTCCTTGACATCCGCATTCGCGTTTCTATACTTAACCTCATGGTTAAGTTTAACGAAGCGCTACTCGATCGCACCTTCGCCGCGTTGTCGGACCCCACGCGGCGTGCGCTGGTCGCGCGTTTGTCGCGCAACGAACTGTCGGTGAGCGAACTCGCCGAGCCGTTCGCCATGTCGTTGCCGGCGGTGATGAAACATCTCGACGTGCTGTCCGACGCCGGTCTCGTCACGCGCAGCAAGACCGGCCGCACGGTTGCGTGCCGGCTCTCCGCCGGACCCATGGAAGAGGCGATGGAGTGGCTGCGCCGCTATCAGCACTTCTGGTCCGAATCGCTCGATCGTCTCGCCGCTTTAGTCGAAGAGGAGGCAGCGCCACCTCCGCCCAGTCCGGCTTCATCTCGCGGTGGCGGCTCGACGCCACGTCCGCGAAAGTCTTCCGCGCCAGGACGGAACAGGCGCAAATCATGAAGCGGATGCATGCGGGCGGCGCCGAAGCAGTCCTTGGACCACGAATTGCTGGAACGCTATTTCGCCTGACATTGCGTGAAATCGCGCAACTTGCGTGATGCGAATCCGCATCGCGCAGAGTCATTCTGAAAAGGAGACGCACATGGACCCGCAACATCGAGTTGGCACGAGAGAAGAATGGCTGGCCGCCAGCAGGGCGTTATTAGCCGAAGAGAAAGCGCACATGCGCGCCGGCGACGAGCTTGCGCGCAAACGCCGCGCGCTGCCGTGGGTGAAGGTCGATAAGACCTACGTGTTCGATACGCCGCAGGGCCGTAAGACCCTCGCCGATCTGTTCGACGGCCGCAGCCAGTTGATCATCTATCACTTCATGATGGGACCGGACTGGGAAGAAGGCTGCGTTGGCTGCTCGTTCCTCTCGGATCACATGGTCGGTATCGTCACGCATCTCGAACATCACGATGTGTCGTATGTGACCGTATCGCATGCGCCGCTCGAAAAAATCGAAGCCTTCAAAAAACGCATGGGATGGACGTTCCCGTGGGTGTCGTCGAGCGGCAGCGATTTCAACTTCGACTATCACGTGTCGTTTACGCCCGAGGAACTGGAGAGCAGGAAGGGTTTCTACAATTTCACCGAACAGGACGTCGGCATCGACGAGCAACACGGCCACAGCGTGTTCTATAAGGACGAAAAGGGCGACGTGTATCACACGTATTCGTGCTACGGCCGCGGCGACGAGCGCTTCATCAACACGTATGCGCATCTGGACGTGACGCCGAAGGGCCGCAACGAGGCGAGCAATCTGACCGACTGGGTCAAGCATCACGATCGCTATGAGGAGAAAGCGCACGGCGGTTGCGCGGCGTGCGGCTAATGCGGGAAGCGAGATGCAGGAAAAGCGCGTGATGTCGTGCACATCGACGCCACGCGCCCATCGTAAAGCTGGCGCGAATAAGCCGGATTGCGAGTCGATATGGCTCAATGGCCGCTCAAAGCGCCATGTCGAAAGCGGGCCTGAGGAACAGTTCGATCGCCATCACGACGAGACCCATCGCGGCCGCCGACAGCGTCAACGTGCCGTATTCGTCGTAGCGTGCGTCGTAGAGGCACGCCACGACAAAAAGAATCGCCAGCAGGTTGGTCAGCCAGTCGAAGTTCAGCGCCAAGGTCATCGTTGCAATCCGGGCTCACGTGCGAGACGGATTGTCGAATCGCACTATCGGGTGAGCGCGATTCTATCGAGTGGAGCTTACGGATTCGCAACGCCGACGCTTACACAGCTTACGTCCCTCAAGCCTCTTGCGCCCCGAAGGAAGCCCCCTTGGGGGACATCATGTCGTGCTCGATCCACTCGATCACCGAAGTGCGTTTCGGCTCCCAGCCGAGCAGTTTGCGCGCACGCTCGCCGCGCACGCGGCTGTTCGAACCGAGGCCATACGAGGCCATTTCATAGCCCCATTCCTTTTGCGCTTCTTCGAGCGGCCAGGCTTGCGGCTCGCCCAGTTTCATGACCCGCGCGATCGCGGCGCTCATCTCGCGGAACGACGCTTCGCCGCTTTCGACGAAATAGAACGTGCCCGCCGGCGTTTTCTCCAGCGCGAGGCGATACAGTTCGGCGACGTCGTCGATATGCACGTTCGACCAGATGTTGCCGCCGCTGCCCACGTGCCGCACCACGCCGCTCTTTTGCGCCTGACGCACGAGTCGCGGCAACTGCACGCTCGCGCTGTCCGCCACCGCGCCGTGACCGTAGATCAGCGTGTTGCACAACACCGCCGAGCGGATGTTCCGCTGCGCCGACTCGAGCACCTGCCGATCGATCGCGACGCGCGCCGCCTTGTCGGCGCTCGGTTCGGGCAGCGCGTCCTCGTGATAGACGCGCGCCTGACCCGCCTCGCCGCCCGACGCATCGCCGACGATGCTCGAACCGCTCGTATGCAGGAACGGTTTGCCGGACCCGGCGAGGCCTTCGATCAACGCGGTTACCGCGCCTTCGTGATCGCTGCTCGCGGCGTTGATGACGGCGTCGGCGGCCTTTGCCTCGGCGATCAGCAGCATGCGGTCGTCGAGCGTGCCGATAACGGGTTCGATACCGAGGCGTTGCAGCTCGGCGCTATGTTCGGACTTGCGGATCAAACCGCGCACCTGATGGCCGGCGCGCACGAGGTGCGCCGCGATCGAACCGCCGATAAAGCCGCTTGCGCCCGTGATGAAAATCTTCAAGACGTTCTCCTGGGAGAAATGGAGGGAACACGAATGACAGGCCCGCAGTATCCGTCGTCTCGATTCTCGCAAAAAGCGTGTTAGTCTCAAATCAATCTTGATTTGAAATCAACAATGAAGACTTCCACCGACGAACTGCTGGTGTTGGTCACCGTGATCGACAGCGGTTCGATCACGGCGGCCGCCGAGAAATTGCAGCAAACCGTGTCCGGCGTGAGCCGCGCGCTCACGCGCCTCGAAAAGAAACTCGACACCGCGCTCGTGCGGCGCACCACGCGCCGTCTGCAATTGACCGAAGAGGGCGAGGCTTTCCTGCGGCGCGCCCGCGCGATTCTCGACGCGATGGAGGAGGCCGAGGAATCGGTCACGCGCGGACGCGAGCGCCCTTCGGGGCGCCTGCGCGTGGATGCCGCATCGCCGTTCATGCTCCATTGCATTGCGCCGCATATGAAAGCGTTTTCGGCGTTGTATCCCGAGATCCGGCTGGAGTTGACCAGCAACGAGCGGATCGTCGATCTGCTCGAACAGAAGGTGGACATCGCGATCCGCATCGGCGCCTTGCAGGATTCGACCTTGCATGCGCGAGCGTTGGGCAGCAGCAAGCTGCGGGTGGTCGCGAGTCCCGCGTATCTGGCCGAATATGGCGAGCCGCGCTCGGTGGAAGCGTTGCGCGCGCATCGTCTGATCGGCTTCACCGCGCCCGAGCATCTGAATCGCTGGCCGCTGCGCGAAGGCAGAAAGGGCCGCGCGGAGTCGCTGAAAATCGAGCCGGCGATCACCGCATCGAGCGGCGAGACGCTGCGGCAACTGGCGCTTTGCGGATGGGGCATCGCCTGCCTCGCCGATTTCATGACCGCGGCCGACATCCGCGAGGAACGGCTCGTGCCGATTCTCGGCAACGTGCTCGTCGACGAGCGGCAGCCGGTGAGCGCGGTGTATTACCAGAGCGCGTCGTTGGCGGGGCGCGTGCAGTGCTTTCTGGATTTCATGGCGGCGCGGGTGAGGCTGTAGCGGTTCTTTCGCGAGAGTGCGTCTGAAGAAGCCCGCGGCTCGCCTGAGCGCGGGCTTTTTTTCGCCGCGAGCGGGCTCTTCTATAACTCTCTAAACGGGTGAATCCGCGTGACGGCGCGGCATCGAATTGATTGACCGGCTGGCGCGGCGTATTTTGGACGTGTATATACAAGTTGACGCCAATCTCGACCAAAGGCCATGAGAACGGCAATGCCGAACGAAGCGCCGGTTCAAGGACCCACATGCCTTGTGAACATCGCACCCTAATGGAAACTCCCAGGCCGGCAGCTTTAAAAACAGGTTGTATATACAAGACGGCGCAGCTAGACTTCTCTCAAATTGTATAGACAGGACAACCCAACCATGATGACTCTGAAGCCCGGCCACCTGACCCTCCCGCAACTGCGCCGCATCGCCCGCGAACACGTCGCGCTGCGGCTCGATCCCGCCAGTCACGCCGCGATCGACGCCTGCGCGCAAGCCGTCGCCGATATCGCCGCGAAGGGCGAGCCGGCCTACGGCATCAACACGGGTTTCGGGCGTCTCGCCAGCACGCATATTCCGCACGACCAGCTCGAACTGTTGCAACGCAATCTGGTGCTCTCGCACGCGGTGGGCGTGGGTGAGCCGATGTCGCGGCCGGTGGTGCGTCTGTTGATCGCGTTGAAGCTGTCGAGCCTCGGTCGCGGTCACTCGGGCATTCGCCGCGAAGTGATGGAAGCGCTGATCGCGCTGTACAACGCCGATGTGCTGCCGGTGATTCCGGTCAAGGGTTCGGTCGGCGCATCGGGCGACCTCGCACCGCTCGCGCATATGTCGGCGACGCTGCTCGGCGTCGGCGAAGTGTTCGCAAAGGGCGAGCGCATGCCGGCCACCGAAGGTCTCGCGCTGGTCGGCCTGAAGCCGCTCACGCTGCAAGCCAAGGAAGGGCTCGCGCTGCTCAACGGCACGCAGGCATCCACCGCGCTCGCGCTTTACAACATGTTCGCGATCGAGGACCTGTACCGCACCGCGCTGGTGGCGGGCGCGTTGTCGGTGGACGCGGCAATGGGTTCGGTCAAGCCGTTCGACGCGCGCATTCACGAACTGCGCGGCCATCGAGGTCAGATCGACGCCGCGGCTGCTTACCGTTCGCTGTTGCAAGGCTCGGGCATCAACGTTTCGCACGCCGATTGCGACAAGGTGCAGGACCCGTACAGCCTGCGCTGCCAGCCGCAAGTGATGGGCGCGTGCCTCGACCAGATGCGCCATGCCGCCGACGTGCTGCTGCTCGAAGCGAACGCCGTCTCCGACAATCCGCTGATTTTCCCGGACACGGGTGAAGTGCTGTCGGGCGGCAACTTCCACGCGGAGCCGGTCGCCTTCGCCGCCGACAACCTCGCGCTTGCCGCCGCTGAAATCGGCGCCCTGGCCGAACGCCGCATCGCGTTGCTGATCGACGCCACGCTGTCGGGTTTGCCGCCGTTCCTCGTGCGCGACGGCGGCGTGAATTCGGGCTTCATGATCGCTCACGTGACGGCCGCCGCGCTCGCGTCGGAGAACAAGACGCTCGCGCATCCGGCGTCGGTCGATTCGCTGCCGACTTCCGCGAACCAGGAAGATCACGTGTCGATGGCGACCTTCGCCGCGCGCAAGCTTGGCGACATCGCGGAAAACACCGCGAACATCCTGTCGATCGAATTGCTTGCCGCCGCGCAAGGCGTCGATCTGCGCGCGCCGCACAAGACCAGCCCGAGTTTGCAGAAAGTGATGGACGCGGTGCGCAAGGACGTCGCGCACTACGAAATCGATCATTACTTCGCGCCCGACATCGCGGCGGTGACGCGTCTCGTGCAGAACGGCACGATCGCGAAGCTGAGCCCGTTCTCGTTCGCCTCCGAGCAATAAGCCATCACTTCACCCGCCATCGAGCGACTTTCAGGCACGCGGACCAAGCCAAACATGAACGCACCGGCTTACCAGGGCATCAAGGACTTCATCCTCGCGCGCATTCATGCGGGCGAATGGGCCGAAGGCGACCAGGTGCCTTCCGAGAACGAACTCGCGCGCGAATTCAACGTCGCGCGCATGACGGTGAACCGCGCGTTGCGCGAGCTGACCTCGGAGCAGGTGCTCACGCGCGTGCAGGGCTCCGGCACGTTCGTCGCGCGCCCGAAGTACGAATCGACGCTGGTGGCGATCCGCAGCATCTCGGACGAAATCGTCGCGCGCGGTCATCGTTATCAGGCGAAGGTGCTGCACATCGGCGCCACCATCGCCGACGAGGCGCTCGCCGCGGAAATGAACCTGAACGCCGGCAGCCCGGTATTTCATTCGCGCGTGCTGCATTTCGAAAACGACGAGCCGGTGCAACTCGAGGAGCGCTGGGTCAACCCGGCGGTCGCGCCCGAGTACGCGTTGCAGGACTTCACGAACACCACGCCGAATCAGTACCTCGTGCGCGTCGCGCCGTTGCAGCGCGTCGAGTACCGCATCGAGGCATTGGCCGCCGATGCGGATACCCGCGAACTGCTGACCATGGACGAACTGGAACCCTGCCTCGTGCTGCATCGGCGCACGTGGTCGCAAAGCCAGGTTGCGTCGATCGCCAACCTCTGGCATCCCGGCAGCCGCTATCGCTTCACCGGACATTTCTGATTTCGCTACTTTCCGCACATCTCCTGAACATTCTTCAAGCATTCCGAGGGCCACCATGAACAACCCCAAGCACATCGATCCGCGTCTCGATCCCACCCGTACGATCCGCGCGCCGCGCGGCGCGGAAAAGACCTGCAAGACCTGGATCGCGGAAGCCGCGTACCGGATGATCCAGAACAACCTGGACCCGGAAGTCGCCGAGCATCCGCATGCGCTGGTCGTGTACGGCGGCATCGGACGCGCCGCGCGCAACTGGGATTGCTTCGATCAGATTCTGGCCTCGCTGAAAGACCTGAACGAAGACGAGACGCTGCTGATCCAGTCGGGCAAGCCGGTCGGCGTGTTCCGCACGCATGCCGACGCGCCGCGCGTGCTGCTGGCGAACTCGAACCTGGTGCCGCATTGGGCGACGTGGGAGCATTTCCACGAACTGGATCGCAAGGGCCTGATGATGTACGGGCAGATGACCGCGGGCAGTTGGATCTATATCGGCAGCCAGGGCATCGTGCAGGGCACGTATGAGACGTTCTTCTCGGTCGCGAACCAGCATTTCAACGGCGACCCGAAAGGCCGCTGGATTCTGACCGGCGGTCTCGGCGGCATGGGCGGCGCGCAGCCGCTCGCCGCGACGATGGCCGGCTTCTCGATGATCGCGGTGGAGTGCGACGAGACGCGCATCGACTTCCGTTTGAAGACGCGCTACGTCGATCAAAAAGCGCGGACGCTCGACGAAGCGCTCGCCATGCTCGATGAAGCGAAGCAAGCGGGCAAGCCGGTGTCGATCGGTTTGCTCGGCAACGCGGCCGACGTGTTCGCCGAGTGCGTCGCGCGCGGCATCACGCCGGATTGCGTGACCGACCAGACCAGCGCGCACGACCCGATTCACGGCTATCTGCCGCAAGGCTGGAGCGTCGAGGACTGGCGCGAGCGTCAGAAGACCGCGCCGGATTCGATCGTGAAGCCGGCCAAGCAGTCGATGGCCAAGCAGGTTCAGGCCATGTTGACCTTGCAGGAACGCGGCGCGGCCACGCTCGACTACGGCAACAACATCCGTCAGATGGCGCTGGAAATGGGCGTTGAAAACGCGTTCGATTTTCCGGGCTTCGTGCCGGCGTACATTCGCCCGTTGTTTTGCGAAGGCAAGGGTCCGTTCCGCTGGGTCGCGCTGTCGGGCGACCCCGAGGATATCTACAAGACCGATGCGAAGGTCAAGGAACTGATCCCCGACGATCCGCATCTGCACAACTGGCTCGACATGGCGCGCGAACGCATCGCGTTCCAGGGTCTGCCGGCGCGCATTTGCTGGGTCGGCGTGAAGGATCGCTATCGCCTGGGTCAAGCGTTCAATCAGATGGTCAAGAACGGCGAACTGAAGGCGCCGATCGTGATCGGCCGCGATCACCTGGACACGGGTTCGGTCGCGAGCCCGAATCGCGAAACCGAATCGATGAAGGACGGCTCGGACGCGGTCAGCGACTGGCCGTTGCTGAACGCATTGCTGAATACGGCAGGCGGCGCGTCGTGGGTGTCGCTGCATCATGGCGGCGGTGTGGGCATGGGCTTCAGCCAGCACTCGGGTGTCGTGATCGTCGCCGACGGCACGGACGAAGCGGACAAGCGCCTCGGCCGCGTGCTGTTCAACGATCCGGCCACCGGCGTGATGCGTCACGCGGATGCGGGCTATGAACTCGCTCAACAAACCGCGCGCGAGGCGGGTCTCAATCTGCCGATGCTCGGCCGTTGATCGTGGCGCTTCGCAGCCCGCCCGCCGGCAGCATGGCAAGCATCGCACTGATTCGCGGCGCCGATCTCGTGGCGGCGCCGTGGAAGAACGGCGGCGGCGTCACGCGTGAAGTGGCGGTCTTTCCCGAAGGCGCCGCGCCCGACGATTTCGTGTGGCGGGTCAGCGTCGCGGATGTCGCGCAGGCCGGGCCGTTCTCGCGCTTTGCGGGCATCGATCGCACGCTCGTGCTGTTGTCCGGCGCGGGCATGTTGCTCGACGAAACGGACGGCGCAAACGCGCATGCCGCGAAGACGCATGCGTTGGCGCAGCCGCTCGATGTCGCGCGTTTCGCCGGTGAAGCACGAATCGACGCGCGCCTTATCAACGGCGCGACGCGCGACTTCAACCTGATGGTGCGGCGTGGCGCGGCGGTGGGCGAGCTTGAAGTGTGGCGCGGCCGGATGCAGCCACGCAGCTTATCCGCGGACGTCGCGTTGCTGTTTTGCGCCAGCGGTTCGGTCGAAATCACGCTGGCCGACCGGCAAGCGCTGACGCTCGAACAGGACGACACGCTGCGTATCGATACGCCCAACGCGCTGCCTTGCACGATCCAGGGCGCGGGCGCGGTGCTCGCGACCAGCATCCGCTATAGGTCTATACGTAACGACGCGCGACGATGACGACGATTCGCGAGTACGTCCCGGCACTCCGCCACGCGCACACGCGAATCACCACGGAAACGCAACGAGCTGCAAAGAGCACGCGATGAAGCAAACCGTCTGGCATCACCTGAAACTTTGCCCGCAGGGCGATCCGCAGCACACGCTGCCGGATGCCGCGATAGCCGTTGAAAACGGCAAGATCGCCTGGCTCGGCGCGGCCGCCGACCTGCCCGCCGACTACGCCGCCTGGCCACGCGAGGATCTGCACGGCGCGTGGGTGACGCCGGGCCTCGTCGATTGCCACACGCATCTCGTGTACGGCGGGCAGCGCGCGGACGAATTCGCGCAACGGCTCGCGGGCGTCAGCTACGAGGAAATCGCGCGGCAGGGTGGCGGCATCGTCTCCACGGTGCGCGCCACGCGTGCCGCCGATGAAGACTCGCTATTCCGCCAATCGGCCGCACGTCTTGCGCCCTTGCTGGCCGAAGGCGTGACCGCCGTCGAAATCAAGTCGGGCTACGGCCTCGATCTCGCCAGCGAGCGCAAGATGCTGCGCGTCGCGCGCCGGTTGGGCGAGCGCTATCCGGTGACGGTCTATACGACGTTTCTCGGTGCGCATGCGTTGCCGCCCGAATTCGCCGGCCGCGCCGATGCGTATATCGACGAGGTGTGCAACGTCATGTTGCCCGCGCTTGCCGACGAAGGTCTCGTCGACGCGGTCGATGTGTTCTGCGAGCGCATCGGTTTTTCGCTGGCGCAAAGCGAGCGCGTGTTCAACGCCGCCGAGCGCTACAAGCTGCCGGTGAAGATGCATGCCGAGCAGTTGTCGAACGGCGGCGGCGCCGGCTTGGCGGCGCGTCATCGTGCGCTGTCCGCCGATCACCTGGAATTCCTCGACGAAGCCGGCGTCGTCGCGATGAAAGAAGCGGGCACCGTCGCGGTGTTGCTGCCGGGCGCGTACTACTTCATTCGCGAAACGCAATTGCCGCCGCTGGACTTGCTGCGGCGCCACGAGGTGCCGATCGCGATTTCCACCGACAGCAACCCCGGCACTTCGCCCGCCACCTCGCTGCTGCTGATGATGAACATGGCGACCACGCTGTTTCGCATGACCGTGCCCGAAGTGCTGCAAGGCGTGACATCGCATGCGGCGCGCGCGCTCGGCAAAGCCGATACCCACGGCGCGCTGGAAGCAGGGCGCGCGGCGGATTTCGCGGTGTGGCCGGTCGACTCGCTGGCCGAGCTGGCTTACTGGATTGGGCGTCCGTTGTGCGCGCGAGTCGTGCGCGCGGGCGAGACCGTTTATACGCGGCGTGAATTGAGCTAAGGCCCGAGCGATGACGCAACCGAAGCAATCTGAGCAACCCAAGCAACCGGCACAGTCCCTATTCGCGGACCACGCGTACTTGCCGGACGGCTGGCGCCGCAACGTGCTGTTGGAGTGGGACGCGAACGGCACCTTGCTATCCGTGACGCCCGACACGGCGGTTCCCGAAGGCGTGCCCCAAGCCGCTGGCCCCGTGCTGCCCGGCATGCCGAATCTGCATTCGCATGCGTTCCAGCGCGCGATGGCGGGTCTCACCGAATACCGCGCCGCATCGGGCACGGGCGCCACGGACAACTTCTGGAGCTGGCGCGACCTGATGTATCGCTTCGCCGCGCGCATCACGCCCGAAGGGCTCGCAAGCGTCGCGCAGTGGTTGTACATCGAGATGTTGAAGGCGGGTTATACGTCGGTGTGCGAGTTCCACTACGTGCATCACACGCCCGAAGGCGGCCGCTATGCGAATCAGGCCGAACTGGCGCAGCGCGTGGTGGATGCGGCATCGGCGAGCGGTATCGGCATGACGATGCTGCCGGTGCTGTATCAGTACAGCGGCTTCGGCTCGCGCGCGCCGCGCGACGATCAGCGGCGCTTCATCAACACGCCGGAGAGTCTGCTCGACTTGCTCGGCACGCTGCGCGCGGCGCGTCCGGAAAGCGCGGCCTTGCGCTATGGCGTGGCGCCGCATTCGCTGCGCGCGGTGTCGGCGGATTCGTTGCGTGCGTTGCTTGATGGTATCGAACGGACCGCGCCGGTTCATATCCATATCGCCGAGCAAACCGCCGAAGTCGACGCGTGCCTCGACACCGAAGGCGCGCGTCCGGTGCAATGGCTGCTCGATCGTTTCGACGTCGACAGCCGCTGGTGCCTCGTGCACGCCACGCATGTCGACGCGAATGAAACGCTGGCGCTCGCGAAGAGCGGCGCGGTCGCCGGTTTGTGCCTGACCACTGAAGCCAATCTCGGCGACGGCATTTTTCCGGCGCAGGAATATCTCGACGCGCGAGGGCGCATCGGTGTCGGTTCGGATAGCCATATCGGCGTCGACTGGCGCTCGGAGTTGCGCTTGCTCGAATACGGCCAGCGTTTGACGTGCCGTCAACGCAACGTGCTGGCATCGGCGCAGGCCACGCATGTCGCCGACCGTTTGTTCGACGCCGCGCTCGAAGGCGGCGCGCAGGCAACGGGCCGCGTGGTCGGCGCGTTGCAAGCCGGCCGCCGCGCGGACTGGCTCGTGCTCGACCCGAATCATTCGAGCATCGCCGAGCATGCGCCGAGCGCCTGGCTTTCGGGCGTCGTATTCTGCGAGCATGGCGAGACGCCGATTCGCGACGTGTATGCCGGTGGCGACAAGGTCGTCGAAAACCGCCGGCATCGCGATGAAGAGGGCGCTTATGCGCGCTATCGCGTGGCGCTCGCTGAGTTGCTCAAGTGAGTTGCTCAAGTGAATAACCGACTCTTTTCGATCCCATCGATTCGGGACTGACATGACTGCTTCGAACATTCCGCCGGTTTTCTCGCTGCATCAGGGAAGCCTGCCGCTGCTGATCTCGATCCCGCATCTGGGCACGCAGATTCCCGCCGACATCGCCGCGACGATGACGCCCGTCGCGCAACGCACCGACGATTGCGACTGGCACCTCGACCGTCTCTATGCATTCGCGAAACGCATGGGCGCGTCGATTCTTGCGCCGACATACGCGCGCTATGTGATCGACCTGAACCGTCCGCCCGACGGCGCGAATCTCTACCCCGGCCAGGACACCACCGGCCTGTTGCCGGTCGACACCTTCGACAAGGCGCCCTTGTACCTGGAAGGCCATCTGCCCACCGAGGCCGAAGTCGCGCGCCGTCGCGATGCTTACTGGAAGCCTTATCACGATGCGTTGAAAAACGAACTGGCCGCGTTGAAGGCGAGGCACGGCAAGGTGCTGTTATGGGAAGCTCACTCGATTCGCTCGCACGTGCCGCGTTTTTTCGAGGGACGTCTGCCGGATTTCAATTTCGGCACGTCTAATGGCGCAAGCGCGGTGGCGGGATTGGCCGAGGAATTGGCCGCCGTGGTCGAGCGGCATGGCGAATATTCGGCGGTCGCCAACGGGCGCTTCAAGGGCGGCTATATCACGCGGCAGTACGGTCAGCCGTCGCAAGACGTGCATGCGGTGCAGCTCGAACTGTCGCAGATCACGTATATGGAAGAGCGGTTTCCCTATGCCTATGACGAACCGCTTGCCGCCAGGGTCGAGCCCTTGCTCGAAGCACTCGTCACGACGGCGTTGGAGCGGGTCGAGGCCGCGTGACGGTGCGCTCGCCGTCGCTACTCCTTCGCTACGCCTCCACCCGTTATCCCTCTTTCTCCACGCGGCTGATGCTGCTTGCGTCATTCCGCGAGCGGCAACTTCGCGTCGGCTCACACCGCCAAGGTGTAACAGCATGTGTCCGTGATTGCGCGCCGACGTTTTCGCGCCGAACGTAGAGAGCGTCGCGGCATGTCACGGCCCGCGTCCGCCTGGTCAACCTGAAAAAAAGCCCCGCGTCGAGCGGGGCTTTTCGATGCACGCCGTCGCCGGTCGCGCATGACCCTCAATGGCAGCGCTTTTCCCAATGATGGTGAACGTGCACCTTGTGGCATACGCGGTGATGATGCTCATAGGCTTGAGCGGGAGCGATCGCGCTCAGGGACGCCACGGCTGCGGCGAGGGCGAGAATGACTTGCTTCATTACGAAATCCTTGAATCGGTGATGGCGGTCTTGTTACGGCAATGCGGTCGCGTCACGGTGTGTGCCGCAACCACCGCGACGAGTGCGCGCGGGGATTGCATGCGCTGCGTTCAAGCGGCTACGCTTTCAAAACGATGACGCGTGCAAGCGTGACGCACGCGCTATCCTACATCGGGCGAAAAAGATGGAAGACCCAGCGATGGAAGATTCCGACGAATTGCTGCTCCCGGTCTGGCGGGCGAACCTGGTGCTGCTGACTCGCGAGGTCGGCGCGGCGACTCGCCTCGCGCGCATGATGACCTTCTCCGCGAGCTACCTGAAGTTGATGCTGTCCGGCCAGCGCGAATTCAGCGAGGAGTTCGTGCGCGGCATCGAAGCGGTCACGGGGCTGCCCCACGGCTGGATGAACGCGCCGCACGGCGAAGCGGACATCCCCGCCGAGGCGCGCGAGGCGATCGACAACGAGCGGCCGCTCGCGCGGTTTCGCGGCACGGCGCATCCGGTGCGCAAGAAAACGGTGCTGCGGCCGCCCGAGCCGATATTCGGCCAGTCGGGTTCCGCCAAACGCGCCGAGGAGGAGAGCGTCGACGCGGAAGCGCATCGGCGTCAGGCGTATTTCCGCAAGGTCCGCGATCTGGCGATACAGGACGTGCGGCGCTTCGAGCGGCATCTGAGTCACGCGCCGGTGGAACTGGCGTCGATGCGCTCGAAGGTGGAGGACGTGATCGCCGCCGCCGATCTCGACGATCCGATTCATGCCGACCTCGCGGGCCGGCTGGAACAGATCGAGAAGCATCGGCATTTGCTGCTCAGGCATGTGGAGAGGTTGCAGGCCTTGCTGAGCCAGTTAGGGGAAAGCGAATGATGCCGGCGACGCGGGCCTGTCGATCCGCGTTTGCAAAGCGGTGCTCACTTCGCCATCGACGCACCCTTGCGCCGTGCATGAAACTCGGCTTCTAGCGTCCACGTCACGCCGTCGTTTGCCAGCGCGACGCCGGTCCAGCGGAACGAATCGCGCGTGATGTCGGTGAAATTCCATCGAATCGGCGTGCCGTCGGCGTGCGTGCCGATCTGCACCAACTCGCCGCCGATGCGACGGCCCGTTAGCTCGTCCCGCTGGCCGGTGCGCGGATTGAGGTAAGTCACGCGCCACGCACGCAGTGTAGGGTCCCAGACGCGCAGCGTGGTGCCGTACATCGTCGCGTTCACCGTGAGCCCGTCTTGGCGTTCGCCGCGTGGCGGCATGATCCATACGTCCTGCACGGCGCGGCCTTCCAGCACCCAGCCGAAATGAATCTCGCCGCGACGGCGCGCGTTGCCGAGATCGACGCGGTAGTGCACCACGTCCATGTCCCAACTGCCGATCAGCCAGCCGTAGACGTCGTCGGCGGCGTCGATGTCGGCGGCTCGCGCGGGGGCGCTCAACGCGGCGTGAAAGCCGTCTTGCAGGGCGTTTTCCGGGTGTTGTTCCAGTGTGTTCATCCTGTGTGCTCCTTCGGTTTCTGATCGGATCGGCATCGGCGAAATGGGCGAAAACCGGCAAAACCGCGCCGGCCGCCGATGTGCTAAAACCACGATACGGACTCAGCCGAGGTGCATCTTGGGGAAAATTGCCGTCACCTTGCAGCAGGCGCTCGCGCGGCGCGAACAGGAAGGCGCGCGCGGCGGCACGAACGCGCGCGGGTTGGCCCAAGGCGCGAGCTGGGACGTCGCGGATGTCCTCTGCACGCTGGGTCCGCGTGACCAGCCGTTCGAGGAGCGGCACGGCGGCGTGTGCATCGCGATGGTGGTGGCCGGCTCGTTCGGCTATCGGGCCGCGCCGGGCCGCGAACTGCTCACGCCCGGCGCGCTGCTGCTCGGCAACGCCGGCGACTGCTTCGAATGCGGCCACCGGCATGGGGCGGGCGACCGCTGCATCGCGTTTCGCTATGCGCCGGCGTACTTCGAGCGGCTGGCCGCCGATGCGGGTGTGGCGAGCGGCAAGCTGAACTTCAAACGGGCGCGCCTACCGTCGTTGCGCGCGTTTTCACCGCTGATCGCGCGGGCTTGCGCGGGCGCTTGCGGTGACGGCAGCGGCGCAGCGGCGTGGGACGAACTCGCCGTTGAACTGGCCGCCGCGGCGCTCAACGCGTCCGGTGCGCTGACGCGGCCGGAACCGTCCGCGAGCGCCACGGCCTGGTCGCGCGTCGCGCAAATCGCGCGCGTGATCGACGAAATGCCCGGCGCGCCGCATACGCTCGCGAGCCTGGCCGCCGCGGCGGGGCTGAGCGAATTCCACTTCCTGCGCACGTTCCAGCGCGTGGTCGGCGTGACGCCGCATCAATACCTGTTGCGGGCGCGTTTGCGTGCGGCTGCGCTGCGTCTGCGCGAGGTCGAGGACGAGCGCGCCGGCGGCGCGAAGGTCGTCGATATCGCGCTCGATTGCGGCTTCAATGATCTGTCGAATTTCAATCACGCGTTTCGTGCGGAGTTTGCTTCGAGCCCGCGCGCATGGCGCGCGCGGGGCGGGGCGCGCCGCCCATGATGCGGGGCGGCGCGTTCGTCTCTTTCGTCGGGCGGGCCGCGAGGCCGACGCCCGGCGCGCTATCCGGCCAGCTATTCGGCGCGCTATCCGGCCAGCTATTCGGCGCGCTATCCGGCCAGCTATTCGGCGCGCTATCCGGCCAGCTATTCGGCCCGCTATCCGGCCAGCTATTCGGCCCGCTGTCCGGTGCGCTGTTCGGCCCACTGTTCGGCGCACTGTCCGAGGCGCTGTTCATCGCATCACTCTGCCTATGCGCAGCCACCGCGTTCGCCGAGGACAGCCCCGCCGCGTTATCCGCCAACGATCTCGCGCCCGCCACGATCGAGCGCGACGTGCATCTCTTCACGATCCAGAAAGACGGCTCCATCGAGGAGCACGACGACACGGTATTGCGCGCAAATACCACGAGCGGCGTCGACGATATCGCGCAACGCTATATCTGGTTCAACAAGGACATCGAGCAGGTGCAATTGCTCGGCGCCGAAACGATCGACCCGAACGGCGTCGCGCATCCGGTCGGTCCCGAGGCGATCCGCGACGTGCAGGAGCCGCGCTCGGCGGGCGCGCCGAGTTTCCAGAACGGCGTGTTGCGCACGGTGATCTTTCCCGGCGTCGAATCCGGCTCGCGCGTGCATCTCGCGTTTCGCAAGACGCGCACGCGGCCCTTGCAGGCCGGCACGTTCGCGTACCTGGTGGAACCGACGCGCGAACCGGTCGAGATGCAGCGCCTGATCTTCGATCTTCCGTCGGATATTCCGCTGTACGCCGACGCGCGCGGCTACGCCGCGCTGCCGCCGGTCACGGCGAATGGCCGCACCCGCTACGAGTTCGACTACCGGCACGGTCCGTATGCGCGCATCGAGGCGGGCGCGGTCGGCTACGCGAACTGGGGCGATCGCCTGATGATATCGACGGTGCCCGACTTCGCGAGCTTCGCCGCTCGCTATCGCGGCCCCGCGCTCGACGCGACGATGAGCGACCCCGCGATCGTCCGCCTCGCGCAGGGTCTCACGGCCCAAGCCGCCGACCCGCGCGCGAAGGCGCAGGTGCTGTACGACTGGATGCGTTTGAACATTCGCTACGTGGCGCTTTTTCTCGGCGAGACGGCGGCGATCCCGCACAAGGCGATCGACATCCTGCGCAACCGCTATGGCGACTGCAAGGACCACGTCGCGCTCTACAGCGCGTTGCTGGCGGCGGTCGGCATCCGCAGCGAGGCGGTGCTGCTCAATCTCGGCCCGTATTACGGTTTGCCCGACGTGCCCGGCTACGGAGCGAGCGCGATCAATCACGCGATCGTCTGGATGCCCGAGCTCTCATTGTTCGCGGATACGACCGCGGGCGGCGTGGGTTTCGGCTATCTGCCGCCGGGCGCGATGGACCGGCCGGTCTTGCTGGTGAACCAGGGCGTGGTGTCGCGCACGCCGGCCGCGCAGTCGCGCGAACGCACGGCGCGGTTGCAGATCGACATCGACGAGCGCGGCGCGGCCAACTATGCGTACCGCGTGGAGGATGCGGGCTTCACCGCCGAGCTCGAACGCAATACGCTGCGGCGCGCGACGCGGCAGCGCACCCAGCAGATTGCCGCGAGCCGTCTATTGCAGACGGGGCTGCATGGCACGGCGCAATTGCGCGCCGGCGACGTGGCGGCCACCGACGGACCCTTCGCCACGTCGATGCAGGGCAAGGTGGAGCATTTCGTGTGGACGGATGGAACCACGGCGGTGCCGGCGCTGACCAGTTTGGCGGGCGGCATGGGCACCCAGGTCGAGGCGTGGCTTGCCGAGCCTGCCCGGACGCAGCCCTGGACGTGCATCGGCGGCGAGTTCGACGAGACGCTGGAAATGACGTTGCCGCGCTTTGTCCGCGTGACGGATTTGCCGACCGATACGGCGGTGAAGAACCGCTTCATCGAGTTCTCGTCGCGTTACGTCTTCGATCCGGCGGCGCGGGTGTTGCAGGTGAGGCGGCACCTTCGTGCCGTCTTCGGACATCAGATGTGTTCCGCCAACGAATTCGCCGAGATGAAGGACGACCTCGTGCGAATCGAACGCGACCTCGATACGGCGCTGGTGCTCAAGGTCGCCGGATAGCGCGCGCTGGCGTTGCCCGAGCCTTGGCTCAAGTGCCGCTCTTGGTCACGATCGGCACCCACGTTCCGTTCTTTACCTGATAGAGCGTGGACGCACCGCTCTTCAGCGCGCCGGTGTTGTCGAAGGAAATCTTGCCGGTAATGCCTTCGAACTCGCTCGCCTTCAGCACCGGGCGATACACCGCCGGCGAACTGGATTTGGCCTGCTGCATCGCCTTGATCGCGGCCCACGCGCCGTCGTAGCCGAACGGCGCGTAAGACAGGATGTCCGCCCCGAAGCGCTTCTTGAACTTCGCGGAGAAGTCCTTGCCGCCCGGCAATTCGGCCAACGGCCGGCCGTATTCCCAGGCCATCACGCCTTCCGCCGCGTCGCCGGCGAGCTTGATGAATTCCGGGTCCTCCACGCCGCCGCCGCCCACCAGTTGCGCGGTCATCCCCAGTTGCTTCATCCGCCGCGCGAAGCCCGCGGCCTGCGTATCCAGACCGCCGAAGAAAATCAGATCGGCGTTGGCCGCCTTGATCTTGGTGAGCTGCGTGCTGAAGTCCACCGCGTGGTTATCCGTGTATTCGCGCGCCACGATGTTGCCGCCGCGCGCCTTCACCGCCTTCTCGAACTCGTCGGCCTCGCCCTGGCCGAACGCGGTGCGGTCGTCGATGATCGCGATGCGCTTGGCCTTGGTCACTTCCACCGCATAGACGCCGGCGTTGCCGGCGTTTTGCGCATCGGTGGAAATCACCATGAAGGTGTTCGCGAAGCCGCGCCCCGTGATGGTCGGATTGGTGGCGGCCGGGTCGATCACCGGAATGCCGGCCTGCTCGTAGACCTGCGAGGCCGGAATCGTGGTGCCCGAGTTGAAGTGGCCGACGACCACGGACACGCCCGAGTCGACCAGCTTCTGCGCGACCTGCACGCCGATGCGCGGATCGGCCTGATCGTCCTGCGAGACGATCTGGAATTGCGCCACCTTGTCGCCGATCCTGATCTTCTGCGCATTGGCTTCCTCGATGGCAAGCCGGACGCCGTTCTCGAGGTCCTTGCCGTAGCCGGCGTTCGCGCCCGTGAGCGGCGCGGCAAAACCGATCTTCACCGGCAGGTCGTCGGCGAAACTGGCCGGCGGCGCGATCGCGAAGACGGCGCCGATCAACAAGGCAAGCGGTTTCAGCGTGTTGCGAAGACTCATGGTCTCTCCTTCCATCGACAGTTTCAGGGTGTGAAAACGGCAAGGCGGTAACGCGGGATCGACGTGCGGACATGGTTCGCCCGATCCGCGCATCGAAAGACTACGGATGACCGGCCGCTGTCGACAATGCTCGATTGCGTGTAATGCGTGCGTCAGGGTTTGAAAGCCGGTCAATCTGGCGCGAATATAGAAAGCCAATTTGCGGACGTCTTGGCAGTTCGCGGCGCTTTGAATGAGGATTTCGGCATAGACCGCGCGGCGCGGCTGCTGGCGGCGCATGGGCTGCGGTGCGGCGTGTCGATGGTGGGTGCCGATTGCGGCACATGCTTAAGAAGGGCGGGGGGCGCTGCGGGAGCGGGGGGAAGAACTTTTGCATGCGCCGTGGGGGCGCGTGCCGGGCAAATATAACTACTGCGGCGCACTGCGGAGAAAGCGCGCCGCGAATGCGCCCGAAGCGGGATCAAGAAGCGGGCAATAAGCGGGGACCAATAAGGCGACCACTAGCCGCCCATAACAACGCCCTCAATGCTCGCCTTGCTGGCGCAGCAACTCCTCACGCAGACGCAGCAGCGGCGCCTTGGTTTCCTCGTCGGCCCATGTGTCGAGGTCGTCGATCGCGCGCTGGCAGCCGTCGAGCACCAGGTCGAGGTCCACCGGCACGCCGTTGTTCAGCGCGAATTCGATGGTCTCGGCGAACTGTTGGCATTCGTCCTCGCCGTAGGAGATGTCGAGGTTGTCGGCGATCACTTCGGCGATGTTGCTGCGCGCCTTGTCGTCGGGCGTCACCATCTCGACGATGCCGCGCGCCACCGCCGGCGAGTAGTAGAGCGCGATGTCGAGCCACTGTGCGGGATCGAAGTCGGCCTGGTCGAACTGGCTTTCGAAGTACTCGATCGCTTCCTGCTCGTGCGCTTCGTCGGCGTCGACGCTGATGCACAACTGCTCAAAAAATTCTTCCCGCTCGCTGCGGATATAACCGTCCATCGATGCCTCGTCTGCTGAATGCTGAACTGGATGCGCGAAAAAACACTGCATGCGCGAATAGGCGCCCCTTTCACGCGGCACGCATTATAGGACGGCGTGCGCCGCAGCCTATGCCGTATCCGCGACCCACGCGTCGAACCATTCGCGCGGCTGCGCGATTTCGTTCTGCGCGGCCACCAGTTCGAGCTCGTAACGACCGGCCTGCCAGGTGGTCTTGACCACCGCGTTGACGGCGGCGAGCGTATGCTCGAACGCCGCGCGGATCGAGTCGCCGAGCAGCGTGCGCGCGACGAACACCGCGCTCGTCAGATCGCCGACGCCCACCGGCTGCCGCGCGAACGGATAAAGCGGGCGCTGCCCCATCCACGCCTCGCGCTCGGTGACGACCAGCATGTTGAAGCGGTCGGCGGGACTGTTGCGGTCGAGCAGGTGCTTCACCAGCACCAGCTTCGGACCGCGCGCGAGCAGTTCGCGGCATGCCGCCACGGCTTCTTCCAGCGTCTCGATCTCGCGGCCGACCAGCCGCTGCAACTCGCTGTGATTCGGCGCCATCGCGTCGGCCATTTCGGGCATCGTGCGCACCAGAAACTCCTGGATGCCCGGCGCGGGTTTGCAACTGCTCGCCGCGCCCATCACCGGATCGCAGAAGTACCACGCGCGCGGATTGGCGGCCTTCACGGCCTTGACCACTTCCAGTACCGACTGCGCCTGTTCGGGCGTGCCCAGGTGGCCGGAGAGCACCGCGTCGCAGCGCGGCAGCATGCCGATCGCGCCGATGCCTTCGACCAGTTCTTCCACCTGCGAGCCCTCGATCGCACTGCCGGTCCAATGGCCGTATTGCGTGTGGTTCGAGAACTGCACGGTATTGAGCGGCCAGACGTTGACGCCGAGCCGGCGCATCGGGAACACCGCCGCGCTGTTGCCGGCGTGCCCGAAAACGACATGTGACTGGATGCTCAAAACATTTTTCGTCATGGTGTCGCCCGCGCCAACGGTCGTGCGCGATCAAGGAAACGGGAAGGATGGGCCGCGACGGCCAACCGGCTTCGGGCCGGGCGCCTCGTGCGGCGTGACTGCTTCAGATGATGCAAGAAAAGTGCACGGTCTGCGTAGTCAGGAAACAATACATGAGTTTGCCGCGCGCGAGTTGGCCCGGCCAACGGGTTGTTGCGCTGAACCATCAAACGCCGCGCAGTGATGGCGGGCGACGGGAGGCCGTCAGTCAGTCGGTGAGGCGTGCGTGAAAACCGGCGCCTCGCGAGCATGGCATGCGTTGCGCGAACCTGGTGCCGCGCGCATCAATGCGGTCGATCGTGCACGGAACGCGGTGCCGGCGCGTCGGCGCCTCGCTCAGCTTAACGTCGCGGCGCCGACGCTCACGCCAACTCGCGATACAGCGCCAGGTAGCGCTCGGCCGACGCGCCCCAGCCGAAGTCCTGGCGCATCGCGCGCCGCTGCGCCGCTTTCCATTCGGTGCGCCGGCCATACAGCGCGAAGGCGCGGCGGATCGCGGCGGCAATGCCCTTCGGCTCGAAGCGCTCGAAGACGAAGCCGGTGGCAAGGTCGTCGGCGAGATTTTCGAGCGAGGCGTCCATCACCGTGTCGGCCAGCCCGCCGACGCCGTGCACGAGCGGCAGCGATCCATAAGCCAGCGCGTAAAGCTGCGTCAGCCCGCAGGGTTCGAAACGCGACGGCACGGCGATCACGTCGCTGCCCGCGACGATGGTATGAGCGAGCGTCTCGTCGAAGCCGAGTTCGACCGCCACCGATTCAGGATGCGTCTGCGCGACACGCTTCAAGCCGTTCTCCAGCGCCGGGTCGCCGCTGCCGAACACCACCAGTTGCCCGCCGCGTTTGACGATCTCGGGCACCGCCTCCAGCAACAGGTCGAGACCTTTCTGTTCGGTAAGCCGGCTCACCACGCCGAACAGCAGCGCATCGCTTTTCTGCGCGAGGCCGAAGCGCTTTTGCAGCGCCTCCTTGCACGCCTCTTTGCCGGCGAGGCGCGTGGGGCTGTAGTGATTGTCGATGAGCGCATCGCCGGCGGGATTCCACACCGTATAGTCGACGCCGTTCAGAATCCCGCTCAGGTCGTGCGCGCGATGGCGCAGCAATGCGTCGAGTCCGCCGCCCTGGGCGAGCGTCTGGATTTCGCGCGCGTAGGTCGGACTGACGGTGGTGATGCGGTCGCTGTAGTAGAGGCCCGCCTTGAGGAACGACAACTGTCCGTAGAACTCGACGCCGTGCATGTTGAAAAAATCGTCCGGCAGCGCCAGTTGGCCAAACTGGTGCGCGGGAAATATGCCCTGATACGCGAGGTTATGCACCGTGAAGACGCTGCGCGCGAGCGGACGGCCATGCTGGCGCTCGGCGGCTTTCAGGTAGGCGGGCGCGAGCCCCGCATGCCAGTCGTGCGCGTGGACGATTTGCGGCGACCACGCCGGATCGAGCTGCTGCGCCAGTTGCGCGGCGACCCAGCCGAGCAGCGCGAAGCGCTGCGCGTTGTCGCCGTAGGGCACGTGCTCGTCGTTCAGATACGGATTGCCGGGGCGGTCGTACAGCGTGCCGGCGCGGATCACGTAAACGATCAGACCGTTCGACGCCAGCGTGCCCTGTTCGAGCGTGACTCCCGGCGCGTCGAAGCGCCGGCCCAGTTGCGCGATCTGGCGCAAGTCGCCCAAACCGGCGAGCACCGCCGGAAAGCCGGGCAGCAGCACCCGCGCGTCGGCGCCGCGCTCGATCAGCGCGGGCGGCAGCGCGCCCGCGACGTCGGCGAGACCGCCCGTTTTGAGGAGGGGATACAGCTCGCTTGCGACGTGCAGGGCGCGAATCGTCATAGGCTCGATCTATTCCTGTCGGTTACTGTTCAAACGTGGCGGAGCCCGCCGGCTGCCTTGAAGCGCCTTAGCGCACGTCCTGCCGCAGCGCCTCGGGCGTGACCAGCACGACGCCGTCGTCGGTGCGATAGAAGCGTTCGGCGTCGCGCGCCGGATCCTCGCCGATCACCGTGCCGTCCGGAATGGCGCAGCCGCGGTCTATCACCACTTTCTGCAGCCGGCAGCTCGCGCCGACGGTGACCTGCGGCAACAAGACTGCCTCATTGATGTTACAGAACGAACTCACCTTGACGTTCGACGACAGCACCGAGCGCGAAATCTGCGAACCCGAAATCACGCAGCCGCCGCACGCGATCAGATTGGTGGCCGATCCCTGCAAGCCTTTCATGTCGCGCACGAACTTGGCGGGCGGCAACTGCTCCTGATATGTCCAGATCGGCCAGCTGCGATCGTAGAGGTCGAGCGTGGGAATGGTGGACGCGAGATCGAGGTTGGCGGCCCAGTAGGCGTCGATCGTGCCGACGTCGCGCCAGTACGGCTCCACGTTCGGGTCCGACGACACGCACGACATGCTGAATGGATGCGCGATCGCCATGCCTCGGGTGACCACGCGCGGCAGGATGTCCTTGCCGAAGTCGTGATCCGTGTCGACGGTCGAGATGTTTTCCTCGAGCAGCGCGTACAGATAATCGGCGTTGAACACATAGATGCCCATGCTGGCGAGCGCCGTATCCGGGCGGCCCGGTATCGCCGGCGGATCGGCGGGCTTTTCGACGAAGCCGGTCACGCGGCGGTTTTCATCCACCGCCATCACGCCGAAGGCCACCGCGTCCATGCGCGGCACCTCGATGCAACCCACCGTGCAATCCGCGCCGCTTTCCGCGTGGTCGGCGATCATGCGCGTGTAGTCCATCTTGTAGATGTGGTCGCCCGCCAGCACCACCACATATTTCGGCCGGATCGAACGGATGATGTCGAGATTCTGGAACACGGCGTCGGCGGTGCCGCGATACCAGTGGGCGCCTTCCACGCGCTGCTGCGCGGGCCACAGGTCGATGAATTCGCCGAATTCGCCGCGCAGGAAGCTCCAGCCGCGCTGCATGTGGCGCAACAGCGAGTGCGCCTTGTACTGCGTGACCACCGCGATGCGGCGGATGCCGGAGTTCAGGCAGTTGGAGAGTGCGAAGTCGATGATCCGGTATTTGCCGCCGAAGTGCACGGCCGGCTTGACGCGCTTGTTGGTGAGCGGCCCGAGCCGCGTGCCCCGTCCGCCTGCGAGGACGATGGCGAGGGTGGTGCGTTGCAGATCGTTTAGCCGTTCCGGGGTACTCATATCTGTCTCCTGTGTCGATCAGAGTTGGCGCTTTAGCGCTTACTCCGGTCCCATGCAACGCGGTCGATCAGAGTTGGCGCTTTAGCGCTTATGTCGATCCGGAGTTAGTGCTTCAGCACTTACTCCGGTCCCACGCAGCGCGCTCTGATCCCATGCAACGCGGTCGATCAGAGTTGGCGCTTTAGCGCTTATGTCGATCCGGAGTTAGTGCTTCAGCACTTACTCCCGTCCCACGCAGCGCGCTCCGATCCCATGCAATCACTCGCCTGTTTCTCTGCCCCGGATGGTCTGCTTGCTTGCCCTCCATTCATGATTCGCACTGTCAGGCGGCCCCGTCTTCGCGGAGCGTGCGCTACTTCTAACCCGATTTGCCGCGAGCGAATAGTGTGAATTGTGCGGATGCCGGGCGCTCGCTCGACTCGCGCACGATCGACCGTTGCACCGCGGCGATCCGTGCGCCACGCCACATAGCGCGCGAAGTGAGGCGGTCGCAATATGCGTGCCCAGCCGGGCAAGGCAGCGGCCTGCGCGCCGATGCGCCGCGCCCGCGCGGCTGCGCAGTCCGGCGGCGCGTCGTAGAATCGTCCGCACCTCCACGGTCCAGCGCCGGTTTGCCCGCGCGTCGGTGCCGCATGCTTCTTTCTTTTTGCAAGAAAACCTATCGATGAATTTCCGTCGTCATTCCCTGATCGCTTTCTTGAGCGCCTGCGTGCTGAGCGCGGCGCCGGCTGTTTTCGCCGCTTCGGCTGGCGCCTCCGCTGGCTCCGCTTCCGCGCCGGGTAGCGCCGCCAGCACCACCATCGCCACCATCGCCGCCGCCGACAACGCCGGTCCCGCTTACGGCCCCGAGTTGCAGGGCTTCGATTACCCGGCGCCGGTCGAGCAGTACGACTTCACCTCGCAAGGCGTGGCGCTGCACATGGCGTATATGGATGTAAAGCCGGCGCGCGCGAACGGCCGCACCGTCGTGCTATTGCACGGCAAGAACTTCTGCTCGGCGACGTGGGATGCGACCATCCATCGGCTGAGCGACGCCGGTTATCGCGTGATCGCGCCGGATCAGATCGGCTTTTGCAAGTCGAGCAAACCGGAACACTATCAGTACAGTTTCCAGCAACTCGCGCGCAACACGCATGCGCTGCTCGCATCGCTCGGCGTGAGCGACGCGACCGTGATCGGTCATTCGACCGGCGGCATGCTCGCGATCCGCTACGCGCTGATGTATCCGCGCGAGACGCGGCAACTGGTGCTGGTCAACCCGATCGGTCTCGAGGACTGGAAGGCGAAGGGCGTGCCGTCGCTTTCGGTGGACCAGTGGTACGAGCGCGAACTGAAGACCACCGCCGACGGCATTCGCCGCTACGAGCAGACGACGTATTACGCGGGCCAGTGGCGCGCCGACTATGAACCGTGGGTGCAGATGCGGGCGGGTTTGTATCGCGGTCCGGGCAAGCAGATCGTCGCGTGGAATTCGGCGCTGCTGTACGACATGATCTACACGCAGCCGGTGGTGTACGAACTCGGCCAACTGAGCATGCCGACGCTCTTGCTGATCGGCCAGAAGGATACGACCGCGATCGGCAAGGACGCCGCACCGCCCGACGTGCGCGCGAAGCTCGGTCGCTACCCGGAACTGGGCAAGGCCACGGCGAAGGCGATTCCGCACGCCACGCTGGTCGAATTCGCCGACTTGGGGCACGCGCCGCAGATGCAGGATCCGCAGGCGTTTCATCAGGCGCTGCTGGATGGGTTGGCGGGGGTGGGGAGTCGTTGAACTCCGGCTGAGGCCGGGGTGGGGCGAGAACTTCGTTTTGGACGCTGATTATCCGAACATCGTGCGCGAGCCCTGGCGTGGAGCGTTTCGATGTTCGTGTCGCGGATAGCCGTCGAATCGGCAAAAGAGAAAACGGCCGTTGCCGATACGGCCGTCCTCTTTTGATAGCGCCGTTAGTCGCCGGCGCTCAGCTCATCGCGCACTTGCGCGCCGATTTCAAACGACCGCAGCCGCGCCGCGTGATCGTAAATCTGCGCGGTGAGCATCAATTCGTCCGCGCCGGTTTGATCGATGATCGAGCGCAGTCCTGCGCGTACCGCATCGCGATCGCCGAGCACGGTGCAGGCGAGCGAATGCGCGACGCCGCTCAATTCCATCTCCGACGCCTCGAGCCGCTCGACCGGCGGCTGCAATTGACCGGGTGTGCCGCGCCGCAGGTTGATGAACTGCTGCTGCAGCGACGTGAAGAGGCGCTGCGCTTCCTCGTTGCTATCGGCGGCGAACAGGTTGACGCCGACCATCGCATACGGTTTGTCGAGCGCCGCCGAGGGCCGGAATTGCGAGCGATACACCCGCAGCGCCGTGAGCATATGGTCGGGCGCGAAATGCGACGCGAACGCGAACGGCAGACCGAGCGCCGCGGCGAGTTGCGCGCTGAAGAGCGACGAGCCGAGCAGCCACAGCGGCACGTTCAGCCCGGCGCCGGGCACCGCGCGAATGCGCTGGCCCGGCACCGGGTCGGCGAAATAACGTTGCAGCTCGACCACGTCGTCGGGGAAAGCCTCGGCGCTGTTTTGCAGATCGCGGCGCAGCGCGCGCGCGGTGCTCTGGTCGGTGCCTGGCGCGCGGCCGAGGCCGAGATCGATCCGGCCGGGATAGAGCGAGGCGAGGGTGCCGAACTGTTCGGCGATGACGAGCGGCGCGTGATTAGGCAACATCACGCCGCCCGAACCGACGCGAATCTTTTGGGTGCCTCCGGCCACGTAACCGATCACCACCGAAGTGGCCGCGCTGGCAATGCCGGTCATGTTGTGATGTTCCGCCAGCCAGTAGCGGTGGTAGTGCCAGTTTTCCGCGTGCTGGGCGAGGTCCAGCGTGTTCCTGAATGCGTCGGCGGGTGTCGCGCCAGCGATGACCGGCGATAGGTCCAGGACCGAGAAGGGGATCATTGTCTGCTCACATGCCATTTCGGGCGCTTTCGCGCGATGGGGCATTGTGGCAAAGGTTCTGGTTTTCTGCTGACGGCGCGGCGATGCCCACGTTCGTCGAAGGGGGTTCGCACGCGGTCAGCGAACCCGCACCGCGTGCTGTAAACAACGCGCCGACTCACATGTTCGGATAGTTCGGCCCACCGCCGCCTTCGGGCGTGACCCACACGATGTTCTGCGTCGGGTCCTTGATGTCGCAGGTCTTGCAGTGCACGCAGTTCTGCGCGTTGATCACGAGGCGCTCGCCGCCGTCGTCGGTCTTCACGAATTCATAGACCGCGGCCGGACAGTAGCGCGCTTCGGGACCGGCATAGGTCTGCAGGTTCACGTTCACCGGCACGGTGGGATCTTTCAGCGTCAGATGCGCCGGCTGGTTCTCTTCGTGATTGGTGTTCGAGATGAACACCGACGAGAGCCGGTCGAACGTCAGCCTGCCGTCCGGTTTCGGATATGTGATCGGCGTGCATTGCGACGCGGGCTTGAGCATCTCGTGATCGGCGTGCTGGTGATGCAGCGTCCACGGCACGTTGCCGCCGAACAGCTTCTGCTCGATGCCGACCATCAGCGTGCCGAGGTACAGGCCCTTGCTCATCCACTGCTTGAAGTTGCGCGCGCGATGCAGTTCGGTGTGCAGCCACGACGTCCTGAACGACTCCGGGTAGGCCGTGAGTTCGTCGTTCCGACGTCCGGCCTGCACCGCATCGAACGCCGCCTCGGCGGCCAGCATGCCGGTCTTGATCGCCGCGTGACTGCCCTTGATGCGCGAGGCGTTCAGGAAGCCCGCATCGTCACCGACGAGCGCGCCGCCGGGGAACACCAGCTTCGGCAGCGACATCAGCCCGCCCGCGGTGATCGCCCGCGCGCCATACGAGACGCGCTTGCCGCCTTCCAGAAACCCGCGGATCGCCGGATGCGTCTTGTAGCGCTGGAATTCCTCGAATGGCGACAGATATGGATTCGTATAGCCGAGGCCGACCACAAAGCCCACCACCACCTGGTTGTTATCCATGTGATAGAGGAACGAGCCGCCATAGGTATCGGTGTTCAGCGGCCAGCCGGCGGTGTGCATCACCAGACCGGGCTTGTGTCTGGACGGATCGATTTCCCACAGTTCCTTGATGCCGATGCCGTAGACCTGCGGATCGACGCCGTCGCGCAGCCGGAATTTCTCGTCCAGCTGACGGCCCAGGTGCCCGCGCGCGCCTTCGCAGAAGAGCGTGTATTTCGCATGCAGCTCCATGCCGAGCTGGAAGTTCTCGGTGGGCTGGCCGTCCTTGCCGATGCCGAGATTGCCGGTCGCGACGCCCTTGACCGAGCCGTCGTCGTGGTAAAGGATCTCGGCAGCCGGAAAGCCCGGAAAGATCTCGACGCCCGCCGCTTCGGCCATGGTGCCCAGCCAGCGCGTGACGTTCGCGAGGCTGACCACGTAGTTGCCGTGGTTCCTGAAGTTATCCGGCAGCGCCCAGGCCGGCACGCTCTTCGAGCCGGTTTCGGTGAGGAACAGGAAGCGGTCCTCGGTCACGTCCACCGTGAGCGGCGCGCCTTGTTCC
>Ga0255336_100856_pt1 | contig 32403 bp, 23 predicted proteins | sample MeOH1_35cm_T3_17_FD_189102 | JGI IMG/M metagenome (GOLD analysis project Ga0255336, IMG submission 189102) | Sandy soil microbial communities from University of British Columbia, Vancouver, Canada - MeOH1_35cm_T3_179 | ecosystem: Engineered > Artificial ecosystem > Sand microcosm > Unclassified ...
ACGTGAAGACGGCCGCATTGCTCTCGACGAAGCGCGCCGGGCCATGACCGAACGTGGCGTGCCCGGCGACACGGAGATCGAGGAAACAGAAAATGCCGCGGACGATGTCGCTCACTGCCTCGGCCGTTGCGTGCAACGCCAGGGTGCTGGTCTGGTGGTGATGGGTACGCAAGGCCGGCACGGCATAGGGCGGGTTGTTGCTCGGCAGCGTCGCGGAAGCGTTCTTGCGGCGCGCGGACGTTCCGGTGCTTGTGGTGAGATCTCCGAGGGATCTGGATGGAATACCGTAAGCGCGTCTTCATTACCGTGTAGATTTACTTGTTGAGTTTGGCTACTTTGGTGCCCACCAAACGAATGGTGGACGCTACAGTGGACAGCCCTCACCAATCCAAACGGTCCAAGCGACCGAATTTCTCGGTCAAGTTCAAGCGGCAGAGCCTCATTGGGACCGCAAAACTCAACGGCATCGAACCTCAGGCGTTCTGCGCTACGTGCTTGCACGCATCGCCGACCATGCGATCAATCGCATCGACGAACTTGCACCGTGGGTCGTTGCCGCTCAGCTCCGCACCACAGTCTGAAGATCGCGATCTCCAGTCAAGACGTTGCTGGTGCCGCGCTTACGTTCAACGTAACGACCCTACTGCAGATTCAAATGTTTTCACCATACCGACTATCTGGCACTCATCCGGCGTATGGCTGCCAGAAGGGTACGCCTCTCGCGATTGATACCCCGCGCCTTGCGGCGCTTCGTTACGTTGTCAGAGCCGCTCTTGATTCAGGCCCCTGGATTCACCGGGTGACACCGGTGGTTCTCTCCTTCGATACGGCGAGAAGGGAGAACAACTTCTGTAAGCGACCTCGTGTCGCACTTCGATGATGTTGTTCAGATACTTGTTTTGACGGATCTTGATCGGAATGTCGCTCTCGGCGTTCAGACTCTCCAGCGCGGCCAGATTCTCGCCACTTTTGTCGATCGTGATCGTCTCTGGTTCGCCGTTCTGGTCAATCGACTTCTCGAAATAACGTTGCGCCGCAGTCTTGTCACGCTGGGCTCGCAGCAGGAAATCAACGGTCTTCGACTTATCGACGCAAATCATATCGCACCGCCTTAATGCGACAGAACCCGTTAATGCGACAGATTCCGAAATCAAGGCATCCCGGCGCGGCCCAACACGACTCCGTTCGTTCCGGTTTGTGCCTGCCACCAGTATTTCGCTGCGCGCAGGTTCGGGTCCTGGATTGCGAGGTAGGTCGTACTCCACAGCTGGGCAGCGTTCGCTTCGGTGACGTCCGCGCTTCGCGTGCCGAACGCTTCGCTCTGGTAGTGGCCGTTCGCGTACGACCATGACCACATCTCGGAGGCCCGCATGTCCCTGGCGTTTGCGATCACCTGCCAGACACGCAGTCTGGCATCGCTGAGCAGCGACCGGACCGGATCGGGCAGATCCTGGCGGGCGAGTTGCCGGTCCAGCCCGGCGACCCACATCGCCTGTTGCCACGACCAGATGACCGCGCCGTGATAGGCGGCACTCGAAAAGCGCGGCCACAGCGACTGGCTCGCATACGCGGGATTCGCGATCAGCATGCCGGCATCGGTGATGAGCCCGGCTGGAAAGGGCTGCACGATATCGGTCACGATCCGCTGCAGCGTGTCTGCGGAGGGCGTACCGAACAACAGCGCAAAGCCGCCGTCGGAGTTCATCACCGGGACCGGATTGCCTTGCTCGTCGAGCGACAGCGCGTAGAAGGATACCGGCGCGACGGGCACCGTGCCGACCGGCACGCCTGCCTGCGCCGCATAGGCAGGCAGTTGCGCTGCGGCCTGCTCGGGTGTGGCCGTCACGGCGAAGAGCGCGGGCGCGGCCGATTCCCAGACCGACGCTTCCTGCGCGGCATCGACGAGCGCGTTACGCTGGTCGATGCTCAGGTACGGCTCGAGCAGGCCGCTTTCGACAAACCGGCTTGCCGCGCGCAATGCGGCCGGCACGAGCACAGCGTTCACGTCGTAGGGGTACACGCCACCGCCGAGGCCATTGGTGCTGTCCCGCCAGTTGCCGACAATCTCGCCGGCACGCAGGTGGATCAGGTTCGACGCGGTGCTCTGCTGCGCGAACGCACGGGCCGTGTTGGCGACGAACACGAGGTTGCCGGCGAGTCGGCTTCCGTGCGTCTGTCCGCCGCTTCCGGTCTGCGCGAGATAGGCGGCGGCACGGGTCTGGCCGCGCGAATCGTCGATCAGCCACGCGGCCATGATCGGACCCAGCATGTAGTCGCCGTCGATCATCTTGTAGTCGTAGGTGGGCGTCGCGTCGTTCGGGCGGCCGTTCTTCAGGTTGTCGATCAGCGCGAACTCGCCGATGCCTTCCTCGTGCGCGACTTTCCCGTCCGGCGACAGCCTGTTTAATACGGCACTCAGCCCGGCCTCGATCGCGGTGGGCTCCAGCACCGGCATCAACATCCGGACGGAAATCAGCGTATCGCGACCGAAATAGGTGTTGTACTGCCACGAGCCGGCGAGCAGCTTGTCCTGATAGCTGAGGAAGTCGACCACGTTCTGGCTTTGCGTGTCGGGGTTCACCGTCTCGTTGAAGAGGTCGGCACGTGTGATCGGCGTCAGCGGTGTTTCACCGCTCATCGCCTGAACATGAAGATGCAGCGTGGTGCTGCCTGCCGCGGCGCGCAGTTGCAGCGTGCCGTTCGTACCGGCGGCGAGCGTGCCGCCACCCGTCACCGCAACGCTGAGCGCGTAGCCGGGCGCGCCATCGACCCGGTTGCGCCGCCATGTCGCCACGGTGCCCGACACAGCGGCCGCGGTCAGGATGTCCGGCGGCACGGCGTTGCCGCCGTTGTAATCGCGGAGGAACCGCACTGAGCTGAGCAGGGCTTGCCGCAGGGTCAGCTGGCTGGCGTCGACAGACACATCGGCTGTGATGCCGTAGAGACTCCGTCCCAGTTCGTCGCGACTGACGGCGGGTGTGAGCGGCGCATCGAGGCTCCAGTTGACGGCTTGTACGGTGTCATCGAACCACAGGCCGGTGCCGCTGTTTCCGGCAGGAAAGACGACCAGCAGTCTCGGTTTCTTCGACGAGCGCATCAGGAGATGAGCCGAGATTTTGCCCTCGCGATAGAACTGATTGATCTGCCCGCCGGCGTCCATTCTGAACGTGAGCGCGGAGGCGTCGCCACCTTGCGGCGAGCTGATGCCATCGCCGCCGGAACAGCCGTTCAGCAGAGCAGTCAACATCGACAGAATGAAAATTGCACGAGCGTGGAGTTTCAGGTTCACTGGCGCCTCCGTGTCTCATCTGGTTTATCGGGTTGCCCATCCACGTCGGAGTGCCAATCGGCATGGCCGAGAACGTTGACAAGGAAAATCTGGCTAATATCGTTTCCGGGCGCTCCCGCCAGATCACGAAGTTCCATGGAGCCTCCGCATGAAGCGGCTCGGGTCATCGAGCGGCATTAGCATAGGCGGATGATCCAGGGACATCAGACGATTTTGGCGTTCGTCCGCGACATGCTGAAATCCTGCGGTATCCAGGACGAAGAAGCCTTGACCCGGGCATCGCCTGATCTATTCCTTGATCCGCTGCAAGGTGACGTCTTCCGGACGACCAGCCCACACTGCTAGTGCCGAGTAGTTGTCCATTGGGGCGCCGTGCGTGTGCTGGTGTGAAACAGCGTGCCGCAGCAGACTCAACCAGTCGTCCACCTTGTTGACGATTCGCAGATGCTGCTCGATGCTTGCGTCGGGCACCGCATGCCATAGACCATCCGTGCATAGTAGAAAGGCGTCGCCGTCATGTAGCGACTCAATCGGGCTGACGCAAGGTGTGATGTCGCCGTGTACGCCAAGCGCGCGATCGAGAAGATTCGGGCTGATTCCGTCGAATGGCAGGCCCGCGTCGGCCATGCGCTGCAGCAGACTGTCGTCGCGCGTTCGATGGATCAGCACGCCACGCCGGAAGTGATAAAGCCGGCTGTCGCCGAGGTGTGCCCATTGCGCGGTGCGCGCCGTGCGATCGATGAACAGCGCGACGACAGTGGCCCCCATCTTCTGGTTGCGCGCATCGCGCGCCTGTTCGGCCAGAATCGCGTCGTTCGCGTCCCTGATGCAGGCCTCGATCGCCACAGAGGTCATCGGGCGGGCGCTGCCGTACGCGAGGATATGATTCACCGCGCATTGGGCCGCAACCTCGCCGCCCGGTTCGCCGGCGATGCCGTCGCTCACCACGAAACATGCGTGCCCCTCTGCCACCACATGGCCGATGACGTCCTGGTTGCCCGAGCGGCCTCCCGTGCACGAGAACCAGGCATACGAAATATCCATGTGCCCGCCGCTTCAGCCGCGGCAGCTATTGCGGTACTGTGTGACCTCCGCGTCGTAGGCCGCAAGAAACGCACTGCCAAACACGGCGCTGAAATCGTCCTCGACGGCGAGCAGCGTGTCGCGGTGAAGCTTCATATATTCATCCCATAGCCGGGCCTTGCGCCGCATCGGCACATAACGATCGAGCCACTGCTGCATCGGGGTACGCTGCTCCAGCCGTTCCGGAGCAAAACGCCGCAGCAGTTCGGTGAGCGCCGCGCGCATGCCGGCCACCATGCCGATCTGATGTGCGTGCAGATCGTTGAAGGCGTCGCTGACCGCGCCCTGTGGTGACATGAACCCGGGAAAAGGCAGGCCGAACATCTGCCTGAGCACTGCGCCACCGTCCGGAAGCAGCTTGAGTGGATTGTTCTCACGGTCGAGCAGCATCGTCATGTCAGCTTTCACTTCGCGTTTGAGAATGCTGCGCGATGAGAGCAGCTTCACGGTACCGTTGGCGAACAGTGCAAGCAGTTGACCCGCGGTGTGGAGCTGGTCGGTCGTCCACTGGTCGCTCGCGGTGTCGAGACCCGCGCCTCGCATAAATGCCATCAGCAGAGGCTGAGCCGATGCGTCAAGGCGAGTCGCGGCATCTCCGTCACCGCTCCTGCCGGGCTGCTCGACGGCTCGCATGGTGTCCGGCGTGTCCGGTACAAGCGGGCGGGCGCGAATCGTCTGCGTCCATTCGCCTGCATGATCCGATGCCGCGCTCCGCGCGCCGGATGGGTGATCAAGGTTGCCGGGCGCCTGCGGCAACGGCGCTGCCGGTTGCGCGAGGTTGCTCGGAGACGGTTCAAAGAGGCCGTCGCCTGTGCTGTCGGCCGGACCAAACAAATCAAGCGGATCGGATGGAACGTTGCGCAATTCGTCGAACGCGACAGCGCGCTGCCCCCCATCGCCGCCACCGCGCGATGCGGAAGGCGAGGTCCGTTCGCGTGCGCCGGGCTGGGCGGCTGGGTGCGTGCCGCCGCCGAAGCGTGATTCAAGCGTATGCCAGAAATCGTCGCGGTTCTGCGATGCCGGCGCGCCGCTGGTATCCGCCTTTACATTGTCACGCTCGGCGCGCAACAGATATGTTCCGATGCGAATCGCATCGCCTGCCTTCAGCGCGTGTTCGTCCGCGCACGACAACGGTGTGCTGTTGACCTCGACCACCAGCACGCTGCTGAGATTCCTGAGCACGCAGCGCTCGCCCTCGATCTGCAGCAGCGCCTGCAGCCGCGAAATCTGCCGTGTTTCGTCAGGCAACACGAGATGATTGTCCGCATTGCGGCCAATGGTGCCGCCAGGCGGCCTGAATACTGCGGTGGTTCCGCGTTGAATGGGTTGGCCGGCGTGTTCAATAACAGTCAATTGCATGATGGACGCTTGACTCGATTGTGCAGATATCCCGGCGCATGGCACGTTGTGCTATGACGATGAAGCCGCCGCACGTTGCCGACGCGCTGCTTCGAATGCCGGGCCCCAGGTCGGATGCCCGCGTTCCGCTGCGGACAACTCGAAGCGCGGATCAATATCGAGAATCTTTCGGAATTCGGCACGGCATGACAACACCTTGCCGGTGACGCAATAGCTGAACGCCATGAGCTTGTGCGCCTCGATCTGTGTGGCGCGGTCCGACCGGTCGATTTCACTGGCATGGCTCAGTAACTGGATCGTGCGTGAGTAATCGCCGCTCGAATAAGCGCTGCGCGCGTTCTGCACGGTCTCAGTGGCCGTGCGCTGCTGCGGCGAAAAGCTCGAGCAACCCGCAAGAACAGGGATGGAGAGCGCCAATACGATAGGGACAATGCCACTGAGCATCATGGGGTCACCGTCGCAAATGGAAAATCGGGCATTATCCGAATAAGGCATTTTTTCATCAATTGCCAGATGGCAGGTAGTTTTTTCATGCAATTAAATAGAGCCACACCTGCTGAGATAACGGAAATATTCATATTGGGTGATGCGCGCGGTAGTCGCCATTTACTATATAACTCACAATTGCCATATTGCAATGATGGAAATTCATATCTTGTTGCAAGTCAATGCTTTAGCTAAATTCATGCCAGAATAATGGAATAAAAAAATATTAGAAAGACGATACAAATATCTATTTTTTAAATAATGGTAAACCAGATTTGCTATTTAGTTCGGCGGTGAATTACGCTGAATAACCGGTCTTATCTGTGCATGCACGAACGTAAAAAGTCGCGCACGGCGGAGCCATGTTCTTTCGAGCAGAGCTTCTGCTGCCGATGGGTCCGCACGTTCAAAGGACCTCCACGGATATCGGCGCGACAGCCTCTACACAGCCATGCCGTTCTGGCGAACGCGAGAGAGATGATGCAAGTGTCGATTAAACAGGCGCATTGGCCGCTCGTGAGAATCGTGCTGGCCAGCATGCTGCTAAGCAGTTGCGCGGCGGCGAACAAATCGCTGCCGATACCGTACGCGATTTCCTTTGAGGTGGCACCCGACGTGAATCCTGATGGAAATTCAAGGCCGTCGCCAATCGTTTTGCAGATATTCCGGCTCAAGTCCGCTGCAAGTTTTGATGGCGCCGATTTCTTTTCGCTTCAGAGCAAGACGCAAAGCACGCTGGCCGGCGAACTGGTGGGCGTGGACCGGCTGATTCTGCGTCCCGGCGAGTCGCGCACGGTCCGTTATGCGGGTGATCTCGATGCCCGCAATGTCGGTGTGGTCGCGGGCTATCGCACGCTCGAGCGCAATCGCTGGAAATTGATCCTGCCGCTGCCGGCTGCCAAGGAAACGAATCTGCTGAAATTCTGGCAAACCTCGCCGGGAGAAATCCGGCTCTCGATTGCCGTGAAGAACGGCGGAATGCAAATCGTCGACCAGACAGGAGCAAACCGATGAGCACGATCGATTTGCCGCCGGGTTCAGGTGCGGCGCTGCGCCACCGGGTCGTCTGGTCCGAGGGCATGTTCCTGAGACCCCAGCATTTCCAGCAGCTCGAGCGCCATTTCGAACGCTACGTTCAACTGCGCTGCCTGCCTGTTCAGGGTCTGTTCTGGGGGTTCAGCGCGCTCGACATCGACACCGAGGCGCTTGCCCAGGGCAAGGTCGTACTGCTCGCGGCATCGGGCGTGATGCCGGATGGCACGCCGTTTGATTTTGCGGACGGCGGCGACGCCCCGGCGCCGCTCGATATCCGCACCGACGTGACGAACGAGACGGTCATGCTCGCGGTGCCGACGTGGCGCGGCGACAATGCGCAGATCTCGTTCGACGAGGACAGTGTGTCGCCGCTGTCGCGTTACGTTGCCACGGAGACCGAGGTCGCCGACGTGAATACGATCGGCCTTGGTCCGGCGCTGATACAGATCGGCAAGTTGCACTTGCGGCTGATGACGCAATCCGACCTCTCGTCCGACTGGCAGGCGATGGGGGTGATGCGCATCGTCGAGCGCCGCGCGGACCGTCGCGTGATTGTCGAGCCTGGCTACATTCCGCCGATGCTCGCGGCGCAAACGAGCCCGGTGCTGGCAAGTTACATGAGTGAATTGCACCGGCTGCTCACGCAGCGCGGCGAAGCACTGGCAAGCCGCCTGACGCAGCCGGGCCGCTCCGGGGTGGGCGAAGTGGCGGATTTTCTGCTGCTCGAACTGATCAACCGCTACGTCGCCGTGACGTGGCATGCGCAGCAGCCGGTTGCGATTCATCCAGAGACGTTGTATCGCGACTGGCTGAAACTCGCGTGCGATCTCAGCACGTTCACGTCGAGCACGCACAGTCCGCAAGTACTGCCCCGTTACGACCACGACGATCTGAGCACGACGTTCGGCGATCTGATGAACGAGCTGCGCCGCTCGCTCGCGACCATGCTCGAGCAGAACGCGATCCAGATCGAGTTGAGGGATGCAGGCAACGGCGTGCGCGTGGCAATCATGTCGGATACGGAATTGATGCGCGATGCCGGATTCGTGCTGGCGGTGCACGCGGACGTGCCGGCCGACGCCTTGCGCACGCGCTTTCCCGCTCAGGTGAAGCTCGGACCCGTCGAGCGGATCCGCGATCTCGTGCAGCTTCAATTGCCGGGCATCGGCGTGCGCGCGTTGCCGGTCGCGCCGCGGCAGATTCCCTATCACGCGGGCTATGCGTACTTCGAGCTCGACAAGAGCGGCGATCTGTGGCGGCAACTCGACCGTTCAGGCGGGCTCGCGCTTCATCTTGCCGGCGAGTTTCCCGGCTTGTCGATGGCTTTCTGGGCAATCCGCGGTTGATGCGGGCGAGGCGGATGACGGACGGAAACGACTCATGAATCATTGGAATGATGCAGTTGCAGGCACGCCCGGCGGCTTCGTGCCGCCGAACCCGGGAGGCGCGCCGCCAATGTCCGACGCTGCCGGCGCGGGCATGGCTCATGGCGGGCCGCTGCCGGAGCGGGTGACGCCGAGCGGCAGCAACCCGCTCGTCGCGGCGGCCAATCCGTTATTGAGCCTCGTACCGCAGATTCGCTGGACCGTGCATCATCCGAATCCGCGCTGGCTGCGCGAGCATCTCGCATCAGAGGTCCGGCAGTTCGAAATGCGCGCGCAACGCGTGGGAATCACGCTCGACGTGATCGTTGGCGCACGCTATTGCCTGTGCACCGCGCTCGACGAGGCGGCGTCGCTGACGCCGTGGGGCGGCGGCGGCGCATGGTCGGCCGACAGCCTGCTGGTTGCCTTCCATAACGAGACCTGGGGCGGCGAGAAATTCTTCCAGGTGCTCGCGCGTCTTTCGCAACAGCCGCAGCAACATCTCGATCTGATCGAACTGCTCTACTACTGTCTCGCGCTCGGCTTCGAGGGGCGCTACCGCGTGCTCGACAACGGCCGTGCCCAGCTCGACACGCTGATGCACCGCGTCGCGCAGCTGATTCGCCAGACGCGCGGCGAGTTCGATGCGCCGCTCTCGCCGCACTGGCGCGACGAGATTCCGGCCGAACGTGCGCGCCGCCTGGCCGTGCCGGTATGGGCGTGGGCCGCCGTCGCCGGGCTGATCGGCTTCGGTGCGTTCGTCGCCTTCGATCTGACGCTCGCGCGCCGCTCCGATGAAGTGTTCACGGCGATCGACCGCGTGCGCGTGCCGCATTTGCAGCAGCAGGCTGCGGCGTCGGCCGTTCATCCCGCCGCGGCGCCGCGTCTTGCGGGGTTCCTCGATCCCGAGGTGCGGGCGGGGTTCGTCTCGGTTCGCGACGACGCTGAACGCAGTGTCGTGACGCTGCACGGAGACGGACTGTTCGAGTCGGGTTCAGCGTCGGTGATCGACCGCTATGCGGCGGTGCTCGCACGCGTGGCCGACGCGCTCGAGCATGTGCCGGGCAACGTCGTGGTCGCGGGCTACTCGGACAACGTGCCGGTCCGCAGCGCGCGTTTCGCGTCGAACTGGGATCTGTCGCAGGCGCGCGCGCAGGCGGTCGCGCAGATGCTTGCGTCGCGCATGACGCAAACCGGGCGCATCCGCGCAGAAGGGCGCGGCGAAATGGACCCGGTCGCCGCGAACGATACGCCGGCCAACCGCGCGCGCAACCGGCGCGTCGAGATAACGTTGCTGACGGCGCCTGCGCACGCAGCGTCCTCCGCGCAGGGGGCGCCATGAGTTCGTTCGCTTCATCGCCGCCGTCCCGGCCGTTCCTCGTGCGATCTTTCTGGGTGTGCGTCGGGCTCGTCGCGCTCGCCGTGCTCATCTGGGTTGCCGGACCGCTCGTTGCCTTCGGCACCTGGCGTCCGCTCGAATCGAGCGGTGCACGCGCGCTGCTGATCTGCGCGCTGTTCGCCGCCTGGGGCCTGCGCGTCGCGTACCGCCGCTGGCGCGCGGTACATCTGAACGCCCAGTTGCTCAATCAGTTGCGCGCGAGTGGGCCGGCGCCGGCCGATCAGGACGCTGATCCCGCCCATCTGACCGAACTGCACCAGCGCTTCAATGAAGCCGCGGCATTGTTGAAAAATATGCGCCTCACCTCCGGCGAGCGCACGCGAACGGGGATCGCCGGATGGATCGAACGTTTTTCGCCGCGCTATCTGTATCAATTGCCCTGGTATGTGTTTATCGGCGCGCCCGGTTCGGGCAAGACCACGGCACTGGTCAATTCTGGCTTGAGTTTTCCGCTGGCCGAGCAGTTCGGCCGTGCCGCGATTCGAGGCGTCGGCGGCACGCGGCATTGCGATTGGTGGTTCACCAACGAAGCGGTGCTGATCGACACGGCCGGGCGCTACACCACGCACGAAAGCAATCGCGCGCTGGACGAGCAGGAGTGGCGGGGCTTCGTCGGCCTGCTCAGGAAGTACCGGCCGCGCCAGCCGCTCAATGGCGCGCTGCTGACGATCAGCGTCGCGGATCTGCTCGGGGCCTCCGATGCGCAGCGCACCGAGCACGCAATGTCGCTGCGCAAACGGCTTCAGGAATTACGCGAGCAACTGGGCATTCAGTTTCCCGTCTATGTGCTGGTGACCAAAGCCGATCTGCTGGCCGGCTTCAGCGAATATTTCGCCGCGCTCGGGCGCACGCAGCGGGCTCAGGTTTGGGGCTTCACGTTCCGGCTCGACGAGACTCACAAGCCAGACTTCGATCTGCGCGCGGCGTTCGATCGCGAGTACCAGTTGCTGCACCGGCGCCTGAACGACGCACTGCCTGAGTTGCTGGCGGCTGAATCCGACGTGCGCCAACGTGAGCTGATCTATTCGTTGCCGCAGCAGTTCGCGTTGCTGCAGGACGTGCTCGGCCAACTGATCGGCGAAGTATTCTCGCGGTCGAAGTTCGACTCGCTTCCGCTGTTGCGCGGCGTCTATCTGACGAGCGGGACCCAGGAAGGCACGGTGTTCGATCGCGTGATGGGTGGCATCAAGCGGTTTCTGCAGATCGAGGGCGTGCCGCCCGCCACCCACAGCGGGGCGAACGGGCGCAGCTTTTTCCTCAAAGACCTGCTGCAGGCGCTGATCTTCAGCGAGACCTCGCTCGCCGGCATGAACTTGCGGTGGCACAGGCGGCAACGCGTGCTGACCATCGCGGGCTATGGGGCGGCGGCCGTGTTGCTGTGCGCAGCGCTTGCGCTGTGGATACGCAGCTACGCGAACAACAGCGATTATCTCCAGCAGATGAGTGAGCGCGTGAGCGTGCTCGACAGGCAGTTGCAGCGCACGTCGATTACCGACGCCGCCGGCATGGGGCAGGTGCTGCCGGTGCTCGACGAACTGAGAGGATTGGCGCGCACCGGTCGTGTCGATCCCGCATCGCCGCCGCTTGCGTATCGCTGGGGGCTGTTTCAGGGCGACAAGACGCAGGCGGCAGCGAGCGGCGTCTATCACCGCGCGCTTGACGAACTGTTGCTGCCGCTCGCGGCGCGGCGTCTCGAACAGACGTTGCGCGACGCGCGCCAGGACGATCCCGCGTTCGCCTATGCAGCGCTCAAGGCTTATCTGATGCTTTACGACAGCACGCACTATGACCCCGCCTTCGTGCAGGCCGTGCTCGACCTCGAATTCGAGCGCGCGTTGCCGCGGCCGCTGACCGCCGCGCAACGCGCGGCGTTGAGCGCTCATCTGGCCAGCCTGTTCGCGGACCGCGTCGTGCTGTCGCCGTTCGCGATGGACGAGCGGCTCGTCGCCGATACGCGCGACAGGTTGCAGCGGCTCACCTTCGCGCAACGGCTCTATGCGCAACTCACGCACACGCTGCGCACCAGCACCGCGTCCTATGGCTTCGACGTCGCGCACGCCGCCGGCCCGTCGGCCGCGCTGGTGTTCCGGCGGGCGAGCGGCCAGAGCCTGAATGACGGGCTGCCCGGGCTGTACACGTATCGAGGCTACTGGGACGTTTTCGACAAGCGGCTGGACGATTCGATCGATGCGTTCGCGGCGGAAGAAAAGTGGGTGCTCAATCTGAAAGAATCCGAAGTGCCGAATCGCGCCGCGCAGGAGTCGTGGTCACGCGATATCCGCTCGCTGTATTTGAACGACTACGTGCGCGTGTGGGACGCGTACCTGGGCGACATCCGCCTGCAAACCGGCGATTCGCTGGGGCAGAGCATTCAGGCCGCGCGGGTGCTGTCGGCGCCGGATTCGCCGCTGACACGGCTCATCGATGCAGCCGCGCGCCAGACCGCGCTGACCCGCAGCGACACGGGCACGGCCGGCGCAGGACTCGCGGACCGTGCGCAGGACAAGGTGGAGAGTGCGCGCCACGCGCTGGCTGGAATCTTTGCCGACGCGCCCGCGAGTGATGGCGCGCCGGTGTCCGCCGACAAGCCGGAGGCCGTGGTCGACAACCACTTTGCCGGTTTGCGGCAGTTCGCGCGAGGAACCGAGCGCCAGGACTCCGCGCCCATCGACGCCGCGCTGAAACTGGTCGACGAGCTTTACACGTACCTGAGCGCGACCGACTCCGCGTTGCGCAGCGGCGGGATGCCGCCACCGTCCGATGTGCCGGACAAGGTGCGCGCACAGGCTGGCCGCATGCCGGCGCCGTTCAGGCAGATGCTCGGCGACCTGGCCGATGCCGCGAACGGCAGCGTGGCGTCGCTCGCGCAGCGCAATATCGCGCGCAGCGCGTCGGCCGACATCGGGGACTTCTGCCGTCAGGCGATCGCGGGGCGCTATCCGTTTGCCCACGGCTCGTCGCGCGACGTCGCGCTTGGCGACTTCGCGCAGCTATTCGCGCCGTCCGGATTGATGGACGACTTCTTCCGCAAGAACCTGCAGGGTCGCGTCGACACGGCGACTCGCCCCTGGCGTTTCAATACGGCGCCGGGCAATGGCAATGCAGAGGGCAATGCGGCGCCGTTCCTCGCGTCGTTCGAGAAGGCCGCCGTGATCCGCGATGTGTTCTTTGCAGGAGGCGGGCGCGATCCCGGTGTGAAGGTGCAGGTCAAGCCGCTGGACATGGACCCGGCGATATCCGAGTGGGCGCTCGATGTCGGCGGCCAGATCGTGCGCTACGCGCACGGTCCGCAAGCGCCGGTCACCGTGCAATGGCCCGCATCGGGCGGCAGCAATCAGGTTCGGCTGCAGGTCGTCGCGCAATCGGGCGCGACCGACGGATGGGTCGCGGATGGGCCCTGGGCGCTGTATCGCCTGTTCGATCATGCGCGGCTCGAACGGGGCCACGCACCTGAGGAACTGATCGCCAGCTTTGCGGTGGACGGCAAGCAGTTCAAGGTCGAGCTCACCGCGGATTCCGTGCACAACCCGTTCCGTTTGGGACAAATGGAGTCGTTCACATGTCCGGGCAAGTCATGAGGATCGCAGAGGCGAACGGCCACGTGTCGTGGCCCGGCTGGTACGGCAAGGTGCCCGGGGCGGGCGACTTCGTCAACCGGGGGGTGTCCGCGGGGCTCGCCGCATGGTGGGACCGCTGGATTCAGCAGGGGATGGATACGCTTCGGCAGGGCGCGCCGGACGGACTGAGCCGCCATTTCGCGATTGCGCCAGTGTGGAATTTCGTGATCCCGGCGGGCGCCGGCGCCGACTGTGTTCAGCTCGGCAGCCTCGCGCCGAGTTGTGACCGCGTCGGCCGCTATTACCCGGTTATCGCGACGCTTGCTCTCGACGCGGCCGGCTATTCGAGCCACACGACCGCGTCGGCCGGCGGTTTTTTCCGCCAGGTCGGGGCGGCGCTGCTCGACGCCGTGCGTGATGCGCATGGGCCCGAGCAACTGGATCTGGCGTTGGGCCGCGTACGGCTTCCGCGCGACACAGGGGTCTTCGTGGAACGGGATGGCGGGGTGCAGGCAGATGGCGTGGTACGCACGGCTGAACACGCGGCGGCCTGGCCCAATCTGGCCGAATACTTCGACCCCCACGGGATGACGAGCTTCTGGTGGACCTATCAGGCAGACGATGTGCTGCCGAAAACGCACGCGCATACCGGCAGCTTCGATGCGCGGCTGTTTCAGACGCTTTTCGGCGTGCCGTCGCGCGATGCGTATTGACGCGGCGGCGACGCCTGGCGGCATGCCCGCATGCCAGCCCGAAGCGGTATTGATGAGAGGTCGTGGATGATGGACCCGTTGTTTAAAGAACGCATGACGGCTGCTTCCGGTGAAGCGCAGGCAGGCGGATCACGGCCGCTGCCGATCGGGCACCGGCTGGGCGAATTCGAACTGGACTCGGTGCTGGGGATCGGCGGTTTCGGCATCGTCTACCGGGCGTTCGATCGCACGCTGCAGCGTGCGGTCGCCGTCAAGGAATACATGCCCTCGCTGCTCGCGCGGCGCGGCGGCGATTTCACCGTATGCCTGCGCGCGGACCGCTTTGCCCAGGCATTCGATTCGGGGCGTGCCGCCTTCCTGAATGAAGCGCGGCTGCTCGCGCAATTCGATCATCCCGATCTCGTGAAGGTGCTGCAGTTCTGGCAAAGCCATGGCACCGCGTACATGGTGATGCCGTTTTACGAGGGACAGACGTTGAAGCAGCGCGCGTCGACGCATGCGTCGATGAGCGAAGCGGAGCTGATGAGCCTGCTTGCCGCATTGCTCGGCGCGCTCGACACGCTGCATCGCGCGCAATGCTTTCACCGTGACATTTCGCTCGACAATGTGCTGATCAGATCCGACGGAAAACCCGTGCTGCTCGACTTCGGCGCGGCGCGCAAGTCGATCGGCGACGCCGTCGACGAAACGTCGGTGATGCTCAAGCCCGGCTATGCGCCGATCGAGCAGTACACGGACGACCCCGCATTCGTGCAGGGGCCGTGGACCGACATCTATTCGCTCGGCGCGCTGGTGCACGCGATGATCGTCGGCGAGCCGCCGGCCGCCGCGGTCGTGCGCAGCATCCAGGATACCTGGCAGCCGCTGGCGTCGCGTGAATTTTCCGGCCGCGAACGATATAGCCGAACCTTTCTGGCGGCGATCGACCATGCATTACAGCTGCGCATCGCCGACCGGCCGGACTCCGCGGCCGCGTTCGCACAGTTGCTTGGACTGCGCGAAGCGGGTGCGGGGATGTATACCGTGGGCGATCGCTCGCAAGACGCGGGTGCGGTCGCGGCGATGCCGGACGGCATGCAACGGAACACGGCGGCCGGCGCTGCGACAGCCGCGGCGCAATCCGCCGTGCAAGCCGACGAACCTCAGCCGGGCGTCGATGATTTGCCGGGCATCCCGCAGCCGTCTTCCGCGGACGAATCGTCACGTTCGTCAGACACGCCTCATGCTGGCGACAAAGGCGAGAGCGGCGCGGTGATCGAGGGCGCGACGGGGCTCCTCGACGAAGGACCGGGCAGCGAAGCGAGCGTCATCGGCGAAACACCCGAGGTTCCGCGGAGCCGGCCGGCTGCCGATGCGCAACCGGATGATCATCGACGCGGCGTTCACGACACCCACGCAGACACCCCCGCAGACACCCCCGCGGACACCCCCGCCGGCAGCGAGCCGCTCGCCGATGTGCCTGGCCGCAGCGTCGACGCGCGGCGGCGCCCGATTCCGGGCGTCGCGCAGCTTGCCGGCGCGTTACATACGCTTGTCGCCGCATCGCGAGGATGGGCGTCCGCGCGCACGCGGCGCGCGGACGGCCGCCGTCCCTATGTGATCGCGGGTGCGCTGACCCTGATCGTCGCGGCATGCGTCGGCACATTCGAATTGCTGCAATTCGCCATTCGAGCCCCGGAACGACCCTCGGCCGCGACGACGAGGCCCGAGACTCACGCACCTGTCGTGATCGTCCCACGCGAGCCGCCGCCGCTCCCTGCGCAGGCCGCTCCGGCCGCACCGCCGCGCACCGCGCAAGCGTCCGGCGCGAACGGGGCCGCGCCTCGCGAGCCGGCTGAACAGGCGAATGCGGCTGCCGCGCCCGGCACGGTTGCGTCGGCGCCTGACTCGATCGCTGACGGCACGCAGCCGGCCTCCGTTACCGGCGCGTCGGGGGAGGGTATTGCCGCCGATGAAGATCGCAAGATGACAAAGCCCGTGCCGGTCCGGTTCCAGGTCTATCCGTGGGGCGAAGTCTATGTCGGCGGTGTCAAGCGCGGCGTCAGCCCACCACTGAAGACGCTCGCGCTTGCGCCCGGCACCTACGACATCGAGATTCGCAATGGCCAGTTGCCGCCGATGCGGCGCACGGTCCGGCTCGATGCCGGCGGCGGACCGGTCAGCATCAGCTACAGGTTCGAATGACCGGCGCTACCACCTTGCGCGTGGCGCACGCGCCTTGCACTGGAAATCACCGACATGATTGAACGCTTTCTTGCCCCCGTCGATCCGAACTCCCGATGCGGGCCCAATCTGGAGTACGACGCCGAATTTCTGCGGCTGCAACAGGCCGCGGCGGGCCGGCCCGAGCAGCAGTACGGCGCGACGCTCATCGCGGCCGAGGCGCCGGATTGGGCCGAAGTCGAACGTCTCGCCAAGTCGCTACTCGCGCGCACGAAAGATCTGCGCATCGTGCCGCCGCTGGTGCGCGCGTGGCTCGACTCTCGCGGTCTCGAAGGTTATGCGGACGGAATGGCGCTCGTGCGGACATGGCTCGACGATGACTGGGACGAACTGCATCCGATGCTGACCGTCGACGGCGAGACCGACCCGGCGCCGCGCATGAACGCGCTCGCCGAGCTCGTCGGCGCCCATGCGTGTGCCGGGGCCGCGCGCGAGCAGTTGCTCGTCGGCACGCTCAGGGTGCGCGAGGTTGCCGACGTGCTCGACGGCCGCGTGTCCGATGCGGGCCAGTATCCAGGCGGGCCCGAGCGCCTGAAGCGCGAACTGGCGCGATTGCGGGACGAAGGCGGGCGCGAGTGGCTTGCCGCGCATGCGGTGCTCGATGGACTCGAGGCGATTCGAACCATCGTGACGGCCCGGCTCGGCTCGTCATGGATGCCCGAGCCGAGCCGTTGCGAACTGGCGCTGCGGCGCATATGCGACGAACTCGGCGAGCCGCCGGCGGCCGACGCGCCTGACGCCGGCGCCGCGCAACGCGAGGCGGCCGCGCACGGCGACGCCGCTGCCGGCCAGGCTGAGCGCACCGGGCGCGGCAATGACCCTCGCGCCGTGCTGCCGCACACATGGCGTGACGCCGATTTCACCAACCGGGCCGACGTCGGGCTCGCGCTCGACAAGATGTGCCGCTATTTCGAGAACCACGAACCGAGCCATCCGGCGCCGCTGCTGCTGCGCCGCGTGCAGCGTCTCCTGACGCTCGATTTCTACGAGATCGTCAGGGACATTGCGCCGGAAAGTCTGCAACAGGTCGAGCTGTTGAGCGGACGTCGCACGGAGGCGTAGTGCGAGGCGTGCGATGCCGGCGAATGGCCGCATGCCGCTTACCGTTGAACCAGGATTAGCGCACATCGGGTGCGCGGGGAGTACGAGCGAATGTCACGTCAGAAACTTTCATCCAGCGGACAGAAACAGATTGCGCGCAATCGCGCGCCTCGGGTCCAGATCGAATACGACGTCGAACTCTACGGTGCGCAGCAGAAGGTGCAACTGCCGTTCGTGATGGGCGTGCTGGCCGATCTGGCCGGACATCGGGCCACGCCGCTGCCCGACCTCGCCGAGCGCAAGTTCATGGAGATCGACGTCGACAGCTTCGACGAGCGCATGAAGGCGGTCGCCCCGGCGCTGTCGCTCGAGGTGGACAACACGTTGACCGGCGACGGGAGGCTGAAGGTCGACGTCGCGTTTCAAAGCATGGACGACTTCGCGCCGGCGGCGCTCGCGCGTCACGTCGAACCGCTGCGGCGGCTGCTCGAGGCACGCACCGAGCTCGCGAACCTGCTGTCGTATATCGACGGCAAGCGCGGCGCGGAGCAACTGATCGCGCGGGCGCTCGCGAATCCCGCGTTGCTCGCGGCCCTTGCCGGAAGGGGGGCGAGCGACGGGACGGCGCAGGCCGGGGAGGCCCCGCGTCTTGAAGGAGGAGAAGATCATGAATAGGAGTGCACCGACGCTGACGCAAGTGGTTGAGGCGACGCTGACGGACGAGCGGTTTTCCGCGCTGCTCGACGCGGAAGTCAAACCGAAGACCGATCAGGCGCGCGTCGCGGTGCGGCATGCGGTGCGCACGCTGGCCCATCAAGCGCTCGAGAATACGGCCATGCTGTCGTCCGATGCCTATGACGCGATCGCGCAGTTGATCGGCGAAGTGGACCGGAAGCTGACTGAGCAGATCAATCAGATCCTGCATCACCCGGAATTTCAGCAGCTCGAGGGCGCCTGGCGTGGCCTGCAATATCTGGTGAATCACACCGAAACCGACGAGCTGCTGAAAATCCGCGTGCTGCCGGCGAGCAAACGCGAAGTCGCGCGCATGCTCAAGCGCCACAAGGGCGTCGCATGGGACCAGAGTCCGCTGTTCAAGAAGGTTTATGAAAACGAGTACGGACAGTTGGGCGGCGAGCCGTTCGGCTGTCTGATCGGCGACTACCATTTCGACCATTCACCGCCCGATGTCGAGATGCTGGGCGAGCTCGCGAAAATCTCCGCAGCGGCGCATGCGCCCTTCATCGGCGGGGTGTCGCCCGCGCTGATGCAGATGGAGTCGTGGCAGCAGCTATCGGATCCGCGCGACCTGACGAAGATCTTCCAGAACACCGAGTACGCCGCATGGCGCAGTTTGCGCGAGTCGGAGGATACGCGCTATCTCGGCCTCGCGATGCCGCGCTTTCTTGCACGCCTGCCGTATGGCGCGCGCACCGATCCGGTCGACGAATTCGACTTTGAGGAGGAAACCGACGGCGCGCGCCATGACCGCTATACGTGGGCCAATGCCGCCTACGCGATGGCCGCGAACATCAACCGTTCGTTCAAGCTCTACGGCTGGTGCTCGTCGATTCGCGGTGTCGAGTCGGGAGGTGTCGTCGAGAATCTGCCGTGCCACACGTTTCCCACCGACGACGGCGGCATCGACATGAAATGCCCGACCGAGATCGCGATCAGCGACCGGCGCGAAGCCGAGCTCGCGAAAAACGGACTGATGCCGCTCGTGCATCGCAAGAACTCCGACGTTGCCGCATTCATCGGCGCGCAGTCGCTGCTGAACAGCCCCGAATATCACGATGCCGACGCGTCGGCCAACGCGCGCCTGTCTGGCCGGCTGCCGTACCTGTTCGCATGCTGCCGCTTCGCGCACTACCTGAAGTGCATCGTGCGCGACAAGATCGGTTCGTTTCATGAGCGCAGCGACATGGAGCGATGGATGAACGACTGGATCATGAACTACGTCGACGGCGACCCCGGGAATTCATCGCAGGAGACCAAGGCGCGCAAGCCGCTCGCGGCTGCCCAGGTCGTCGTCGAGGAGGTCGAGGACAACCCCGGCTACTACGCGGCGAAGTTCTTCCTGCGTCCGCACTATCAGCTCGAAGGGCTGACGGTGTCGTTACGGCTCGTGGCAAAGCTGCCGTCGGTCAAGACGGTGGACCGGTGATGCGTGGCGCTCATTTCAATCGGAGGCTGTAATGGCGGTGGCAATGTTCATGAAGGTGGACGGCACGACAGGCGAGTCGGCCGACGAGCAGCATCAGGGATGGACCGACATCCAGTCGTTCTCGTGGGGCGCGAGCCAGCCCGCGGCGATGGCGGTGGGCGGCGGCGGCGGTACCGGCAAGGCCAGCTTCAACGATCTGGCCGTGACCGCGTACATGGACAAGGCGGCGCCGGCGATCATCAAATGCTGCGCGAGCGGCAAGCATCTCGACAAGGTCGAGATTTCCTCGTGCAAGACCGGTGGCACGCAGATCGAGTTCTCACGGGTGACGCTCGAAGAAGTGCTCGTCACCGCCGCGCAGGTTGCCGGCACCGATCCGGCTGACGCGGCGGACCGGCTGCTGATGAGCTATGCGTTTCAGGCCGCGCGTGTCAAGAAGCAGTACTGGGAGCAGAACGCGAACGGCGGCAAGGGGGCCGAGGTGACGATGGGGTGGGACATCAAGAAGAACAAGGAGATGTAGCCGGGAGGCCGCGACGATGCCGGAAACCGATGCTCAACCGAAGGACCGGCCGCCCGGCGCGCGGCGGCATGGCGCGCGTGACCGGCTGCAGCCCGCGCTGCTCGACCGGCTCACCGACGCGGCGCCCCGCGATCGCGCGGAAGCTTTGCCGGCGCACTGGATCGACGAGCGCAAGCTGCGCGCCGCGGTGCTGCGCGATCTGGGCTGGCTGTTCAATACCGCGAACCTGCAGGATGGGATCGATCCGGCGGCCCATCCTGAAGTGGTGCGCTCGGTTGTCAACTACGGGGTTCCGCCGCTTGCCGGCCTGCAGATGTCCGGTATCGACCACGCCGCACTCGAGCGCTGGATCCGCGATGCGCTCGTGCAGTTCGAGCCGAGGTTTTGCGCCGACAGCATCGACGTGCGTTGCGTGACGGATCCACGCGGTGCCAACCACCAGAACAGGCTGACGCTGGAGATCCACGCGAGGCTGTGGTCGGTGCCGTATCCACTCGAGATTCTGCTGCTGTCCGATCTCGATCTCGAATCGGGTGTCGTGTCGGTCACGGAACGCACGGGGGTATAGCGCCGATGGACGAGCGATTTCTCGACTACTACAACCGGGAACTGACCTATCTGCGGCAGCTCGGGGCCGAATTCGCGCAGCAGTTTCCGAAGATCGCCGGCCGCCTCGGGATGCACGGTGTCGACGTTGCCGATCCCTACGTCGAACGGCTGCTCGAAGGATTCTGCTTCCTGACCGCGCGCGTGCAGATGAAGATGGATGCGGAGTTTCCGCGCTTTTCGCAGCGTCTGCTCGATGTCGTCTATCCGAACGCGCTCGCGCCGATGCCGGCGATGGCGATCGTGCAGATGACACCGGATCAGAACGAAGGCAGTCTCGTGCGAGGCTTCGCCGTGCCGGCCGGCACCGCGCTGCAGGCGAAGGTCGCGAGCGGCGAGGTGACGCCATGCGAATTCCGCACCGCGCATGATCTCGTGTTGTGGCCGCTCGCGATTTCCCAGGTGCGGATGACCGGGGTTCCTGTCGATCTGCCGTCCGGCGCGCTCAGACACGGCGCGCGCGCCGCGCTGCGCATCCGGATCGAGGTGACGGCCGGTGCGCTGGCGAACCAGTTGCCGCTGGATCAGTTGACCTTCTATCTTTCGGGCCCCGAGTCTCAGGCTGCGCGGCTTATCGAACTGGTCACCGCTCACGTGGCCGGCGTCGTCGTTCATGCACCGGGCGATGCCGCGCGCAACGCCGGCGTGCTCGACGCGGATGCGATCGCGCACGAGGGATTCCATCCGTCGCAGGCAATGCTGCCGAACGACGGCCGGATGTTCGAAGGCTACCGGCTCCTCCAGGAATACTTCGCGTTCCCCGCGCGCTATCTGTTTTTCAGCGTAAGCGGCTTGCGGCGCGCACTCGCGCAATGCGGCGGCAACGCATTCGAGTTGACGCTGCTGCTCGACCGGGATGACGCGGCGCTCGCATCCGAGGTCGACACGCGTCATCTGGCGTTGAACTGCACGCCGGCGGTCAATCTGTTTCCGAGGCGCACGGACCGCATTCCGGTGACGCCGCGCACCCACGAATATCATCTGGTCGTCGACCGCGTGCGGCCGCTCGATCACGAGGTGTATGCGGTGACACGCGTCACGGGCCATCGCATCGGCGACGCGGGCGATTGCGACTTCCATCCGTTCTATGCATCGAACGGCGTCGACAGTGGCGGGTCAGGTGCGTACTACTCGATCCGGCGCGAGGGACGGGTTGCATCCGCGCAGATGCGGGCCAACGGCGCGCGCACCAGCTATCCCGGCACGGAAGTGTTCGTCTCGCTAGTCGACCGGCAGCAGGCTCCGTTCGACGAACGCGTGCGGCAGCTTTCCGCCGACACCCTGTGTACGAACCGGGATCTGCCGCTCCTGCTGCCGCGCGGCGCGGCGAGCGATTTCACGCCGAAGATTTCCGCGCCGCTCGAGCACATCAAGGTGCTGCGCGGCCCCTCGCGCCCGCGGCCGCCGCTCGCGCAGGACGCGGCGGCGTGGCGGCTCATCAGTCACCTCGGCCTGAACTACCAGCCGTTGACCGATATCGACGATGAAGCCGGTGCGCGCGCGCTGCGCGAACTGCTGGGACTGTATGCGCAACAAGGAGATGCGGCGACGCGCAAGCAGACCGGGGCGCTTCAGCGGCTCGCTTGCGAACCGGTTTATCGCCGGCTGCCGGAGTGCGGCCCCATCGTGTTTGGCCGCGGAGTGCGCGTGACGCTGACCGTCGACGAGCAGGCATTCGCCGGCGACAGTCCGTATCTGCTCGGTGCGGTGCTCGAACAGTTTTTTGCCCGGCATGCGTCGATCAACGCGTTCACCGAGTTCGCGTTGCATTCGGTTCAGCGTGGCGAGCTCGCGCAATGGCCCGCACGTGTCGGGCGGAGGCCGGCAATATGACGCACCGCGATCCACCGGCGAGCGCCGCGGCACGATACGACGCGTATTTGACGCGCTTGAGCGCCGCGCCGGAGGAACACGACCTGTTCAATGCACTACGCTGGCTCGACGCATTGTCCCAGCACGCGGCGCCGCTCGGACGGGCCGCGCAGCCGCGCGACGAGCCGCTGCGGCTTGGCCAGGAGCCGTCGCTTGCGTTCGCGGCGTCGATGATCGCTGCCGTGCGCGACGCGGGCGCCGTGCCGCGCGTGACGATTCACGGCTTCGGACTGTTCGGGCCGAACGGGCCGCTGCCGCATCATCTGACCGAGTACGCCCACGAACGGGCGAATGCGTTCGACGATCGCACGATGTCCGCTTTCGCCGACTGGTTTCATCACCGGCTGATCCTGCTGTTCTATCGCGCGTGGGCCGATGCGCAGCCCGTGGCCGGGCATGACCGGCCGGGGCGATCGCGCTTCGACCAGTATGTCGCGAGTCTGATCGGACGCGCGGTCGATTCCGTTGAGACCCGCGGCCACGCGCACGCGCAGTATTTTCACGCGGGCCACTGGGTACGGCAGACGCGCAATCCCGAGGGTCTCGTCCAGATTCTGCGGCGCGAGTTTGGCGTGCCGGTGCGCATCGTCGAACACGTCGTGCATTGGACGCCGATCAGCGCACCGCTGCGCACGACGCTGCACGCGACGGCGCCCACGCTACGCCTCGGCGGTGGCGCCGTGCTCGGCCGCGCGGTACGCGGCGCTCAGTCACGCTTTCGGATCGTGCTCGGGCCCATGCCGCTCGGTACGTATCGCACATTCCTGCCCGGCGGCACGAACGCGGCGAGCCTCGCGCACTGGGTTCGCGAATACATTGGCGCGGAGTTCGCATGGGAACTGCAACTGGAGCTCGCGCCCGATCAGGTGCCTGCGCTGATGCTGGGCCGCGAGGAGGGGCTCGGACGTAGCACCTGGCTCGGCACGCGCTGCAGCGGCGCACCGGCGGGCGACGTCGTCATCGATCACGCCACGATCCGGCCGGCGCCGCGCGATGCGAAGGATTGCGCGGCGTCGGCGGGCAGCCTCGATTGAACCTGGAGACGCATCCGTGTCACGCATCTTTACGTTGGACAGTCCGTTGGGTGATCAATTGAAGTTCCGCAGCTTGTGCGGCGACGAGGAGCTCGGCCGGATGTTCGAGTTTCGCATCGACGCGCTCGCCGACAGCCATAGTCTGTCGCTGCAGGCGCTGCTGGGCCAATCGGTCACCGTGCATATCGAAGAGCAGGGCGGCGCGACGCGCTACCTGAACGGCGTGGTCGCGCGGGCGGCGCTGGCCGGACGCGATGCCGCGCGCCACTACCGTTACGAACTCGTCGTGCGGCCCTGGCTGTGGCTCGCGACGCGCCGCACGGATTACCGGATCTTCCAGATGCGCAGTGTGCCGGAGATCGTTCAGGAGACGCTCGCGCCGTACGGCTTCCAGATCGAGAACAGGCTGACCGACAACTATGCGCCGCGCGAGTATTGCGTCCAGTACAACGAGACCGACGCGGATTTCGTCTCGCGGCTGATCGAGTATGAGGGCATCTACTATTACTTCGAGCACGCATCCGGCAAGCACACGCTGGTGCTGTGCGATTCAATGTCGTCGCACCATCCGTCGCCCGGATATGCAAGCATCCCGTACCTCGGTCACGACCGGGCGACGATCGCCGACGAAGAACATATCGATAGCTGGGTGCCTGCGAAGGAGATCAACGCGGGGCGGCACGAGGCCGACGACTACGATTTCACGAAGCCCAAAGCCGATCTGTCGGTGCGCCGTGCCGATCCTCGCGGGCACAGCCACGACAGTCTGCCGGTCTACGAATGGCCAGGCGGATATCGTGACGACGCGCACGGCGAGCGATACACCCGCGTGAGGCTCGAGGAACTGCAGTCCGAACATGAGCGCGCGGCCGGACACACGAATGTCCGCGGCGCCGCGCCGGGGTATCTGTTCACGCTGAAGAACTGTCCGCGCGACGATCAGAACCGCGAGTATCTGGTGGTTCGATGCAGCTACCGCTTCCAGGAAAACGTGTACGCGAGCGGTGGTGACGACGAGGTGATGCACGACACGCAGCTCGTCGCGCAGCCGACCAGCCTGCCGTACCGTTCGCAGCGTGTGACGCCCCGGCCCCGCACCAGCGGCCCGCAGACCGCGGTCGTGGTCGGCCCGCCGGGAGAAGAGATCTGGACCGACCCGTATGGGCGCGTGAAGCTGCAGTTCCAGTGGGACCGATACGGCCAGCGCGACCAGAACTCGTCGTGCTGGATCCGGGTGTCGAACCCGTGGGCAGGCGGCGGCTTCGGGGGCGTACAGATTCCGCGGGTGGCGGACGAGGTCATCGTGGATTTCCTGAACGGCGACCCCGATTATCCGATCGTGACCGGCCGCGTGTACAACGGCGAGCGGATGCCGCCGTGGGGGTTGCCGGCGAGCGCGACGCAAAGCGGGATCCTGTCGCGCTCGACGCCGGGCGGCACGACCGAACACGCGAACGCGATGCGCTTCGAGGACCGCAAGGGCGCGGAGCAGCTGTGGATGCACGCGGAGCGCAACTTCGACGCGGAGACCGAACAGGATCACACGCTATCGGTCGGGCACGACCATGCGCATTCGGTCGGTAACGACGAGACGTTGAGCGTGAAAAACAATCGTCAGCGCAGCGTCGGGCAGAACGAGACGGTGAACGTCGGGCAGCATCGCGTTGCGCAGATCGGGGGGAATGAGACGCATGGGGTTGGCGGCGATCGCACGAGAAATGTCGGAAAAAACGAGACGGTGACGATCGGCGTCAACCGGGAGGCCACGATCGGCGGCAACCACATCGAGACGGTCGCAAAGGCGAAAACGGAAACGGTTGGACAGGGAAAGACGCTCACCGTCGTGCAGCACTACCACACCTCGGCAGCAAGCATGAAAACCAGCGTAAACGGGGCGCATATCGAGGAGATCGGCACGCGGACGTCGAACATCGCAAACGCACATGTCACCAATGTAGGAGGGGCGCAGGTGGTCAACGTGAACCACGGCCACACGATGAACGTCCGGAGGCATGTGCGGATCAATGCCGGGGACGAAATCGATCTCGTATGCGGCAAGGCGAGCATCACGATGAAGAGCGACGGCACGATCACGATCCAGGGCGTCAAGGTGCAGTCAACCGGCTCCGATAGCCACAGCGTCAATGGCAAGACGGTGACCTCGTCGGCTACCGGCGAGCACACGGTTGAAGGCACCGTGCTGAAGCTCAATCCGTAACGGGCAAAACGGCAATGCAAAACTGGCAACCCCGTAACCCTGTCGAACGCCGGCTGATGCTCGCCCATGATGACTGGCTTGGTTTCGCGAAGGACGCATCTGCGCGATTGATGATCTGGCAGACCGATGAGGCGGATGCCCATCTGGTCAAACTGTACTTCCAGACGCAGGAAGAAATGTCCAGCGCGGTGATTGGCCTGCGCTCCGACTTCGTCGACGGCGTGCACTACCCGCGTGCGTTGACCGCGGAGTTGACCGGCTTCTACGACAGCCGGCGCGAAGCATCGATCGCAAAAGGCATGCGTGCCGACTGGCAGGCGCCGCCTGACGCCGGCACCGATCCGACGCTGCATTTCCTGATGGTCGTCAACAGCCTGATGCGCCATCACCCCGACATCTTTCCCGCAATGGTGCTGGTGCTCACCCCTGCACAGGTCAGCGATCATGCCGCCATGGAGCGGTGGCTGGATATCCTGCTGTCGCTCAGCGCGGCGTCGCCGCAGTTCACCGAACGGCTGCGCTTTGTGATGCCGCGCATCGGTGACGGACCGCCGCCGGCAGCGCTCGGGCAACGGCATCCCGACGCCGTTCGAACGGTGCGCGGGCGGTACGCGATGTCGGGCGTGCCGCGCGAGTTGCTGGCCGCATCGGGGGAACGCGGACCGGCTGGCGAGTTCAGGCGGCTCTTCGTGCAACTGGGCGAGACGATCAGCCGGGACGACGTCGAGGGCATGGAAGAGCTGCGGGCGCGGGCGTTGCAGATTGCCGGGCGCGAGGGCTGGTTCGACCAATGCGTGGTCGTGCATCTGGTTGCCGCGGCGGGCTGGCTGAAGCGGCGGGACTACGGCCGGGCGCTTGCCGGCTATCGCGAGGCATCGGAGGACGGCAGACGCGCGGTGGGTGCCGGGCATGACGCCGGACACAAGCTGGTGGCGAACGGCCTGTTCGGAGAGGCGAGCGTGCATCTGATGCGCAAGGATTTCGCGATGGCCGCCTGCTGTTATGAACAGGCGGCGGCTTCCGCGACTGCAGCGAAGGACGCGATCCTGACGGTGGAAGCGTGGCGCCTGAGCGCGGTCTGCTGGGAGAAGGCGGGCGGGCGCGAACTGGCGCTGGAGGCGGGCTTCAACGCACTGGACGCGGGACTGATGATCGACGCATCGCTGCGTGTGAACAGCAATTTGCGGCTGGTCGTCGAATGGATGGTGAAGCAGATCGGCGGGTTCGACCGGCGCCGCAGTGAGCTGAGCGACAAGGTCAACGCCTTGCTCGGCGAGCGCTGAGCGCGATCAGGAAGAGAATCATGGCATTGCCTGCCGTCAGGCATCTGGATCCGGTGATCGGCGTGGACGTCCACGCGGTGATTATCGCGCCGGAACCGGCACCCGTCTTTCTGCCGCATCCGTATGTCGGCTTCGTGCTCGATCTGCGCGAATACGTCGAGGCCGCGAAGGGGGTGATCGGCAGCATCGTGTTCACTTTCATCGAGGAGGAGGCGATCGACTATCTTCAGGACAACCCTGACGTAGCAAGGAAGCTGGACAGCACGCTTGACGCGGCGGCAACCGGTCTGGAGCAGGCGAACGCCGAGCTGATGAGCAACCCGCTGGCGGCCGAAGGCGTGAAGCTCGGCAAGGAAGGGGCGTCGATCGCTGGCGATATCGCCAGCGCGACGGGCGCCGGTACAGGCATGGGGGGCACGGCGGGCCGCCCGGTGTTCGTGAACGGCTTCCTGCGCGCCACGGTGGGCACGCATTCGTTTCACGTGCCGGGCCTGCATTTTCCACTGGGCGAGTCGTTCGCGCCCGAACTGCCGTCGAACGACGCGGAATCGTATATGGGCAGCAGGACGGTGCTAGCGAACAACGATCCGCTGTCGTTCATGGCGCTGCCGGCGATGAGCTGCTGGTCGGTCGGGCTGGAACCGCCGCCGCATAACGGTGCACACACGGAGCGAACCGCCCTGTCGATGCCGACCTCAGTGATGCTGCCCATCCCGGCCGGGCGACCGGTGCTGGTGGGCGGGCCACCGGTGATGAACATGGCGGCGCTGGGGGCGTCGCTCTTCAAGGCGTTTCGTGGCTCGAAGTGGGCGAAAAAGCTGGCCGACAGGCTGCATCTGAAACCGGGGTTTCTGCGCTGTAAGGTGCTGGATGCGGAGCCGGTCGACGTGACGACAGGCGAAGTGGTCGTGCAGCAGAACGACTTCACCGTGCCCGGCCGGCTGCCGCTCGTGTGGGACCGCTATTACGCGAGCCACGATACGCGATGCGGGGCGACTGGTGTGGGGTGGCAGACGCCCGCCGATATTCGCCTGGAGCTGATGCGGCATGACGGTGCGATTGGTGTGGCGGCGTATTTCCCTGATCATGCGACGGCTTTCGATGTGATGCCGGATGCAGCCGGGTGGCCGGCGCGCGCGTATGACTGGCAGCACGGGCACGCGCTGTACCGGCGGGACGACCGGCTGATCCTGCGCACGCGTGCCGGGATCGAACATGAGTTTGCGTTGCCCGCGCACTGGCAACACGCGCTGGAGGGGCTCGCGGAAGATGCAACGTTGACGCTGCCCGTCGGGCGGATGGTTGACCTCAACGGCAATGCGTGGGTGTTCGAGCGCGGACCGGAAGGCAGTCTGGCGCGCCTGGCCGAGTGGAAGGGTGGGGAGGCAACCGGCCGCATGATCGAGTGCGAGGAGGGTGCAGGCAGCCAGATCGGGAATCACGTGAGTCTGCTCACTGCGTTGACGCTGATCGATGCCGGCGGCCGCGCACATCCGCTCGTCGGTTACGAGCACGACCAGAACGGGAATCTGGTTGCCGCACTCGATGCGATGAGCCAGCCGCATCACTTCGCGTACGCCGATGGTCACCGGATGGTGCGCCACACGAGCGCCCGGGGGGTGTCTTTCTACTACAGCCACCGGCGGCATGATGACGGGGTGTGGCGGGTCGATCATGCGTGGGGCGACAACGGTCTTTTTGATTACGGCTTTGTTTACGATGTCGAACATCGCGAGACGAGAATCACCGACTCGCTTGGGCACACAACGATCCTCCAGGCTAACGAGCGCGGCATGCCGGTCGCGCGGATCGATCCGCTGGGGGGCGTGACGAGTTACCGGTACGACGCGCAGGGGCGCACGAGCGCGGAAACCGATCCCTCTGGCCGCACCACCACGTGGACGTACGACGCATACGGCAATCTGCTTGCGCAGACGCTGCCGGACGGGAGCGTTGTGCGTGCGGAGTACAACGCGGAGCATCAACCGGTGTGCGTGACTGCACCGGGCGACAGGCAGTGGCGCTATGCGTGGGATGAGCGTGGCAATCTGCTCGCGCAGATGACGCCGGGGCAGGCCAGTGCACGCTATGAGTATGACCGGCACGGTCAACTCACCGCGCATACGGGGCCCCGTGGCGCGATAGCGCGCTTCGGCCACGATCACGATGGCAATCTCGCGGAAGTCATCGATGCGCTCGGGCATCGCACCCGGTACACGCACGATGCACGGGCCAACGTCATCCAGGCCGTCAACGCGCTGGGTCAGGTAAGCCGCTACGAATACGATTGCAACGGCAATCTGACGCGGGCGATTGATCCGGGAGAACGGGAAATCTTTTGCAGCTATGACGCCGATGGCAACCTGACGCGCTATCGCGACTCCAATGGCCAGGTCACGCAACTCGAATATTCGGCCCTGGGACAGATCACCAAACGGCTGGCGCCGGACGGGGGCGTGGTCGAATACCGGTACGACACAGAGCAGCAACTGGTCGGCGTGGTCAACGAGCGCGGCGAACTGTATCAGCTGAAGCGAGACGCGATTGGGAGGATCGTCGAGGAGATCGACTACTGGGGGCAGCCGCGGCGTTATGAGTATGGGGCGATGGGCGAACTGCTGCGCAGCACCGATCCGCTGGGCCAGGCGATCGACTACCAAACGGATGCGCTCGGCCGTATCGTGCAGAAGCGCGTGCCCGATCCACGGCAATCCGACGGGATCCGTACCGAAACGTTTGCGTATGATCGCTGTGGCAACCTGGTCGTCGCGGCGAATCCGGATAGCCGGGTCGAACTGGCGTACGACGCGGCTGGTCGAGTGGTTGAGGAAAAGCAGGGCGACGACTTCGTGATCGCCCATGCGTACGACGTGGCGGGTAATCGGATCGAACGCCGGACCCAACTTAACCCGGGCGGAGAGATCATCACGCATACGGTTCGCTGCGAGTATGACGCGCTCGACGCGGTCAGCTCGATCCAGATCGACGACGCTGCGCCGATCACCTTCCAGCGCAATGCGCTCGGGCAGATTTGCGTCGAGCATCTTGGCTCCGGGTTGCGGCGCGAGCTGTCGTACACGTCGGAGGGGTTACTGGCGACGCAGACGCTGCTTTCCGGCACCGGCGCCTTGTTCGCCAGCGAATACGCGTATGACGCCAACGGAGAAATGCTCAGGAAGCGCGACTCCCGTCTCGGCATCGAGCATTACCAATATGATCCTGTGGGCAAGCTGACCGGACACCTCGATCCGGCGGGCAAGCTGCATCGCTTCCTGTACGACCCGGCGGGCGATCTGCTGAAGACGGGAATTCGCCGGGGCAGCCAGCCCGGCGTGTTCGGCCAGGGCCCGCAGACCGGCACGTGGATCCGGGAAGGCGAACATGACGGCTGCTACTACGCGTTCGACCGCGGCGGCAATCTGGTGCGCAAGCAGGACGCGCAACAGGATCTGATGCTGCGCTGGGACAGCGACGGGCTACTGATCGAAACGCTGGCGAGGCGTCCGGTATCGGCAAAGTCTGGACATCCGAAAGGCACGCTGAGCATTCAAACACGCTACGGGTACGACGTGTTTCATCGCCGTACAAAGAAAACGATGCGCGTCCTGAACGATGCCACGTTTGATCAGGCACCATCGCTGCGCACGACTGACTTCTTTTGGGAAGACGATGCGCTGGTGGCGGAATCCGTTGTCGATAGCCTCGGCGTGGAGCCGCACATTTTCGCGGAAAAAGAAGACGGTCCGGCGCGGAACGAATGTGGGCCGCAGTGGACGAGCACGCGACCAGTTCAATCCGCGGAGTGGGTCTACTATCCGGGCAGCTTTCGACCCTTGGCAAGGGTGGAATCGGCATCGCGATCAAACGATATGTACTTCTTCGAATCCGGTTTCAACGGTGCGCCGGTCCGCACGATCGACGCAGCCGGTAGCGTTGTCTGGGAAGCCGGATATTCGGCCTGGGGACTGGCATATCAACGAGGCACGGGGACGCTCGATCAACCTTTCCGGCTGCAGGGGCAGTATTTTGATCAGGAAAGCGGTCTGCACTACAACCGCTACCGGTACTACGATCCGCACGTCGGCAGATTTGTGAGTTGCGATCCCATCGGGTTGGCCGGTGCTACCGGCTTGTACAACTACGCCAAAAGTTCTATCACCTGGATCGACCCCTTGGGGCTGCATGCCAGCGGTGGCGACATCTTTGTGCGCGGAAGTGCCGGGCAGATTCTTTCCGTCGCTGGGACGATCGACCCCGCGCACATTCGTACCGGCACGGGCACGAATGCGACGTCCCGCGCCTGGGCGCGCAGCCTTGGCCGCGCGACCGACGACGCGGGCCACACACGGGGATGCCTGTTGGGGGGCAGCGGCGGAAAGGACTATGTGTTCCCCCAAACACCCGGTATCAATCGTGGCCTCTTCCGTGCTTTCGAAGGAGACATAGCCACGGATGTCACCAGCGGATGGTCTGCGGATTTTGAACAGACTCACATATTCGGCAACGGCTCCCCAACGAGACCGGTTGAAATCAGATACAAGTACACGAGAATGCTCAACGGGTTGATCGTTCCCGTGACTCGGAGTTTTCCGAATCCCTAGTCATCAGGTAAGCGGACGAGGTTTGCGCGGCGCTGGTTTTACGCCTTTGCCGGCAACGTCGCGAGGCTTTCGGCCTCGTGAACTTCCTCGCGCAGGCGCCGTTCGCTGGCGCGCGAGATGTTGACGTCCAGCCGTTTCGCGCGGTCAAGCAGGTCGGCTGGCAACGACACATTGGTGGACTTGCGCGTGGACTTGCGCGCCGGTTGAGATGTGGGGTTCGCCAGGCTGCCGGATCTGTGCGAAATCATGGACAACTCCTATGGCATATAAGTATCGCGCATCCGTGCATAGTCGAAAACGGCGGGCGCGTGCCAGCGCAGGCGAATCAGGTCCGTGTGCTGCACATGATTGTACATAATACAAATTATCAACATTTCGGACTGTAGTAGCTTTATAGAAATGTCGCGTTCTAGCCATTTAGAGATGTCGTGTTCTGCTCTGGGTATGCTTGCCGGTTCCCCGCGGGATTACGGAGCCGGCCATGCATCCAGCGACACTGGTGACATTGAACATGCGCGAACTCGACCGACTGAAGGTGATCCAGGCTGTG
>Ga0255336_100857_pt1 | contig 32345 bp, 31 predicted proteins | sample MeOH1_35cm_T3_17_FD_189102 | JGI IMG/M metagenome (GOLD analysis project Ga0255336, IMG submission 189102) | Sandy soil microbial communities from University of British Columbia, Vancouver, Canada - MeOH1_35cm_T3_179 | ecosystem: Engineered > Artificial ecosystem > Sand microcosm > Unclassified ...
GGTGGGGCGTGTTTTCGCGAGAAGCAACCGGAAAAAGATCTGGATCTTTCGTCTTTCACGCGAATGCCTGACTCCGTGATACCTCAGCCAATTCGCAGAACGGAACCCAAGATTGGAAGAAATGACCAGTGCCCGTGCAACAGCGGAAAGAAATTCAAGAAGTGCTGTGGACGTTGACGAGTTGCGCATTCATGAAGTTCACGATCGTCGATTTCAAAAGCAGACAAGCCGATGAAGTGGAACATCGCGCAAGGACCGCCACGAATATCGAACAGAGTTCTAAACTGCTGGATGGTTATAACGGTAAGACCTTGAAATCAAGCTGTTTGTGAATTGGTCGGCCCTGACGGACGATTTTAGAACTTTCCTGTTCTCTGAAACTTTGGACATTACGACGGCCATCGAATCTCTTTGCGACTAGCAGCGGCGACAGTGAGCGGAACAGAACACGACACAGCTTCCCTGGTTTTAATGTTGTGGTAAAAAGTAGGCCGCCAGATTCGGCGGCCCAAGATTAAGCAAAAGAGTTTCAGAGCCAGTTCCCTCTAGCTCACCTGACCTGAAAATACACGATGTGAGTAGTTGGATCACTACCGGCGGTAAACACCAATTCGTATGTACCCGTGCTCAGGCCAGTGGTTTTCAAGTTGAAAATGTAGCCTCCAGTCGGTCCTAGGGTTGGATCGAAGCGGAAATCATTGTCAGGATTTGCGTTGCCCGCATCCACGACGACAAGCGATGCGTTGGTTGATGTCTGCACCAGATTGCTCACGTGCAGTACGACGCTTGCAGCCGAGACATCAGTATTCTGTGCATCGCAAAGTTGCAGCTTGATTGGAATTGTGCTGCCACTCTTTGCCGCCTTGGTTGGATCGTACAAGGGACATTGTCCGTAGGCGACCGTGTAGCTGACTGACGCGTTCGATGTGTTACCTACATTGTCGCCAGCGCTCACAGCAAAAGAGGCGGTGCCCACGACCTTTGTGTTGAAGTCTGTGCTGTTCGGAACCGATCCGTTGCAAGTTGCCAACCCTGAACCACTGTCAGCGCAGCTATAGGACGATGGCACGCCTTGGTTTAACACGTATTGGGAGGCGCCCGGAGCGGTTATTGTGATCGACGGCGGCTTCTTATCAATCATGATTCCGCTAATCGGACCAGCTGTTGCACAGTTGCCCGCCTTGTCACAGACTTGGTGAGTACCGGTTGCAGCATTGACTGTTTCAGTTCCCGCTGGAACAGTGGCAGTTAAGAGAAATGACGCATCCGCGGAATTCGCCAACCCGCTTCCAGAGTCAGATGCAGTGCATGCAATCAATACATCCGATGCATGCCAGAACTGGTCGGGAGACGCGCATTGGATTACCGGAGGAGTAACGTCCTGGCCAAAAGCAGCCATAACCTGATTCGATGGAAGTGAGCTACCAGCGGAGTTCACAGCCTCGGCCAAATAGTAGTAAATCGTAGACGAATTCAGTCCGGTGTCCACATAGCGAGTGGCAGTAAGATTGTTGGCGATACGATTACTTCCAGAAGGCGCAAAGCCACTCACGGTGCTCCGGAAAATGCTTTATGTAACATCGGCGGTCGTACTTGCGGTCCAACTCAGGTTGTTCTGAGTGCCAAGTGCTTGGACTGAAGGCCCAGTGGGAGCGCTTGGTGGCGTTGTGCTGGCAGGGGCTTGACTGCTGGTGGTTGCACTGGCTTCGTTTGAAGGAGCGGATGAGCCATATCCTCCTTCCGCTTCCACAAAATAATAGTACGTTGTCGAGGGAGTCAGGCCGTGATCCCTCAAGGTGGTTGGTGAGTACTGGGCTCCTCGAATCAGATTTACGGAAGAAGGAACAAAGCTGGGGTTGACGTCTCGATAAACATGATATGCATACACGCCATTGCTAGCGCTTGGTGCCCAACTGACATCAATCTGAGTGCTACCTCGGGAAATGGCAGCAAGGTTTGAGGGAGCTGGCGGAGCCGGAGTATTGTCTTCTACAACAAGCGCCATGGCACTATCGGCGTACTGAGTAGCAAATTCAACCGTCACCTGGTTGTCGCTGGCCAGAGTGATAGGAATAGTGTAGATCGCGTCGCTCCTGCTCTGAAGGGTAGTAAGCACTGTGCCGTTTAATAGGATTTGTCCACTGGCGCGATGGTTTCCTTGACTATCTCCGTTGATTACGCGAAGAGTGTATGGTCCAGTCGATCCTTTTGCCAGCCCAAAAAACAGCTCATAAGGAAAGCTAGGATCCCCGACTGGCAGTCCCAAGCATAGCGCGGTTGCACTTTCCTGAAATCTGCCGTTCTGTAGTCGAAAGACGCTATCGGGAACATCAGGACGATTATCTTGTGGAGGAGGATATTGCCCAACTGAATAAGCTGCCAGAGTGCCGTCATGATACAGATCTACGAGTTGGACATTCCCTAGATCACTGATGGCCTTCAATCCCATCTGGGTTGTGGGATTCAAAGTCGATAGTGAACTTCCATCCCACTGAAAGATCCAGTCGCTTGTCGCTGCGGTTGCTCCGCTTGTTGAAAGGTGAATCTCATTTCTCCCGTCCCCATCTATGTCAATCAACTCTATGGAACACTGTGCGCCGCTCGTATCCAGGCCTTGGGGGCCTTCGGTTGCATTGTAAGTTCCGTTGGCGGCACGGGTCAGTATTCGGATAGCGCCATCAACGTTCAGATAATTGGCTATGACAATGGACGCCTGCCCGTCTTGCGTAGTCTGGAATACGGCAAAACAACTATACCGATCACTCGGGTAAGCAGGATCAATGAGTTGCTGAGGATAGAACTGATCAACAATGGACTGGATAGCCGCCCCCGAACTTCCGCTTGTTCCGATGCCTTGTTGAGACAGTAATTGTTGTCCACTTAGGGTGATGACAACGAGGCATAGGGCTAATAGGAATCTACGCATCATCTCAGTTGCCTCCCAATGTATCGAATATGTTTTTCTGAATAGAGGGTAGCCAGTGATAGGATTTCATCAACACCAACCGTGGATAGCCCCCACCCTTGTTGTACGCATGCCAACCTTCTTCAAATATGCCCTCCAGATCACTCAACGAATCGCACTGTGGGGACGCGACATCCGATGGGTGCGCCTTCTGCACATTAATGGCTACGTAGGACGTTCCAAGTTCTACGGACCCGCCGTGCCTGGCGATGTTTGTTGACGAATCTAAGAGGTAGCTGGGATTTTTCGAGCCATCATCCACTCCGGTCCAATGAAGAGGATTGATTGCGGTCGTGTACAAAACCTGCATGTATCCATAGCTAGCGGCGAGACTTGTTTGTGCAGTCCAGAGGTAGTTACAACTGTCGCCGCTTTGATGTGCATTGTAGACTTTTCGGTACCAAGCATTCTTCTGCCACCCCTGTCTTGTATTCGCGGAAATGATATTCCATGCTGAGACAAGGTTGTCGCTCGGCGATAGGTTGTGGCAGCTCCCCTGAGTGCATATCTTATAAATGCTGCGTGGTGAGACATCCGAGTCAATAAGTCCCACACCAGCCGAGAGCGCAGCATCTTCGCAGTCGCTGAAAGTAGCAAAACGGTAAGATGTGTAAGGTTGCGTTGTACTGCGGTAGTCCTTACCTCGGGATATGACCGCGAAGTCACCAACATCTCCTGACAGTGGCTCGTACCTATAAGAAAGTGGAAGGAACTGCCCGCTCGATTCCTGCTCGATTTGCCCCTTTATGTATTGCGGCAGGACCCCCTTTCTGTCCGCCACAGGTATCACCAAGGAATCAACTTCGAGGTGTGCACCTCCTAGATTTCCCGGCGGGGTAACATTGATGGTTAGGCTGACCGGATTGGTGGTTCCATCGCTTGGAGTTATTGTCAGATGGTGTGTCCCAGTGTGAACCGCCTGTAGCACCGCCGCCTCACCATCTTTGCTTCCGTACATGAAAACAACATTGTTTGGAAACAAAGCATTTGAATCGAGGCTGGCCGCCACGCTACTGGAATCCAGCGTGTATGTGGCTGGAACATCGGCGGTAGTGCCATCGTTGTTGAACTTTTGGAGCACGATTTCAAAGGTACTGCCCAGAGGAAAATACGCATTTTGGGCGGCTGGGTCATCGGTGGAGACAGACTGATGATCATCGCTCGTCATCATAGTTGCAGTTAGTTGGGGGGCTGGCGTGATGTAGAAGTTATCGAACGTCCCCTGCGACTGATCACCATAACCATCTTGTTGTACCAAGAAGATGAACTGAACGTGCTGATTCTTGTATTGCGCCAAATCGATGGATACCGGCGTGGATGGCGCGTTTCAATAGATACCCCATTCGTCGACAGGATACCCCAGATGGGTAACAATCGGAATGGTGCCACTCGGGGTAGAAAGTGAGATATCGTACCAGTCCCACTGGCCTCCGTCCCAGGTCTGGTAGGCGTAGTTGAACTGCGCGGTTCCACCATGGTTCACGTCAATGTCAATCGTTACTGTGCTCGCACCGTACGGCTCCAAGCCGTCCACGGGAGGTCCATCCAAGCCATTTGGAAATGAAGTATCCCAGCGTCCAATTTGGCCGCTGATGTGATTATTGCTGTCACTGGAATTGGTCGCGTAACCGACCCCCCCGATGCGACTGCAGTGATCTTCGGAACTCCGTTGTTCGGCTGCGATTGTGCCAGCAGCAAAGCAGCGGTCGCAAGGAAGATTGCCAGAACTAGGAATCGACGTTTTCCCTGTTTCAATTTCTCTCCCCTAACTTGAATTTGAAGGCGGCGGACGTTCGTTTACGAAGCGATGCATCGTAAACAGCTTCTACACTGCTCCGGAGACTGTCTCCGCTCTCCCCTTGCGGTTCTGCCAACGGTACAGATGAAACGAGATGAAGATCGACAGCAGCGCCTCTACCCGAGGGAAATGGGATTTTGAATGAGACACTCAAGGGCTCGCGCTTTACGAGAGGAAACCTTAGCAGAGTACCTGACCAAGCGCCAGCGATTGTCAACTATTTTCCTGATTCTTAATAATCCGGAACTGCGTGCAAAGTGCGCAGGGCGGGAGCGACGAGCGCCAGCGGTAGGCTGCGAAGCAGACGTCGCTCCCGCCCACGTTCTGTCTCGTGGTTGACCCTGCTCATTCGGGCATCATTTTTGATTGCAGTTGGTTATCGATTCGAAAGTAGAGGTGAAGATGCAGTCGTGATGCGAGGCATGTGTATTAGCCAGCATTTTCCACCCCATGTCATCTCATAAGCTCGAACGGACTCGAACACCGTCCGAGCTTGTTCGAATGCCGTTCGAGTTTTGTCCAGTTTTCGTTCGAAGATCATTCGAAGTCTGTTCGAAGCTCAAGGGGTCGCTCTCCGGTACTTCATGCTCCAGAGCGGGTAGTCGTACTCAAGCAGATGTCCGCGGATCTTCACCCGGCTTCCGGAGAAACGCCGCTTAAACTCATGTCGGTGATGGCAATCGGCATCCGGTCGGGAAAGTAGCGAGAGTTGCCCGACATTTGATCGCCCCGTTTCGGCAATGTGGTCACCGGCAGCCTGAACTTGTCACGGAAGATCCCAACCTTGGCCGCTTCGTTTTCCAGAAACTTCTGAGCTGGATGATCGAGCACGTAGTCGAGCTGCATCAGCCGGAGCTTGATCTCGCGGTCCGACTTTTCGCGGCGGCTCTGCGAGTCTGGCTGAGCGATCAGCCGATAAAGCAGCTTTGCCTTCAGGTGGTAGACGTGCCGCCCGGTAGCGTACTCGATGGGACGGAGGTGCTCGCCACCCTGCGCCTGGATCTTCTCGGCTTCTTTGCGATAGGCGCGATAGATCTGGGAGTCGTGTTCGACCTCGCGCGGCTTGACCAGCCCGTGATAGAGGTGTTGTCCGGGTTCAATTCGGTTGGCAACCCGCGACCAAGCCCGCATGAGAAACGAATGCTCCGCACAGCGAGTGCGTTTGGAACAGCGGCTGGCCATCGTTCGCCGCCGCATGGATCAGGCGTACTCTGACAAACTGGACGGCAAGATTCCGGAAGACTTCTGGGATCGCAAGATGGGCGATTGGCGAACGGAAGAGCAGCAGATTCGTGAGGCCATAGCTGGGGCAGAGGATTCAGACAGCGACAGGTTGTTGAATGCACAGAGGTGTTTAGAACTCGCCAACAAGGCTTATTTTCTGTATGTTAGGCAGAATTCCACTGAACAAGCCAAATTGCTACGAATGGTACTTTTGAACTGCTCGATTGATGCTGCAAGTCTTTATCACTTACAGAAAGCCCTTCGACATGATCTTTCAAAGGGCCAAAAGGAAAGAATGGTCGGGGAGAGAGGATTTGAACCTCCGACCCCCTGGTCCCGAATTAGACTAGATCAATAGAATCAATGACTTAACAGTGTGGAAGGTGACGCCTCAACCGTGTAACTCCTTCCTATTCTTAACAACCGCTCCCATTCACATTCTTATGGGTGCCCCACTGTGGGTGCCCCATCGACTCGCCGACAACCCCACCGGTAAGTCCCGACGGAGCTTCAAACAGCGGAGAAGCTGATTGTGACGAGCAATCCAGTTTCCCAGGAACGACCGAATGTACATCCACAAGAAGGCCCTACTTCCCTTCGTAGTCGAGAGGCTTTGGTTCAGCGCGTTTCGTCAGGCGTGCGGCTCGCCAGATTGCGCGAAGCACCGGGCTCAGCCCACTGCGTGGGCAGCAGTCCTCCGTCTTAAGAATCGGATTGAGTTGCTGGAACGGGCGGATCTTGGTTGCGGACTGCTGAAGCATTTGATTGCTTCCTACGGATGATTTCGAGTTCGCGTTTGTAAGAGGTGAAGCTTGGCTGTGCTACGCTCGGCGTCGGCGTCGATTGGCTTGCGCTTCGGTTCTCCGGGTGCTGGTTGAGGAAGTCGAGGCGGAGGTACATGCCATCAGCGCGGGTGCCTGAGCGAGCTACTTGCGTGAGTATGTCCTTGCTGTAACGGTGCAGGCGCAGTGCTGCCCTAAGTCCGGCCAGGCAGTCACGCTCCGTCCACTCTCCCCCCACATACATGTTGTCGAGGATCGGATTGCGGCGATGAGCAACGGCGGTGATCCTGATCTGCGGCTGATTCTTCACTGGGGTCAGTCGGCCGCGATCGGAGACGAACGGACCTTCGGGGCAGCGCAGCTTGGGCTCGATAAAGCCTTCCAGCACGATCTCAGACCAGGCGGGCACCGAGAGCCTCGAGTTCGGGCAACGAGTCAGCTCGAAGGGGGATTGTTGAAGCGCCGAGACCAGGTCGTACTCGCGTGATTCGTATCCCATGCCAGCAGCAGCAACCAGCGAGGCCAACGGAGGCACTCCGAGGCAGATGGCCACCGGCAACGAGCGGTCTATCTTCTCTGCAGTGCCCAGATGAATGCTGAGATTATCCGTACCGCATAAATGCACGCCTAACTTATCGGGTCCTTGTACCTGCAGCGAGTACATACCGAACTTGGCGCGGTCAGGGCCAAAGGGCGCGTGCGAATCCTCGGAGACGATGCAGGCTTTATGCAGATAGAAGCCGCCATCCTGATCGTTGATCCGGAACAGCGGCAACAACTGGAACAGGTCGATGTTGTCGGTCTGAACACATTCGTAGACGGGCGCTTTGTCGATCCAGATCGGCTCGCAACCTTTTCGATCGGCGCGTTCGCAAAGTTCATGGATCAGCTCTGCGACAGGAGTGTTGGCCGGGAGTCCACACATGAGTGCGCAGTTGGTCCAGGAACGGAGAAGGTTGAGTGCGAGCCGCTTGCCCTTGTACCCGACGATGTTGTCGAAGACCAGCGATGGTCGGTTGCCGAGCTCGGCGGCTGCACGACAGTACTGCTGAATTTCATGTTCAGGTGAGGCAGCACGCTCAACGTGAACAATGCGTCCGGCCAAAAACAGTGTTTCGATAAATTCGCGCAGATCACGTGGACCACCGGGACGCTGCTGATCGTGACTGACGGGTTGTGTTGTCGTAGCGCTCATGTTGCACGTCCTGAACTGCAGCCGATACCACTGGCCTCACCGATATACGAAGATCATTGCGTACACGATGGATGCGATGAGTGCGGTGCCGATGATCAGCGCCGCCCAGGCAAACACGCGGATGGTCTTCATCACCACTTCCGGATGTGGTGCCGCGAGGTTTTGCTCGAGCCTGCCCCCGCGAACCAGTTCTTCATACTCCAGCGGCTTGTCGCGCTTGAGTTCGGCCATCTTCATGTGTCCCGTAAAGACCGTCGTATCCATCGGGAACTTCTCCGGACGGAGGTGAGTGTTGAAGAAATGAATCGTGAAGATGAAGCCGACTGCCAGCAACGCTTCGTCACTGTGGATGATGGTCGCGACATTTAAGAAGACACCGGGAACGAACCGGGTAAAGAACACCGGGAACCACAGGGTAAGTCCGGTGGAGCCGATAATGAAGATTCCCCAGAACACCGCGAAGTAATCGAACTTCTCCCAGTAGGTCCAGCGCCCGTATGCTGGTTTTGGCCCCATCCCAACAAACCACTTGATGGTAGCAACGAACTGCTTCCCATCCCTCGCATTGGGAATCATCGAGTTGGGTCCGAACAAGAGCTTCATCCATGAGCCATACTTGTTCTTCTTCAGCAAATACAGATCATGCAGGTGCACTATAAAGATGCCGAACATCAGCACGGCGGCGGCGCGATGAATGACGCCTGCCGACTGAAATCCCCCCAGTGCTCTTGCAATCAGGACGGCCCAGAAGGCGTAGGAGAACTTCAACGCCATGCCGGTGATCGCCAGGCTGATGAAGCTGATTACCATACAGGCATGCAGGATGCGGCACTTCACGGAGAATCTGACGTACTCGCGATGCTCCCGCGGATAGGACGATTTGTTGATTTGCAAAACAGTTTCCTGACTACTCATTGGTTCCCCCGCCATTCTTCTCCGCTTCTGCTTCCCTTGCTTCTTCTACCTGGATCTCACGCCTCATCTGGAATGCACGTGGCAACCAAAGCAGCGTGTGTAAACCACTGACCAGGAACGTACCTGTCAGCAGTGCCGTCATGGCCCAGAAAGCCACGAACAGGTAGGGATACTTTTTCGGGTCGTGATGCGTGGCATGAGTGAGATACCCTGCAGAGCGGCGCGTTGCACCCGCATGGCACTTCCGGCACGTCGCCACTACGTTCTTCCTGCTCAGGTGCGAGTTCGGATCATTCACGTTCAGAATGTCGTGCGCACCGTGACAGTCATAGCACTGGGCCGTTTTCGAGTTGCCCAGTTGCGAGACCTTTCCGTGATAGGTCACTAGGGTTTTGCGACGAACCGGATGTCGGAATGACACTCCACACAAAGTGTCTTTCTCGCCTTGTGTCCTTGGTGGCACTCCGTGCAATCGGGCTCGGTGGCCGTCACAATATGATTTTCATGTGGATTGGGGGTAAGCCCAACCGTTCTCTTAGCAACTTCCTTGTAACTCTCGTGACACTTGAGACACTGCTCACCGGTAGCAGGTTCCTTGGGCACGGCAACTCCGTGGCAATCTACACAAGCCACACCAGCTTCACCATGGACGTCCGCAATGAAGCGTCCCTTTCCTTCAGCACGCAATAGAAGGGGGGTAAGAAACAAAAGGCACATTCCGAGGGCGCAATAGCCTCTATATGACACAGGACAGTAACTCCTAATTAGCGTTGTCGGCCAGCATTACATAAGGCCATGTTTCTTGTTTTCTCGAGCCGGTCCACCCGCAGCACAAGTTCCACATTTCATCCACCTAAGTCCGTTCAATACGGGCACACAGACAACCGTCCTTATAAGCCATGGAAGGTTGCTCGTGTGCCCCATGGACTTCTACTTACAAGAAGCAGCTTACTTTCAGGGCGAGACCTTACGTATAAGACCAGGCATACACAACCATCGTTGCGTGTACGCCCGATACCTCCACAGCTATACTTTTATGGAAGGAACGAAATCGTCAGGGTTCTTTCCAGCAGCGATGATTCCGGACAGACGGCCAAAGGTCACGCAACGACCATGACCAATGCCGGGGCAAATTGTCGGATAGTCATTGGCAAAGAAGTCCCCAGCCGCCGAACCCGCAACATAAAGGTTCGCAATCGGCTGATCATCTTCTCCTAGTACCTGACAATTCGTATTGGTTCTCAGTCCACCAACCATCGTCAGTACGGTGCTGAGCAGCTTGCCGCCATAGAACGGAGCATTCACGATTGGGGTAAGCAGGACGCTTCGTTTTCCGTAGTCTTCGTCATTCTTTTTGGCGACCAGCTCGTTATAACGGGCGACTGTTGCAAGGAAAGCATCCACTGGAACATTCATCTTCTGTGCAAGTTCTTCTAGTGTGTTGGCCGAGACCACCTTGCCATTCTTTAGCTGCCCTTCGAGTATCTGCTTTTCCGCCGCAAGGTCGAACTTGGCACCCTTACGCATAAAAGTCTGACCGTAGAACAGCCCGCCACCTAAGCCAGCATCGATCTGCTCTGCAACTTCCGATAACCCATTTGCGTCATAAATGGTCCATGCAACGTTACCGGGCTGAAGCGCCTTCGTGATGCTCTTGGATTGCGTGTTAACATCCTCGTTCTTGTAGCGCTTGCCTTGTGCATTGATGTGCAGGAAGCCGTAGCTGTTGGCACCGCTCTCAAGGTGAATTACCGCTGCGTGCGGCTCGGCGCGCTGCATAGCTCCGCCGACGTGCATTGCCATGACGTGACCTTCACCGACGTTGCACTTGTTCGGGAAATAGATCTGCGAATCCGCCGCGAGAGAGTACTGGGCGTACCGTTCTTTCATTTCGTTGTTCGAAGCGTAATCACCCGTGGCAATGATCACACCCTTGCTGACATTATATTTGGTGTAGTTACCCTTGCTTCCGGCAATTACGGCAGTAACCGGCCCCTTGCCTTCTCTTACAAACTGGACAGCCTTGGTCTTGTAATCTATCTGAACGCCACGTTCCCGTGAGATGGTCTCTAACACGGGCAGCAGCACGGGATTTCCTGCACCCTCAACGATGCCGTTGGTATAAACGAAATTAGTGCCTTCCTTGTAGAAGAAGTGTGTTACCGGCATCTCGGTGTAGTTCGGTCCCTTGTAATAGCCGTCCCACAACGCAGTCTTCAGGCCCCTCGGTTCAACCATGTCGATGAGCCAATTCATGCTGCCACCGCTCTTGTGTGCGAACTTCCAAAGAAGATCTTCGTTCACCTTGCCCTGCGCCCACTCAACCCAACGACGGATGATCTCTCTGTAGTCACAGTCAATGCCCATCTGGTCCTGCACTTTGCTCTTGAAAGCGGTGATGTGTCCACCGCGACATGCAAAAGTTGCATTCTTGTCGATAATTGTTGTCTTGGCGCCCGCCTCCCGTGCCGAAAGAGCGGCGCAGAATCCCGCAAGTCCAGCCCCGATAACAAGAACATCAGTACTGATGGTTTTCTTGATCTCACTCGCAGGTATCGAGACGGGCTTTGTCTCCCAGCTCCACTGCTTGCATCCTCTCGCGGCATCGGCCGAATCGCGTGATGTCTTGTCGGACGAGGCCATCTCGGAAGCAGACGCTGGCAGTACGCTTCCGGCCGCAATTCCTATCATTGCTACACCCGCACCCTTAAGGAAAGCTGCACGGGAAAATGTCTTTTTGGACTGTTCATCGGAGCTCATAAGTCAGTTATTATCCTCTCTTCAGTAGTAAAGCAAACATCTACAGGGTTGCAATTCTCTTGGTTAGCAAAGTCATGCGAAACGATCTCGTATAGTTACTTTTGAGAACCGACGCTAGTACTGAAAGCAACTCAGCAAGCAATCCAATAACTCCTCTTTCCACAGAACTGAACTTGTTCCTGTTTCCCTGTACTATACGGCCTCTTGAAGCGCGTGCCACCATATTAACTTGCGATACAGAGTCATAAGAAGAACTTATCGCTGTCGCACTATTGTGCATCCGGGAGATCCATAAGAAGTTCTTATCGCGGACTGACTGCAAATAGTATTGTTGGAGTTTCGATTTACACCCTATATTGTCTGTCGGGGACCAACGCTTACACGGGTGCCTCAAGTCGCGGCCGCGCGATTCCGTGAGAACGGTATGGATTGAGTTGTTCGCGGAAGCCACGTCAACGAAGGGTCATGCGTGCTAATAGCTGTCTTCACACCACGGCTTGGTCGTGGTGTAGAAATGTTGACGCATCCTGTGACGGTACAAAGCAGAATGCTCACCCTGGAATGATACCGAAGTACAAAAAGGACAAATATGATGATTCCTATGACTACTCGCGGCGTATACTGCCGGGTTACCGTTCACTTCCTCAGTCTGTTGCTCTTGGCAATCTGCCTGATCTCATCTTTCGCAATCGCTGAGACAGTTCCAGACATCGAACCGGCGGGAGCGCCTGTTAAAGACGTCTTTCATCAAAGATATATGTTCAACTGGGGACCTGAGCGTGAGCGTCTCGCCGATAAGGGCGTGACGTTTGATTTCTTCTATTGGAATTACGCACTAGGCGACCCGAACCATCCGTCCGGAACAAAGGAGACGTTCGGCGGGTTTCAACGTGTTCGCGGCACCGTGGACGTGGACTTTGGTAAGTTCACTGCTGCCAAGGGGCTGAGCTATCACGTTACCGGCTTGTGGCAAACCGGACAGAATATGGGCGCTGTACTCGGAAGCATTGTCAGCCCGAATAGCATCGCCAGTATTCCTCAATTCCGCCTTGATTCAACTTGGCTGTCACAGAAACTAGCGCACGACAAAGTGACCGTAATGGGTGGGTTGATGGCGTCCCGCGACTTTTACGGGTTCTGGGGGAATGGGGCTTACTTCAACGAAGCAATGACGTACTCGTTCGGCAATTTGGGTAACGTCCGGGCATCCGCTGATCCAAGCACTGGCCCCGGAGCTGAGATTCGATTCTCTCCAACCAAGCGGGTTACGATAAAGACTGGATACATGCTGCCAATGACGAATGATGTCGGTGCGGGCGGCAAGATCCTATTCCCGACAGGGTTTAACTACCACTCCGGATCGAAGGGTTCGACCTGGAACACCGAAGCCGCAGTTACGACTGCGCAAGCAGGCAAGTACGCGGGCGTCGTGCGCGCAGGCCTTATCTACAACGGCGGAAAGTTCTATAACTACTCGAATGGAAAGAACGAGAGCAACTTCCTCTTCTACTCACAGCTGCAGCAACCAGTCTATCGGGCCAGTGGGGCCAGTGCTCGCGGACTTGACCTGACCGCAGGGCTTACAACGGGACCTACAAGCAAATCTGAGAACCCGACAGAAGCGTTGGTCGGTCTGTGTCTGAACGGTCCCCTCACCGCGCGCCCTAAAGATAGTGTTGCCGTGGCCTTCATCTACAGCACCATCAGCGACCAGTACAACGCCTATCTGCGAGCAAATCCGGCGGTGAACCCCCTTTGTGGATTATCCGGATGCATCGATGAGAAATTCTTCGAAGTCAACTACAAAGCCGTATTGACTCCGTGGCTCGTTCTACAGCCGACCTACCAGCACATATCGAATGTTGGTGGTCGTAAGACCGGAGCAGCTGACCTTGGAGGCATTGCACTTCTCGCCTGGTTCTAGTTACCCATGATTCGTCGTGCCGTGTAGCCAGCAAGACAAACAGGCATCCTGGTTAGAGATTCTGGGGTGTGGGCGGCGCGTACTCACGCGCTACTCTTCAGTGTCTCTAACCTGCTTAGAGTTGCATTGGCAGGCATTGTTGGCAGAGACGTACAAGACGAGTCCAAGTGAATGGAGACTCGGTGGCAGTGAGTTGCGTCATACACAGTCTCGATCGGCAACAATGGGTAGTCTGTCATTTTAAGATGTCTTAACTAGGTGCGCGCGGCACATTCATTCCTGTTCAATAAACCTCTTGCCGACGCCTGAGAGGTCGCCTCTCCGCCAAACCAGATGCATGGACATTGTGATCTCTGGTTCAGATATCCGGCGTTGGACGACCTCTTTGGGGCACTGAAACAACGGAAGGTCATGCATCAACTGAACACACAGATTTGCGACAACCAGACCTACACCTCCGGTGACGCTGTCAGCGTGATACTTAACATCTGGCTCAAATCCTGCCTCCATGCAGGTCCGCAGGAAGAGATCATAGAGTGTGTAGTCCTTATACGGAGTTGCCATCACAAATACATCATGCGCGAACTTGCTGAGGGCTACGGGCTCTCTGCTTCCGGAGAGTCGATGATGTCGGTTGAGAGTCACAACCATTGGCATCGGAGAGGTACACATCGAGTCTAGCCGTGGATCCACGACGGTGGAATCTGTGCAGATCAGATCCAGTTGGCCATGCCGAAGGTATGCGATTAGAGAATCAATCGAAAGTTCTCTTGTTATTAACTCTACTTCGGGATAACTCGTCTTGAAAATTTGTAACCGACTGGGCAGATCGCTAAAAATACTGGACGCAGTATAACCGATCGACAGGACACCAGTTCCAGCCCGCACTGCTTGGCGCACACTCTCCTTGGAGCGTTCAAATTGCTCCAGAGTACGTTTAGCTTCTCCGTAAAACACCTTTCCCGCGTTGGTTAGAGTTATTTCCCGGTTATTGCGCTTGAAAAGTTCCGCGCCTAGTTCATCTTCAATTTGACGGATGTTCTGGCTCAAAGCTGGCTGCGCAATATGTAATTGCTTCGCTGCCTTAGTGAAATTCATTTCATTGACGAGAGCTAAAAAGTATTTGAAGTGCCGAATCTCAATCACTAGAGTGACCTCGGGAACAGGGCATCGGTAGATGGACGCATGCCAGTCGGAAATTTAAAGAGGAAATAACCTCATCTTACCATGGTCGCGCCTTATCAATGAAAGCTTTCAGGAGTGTCGATTGTTCTTAGACCGGATGACTGGCCCCACTCTCCGCACGGTGATCTTACGACTTAACTGAACGCCGTCGCAGCGGTGGGAATGCGTGAAACGCTGGTTGCATTTTCCAAACAGGCGCAGCCCTGACGGTCACTCGCCGCTAAAGGTACTGGAGATTGTGCGTAATTCCAGAAGTAACCTACCGCCTGTGCCGTCGCTCTAGCCCGCAACACAGAGTCATAGACGGCTGAAGCAGCAGTCCATTGGTCTGGAGGTCGGGAAGTCAGAGCGTGTCATCGCGCCGGTCATGATGCTGATGTCGTTCCAGATGGTCAAGACCCTTGTCGGCATTGTCTTGACGCCGACAACGACGACGCCGTCACTGTTCACGACCAGACTGGACGCCCAGAGGCGGGTGCGCGACTATTTCAGTTCACATACCCGCTTCTAGTAAATTCGTGGCAAAGCCATGGCGCAGTGTATGCGCACTAAATCTCTTCTCAATGCCGGCATGCTTGGCCGCCTCCTTGCAGAGGTTCCACACCGCTTGTCGGAGATGGGCTGCTCAAACCCGCCACTCCTGAGTCTGCTGGGGAATAGATAGACCTGCGGTTTCTTCCAGCGCCAATAAGCGCGCAGTTTATCCAGCAGCTTGGGTGTCAGCGTAACGTCGCGGTCGCGCATACCTTGCCCCGGCGAATGTGAATGATCATGCGCTGGCTGTTGCATCCGGTTTCGCGTGCCATCAATGAGTCGCGTTATCTCATCCTGGCTGAGTACGTTGGGCAATGCGCGAGGCTGTTTCGGAAAAGGGAGATCATCAAACGCCGGATCTCGCCGCTTCAAAGTATTCTTGCAGAGAAAGCGCAGGGCCGACACGCAGTTCTCACAGTGCTTGGAGCCATCTTCTTCTCGTGTAGTAGATAAATCTGATAACACCGTAGCTCAATGTGCCCTCTTCCGATGCGGCCTGCAAGGACGATGACGTGGCACAGAGACTGCGGCAGTTGGAGGAGGACAATATCCGCCTGAAGCGCCTGGTCGCCGATCTAAGCGCGATGCTGTGCGAGAAGTGATCGGTGGCACCTCCTGTCGGTCCCTTGTCGACGATGGTGAGCTTTCGGCCAGCTTTCAACATCTGTGCGATGCCGGAAGCCCACAACCCGCCGCTGACTGGACTGGGTGTCACGGGAGACACGCCAACCCAGGGCGTCACAGGGGATATTTTCTCCGGGAGAGTTGTGTCAACGGATGGGGAGTATACAACCTTCTTAACCCCAAACCAACTGCTTGAGAAACGCGAATAAAGGATTGATATGAGCAAAAAACGCGACGAACGTGAATCCAGCGAGATATCTCTGGCCCGCCGAGACTTTTATTAAATTAAAAGGTGGTGGGCTGGGCTGAGCATTGGAACGGCGGTTCTTGGAAGCGCAGGTCTGGTCGGCTGTGGCGCCTCGAGCCAGTAGCAGCAAGGATAATGGCGGCAATTCAGACGGCAGCGACGGCGGTAATACGGAAACCTCCGACGCAGAGCTGCCGACAAATATCTCTTGGTCCTAGTCGATGTCCCGCTTGGAATGAAAATTAGGATCTCTCTTGCCACTCTGCTCACGAGCGTATCGCGCTAGTCCGGATTCTTGGCACCCAACCGCGATGTCTTCATACGCCAAGAGCTGCTTGCGCAACACCCCGGATTTCCCCAGTCGCGTTGCGCACCCCGCTTCGCCAAACCGCGCAACAACCACCAGAGCCAACACCGGCGTTGCGCAAGTAGCTATCAGCGTTGGTCGCAGCGCTTCCGGCAATCTGATTCTTGTTAACTATCATTGTCCCCGCGAAGGCACTTTGGGTTACACCAAAATATTCTTCATAGTATATTTCCAGTTCTGGATGACTCTTGGCTCGTTCTTGAAGGAACACCTATTTTGGACTTCGTGGCCATAGATGTAGAAACTGCGAATTCGAATCGATCCAGCATTTGCCAGATCGGATGCGTGCGTTTCAGCAGCAGCAAGTGTATGAGTATTGTGCGAACGCTGATCAATCCCGAAGCTGAGTTCAGCAGTTTCAACATTGGGATTCACGGTATCCGACCTGCGCAGATCGCAGATGCTCCGACATGAAAGCATATCCATCCTGTTATTTCTAAGCTGCTGGCTGACCGTGTCGTGGCTAGTCACACATTCTTTGACCGCGAGGCAATTCTAGGGGCTTGCAGGAAGTACTCCCTTTCGATGTTTAATTACGAGAGGTGGATCGACACTTGTGCGGCAGCTCGCAGAAGTTGGCCGAAATTGCCGAATCACAAACTCACAACCGTTGCTTCGCATTTGAATGTCCAATACAAGGCCCATGACGCGGCCGATGATGCTCGCGCTGCCGGGGAGATCCTGTTGTTGTCTTTCAAGGCCCACCGCAAATCTTCATTATCGGAAATCTCATGAGTGTGACGTTTTCGTCGCTGGACATAGCGGTTCGTTCGCTTTGGGCGAAGAGCGGAGATCCAGTTGGGCATGGTCTGCTGGCGCATATGCTCGATGTAGCAGCTGTTGCCGAGGAACTGCTGGAGCGGGAACCTGCTCAGACCCGCACGGTCGCGGCCCAGTGGCTTGATATGTCCCCGCAGCACGCGGGCCGAGGCATTGCTGTGCTCGTTGGGCTGCATGACTTTGGGAAGAGTATTCCTGGTTTTCAGGCAAAATGGCGACAAGGATGGAATGCTGACCATGATGCTGGGCTGGATTTCAGCGCAGCTTCGCAGCGTGTTACCGACCACGCCTGTGCCAGCGCAGCTCTATTGGGCGAATACCTTCTTCTGTTAGGCCTTGAATTACCTTGGATACAAGGTGTTCTTCAAGCGGTCAGCGCGCATCATGGCTACAACCTCACTCGTCGTGAAATATCGGCAGCAAAACCATGTTTTGAAGGCGCCGCTTGGTGTCGTGCACGAAAGCATCTTTTTGAAGTTTACTGGAAGACACTTTCGCCCCAGGGGATCGTAGGAGGGAAGGAACTCTCTCTGCCTGCTCTCGAATGGTTGGCGGGGCTGACCAGTGTATCGGACTGGATTGGATCGAACATCGAGTGGTTTCCTCCAGGGGAACGGGCTGATTCTCCGGAATCGCATTTCGACATAGCCAAAAAGCTTGCCAGTCATGCACTCGATACACTTGGGTGGCCGGAATACAAATCTTTGCTGACGTGCTCGTGCTCGGTGGATTCACTGATTCAGCGCATTCTACAGAAAAGAGATGCGCTGAGTGCACGTCCAATGCAGGTTGCGGGTGATCGTCTGCTGCGCGGAGTTAGAGGTCCGGCGTTATTGTTGGTAGAGGCGCCGATGGGAGAGGGAAAAACCGAGCTTGCTTTTCTTGCACACCTTCGCCTCCAGGCTGCAAATCAACACAGAGGCCTCTATGTTGCATTGCCAACGCAAGCAACAGGGAACGCACTGTTCGAGCGGGCGCTGACTTTTCTGCATGCCTTCTCAGAGGATGCTTTTCTGGATCTTCAGCTGGTTCATGGTGGCGTGCAGTTGGAAGACAGCGTCCAACATCTGCGTGGCGTTTATGGTGAACGGGGAGATAACATCAGTTCCTCATCATGGTTTTCAAAGCGCCGACGTGGGCTCTTGTCCCCTTATGGAGTAGGCACCATCGATCAGGCACTGTTTGCATCGCTCAACGTCAAACATCACTTTGTGCGTTTATGGGGGTTAGCGAACAGAGTTGTAGTTCTTGACGAGATACACGCCTATGACACCTACACCAGCGGTTTGATTGAATCACTATTGCGTTGGCTAAAGGCGCTTGATTGCTCAGTGGTGATGATGACCGCAACTCTGCCGGAGAAACTCCGCAATGCTTTATTGCGAGCCTGGGGCGTCGACGCCAGCGACATTCCCGATCTTGCCTACCCTCGTTTGCTTTTGGCCGATGGACAGGGAGTTAGTGGTTCCGCATTCTCCTCAAGGGAGATGCCAAAGGTTCGTCTTGTGGCGATTGGTGAGGAAGAGAAAGAAGAGAGCCTCGCGTGGTGCGCGTTGGAGTGCCTGAAATGGGATGGATGTGGCGCGGTAATTGTCAACACAGTTGACCGTGCCCAAGCAGTGTATCGAAAAGTGAAGGAGCATGCGGGCGAAGATGTTCTTCTCATCCTGTTTCATGCGCGGTTTCCCGCCGATGAACGCAGTGACCGCGAGGATGTCGTATTGAAGATCTTCGGCAAAGACGGAAAGCGCCCGTGCAGGGCACTCCTGATTGCCACACAAGTAGCGGAACAGTCCTTGGACATCGATTTCGACTTTCTGATCACCGATTTGGCACCGATTGATTTGGTCTTACAGCGTGCAGGACGTCTGCATCGCCATCAGAGAGAACGCCCTTCTGCGCATTCAGAAGCCCGTCTATTTGTCGCTGGATTACTCCCGGACCGGTTGCCGGAATTGAAGAAGACTTCATGGGAGTATGTTTACGACGCCTACATTCTCGGACGCACCTGGGCTTTGCTCTCAAGAGAAGACACGCTCCAGTTTCCAACAGACATCGATCGTTTGGTGCAGGCCGTATACGACGATCATCATCCCCTCCCGTCTGATCTATCGCAAGAAGCGGTTGCCTTCATCGAAAGTAAAGCCTACGGTGTACATCTAGGCAGGCTTCAGACAGAAAGGCAACTCGCGATGAATGCGGCGATAGACCCCGCCGCGGAACCGCAGAGCGCATATCTGGAGAAACCCCGAGGCAGCGAAGAGGGGGATGGTCTTGGCATTCCAAACCGCACTCGGTTGGGCGACGATTCAATCGCCTTGGTGCCTGTACATGCAGTGAACGGCGGTTGGGGTCTGTATCCAGACGGGGATACTTTTAATCCAAACCTGCCTTTAACGGACTCGCTGGCCAAGAGCCTGTTTGCTCGTCAACTTAAACTCAGCCGGAAGGATGTTGTGCTGTTTTTCAGTACTCAAGAAGCTCCGTCATCGTTTCGGGAACACCCGCTACTCCGCCATCTAAAGCCGCTGCTGTTTGAGGGCGGTATTGCTCGTATCGGCCCACTCTCCTTGCGGTTGGATACGGAACTAGGCCTGGTTTACGAGAAACAGAAATGAGTCTGTAAATCGAAGGAAGTGGCATGAAGAAAGCCTTTAATCTTCTCGATGAACGATGGATTCCGGTTCGGATGGTCGATGGCCATCTGCGTGATGTTGGCCTGGTCGATTTGTTTGAGGGAGCTAATGAGATTGGCGCACTGGCTGAGACCTCACCGCCGAGTCTGGTTGCCCTCTACCGCTTGTTGTTGGCCATTACTCACCGTGCTCTGACTAGGGCTCAAGGAACATGGCGAGACGGAGATCGCGCAACCTGGTACCGCGAAGGGGTGCCGCAGCAGGCGTTGCGAGATTATCTGGAACATTGGCGAGAAAGCTTCTGGTTGTTTCATCCGGAACGGCCATTTATGCAGGTCGCTGCATTGGCGACCGCAGAGGAAACCCGGGACAAGAAGCCTTGGACACAGATTTCGTTGGCGAGTGCATGTGGCAATGCGCCAGTTGTTTTTGATCATTCCTATGACGGGGCACCGACACGGATCACGCCATCTGAGGCGATACGTATACTGCTGGGGTTCCTGCAGTTCACTCCAGGAGGACTTGTAAGGGTGATTCGAGGTTCCGACAAGGCTGGCCCGTTGGGGAACACGGCAGCGGCTTTACCGTTGGGTAGCACGTTGAACGAAACGCTATGTTTGGCGCTTCATCCGGCGACCTTGGCTGCGATGGATGATTTGCCAAGTTGGGAGCGCCCTGTCATATCGCTAGACAATTTATGCGCCGAGCCGTCCTTAGCCACGGGCACTAATGACCGTTACACCCGATTGTCCCGCGCTGTCTTGTTGGACCCCGAAGAGGGCTCCAGTATCCAATGGATCCGCTTTGCAGCGGGTGTTGCTCTTGCGGATGACGCGAACGCTCCAGATCCAATGGCCAGTTATCGTTCCGGGAGCTTAGGGCTGGTGCGCTTGAGTTTCAGCGAGGGACGGGCGTTCTGGCGTGATCTTCCGGCCTTGGTTCCCGATGGGGAAGGCAAAGCGTCGCAACCGGCGTCCATATTGGGCTGGGCCGCTAACCTGCGTGGCAATTTAGGAGTGTTGTCGGCGGACGAAGTTCTTCTGATTGCAGGGTTAGCCAGTGACAAAGCCAAGCTATTGCGGTGGAGGTCGGAGCAGATTGCTCTTCCAACCTTGCTGCTGGCCGACGCAGGTCTGGCAACTTACCTCAGGGAGGAGGTCAAGCGGGCGGAAGCCGTGTACGACGAACTCCGTACTATTGCTATTACTATGATGGCTGCGACCATGCCTACCGCTACTAGTAAGGATACCCGTGCCCGTGCCCGTGCCGTATTTGTTTCAGGCCCCGCTACGGTAACGTTCTTCGCATCAGCGGAGCGGGCTCTGCCTCGACTACTTCATGAAATTGCTAACGGAGCCGGCGACGAGGCTTATCTGCACTGGTCTAAATCGCTGTTGCAAGCCGTGCGGGATACCTGGGATATGCTGCGGCAAAATGTTGGTCAAACACCTCTCGCGCTGCGCGCCGAAGCGAAAGCCTTCGTTCGTATTTCCTCCCTGTTGCGCACTCTACAACCGGAAGCGTCTATTGCTGGTACTCAGGAGGCTCTGTCATGAACGAACATGCGCGGGATTTCATTGCGCACCTAATCCGCTTACGCGAACAGGATCGCCGCGCCATTGCAGTGCTGCGGCGCAGTCTCAGTTTTCCGCCGGGTAAGTATCCACCTGCATATCCTTACGTCGAACGCTTTGTCGGCGCTGATCGTCATGAGGCGGACGCGTTCCGTCTCGCTCTTTACTTGGTGGCCGGGCTTTTTGCATTACATCCACACAATGCTCCCAAACGTTTGGCTGCATCCTTGGGTGAACTGATGCTTCGTCGCGGCCGCGATAGCGTTGAGAAGCGTTTCATTTCCCGACTTGGAGCCGACGCAGACAATATCGAGAAATACCTGCGCCAGATTGTCACCCTGCTTGCCGCTGACGATTGTGGGTTGGATTACGCTGCATTACTCATTGATCTTCGGTATTGGCTCAACCCTAATGCTACGGAAAAACGCGACCAGATCCGCCAACGTTGGGCTCGAGATTTTTATGGTGCACTGATCGTTCGGGATGTAAAACCAGAGACCACACCTAATATCGCCGTAAACAATTAAGAGGAAATCATGAGCCTATTCATCGAATTTCATCTGATCCAAAACTTCGCACCTTCCAACCTCAATCGTGACGATACAGGGGCACCAAAGGATGCAATGTTCGGCGGATATCGCCGCGCACGGGTAAGTAGTCAGTGTTTCAAACGAGCAATCCGTATGGCGGTGCGAGATCAGGGTTCGATCGAGCCCATATTCCAGGGAGTACGTACTAAAAAGCTCAGGCAGCTACTGGAGCACCGTTTGGCAGTGCTCGGTCGTGCTGAAGCGGAAAGCAGAATCGTAGCGGCATTGAGTGCTGCGGGACTCCAACTCGATGATGACGGGAAGACGCAGGTCTTGCTATTCCTCGGCGATGCTGAGATCCAAGGTTTTGCCGAACTCATTCATTTGCATTGGGATGAGTTGGGAAATGCGGTGCCCAGCGAAGCGAAGAAAAGCAAGAAAGAGGCCAAGGCCAGCGCTCCTCCTGAAGTGGTGAAAAAGGCCAAGGCTCTGCTGGATGGCGGAAAGGCCGTAGATGTTGCTCTCTTTGGACGTATGCTGGCCGACTTGCCTGAAGTAAACCAGAATGCTGCCTGCCAGGTGGCGCATGCCATCAGCACCCACCGAGTCGAACGCGAATTTGACTACTTCACAGCCGTCGACGACCAGAGCGGACCGGACGAAACCGGTGCTGGCATGATCGGCCAGATTGAGTTCAACTCCGCGACCTTTTACCGCTATGCCGTAATCGACGCCCACAAGCTGTTGGAAAATCTGCAAGGGGATAAGGAGCTCACGCTTCTGGCGGTGAAAGCTTTTGTACAAGCCGCAGTGCGTGCCATTCCTACCGGGAAACAGAACACCTTTGCTGCGCACAATCCCCCTAGCTTTGTCGGCACGGCTATACGCCACGGCGGGCCGCTGAATCTTGCAAATGCGTTTGAGAAGCCTATTTCGGCCAAGCAAGACAAATCGTTGACGAGCCTGTCTGTTGAGGCTCTGACCAGCTATGAGTCGCAGCTTGCCACGGTGTACGCCGACGGCAGTGATGCTTGGGGTTACCTCGATCTTACTGGCTCCTGGCCTAAAGAAAAGGGTGTAGCGCACGCAGACCTTGCCACGCTCGCTGACTGGGTGAAGGAACAAGTGGCTCTTCAACTGGAGGTGTGATATGCCCACATTGCTGTTGCGTCTGCAAGGGCCGATGCAGTCATGGGGAACCACCAGTCGTTTCGACGAACGTGACACGCAGCTTGAGCCATCGAAGTCCGGTGTGCTCGGTCTGGTCTGTGCTGCACTAGGTAGGGACCGTAGCGAAAGAGTGGACGATCTTGCTGCGCTGCATTTCGGGGTGCGGGTCGATCGCGAAGGCGTGCCGATGCGGGATTACCAGACTGCCACCGGCGTCTTGCTTGCTACCGGAAAAGTTGACCAGGAACGTACCGTTGTCAGCCCGCGATACTATCTTTCGGATGCTGCGTTCTTAGTGGGATTTGAGGGAACGGATCAAAGCTTGCTGGAACGTATCCACCAGGCATTGCGATTCCCGGTCTGGCCGCTTTCGCTTGGGCGAAAGAGTTTTGTGCCCGGTTCGCCACCGTATTTGACGGACGCGCTGCGAGCGCAGGGATTGCTGGAAGCGTTGGAGAATTATCCTCGTTTGGCAAAACCACAGCGTAGTCAGCAAGAAGGAAGGTTGCGTGTGTTGCTGGAGCATTCCAGCGAAGGTTCTATACGCCTGGACCAACCGGTAGCGCCCTTTGCCGAGCGCCGCTTTGGCCCGCGATTCGTGAAATCGGGAGTGATCAATGTACCTGACCAGATTAACGCTTGATCCGCGTAGTTCCCAGGCTCGCCGCGACCTTGGCGATGCATATGAAATGCATCGCACTCTCGTGCGGGCTTTTGTTGATGGACCACAGAAAGCACCGCCCCGCTTTCTGTGGCGCCAGGAAGCAAGCAAGGATTCGGTCGCCAACCCGACCGTGCTAGTGCAGTCGGAGATTGCGGCAGACTGGTCCGTTCTGGAAGCGATGCCCAATTATCTTCAACGTAACGCCGAAAGCAAATACGTGGCTCTTGATCATTTGATCCGAGCGGAGCACTGTTACCGTTTCCGTCTGCTTGCCAATCCTACTGTCAGCAAGGGAGGGAAGCGTCATGGGTTGCTCAAGGAGAATGAACAAAGCGCATGGATCGAGCGCCAGGGCGAGCGCCACGGCTTCCTAGTACAGACATGCATCGTTGCCGCCCAGGATTTCTTTAGCGGAGATAGGGTGAAGCCTGCTGTCTGTATCCATCGCGTCTGTTTTGAAGGGCTATTGAAGGTGCAGGACGAAGATGTGCTGAAACGGACATTGCTTGCTGGTATTGGACCCGCCAAGGCATTCGGCTGCGGGCTGCTCAGTGTGGCGCCGTGCTGATGCTCCCGGCAATCCAGCCATTGCCCATGAAAGACCGCGTGTCGATGATTTTCGTTCAGTATGGGCAAATTGATGTCTTGGATGGTGCCTTCGTTGTGATTGATCAGAACGGCGTGCGCACGCACATACCTCTTGGGTCTGTGGCCTGCATCATGCTCGAACCGGGAACAAGGGTGTCGCACGCTGCAGTTCATCTGGCTTCAACAGTAGGCACGCTGCTGGTATGGGTTGGAGAGGCGGGTGTTCGTCTATACGCCAGCGGTCAGCCGGGTGGTGCTCGCGCCGACCGGCTGCTGTATCAAGCAAAAATCGCGCTTGACGACGACCTTCGCCTTAAGGTGGTCCGAAAAATGTACGAAATGCGGTTCCAGGAGCCTTGCCCCGAACGGCGAAGTGTGGAGCAGTTGCGAGGAATTGAAGGTGCTCGGGTACGCGAGACCTATAAGGTGCTAGCCCGGCAGTATGGCGTTGAGTGGCGGTCACGGAACTACGATCAGCAGCAATGGGATGCTGCTGACATCCCGAACCGATGTCTCTCCGCTGCCACCAGCTGTCTATACGGCATTACGGAGGCAGCGGTCCTCGCCGCGGGGTACGCCCCTGCAATCGGTTTCATCCACACTGGCAAGCCGCTATCGTTCGTTTACGACATCGCTGACTTGTTTAAGTTCGAAACAGTGGTTCCGCTCTCCTTCAAAATAGCAGCGAAATCACCTCCACAACCGGAACGCGAGGTGCGGCTCGGTTGCCGGGATATCTTCCGTTCCGGCAAACTCCTCGGTCGGATAATTCCCACCATTGAGGAAGTTCTGCGCGCGGGTGGCATTCCACTTCCGGAGGCCCCGCCGGAATCCGTGCCCCCAGCCATTCCCAATCCAGAGAGTATCGGCGAGCCTGGACATCGGAGCCAAGGATGAGTTTCCTGGTCGTCGTTACAGAAAACGTACCTCCGCGTCTTCGCGGACGTATCGCCATTTGGCTGCTGGAAGTACGAGCCGGCGTCTATATCGGTGACATCTCCAGGCGCGGCAGGGAAATGATCTGGGAGCAGTTGTCCGAAGGATACGACGAAGGAAACGTGGTTATGGCATGGGCCAGTAACAACGAATCCGGCTATGAATTCCAAACTCTCGGCGCCAACCGCCGCTTACCGGTTGAGTTTGACGGCCTGTTTTTGGTCGCCTTCCACCCAACGGATAAGCCTGATCCTTGACAACCGAAAAACTCGGTAGAAATTCGTAAAGGGAGTTCCTCGCTTAGATACAATCAGTTGCACCAAGAGCGTTCCCCGCACCCGCGGGGATGAACCGTACTCCTCGCAGAAGCGCAGCGCCTTGGTATCGGCGTTCCCCGCACCCGCGGGGATGAACCGCCCCGTTTGGACGCTCGACAACCCGTAATTTGGCGTTCCCCGCACCCGCGGGGATGAACCGTTCCCATGCGCGACCGTAAGGAACATTGGTGCGCGTTCCCCGCACCCGCGGGGATGAACCGATGGCTTGCGCTCTCTCCGCCGGGATGGTTGCGCGTTCCCCGCACCCGCGGGGATGAACCGGGCGTCGGAATACCCCTGTACACCTCTCTCTAGCGTTCCCCGCACCCGCGGGGATGAACCGGCAGACTCGTAGCGGCACACATCCACCTTGTTGCGTTCCCCGCACCCGCGGGGATGAACCGTTCAGGGTCAGGACATCATCGACCCCGATACCGCGTTCCCCGCACCCGCGGGGATGAACCGTCATGTGTGAGCCAAACTTCCTACCCTATGGAGCGTTCCCCGCACCCGCGGGGATGAACCGAGATCGACAGAGAGGCCGCCGCTCAACGTCTAGCGTTCCCCGCACCCGCGGGGATGAACCGAATGCGCCCTTGCTGCGCAGCATACTGAATGGGCGTTCCCCGCACCCGCGGGGATGAACCGACTTTTTCGGCCTTCCGCCTTTGCGTCCATTGGCGTTCCCCGCACCCGCGGGGATGAACCGCGAACAGTTCGCTTCGTGCCAACGTCAGGGACGCGTTCCCCGCACCCGCGGGGATGAACCGCGGAAGAGAGGCGCGCCGCCGTTACCGATGCAGCGTTCCCCGCACCCGCGGGGATGAACCAGGTGTGGCTCGACATCAACTGGACCTTTCCTTCGCGTTCCCCGCACCCGCGGGGATGAACCGTCGGCAGCGATCAGCGCAGCGGCAAGTGACGCGCGTTCCCCGCACCCGCGGGGATGAACCGTCCGAGCTGGCAACGCAGACCTCGCTCGACGCGCGTTCCCCGCACCCGCGGGGATGAACCGCTATGGGCTGAGACTGAGCGCGTTTCGAAGGTGCGTTCCCCGCACCCGCGGGGATGAACCGGCATCTCCGTGCCTGCTGGTACTCCCGATGGAGCGTTCCCCGCACCCGCGGGGATGAACCGGGAATATTCCTGCCTACGCCAATTGCGGGAGACAGCGTTCCCCGCACCCGCGGGGATGAACCGCAGGTTATTGATTTCCTGCACGCCGCCCGCGCGCGTTCCCCGCACCCGCGGGGATGAACCGCCTATCGTCTCCGTCGCTGAGTGTTGGTCAGGGCGTTCCCCGCACCCGCGGGGATGAACCGAATCCGGTGAGACTGTGCGAGTGGTGCGGAGTGCGTTCCCCGCACCCGCGGGGATGAACCGCAGTGGTTTAAGAGTCTGATGAATTGCATTATCGCGTTCCCCGCACCCGCGGGGATGAACCGGACGCATTGACAACGCCTCCAGTCTTATGGCGGCGTTCCCCGCACCCGCGGGGATGAACCGGCAGACCACTACGTGCGGGAGCAAGAAAAAGAGCGTTCCCCGCACCCGCGGGGATGAACCGACCTACGTCGGGGTCCTGCAGGAGCAGATCGAGCGTTCCCCGCACCCGCGGGGATGAACCGATGGTGTGCTGAATCGTGCTCGGGGCGGCTGCGCGTTCCCCGCACCCGCGGGGATGAACCGGAATCTCACGGCAGTAGCCGAGCAGCGTGCCTGCGTTCCCCGCACCCGCGGGGATGAACCGCCGAGTCCAACGTAAGACGCCAGATAGTTGGCGCGTTCCCCGCACCCGCGGGGATGAACCGCCTCTCGGACGATGCCGAAAGGCCATTTTGAGGCGTTCCCCGCACCCGCGGGGATGAACCGTAGTCGGTAGGATTCTCTTCCACTTTGATGGCGCGTTCCCCGCACCCGCGGGGATGAACCGTAGTGTTTGCGGCGGCAAGTCTGGAAGCTGCGGCGTTCCCCGCACCCGCGGGGATGAACCGCTATCTTGAGGAGGCGCAGTCAGCACAGTCTAGCGTTCCCCGCACCCGCGGGGATGAACCGTCTTCGTCTCGGAGTCGCGCTGCTGCATTGCGGCGTTCCCCGCACCCGCGGGGATGAACCGCCGTGAACCATTCCGCCAAGGAATACGTCAATGCGTTCCCCGCACCCGCGGGGATGAACCGATATGCGGATGGCCTTTGCGTTTCGCAATTCCGCGTTCCCCGCACCCGCGGGGATGAACCGCTGACAAAAGATGCTCGTCCTCACATGTTCCGGCGTTCCCCGCACCCGCGGGGATGAACCGAGCAAATCCGTGGCCTGAAAGAGACGCAGGATGCGTTCCCCGCACCCGCGGGGATGAACCGGCAACATGAACTCCAGCGCCAACCGGAAGCGCGCGTTCCCCGCACCCGCGGGGATGAACCAGATCAAGACAGCCATGATTGCCGCCGGATGGAAGCGTTCCCCGCACCCGCGGGGATGAACCGCCGTGAACACGTTGCTGGCTGCAATGTGAGAAAGCGTTCCCCGCACCCGCGGGGATGAACCGCTGCGGGCGAAGACGGGCGAAGACCTTCATGCGCGTTCCCCGCACCCGCGGGGATGAACCGGAGCGCTTGAATCTGGACGGCGATGAGGTCAGCGCGCTCCCCGCACCCGCGGGGATGAACCGCGGAATATCTCTGCTACCACGCTCCATGCCGGGCGTTCCCCGCACCCGCGGGGATGAACCGAACGTATGGCTGGGCGTCTCCGCAGAAAACCAGCGTTCCCCGCACCCGCGGGGATGAACCGACTTCGCTCTCCATCTCGCCTCGCTTCGGGAAGCGTTCCCCGCACCCGCGGGGATGAACCGTGGCCGAGCGGGTGAAGGCATCGGCCCGCGAAGCGTTCCCCGCACCCGCGGGGATGAACCGATCACCGCACCCAACAACAGCAGCGATCGCCAGCGTTCCCCGCACCCGCGGGGATGAACCGTGTTGGAAATTTGATATGGAGCTGATTCAAATAGCGTTCCCCGCACCCGCGGGGATGAACCGTGACTGCTGCACCTTAATATCCACGCCGAGCCGCGTTCCCCGCACCCGCGGGGATGAACCGCTTCCGCTGCTGGTGTATGAGGAAACTGGCAAGCGTTCCCCGCACCCGCGGGGATGAACCGGATGGCGTTGCTTTGGCGGCGTGCGAGGAAAAGCGTTCCCCGCACCCGCGGGGATGAACCGGACTCGCTGGTAGGAGTGGGCTGAATCCCTTGGCGTTCCCCGCACCCGCGGGGATGAACCGGATATTGCCAACAACAAGGCGCAGCTCGATCAGGCGTTCCCCGCACCCGCGGGGATGAACCGCGCTGCCCAGCGCATTGACAGCGTTGATCACGGCGTTCCCCGCACCCGCGGGGATGAACCGCAGTTGAGAGCGGAAAGAAGTTGGAGTTAGGCGCGTTCCCCGCACCCGCGGGGATGAACCGAGTTCTGGATCCGCGAGCAGTATTAGTCTCCCCGCGTTCCCCGCACCCGCGGGGATGAACCGGTTGGGAGGCAAGAAGAGCCATGCACTTCACAGCGTTCCCCGCACCCGCGGGGATGAACCGGCGGGAAATAAGAATGCGCTGGCTGCTGACATGCGTTCCCCGCACCCGCGGGGACGAACCGACGGTGTGGGCGGGGGGTCAGCTCGGCGTGATGAAATGCAGTAGCTCCCAGTGAAGCGGCGTCTAAAAGCGAGACGGAGAACTCCAGAAAGACAGACTTAGTGCGAGAAGATTTCCACAGGGTGGCTTCATACTAATTAGTAGGGAGGGGACGATTAGGCCCTTCAGCAAGGAGCCCTTCCTATGAAGATTGACACACTCCCAGCCATAACAAACCTCCAGTCCAAATGGCAGACCATTTCCGATCTCGACCGGTCAATGGCGATCATCCCCATTCTCACTGCCGGAACTAGCGGGCGCCAACTCGCAGCAGCGCTCGGATGCAGCGAAGCCCTGATCCGCCACCTCAAACAGCTGGCCAAAGCGTCTCTCGAGGAAGAACGCCAACTGCGCGTCGGCCTGATCAGCACGCGAGAGGCTATCCGGAACATTGAGGCCCGACGGGCGGTCAAAGCTCGCAAGGCCCGTGAGGCAAAGAAAGCTGCCAGTTTGGGCGCAAGCGCACGAGGCGCCGATCAAATCATCTGCTGGTTCCGCGACGAAGAGATTTCTTATCCCTATGCGGAACAAATTGTCATCGAGACAAGGCGCAAACTTGCCGAAGCCGAGATGACAAATACCTTACCGAAAGAAAAAGTTCCTCCTGACATGCCAGTCGCGGAGATGATCCGTCGTAGTGGTCTTGCCGTCCCCGCCTTGGCTGACGATATCAGCTTCGTAGAGAGGTTTGCCTGCTGGCTTGCTCTATGGACTTGTCACGTAATGCCGGACAACCGCATCCGGGATGCCGCTTTGGATATCTTGCTGAGCAAACTGGCGGTCGGATAACGGAGAAGCGCATTTAATGCTGGCCACAAAGGCCGCTTCCAGCTTTGTAACAACTAGGCAGACCCTCTGCTCATTTCGATCGGCACTCGGCTAGTACCCAACGCCTCTGGCACCAACGTAGCTGATCCGATCACCTCATTCTGGAGGCCGACTTGCAAATCGGCCTCTGCATCCAGGAAATTGACTCACGACTTTTTTAAGACTAACTCTCTCTCTCTCTGCCCGGCGAGGGCGAGCAAACAAAACGCAAACGGGCATCGGAGCATAACTGCTATGCACCCAAATCACACGCCCTTCTGAGTAACGGCCTTCCGGCCAGCTCTTAACGGAGACATGCTTGACGCAACATCAGGTCCTTCCCACCGAAATGCCCGTCGTGGCGTTTCACCCTCTCTTTCTTTCTGACAAAGAAGTAGCTCACATTCTGACCATGACGATTGAATGGGTGCGCCTCCACGCGGGCGAGGTCCCAGGCTTTGAACGTCTGGGAAGCTACTACCGTTTTCGCTCAAGCGCGATCGAGCAGTGGCTTGGCAGCCTCGATCCCGTCCTGCAACCCGAAGAAGCAGCACACATGCTACGCGTCCCGACCTCGTGGGTGTACGCCCATGCAGACGATATTCCAGGCGTTCTCCGCCTTGGCCGCTATGTTCGCTTCCGTCGCGCCGTACTTTGTGCCTTCGTCGACGCGTCGGAGACTTGTCAGTGACGCCAGAGCGTGATAATCCAATTGCACGGTTGAAGCGCCACCGCGGAGGAAGAGCCGTGGTGCGTGATTGTTATCAGCGACCTGAGATTTTCGAGGTCGGCAAGAAATGGAAGATGGTGTACTGGGACTATAGCTCGCAGCCGCGCCGCAAGCGCTCCAAGGTTTGGGGCAAAAGCGTTGTGCCTAGCCGTAGGGAAGCGCAACGTCTTGCCGACGAGCACATGGAACGTGTGAACGCGCGGAACAACGAGCCTGATGCGTTTCCCAGCGATGATGAAACCGTGGCCGGGTTGTATGCGAGGTGCCAGCAGATAACCTGGCCACATTTGAAGAACTCAACCAGAAGTCATTATGAGTTCTTCTTCTCAACCTACATCGTGCCGCAGTGGGGCACAAAGAAGCTGCGCAAGTTGAAGACGGTCGAGTTCCAGGAGTGGTTCAACTCGTTTCATCCTCGCCTGTCGCCGAAAACAATCCGTTTGATGCATGCATCTCTGCGGGCTGCGTTGAGTCAGGCGATTGCCTGGGGTATGCTCGATCGCAATCCCGCCGTCGGAGTGAAGTTGCCGCGGAAGCATACGGTGAAACCAACCGTGCTGCTTTCCCTCTACCAGATCCGGCAGATGATCGAGACCCTTCCGGAACCCACAAGGTCGTTGGTTGCCTTGATCGTCTTCGCATCCATGCGCCCTGGTGAGGTACTGGCCTTGCGGTGGAAGAACGTATTGCCTGATCGCATTGTCGTGGACGAACGCGTTTACGACGATGAATTCGACGACGTGAAGACGGACGCAGGTAAGCGCGAGGTGCCATTTGATCGACATGGAGCCATTCTCGCGACTCTGCAGGGGATGTGGATGAAGAACACCAAGTTCCGGAAGCCTGATGATCTCGTGTTTGCCAACAAGGTTGGCAAGCCGCTGGATCGGCACAACCTGCTACACCGGCATGTAAAGAAGACCGCCGAGGAGCTCAAGTTGCCAACCAGCGTCGATTTCCGCAGCTTCCGTACGATGCACGCGAGCTTGATGCGTCGCTATGGTGCGCGCCTGGAGGTGGCCCGTGACAACATGGGGCACGCGGGAAGCACCGGCAGCATCACCCTCGACGTGTATTCAAAGACCTGGTGGGATGAGCGCGTGGATGCGGTAACGAGAGTAGTCGACGCTGTACTTGCGGCACAACCGGAGGAGACAGAAGCGCCGTCCTCGCCGGTGCAGGCGCAGAACGTGGAAGCGGGCGTGAAGAACTCGCCTGGCGCTGAATGGGTGCCCTTTTGGGTGCCCCAGCAGGAGGAAGAAGTTGTAAGTGATAGAAAAGAATGGTCGGCCCTGGCGGATGATTTTGGAACTTTCGTCAACTCATGACTGGCATTTACATCCCAACACTCCTGTCCAAGAAGCCTGGACGCCCTAATTCCACAGCCGTCAAATTGGCTTCGTGGACC
>Ga0255336_100858_pt1 | contig 32269 bp, 44 predicted proteins | sample MeOH1_35cm_T3_17_FD_189102 | JGI IMG/M metagenome (GOLD analysis project Ga0255336, IMG submission 189102) | Sandy soil microbial communities from University of British Columbia, Vancouver, Canada - MeOH1_35cm_T3_179 | ecosystem: Engineered > Artificial ecosystem > Sand microcosm > Unclassified ...
CGGGCGACTCCGGCGCGGCCACCGCGGGCGACTCCGGCGCGGCCACCGCGGGTTACAAAGGCGCGGCCACCGCGGGTTACAAAGGCGCGGCCACCGCGGGCGACTCCGGCGCGGCCACCGCGGGCGACTCCGGCGCGGCCACCGCGGGCGACTCCGGCGCGGCCACCGCGGGCGACTCCGGCGCGGCCACATCCCGCGGATCTGTGAGCGTTGGCGCAAACGGCTCAGGGCTCGTTCGCGGCAACGGGATCAAGGCCAGGGGTGGCCTCGGCGCCATCCTGGTGATCTGCGTCGAGATGGAAGACAGTTATGATATCGCGGATTGGCGTGCGGTTAGGGTGGACGGCAAAACCATCAAGGCCGATACCTGGTATACGCTCAAGGATGGGCAGCTTATCGAAACGGAGGAGTAGCCTATGCGCACCATCATCATGGAGCCCGGCCAGAAATGGCCGCGCATCGTCGCCCTGGAGGACGTCAGCAGCGTCCGGGTAGCCGTCGGCGGCTATCTCGACGCCCGGCAATACCGCTGGCGGGGCCGCGATCTGATGATCGTCACCCGCTGCGACGCGGAGGCCTCGGGAGCGGCGCCCAATCGCATCGTCGACGGGCATCTGCTGTACGGCACGATCGTCGTCGCCGGCGACGGGCTGACCAATCTGCCGCTGGCGGTCGCCAAGGACCTGCAGAGCGATTGCGAGTGGCCGATGGTGCAACTGGAGACTTATCAGCCGGAGGCCTGCGGTGACCAATCGCTATGAACTGCTGCCCGGCGGGTACGCCGTGATCTATCTGGCCGGCGGCGGCCGGGAGCGGGCAACGCTGATCGACGCCGCCGACCTGCCCCGGGTGGCCGCGGTGCCCGGCACCTGGTACGCCCAAAAGCGCGCGTGGACATATTACGCCGCGATCACGATCTACACGACGCGCAAGGACCGCCGCACTGTCCGGCTGCACCGGTTGCTGATGGAGCCGCCCGAGGATATGGAGGTGGACCATATCAACCATGATGGGCTGGACAATCGCTGCAGCGTAAATTTACGCCTTTGCACGCCCGAGGACAACCGCGACAATATGCGCGCCTGGGGCCGCGGCGGGGATATCATTGAGCGCTGGTATGAGGCGGGATGCGCGGCGATCGGAGAGTTGCCGTTTTAGGAGGAGCCATGGAGGCAAGCACAGTATCTCTTTACGCGGCGCCCAAATACCGCGAGGCGATCAAGGGCATCCCGGGCGCGCGCTGGGACCCGATGCAGCGATGCTGGCGCATACCCTGCACCGCGACGGCGGCAGACGCACTGCGCCGCGTTCCCGGCGTGCCGCTGCCGGAGGAACTGGCCCGGCTCGCGCCGGTCGAGATGCAAGACGCGGACCTCGCCGGCGCAGCGCCGCTGCGACCCATGCCGATACGCGCAAAGCCCTATGCCCACCAGATCGCCGCATACAATCTCGCGATCACGGAGCCGGCGTCCGCCTTGTTGCACGAGCAAGGATGCGGCAAGAGTTTGACGGCCATCGCCGCGGTGGGCCGGCGGTATCTCGACGGACAGATCCGCAAATTGTTGATCGTCGCCCCGCTCGCGGTGCTCCCGGTATGGGAACGGGAGTTTAGGGACTACAGCACCGTGCCGCACCGCGTAACGCTCCTGCAGGGAGATACGCGCCGCCGGGCGCAGCAGCTCGCAGACCTTGCCCGCGGAGGCGGAGTGCAGCTGGAGGCAGTAGTCATCAATTACGAAGCGGTGCGGCTGCTGGAGGGCGAGCTGACCGCCTGGGCGCCCGATATGATCATCTGCGACGAAAGCCAGCGCATCAAGACGCCCACAGCCAAGCAATCCAAGGTTATGCACAAGCTGGGGCAGCGCGCCCGGTACCGCATGATACTCACCGGCACTCCGGTCAGCAATACCCCGCTCGACTTTTGGAGCCAATACCAGTTTCTCAAGCCCGGGCTTTTCGAGCGCAGCTACTATGCGTTTCGCAACCACTACGCCGTCATGGGCGGGTACGGCGGATATGAGATCGTCAAGTATAAGTGTCTCGACGATCTCACCCAAAAGGCGCACAGCATAGCCCACCGCGTCACCAAGGCGCAGGCGCTGGATCTGCCGGACCGCATCGACGAGACGCTGTACTGCGAGCTGGAGCCCAGGGCGGCTAAGCTGTACAAGGAGCTGGTGCGCGACCGCGTCGCGGAGATCTCCGCGCTCAAGCGCGTTACGGCGCCGCAGGTGGTCACGCAGATGCTGCGCCTCTCTCAGCTCACCGGCGGGTATCTCGCGCCCGACGACGACGTTCTGACCAAGGTAAGCGACGCCAAGCGTCTGCTCCTCAAGGAGACGCTGGAGGACCTACTCGAGCGCGGAGAAAAGGCGGTCATTTTCTGCCGGTTCCGGGCCGAGATCGCCGAGATCTGCGCGCTGGCCGCTGAGTTCGTCGGCGCAGGGGGATACCGCGGGATCTGGGGCGATATCCCGGGAGACAAGCGCGGCGAGGCTGTCAGCGCGTTTCAGACGGACCCGGGCGTCAGACTCTTTATTGCGCAGATCCAGTGCGCCGGCGCGGGGATCACGCTCCACGCCGCCAGCACGGCGATCTTTTACTCGCTCGACTACAGCTACAACAACTACGATCAGGCCAAAGCGCGAATACACCGCATCGGGCAGCACCGCCCCTGTACCTATCTGCACCTGGTCGCCAAGGATACGATCGACGAGGCGGTGCTTAAAACGCTCGCCGAGAAACGCAGCATAGCCGACGCCGTCGTCGACAACTGGAGAACATTTTTTAGCATAAAAGGAGGGATCAAATAATGGAGGCACAACCCAATGACCTGCTGGCGATGGGCCGGCGGCTGCTCGATCTCAAGCAGCAGAAGAAGGATTTTGAGGAGACGGCCAAGGGGCTCGGCGAGCAGATCGACGCGCTATCCGATCGCATGGTCGCCGAAATGGACGAGAGCGGCATGGAGAAATTCTCGGCGTTCGGCAGCACCTTTTACGTCAAGGTGACGCTGCATGCCTCCCTGCCCGCAGAAAACCGTGAGAAATTCATCAAGCGCCTGCGGGCCCGCAAACTGGGGTACATCGTCAAGCCGACGATCAACTCGCAGACGCTCACGGCCTTTGTCAAAGAGCAGATCGCCGACAGCGGCGGGCAGGCGCCCGCATGGATCACGGAGCTTGTGAGCACCTACTCCAAGCCAGAGATCGCGACGAGAAAAGCATAAAGTTACAATTATACAGCATAAATATACGGCCCGCCGGGCCGTAAAAATCGAAAGGAGCTATAATCATGTCTAATACGTCAACCGCCATCGCAACCCTCGATCAGTTTCGTTTTCCGTCGATCGGCGTGGATGCTTACGACCCGTCCGAGTATGAGGATATCGCGCCGGAGTTCCCGCGCGTGAAGATCCCCGCGGGCGGCGCGCTCGCTTTTGAATTGCCGAACCCGGACGATCCCGACGACCCGATCGCAAGCAAAACCATCGAGGGCGTGATCGTCTATCAGCACAATGCCAATGCCTACTGGGAGGACACCGACGGCAGCGGCTCGCCGCCGGACTGCTCCAGCCAGGACGGGCATACCGGTTACGGAGCGCCGGGCGGCGCGTGCGCGGCCTGCCCTTACAACCAGTTCGGCAGCGGTGAGGGCGGCCTCGGCAAGGCCTGCAAAAACATGCGCAACATCTACCTCCTGCGCGACGGAGATATGCTGCCGCTGCTGATCAGCCTGCCGCCCACCAGCCTAAAAGCGTTCCAGGTTTATGCCAATAACATCCGCTTCGCGGGGCGCGCGCTGTCCGGCGTACGCACGCAGGTCAGCCTCAAAAAGCAGGAGGGCAACGGCAACACCTACTCGGTTGCGGTGTTTCGTATGACGGGTACCCTGGCCCCGGCGCTCGCCGAGACGGGCAAACAGTACGCCGCGGAGATCCGCAGCAGCATCAAGCAGCTGCGCGCTGATCGCAGCGCCCCCGAGGGCGACTACAACATACCAGGTGCGTCAACCACCGGCTCCATGGACCCCGAGACCGGCGAGCTCTACTGATCCTCGACAGCTGTATCCAACCGGGCGGCCGCGCGCCGGCCGCCCGGGAATACGCGAAAAGAGGTGATGGGATTTGAGCAATAACGCGCTGTGCGACGCAGCGCTGTCATATGCGCGCCGGGGGATGTCGGTGCTGCCGCTGCACTCGATCGTCAACGGTGGGTGCAGCTGCGGCAGGGAGGATTGCCAGCAGCCCGGAAAGCATCCGCGGACAAAAACGGGCCTCAAGGAGGCGACCAAAGATCCCGGGCAGATCTCCGAGTGGTGGCGCAAGTGGCCCAACGCCAATATAGGCATTGTTACCGGACGCGCGTCAGGACTTATCGCGCTTGATATAGACGTGCGGCACGACGGAGAATCGAGCCTTGAGACGCTGGAGGCGGACCTAGGCCCGCTGCCGGAAACATGGGAGCAGCTCACCGGCGGCGGCGGCCGCCACCTGCTTTTCCTGCGGCCGGACATGGAGAAAGTGCCTAATAAGGTAAACGTAGTGCCCGGCGTGGACATACGCGGCGACGACGGATATATCGTCGCGGAACCATCCAATCACATCAGCGGCCATGCCTACGTATGGGAGGCCGCGCATCATCCCGAGGAGATATCGATCGCGGAACTGCCGGAGGAGTGGCTGGATATCGTCGCTCCGGCGCCGCGGCAGTATGAGCCCGTGGATCTGCCCGCCGAGTTTGGGCAGGGAGAGCGCAACGACATGATGTTTAAGCTGGCCGCCTCCATGCGGGCCCGCGGGCTTTCGGACGCCGCGCTCATGGCGGCGCTGCGCGAGGAAAACCGCGTGCGCTGCAAGCCGCCGCTGCCCGACCGCGAGGTGGAGACCATCGCGCGCAGCGCCGCCAAATATCAGCCGGGCGAGATCGGCTTGTCCCGGGCCGACGCGGAGCGCAGCGCCCCGCCGCCCCCGCAGGAGAACGAGACTGACGCGCTTGAGCGGCTCAAGGCGCTGCTGGGACAGGAAGACTACTACTCCGACGCGGTTGTCGGGCTCGTCGTAGGCCTGGAGCGCGCCAACAGCTCGCTGTATGTAACCGCCCTCAATGAGGTGCGCGCGGCCGAGGGCTACAAGGCCGCCGACTGGCGCAAGAGCGTCGCCGCATATAAGGCCAGGCAACGGGGATTGACGATCGTCAAGGGCAAAGCAGAGCATGATACGACACTCGATCGTCAGCTGCCGGATATCCCCGTCAAGGGGCTCGTCATGCCCGGGGACTGGCGCATGTCGCCCACGGGCCAGATATTTAAGTACGACGACCGCGGCCAGGACGTGACCGTGCTCACCGCCTGTCCGCACCCCGTAATACTGACCGAGCGGCTGCACAATATCGACAGCGGCACGGAGAAACTGCGCGTCGCGTTCCGCCGCGACGGCGAATGGCGCGACGTGGTGGTCGACGCCGCGACCGCGGCCAACAAAACAAGTATCGTGCAGCTCGCTAATTTCGGCCTGCAGGTGACGAGCGAGAGCTCCAAGCTTTTGGTCTCTTACCTTGCGGAGTTTGCGACGGCGAACCAGGAGCGGCTGCCGGTGCGGCGCTCTATCTCCCGCCTCGGCTGGATCGGCGGGGACCAGTTTGCGCCCTACGCCGACGGCATCGCTTACGACGGGGAGCTGGCATACCAGTCTATCTACCGGGCCGTGCACGCGTCCGGCGAGTATGCCGACTGGCTCAAGCTCGTGCGCCCGCTGCGCGAGCGATCGGTGCTGCTGCGCACCGTGCTCGCCGCGTCGTTTGGCTCGCCGCTTGTGGCCATGATGGGCTATCAGCCGTTTTTTGTCCATCTGTGGGGCGACAGCGGGACGGGCAAGACCGTCGCGCAGCAAGTCGCGCTCTCAGCATGGGGCAACCCCGCGCAGCTGATCAAGACGCTCAACACAACGATGGTCGGGCTGGAGCGGCACGCCGGGTTTTTCCACTCGCTCCCGGTCTGCCTGGACGAGCTGCAAGCCCTGCAGCAGCGCAATGTGCCCATCGAGGCGATCATATACATGCTGTCGCTCGGCAAGGGCAAGGGCCGCGGCACGATGGGCGGTGGCGTCGAGGCCGAGCGCGAGTGGCACAACATTTTTATCACATCGGGCGAGACGCCGATCGCGCAGGCCAACACGCAGGGCGGCGCGCAAAATCGGGTACTTGAGTTTTACATGGACGCCGGCGCCTACTGCGGCGCAGACCCAGCCAATGTAGCCATAAGCATAAGTGATACCTACGGACACGCAGGACGTGCATATATAGCCGCGCTTATGGCTCTGCCGGATGCCCGCCAGGAGGTCAAGCGGATGTGGCAGGAGCTGCGCGCGGAGATCCGCGACAGCGACTATACCGACAAGCATATCAACAATGTCGCCATGCTGGCGCTGGGCGACTACTACAGCAGCGTCCTGGTGTTTGGCGAGGACCCCATGCAGGCCCGCGCCGAGGCGCTGGTGCTCGCGATGGAGCTGTTGGAGCGCCTGGAGAAGGCCGCGGAAATCGATCCGATCCGGCGGGCATGGGATTTTGTATGCGACTGGGTCGAGGGCAACAAGATGCGGTTTATGCCGGACTACACGGGCAACGCGCCGAGGCTGGGATATCTGCTGATAGGCGAGGGGGATCAGACGGGACTATTATGCGCGATACCCAGCTCCTTGTCGGACGCGCTGCGCGAAGCCGGGTTCAGCCCGATTAAAAGCTTTCGGGGCTTTGTAGACCATGGGCTGATGCGCACCGCCCACGAGGGAGGCAAGGACCGCTATACGGTCCGGCGCAAAATAGGCGGCACCAATCCACGCGTGTGCGAGTTTACGTATCCGCTCCCCGATCGGTTCCCACTTTGATATGAAAGTGGGAACCGAAACGGGCAAAGTGGGAACCGGGTGGGAACCGGTTTTGGCCCCTATTTATCTATATTTTTTATAAATATATATATATAGTTCCCACTGTTCCCACCTTTTCAGAGGGTACATAACGCGCGAGACTTTTTTGAAATAGAAATAAAAAAAAGATATGTATATAAGGGCATGTTGAAATTGGTGGAAAAGTGGGAAAGTGGGAACCGGAGCCGTGAAACGCCCATAATATCTAGGTTTTTGATTGAAAAAAGGTTCCCACCGGGTTCCCACTTATCCCACTTTTTAAGGAGGATATGGCCATGACCCCTATCGACCGCAGGAAAAAGCAGTATCAGCTCGAGGCCCTCCGCGCCCGAAAAGCCAAGGCGGACGGCCTCGGCGCCGAGGTGATCGCCAGGACGCGCACCACCTACGACGGGATATGCGCGGAGATCAACCTGCTGGAGCGCGAGCTGGCCGAGGACGACGCGGCGCCCGTAAAGCAGCTGACGGCGCTGATCATGGAGATGATCCGCCTGCCCTGGCCACAGGGCACGGACTACTTCGCGAAATGCGAGCTGGACCGGCCGCAGCTTCTGCGGACCATGGAGCGGTTCGAGATCGCGCTCACCGCGGCTGCGGCGCTCAACAAGCTCGCCGAGTTTAAGGTGCTCCTGCCCAAATACCGCGAGGCATACCTCGCGTTTAACCAATACGTCAACGCGCCGCCGGCGCAGAAAACCATATGGGACGAGATCCCCGGAGAGGTGGTGCCGCGCAGTGAGCTGCCCTGGAAAGACTGACGCCCCGCTGGAGCGGGATATACAGGCGGAGATTCTTAGATGGCTGCGCAAGCGGCCGGGGAGCTTTACGGTCAAACTGGCCGCCGGGCCGTACTCCATGCCGGGACTGCCGGATGTGCTCCACATCGAGAGCGGGCATGCTTACTTTTTCGAGGTCAAGCGTCCGGGCGGCAAGGCGACGCCGCTGCAGCTATCGGTGATGGGCAAACTGACGCGGGCCGGCGCGGTGACAAGCGTGGTCCGCAGCCTCGAGGATGTGCAGACCGTCATACAGACGTTATGCGACGCTGTATAAAACTGTATTTTCGCGCATGGCGCGGGGGGAAGGGAATGGACCATGAAATTTTACATCGCGTCCCGGCTGGAGAACGCCGAGGTGGTCAAGCGCGTAGCGGCGGTGCTGACAGCTGCCGGCCATACGCAGACATACGACTGGACCGAGCACGGCAGCGTCAAGGGCGATGGCGAGGTGCGGTTACGTCAAGTGGCCGAGGCCGAAAAGCAGGGCGTCAAGGACGCCGACCTGGTGATCGTGATCCTGCCGGGTGGTCGGGGGACGCATGCCGAGCTGGGCATGGCCGCGGCCGCGGGAAAGGAGATCATTATCTGCGCGGAAAATGACGAGGCATTCCAGGCAGATGATCGGACGTGTGCCTTTTACTGGCTGTATCAAGTGCGGCAGGTCGTTGGCCCCATGGACGCCTGGCTGGCCGCGATCCTGGGCGAATCGCATTGGTTCCCGCGGGTAAAGGAGGCCACCCATGACTGACCAGGAGCGCATACAGGAGATCAGGACGCGTGAGCCGATGGAGCACGAATTAAAATGCTGGCCGGATTACTACGATGCCGTGGAATGCGGCGATAAGCCGTTTGAAATCCGAAAGTGGGATAGGCCGTATAGGGTTGGCGATACTTTGTTACTCCGGCGTTGGGACCCTTCCAAGCTGGACTATACCGGACAACAAATGCGCCGCAAGATTACATATGTCCTCGACCTTACTTATCTTCCGGGTGATGATGTGCCGCATTTTGCACGATATGCTGCGCTTGGGCTGGACGATCCACGGCTCGCCGCCTCCCAGCGCAGGGAGCAGGCGGCGGTGGAGGATATGCAATATATCCATTGTGCTGGACGATATGGTTGTAAGGTATGCCTCAATAACGATGTGTGCAAAAGGCAGGATAGCCATATAGGCAAATGCCATGATTTTGACTGGCGCGGCCCACAGGAGGTCGGGAATCAGAAGGGAGAAAAACTTATGAAAATCGAATGCAGAAATTGTGATTTTGAAGCGGGTTGCGATAATGCGCACAAAGTCACCGATTCAGACCTTTTAAACGGAGGCTGTGGAAGTGTTGGCGGTGTTGATGGATTTTGGTTCGCTGCCAAACGGGAGAATGCCGATGCACAGGAGGCCGGGAAAGGAGAGGCGGAATGAAAATACAGGATAACATTTTGGCGATATTGGCGGAATGCCGAACCGAGGGCAATGTTGCGTATCTGCCCGGTGCGCAGCTCGACCGAAAAACATATCTTGTGGTCAACGACTGTCTTGAAAGCATAGGCGGAAAGTGGAACAGGAAGGCCAAGGGGCACACGTTCGATGGTGACGCTGCCGAGCTTTTGGAAGCGCTTGTCGCTACTGGCGAAACCACTAAGGCTAAGAGCGATCGACAGATTTTTCAGTATTTTCCGACACCACCGAATCTTGCGGCGCAGGTGTGTGAAATAGCAGAACTCAACGCGCACAGCCGCGTGCTGGAACCCTCGGCGGGCGAGGGTGCGCTCATAAAGGCAATGTTGCCATATACGCCGCAGAGCGTTTATGCCGTGGAGATCAACGGCGCGATGGTGCCAGCACTTAACGCGCTAAATGATGCCCTTGATACTATAGTGGTTGCCGAATGCGGAGATTTTCTTGGACTGGGGCTGGCCGAAAAAATTAGTGTAAACAGGGTGGTAATGAATCCGCCGTTCACCAAGCAGCAGGATATTATTCACGTCATGGAAGCGTGGAAGGTGCTACGGCCGGGTGGCATATTGGTCGCTATCATGAGCCCGTCGCCGTGGTTCCGTGATAATCGTTTATCCACGGGGTTTCGCGAGTGGGCAAGTGAGGCGAACGCCGAAGTTTTTGACGTGCCGGAAGGAGCTTTCAAGGCTAGCGGGACAAATATACGCACGAAGATTATCAAGGCACGCAAGGCCGCGCAGGCCGGGGAGGGCAAACAGGATGACTGATGAAGCTATCGTTGTCATTGTGTGGGCAGTATGCGCCACGATAATTCTTGTAACGCTTATAAGGAGGCTTCTATGAACGCTGACGAAATCGTACGGGCACTGCGGACATGTGCAGGGGTAAAAACGGGAGATTTATGCCCAACAGATTGCCCAAAGCACGATATTTGCGAAGATGATGGCGACGAAACACTAAAACTTGATGCCGCCGACTTGATCGAATCCCTGAACGCCCAGCCGAACGATCCGCTGACGCTGGAGGAGCTGCGGGGGATGGACCGTGATATCGTGTGGCTTGAGCCGATGAAGGAGTACCGCACGGTATTGCTCGATGTTAATCTCCCGGAGGATGTGCGCCTATGGACGCCGTTCGGGGCGATATCGGCGAAACACATAATTGCAAACGACGGGCGTATCTACCGCCGCAAGCCGGAAAGGAGCGAGGGGAATGATTTGCGGGGGAAGCCTTAATAACATCGGGAATTGCAATAACAGAAAGGTTGCGCGAGATTGCGACGGTGATTATATGGTACGTTGCGTATCTCAAAAATCGTGTCCCTATCAAAGCTTCGTGAAAGATTGTGATGGTGATTTGGTGGTCTTATGCAGGCAGAACGGAGGACGCAAGGCATGTACAAAGAACTGATCACCGAGGCGCGGGAGCTGGCCGATGCCGATTATAAGCGTGGCAATGTCGGGCCTCAGCTTATGCGTAAAGTGCATGAGCTGGCCGACGCGCTGGAAAAGACCGAGGCCGAGCTGACTATGTTGAAAAACGAGCCGCCTGACTTCAAGTTTTACTACTGTGAATCGGAAGATTCGTATCTGCTGGGGCATCGCGTTGACAATTTTTATTACGCGCACTGGCATGATGGCCTGGGATTCGTATGGGACATGTCGCGGTTCTTGCCATGGGGAAGGCATGTTGTAGCGCCGGATACAGCATGGAAAGAGCACACATATCCATCCGAGCCAAAGGAAATCGGCACAACGGAATGGTTTGCAGGTTTCTTGAAACAAAAAGAGGAAGCCATACAGGCCGAGCTTGCCGCGCTGCGGGAGGCGGGACGGTGGATACCCGTGAGCGAGAGATTGCCGAAGCTCCACACAAGAGTACTGATTTACTTCAAGCGGCAGACACTCGGGCGTTGTATTGATTTTGGACACTACGGTTATCTGGGCGATAATCTCGCAGGCTGGAAAGACAGTCAGGGCAGGGCTCGCGAGGTTACCCACTGGATGCCCCTGCCCGCCGCCCCGGCCGCGCCTGTGGTGCATGGGCGATGGATCGATGACGAAAACGTTGATGGTCTGTATTATTGCAGCGAGTGCCTAGCATTAGACCATCGGGATCCACGACATAGATACTGCCCATCCTGCGGCGCTCGCATGGACGGGCAGTAAGCGGAATAAGCACGACCGGCATAAGGGCATGCGACCAGGACGATAGGGGTGATTGGGTGACGATCAAGCAACTCGAGCAATACGCGGCGCAGCGCAAGGAGGCGGCCGATCTGGAGCGGCGTATCAGGCAGCTGGAGGACCGGGCGCGCGGCCGCGTAAGCGATACGGTCAAAGCTTCGCTGCCCGAGTATCCGTATACCGAGCATACCGTGACGGTCCGGGGCTACCCGGAGAGGACCGCGCGGCACCTGGCGATGACCGCGGGGCTGTTGGAGCGGCAGCGCGCCGAGCTTGCCCGGGAGCTTGCCGAGATCGAGGCGTGGATCGCCACGGTGCAGGACAGCAGGACACGGCAGCTGATACGATACCATTACCTTGACGGCCGGTCGTGGGCGTCGGCGGCGCAGGCGGTATACGGGCATCCGTGCGCAGACGTTGCCCGAATGCGTGTGAAACGATATTGCGAAGAAAATTTATAGCATGTTCGTTTTGTTCGTTTTTGCCGATGTATAATGCTAGTATACCAAGCTGTAAACAGGCGCTCCCACAAGGGGGCGCCTTTGTTATGCCTCGCATTACGGGGCAGCGCTGCGCCTCTGCCGGGTGGCGCGGGAAACTTTTAGGTGTGCAGGCCGAGAGGCCGGGGGATATGCGCCATGCGGCAGGCGGGTACGCGGCGCAGCAGAGGAGGCCCATATGCGTTTCATTCGTGACTGGATGGAGTTATCGCTCCTCGCGATCATCGCCATAGAGGTGCCGGGCATTCTGTGCTGGGCGCTGTGGCCCAGCATCGTGCAGCTCATGCCATATGCAGCGCAGGTAGCCCTGACCATGGTCGGGCTGATTGCGCTGGCAGGGCTCGAGTGGGCAGTATGGCCGATGATGCGGGATGTATGGAGGCGGTTGTGATGGCGGGATCGTTTGCGCGCGGGTTCTATCAATCGACCGCCTGGCGCAAATGCCGGGCATCGTTTATCGCGGGACGCGAGGCGATCGACGGCGGTATATGCGAGCGATGCCAAAGGGAGCCCGGATATATCGTCGACCATATTATCGAGCTGACGCCGGACAACATATTGGATCCGGAGGTCACGCTTAACCATAGCAATTTACAATATTTGTGTTTGGAGTGCCACAATATAAAAACTTTTTCTCCGGACGCGCGATACCGGCTGACGCCGGACGGCGACGTGATACCAATAGCCCCCCTCAAAAAGTAAGGCGGGGCGGGCATTTCTGAACCGGAAGCTACCCATCCAAGGGATGCGCAGGCCGCGCGCACGGGGGGTGTAGACAAAAGGAGGTGAGCGGCATGCGATTGAACCCGGAAGATAAACGCATTTTGAAGGAACTGCCGGAAGATCCGCGCATGTCCGCCGAGTACCGCCGACTTAGGGAACTTTATGCGAACATGGAAGGACGTCGAATGCGGCTGGTTTTGAAGCTGATCTCCCGCGCCGCTTTTATGTCCGCGGCCCTGGCCGATCTGGAAAAATACATCTCCGAAAACGGCTATACCGAGGAATACCATAATGGCGCAAACCAGTCCGGCAAGAAGAAATCCTCCGAGGTCGAAGTGTATAACGCCATGGTCAAAAACTACTCGGCTATTATCCGGCAGCTGACCGACCTGCTTCCGGATGAGAAGGGCACTGTTGCAAGCGACGGATTTGACGAATTTGTAGGCGACCGGGATGATTAAGTATCCGGGAACATATAACCCGATACGGGAGTACTGGGAGGAGATACGAAGCGGCCGGGAAGTCGTCGACAAGAAGATCCGCAAGACGTATGAGAAGGTCATATACGACCTGGATCACCAGGGCGAATGGTCCTACAGTCCGAAACGCGCGAACCACATCCTTGAATTTGCAGAAAATTTTTGCAAGCAATCCAAGGGCAAATGGGGTGGTCAGCCGGTCCGGCTTGAACTATGGGAAAAGGCGGCGCTGGCTACGAGCTTTGGATTTGTCGATATCGACGGGAACCGTAAGTATCGCGAGGTCATCCTGATCGTAGGGAAGAAGAACGGCAAATCCCTTTTGGCCTCCATCGTCGGTAATTATATGCTGTTCGCAGACGGCGAACCCGGCCCGGAGGTATACGCAGTAGCCACAAAGCGCGATCAAGCCAAAATCATTTGGCTCGAGGCTCGGCGCATGGTCAGGAAGTCCGCGGCATTGCGGCGCCGGGTGCGGGCGCTGGTCGCGGAATTGCTGTGCGATGATAACGACGGCGTATTTAAGCCGCTGGCGTCGGACGTGGATACCCTGGACGGCCTAAACATCCACTGCGGCCTGCTGGACGAGTTTCACCAGTGGAAAAACGGGCGGGCGCTTTGGGACATCATTGCCGACGGCGTATCCACGCGGGAACAGCCGTTGATCTTTGCGACGTCCACGGCCGGCACGGTCCGCGAAGATATCTACGACGAAAAATATGACGAGGCCGAGCGCGTCATAAACGGGTATTTTGATCCGAACGGCTACCACGACGAGCGGTTTATCGCGTTTGTATATGAGCTCGATAGCCGAGAGGAATGGACCGACCCGGCCTGCTGGAAAAAGGCGAACCCCGGGCTTGGGACGATCAAAAACGAAAAGACGCTCGCGGCTAAGGTTGAAAAGGCCAAGGCAAACCCAAAGCTTGTTAAAAATTTAGTTTGCAAAGAATTTAATATCCGGGAGACATCGTCCGAAGCGTGGCTGCCGTTTGAGGTCCTGAACAACACCGCGACATATGACATCGCCGCGCTTAAGCCGCGGTATTGCGTCGCCGGCATCGACCTGTCGAGCACTACGGACCTGACCTGCGCGACGATCCTGTTTTGTGTGCCCGGTGATGAAACGCTATATGTCAATCAAATGTATTGGCTGCCGGCGGACCTTTTGGAGCAGCGCGTGAAGGAGGATAAGATTTATTACGACGCCTGGGTCGACCAGAACCTTGTGCGTTTATGCGAGGGGAACAAGGTCGATTACAAGGACATCACAAAATGGCTGCTGGAAGTCCAGGACGAGATGGACGTCTATGTTTATAAAATCGGCTATGACAGCTGGAGCGCGAAGTATCTGGTGGACGAGCTGCAGCAGCACTTTGGGGCGGCCAGCACCGACCCGGTAATCCAGGGGCCGAAAACCTTCAGCGGGCCGATGAAAAATTTCGCGGCCGATCTTGCGGCCAAGAAGATCAACTATAACAACAATCCGGTCCTGAAATGGAACCTTGCAAACGCCGCAGTACAAATCGACCGCAATGATAACTACGCGCTGGTCAAAACAAGCAGCCCGCGTAAAAGGATCGACGGCGTGGCGTCGCTGCTGGATGCATACATCGTCCTGGAACGAAACCGCGACGAGTACCTGAGTCTGATCTAGGAGGTGGCAGTTTGAGCATTTTTAAGCCGAGAAACAAAACGGTAACGGTATCGCAATACAAACTCGTCACCGACGAGGGGAACGGATTTTACGCATGGAATGGAAATCTGTATCGCTCCGATATCGTCCGGGCGGCCATCCGCCCCAAGGTGCGCGCGATCGGCAAGACGGTCGGCAAGCATATCCGCGAAACGATCACTGCCGGGAAACGGTCGATCGCGGTTAATCCGGACGCCTACATGCGTTTTTTGCTCGAGGAGCCCAACCCGCTTATGACCGGGCAGATGCTGCAAGAAAAACTCGCGACGCAGCTTGAGCTCAATCATAACGCCTTTGCCTATATCGGCCGGGATGAAAATGGATACCCCACGGAGATATACCCGATCGCGGCCGTCATGGTCGAGGCACTCCGGAATGATGCGGGCGAACTGTTTATGCGGTTTACGCTCAAGCGCGGGCCGACGGTGACTTTTAGATACTCGGACATTATCCATCTCCGCAAGGATTTTTATGACAACGAATTTTTTGGCACCAGCCCCGCCGAGGCGCTCACCCCACTGATGGACATCGTTAGTACGACCGACCAGGGCATTGTCAGGGCGATCAAAAACTCCAATGTGATTCGCTGGCTGCTGAAATACAGCCGCGGCCTACGTCCGGAGGACCTAAAGAAAAACGCCAAGGATTTTGTCGACATGTTTTTAAGCTCCGAAAGCGAGTCGATAGGCGCCGCCGCGACCGACTCGAACATGGAGGCTAAGCAGGTTGAACCACAGGATTATGTCCCAAACGCCGCGCAAATGGACCGCACGACCCAACGCATCTACTCGTTTTTTAACACCAACGACAAAGTCGTACAGGGGAAATATGGGGAGGACGATTGGATCAGTTATTACGAGAGCAGCGTGGAGCCGGACGTCGTGCAACTCTCGCAGGAATATACGCGAAAGCTTTTCTCCCGGCGCGAGCGCGGCTTTGGAAACCGGATCGTTTTTGAAGCGTCCAACCTGACGTTTGCAAGCATGCAGACCAAGCTTAACCTGGTGCAATATGTTGACCGCGGGATTATGAACCCCAATGAGGTGCGCGAAATTTTGAATATGGCCCCGCGCGACGGCGGGGATGAATATGTGCGGCGGGCCGACACGCCCGCTATTGGCAAAGGAGGTGAATAAATTTGGCAAAGGTCAACATCAAGGGCGTGATCGTGAGCAATGACGACAAATGGATTTACGACTTTTTCGGGATCGCATCGACCAGCCCGGGGAGCGTCGCGGAGGAGATCGCCGCGGCCAACGGGAGCGACCTGGAGGTAGAAATCAACTCCGGAGGCGGAAACGTCTTTGCCGGGTCCGAGATCTATACGGCCCTTAAATCCTATGCCGGCAACGTAACCGTGCGCATCGTGGGACTGGCGGCCAGCGCCGCGTCGGTCGTCGCTATGGCGGGTAAAAGGACGCTGATGTCTCCCACGGCGCAGATGATGCTGCATAACGTATCGTCGTCGCAGGACGGCGACCATCGGGACATGCAGCATATGGCGGACGTCCTCAAGGGCGCGGATATTTCGATCGCCAACGCCTATCGCTTAAAAAGCGGGATGCCCGAAAAGGACTTGCTTGACATGATGGGCAAAGAAACATGGCTCACCCCGCAGCAGGCCCTTGAGCATAAATTGATCGACGAGATCATGTTTGCAACGGAGGAGGTAAAGCTGGCGGCGAGCTGGTGCAGTATGCTCCCGCCGGAGGTGATCAGCAAAATGCGGAGCTCCCATCCCGAGAAGGCGCGCGGCGGCGAGACGGAGCGGGGCACCGCCGCGCTGCAAAAAGTACAGGCCCAACAAAATTTTTTGAAGCTGAAAGGAGCTACCAGATGACCCACGAAAAATATATCGAGCAGCGGAACGCGCTGCTTAACGAGGCACAGGCCCTCATCGACGAGGGCAAGCTGGAGGAATCTGCCGCGAAGCAGAAGGAGATCACGGCGCTTGACGATCAGTGGGACGCTGTCGCCAAAGCCAATGCCGACCTGACCGCGCTCAAGGGCAGCGCCAAGGTGCTCGATCTGACGAATAAGTCCATCCCCGCCGCCGGCGCGCAGGTGGTCGGCTCGACAGCCGATCCCGCGAGCAAAAAGGACGACGGCTATCTTGCCGCATGGGCCGCCTACATGCAGGGTAAGAAGCTCGACAAGGACCAGCAGGCTGTATTTGACCGGGTAAACGCTGAGTTTAATAACGCCTATACCCATGACACCGGCAACACCTCCGTGCTCATCCCCGAGACTGTCGCGGCCGGCATCTGGAAGCGCGCCGAGGAAATGTATCCCCTCTACGCCGACGCAAAGAAATTTGCCGTCAAGGGCATCCTCTCCATCAAAAAGCATACCGGGATCGCCGCGGGGGACGCCGACTGGTATGCCGAGAGCACCGCGACCGCCGACGAGCAGAATGATTTCGGCGAGCTGGTCCTCAACGGCCGGGAGCTCTCCAAGGCCGTGACGGTGAGCTGGAAACTCAAAACCATGGCAATGGCCGAGTTTATCCCGTTTATCATCGGCGAGCTGGGCGAGCGCTGCGGCGTGGCTCTCGGTACCGCCGCGGCGTCCGGTGCGGGCTCCTCCGCTACCCCTCCCGAACCGCAGGGCGTGGAAACCGCGCTGCTGGCTGAGGCGAGCACCCCGCAGGTCGTGACATACGATCCCGACCATGCCACCACGCCCGTGCCGCTGACCTACGCCAAGCTGACGCAGGCGATCAGCAAAATCCACTCGTCCTACCTGTCCGGGTGCGCGATCTACGCGAAAAACAGCACCATCTGGACGCAGCTCGCTACTCTCCTCGACGAGCAGGGCCGCCCGTTGTTTATTCCCGATGTGACGAGCGGGGGCGTTGGCAGGATGTTTGGCATGGTCGTCAAACCCGACGCGGGCATTACCAATGCCAATATCCTGATCGGCAATGCTGCGCAGGGGCTGGTGTTTAACATCAACGAGCCGCTCTCGGTTGTGAGTGAGGACCACGCCAAGGCCCGCACGACCGATTACGTGGCATATGCCATCGTAGACGGCGGCGTGCTCGACACCAAGGCGTTCGCGCTGATCCGCGACATCCCGGCAGCGTAATATGCGGGTACTCAAGGAGTTTCACGACAAAATCACCGGGCAGGTCTATCTGCCCGGTGATGATTTTGCATGCGGCGACCCGGAGCGCATAAGCTCGGCCGCCATGCGCGGGCTAATAGAGCTGCCGGAAGGAGGTGCGTCCGATGGCGCTGATAGACAAAGTGCGGTCGGCGTGCAATTACCGGACGACCGCAAGGGACGACGACCTGCAGGACCTCATCCTGGCGGCAATCGCCGACTTGCGAAAAATGGGCATTGACGCCGCGGAGGACACGGCAAATCCGCGCACAGCACAGGCAATCATCCTTTTCTGCCGGGCTTATGGGCAGACGGACGATCCCAACGCGGACCGGTTTATGCAGATGTACGAGGGACTTAAGGCGTCTCTTGCTTTGCAGGAGGGCGACCCGTATGTGGTCTGACATTGTAAAACTGCGCTCAAAAGCCATCGAGTATGTCGACGGATTTCCGGTCGAAACGACGGCCGAAACGGAGGTCTATGCCAACCGCCACAGTGTAAAGAGCGCGATCTTTTTTGCCGCGCAGGCCGCGGGCAGGCAGCTGGATATCGCGTTTACCGTCCAGTCGGCGGAATATGCCGGGCAGACCGAGCTTGAGCACCGCGGCGTCATATACGACGTGGTTAACACTTACGAGCTCGACCCGACGCGGACCGACCTGAATTGCAGGAGGCGGTAGGCGTGGCAGGCTTTAGGTTTGAGGTGCCCCGGGAGCTCGAAACCAAGCTGCTTAAACTGGGCGATGCAGGGGACAAAGTTATACCCAAAATGCTCGCCGCCGCCGCCGCTGCCGTCGCACAGCACCTGACCGGAACGCATTTTGGAAAGTATGTCAAGGTCGCGAAGCCCAAGAAAAACAAATACGGCTGGTTTGCACGCGTGTTTTTCGACGGGAAAACCTCGTCGGGCGCGCCTGCGGGGCTGGCCGCGGCGGTATACGAGTTTGGCCGGCAGGGGTATCATCCGCAGCCTGCCAGGCCGGAGGTCCGGCGTAAGATCGAGAACGCCGAGGCGGATGCGATAGACGCGATGCAAGCCACATTTGACGAGGAGGCAAAAAAGTTATGAATATTATCTCCTCCATCACCGCCGCGCTCGCGCCCATGGGGCTGACGCCGGCTGTCGGGATGTATGCGGTTGCGGAGGGACAGCAATACCCGGACGCCTACATCGTCATAACGCCGCTTGACGAGCGCAACGACGATATCGCGGACGACGCGCCGCTGACCGAAACCGCCGCCGCGGATGTCAATCTTTACGTGCGCGGCAATTACCAGCCCCAAAAGGACCAGATGAAAAGCCTGCTGGAAACGGCAGGTTTTTATTTGTCCTATCGCGGCTATGTGGCCTATGAGCAGGACACGGGCCACCACCATTATGTGATCACGGTCGAAAAAAAGGAGGTCCTTTAGATGCCCGGTAACAAAGTAAAATTTGGTCTTAAAAACGTCCACTACGCCGTCCTGACCGAGGGGGCCGGCGTCACTCCCGACACCTATACAACGCCGGCCCCCTGGCCGGGCGCGGTCAATATGACGCTATCTGCCGTGGGCGACCGGACGCCATTTATCGCTGACGACAGCGAATATTATACCTCGGTCGGAAATAATGGGTACGACGGGACCCTGGAGTGCGCGGAGCTGCCGGAATCTTTTGCCAAGGACGTCCTCGGCGAAATCGAGGACGATAATAAAGTGCTTTTCGAAAAAAATACCGTCGAGCCGGTGCCGATCGCGCTGCTGTTTGAGTTTACGGGCGACGCGCACCAGATCAAGCACGTGTTTTATAAATGCATCGTCACCCGGCCCAATATCGACGGCACCGCCACCACAAACAAAGAGGTTAAGACCAATACGCTAAATATTCAGGCGCGGCCCAACCGCGCGGGATACGTTAAGGCCAAGACCAAGTCCGACACACTCTCCACGGCATCGGCCGCGTGGTATACGACGGTACAGGTCTTTACCGAGGGGGCATAAGCCGTGGAAAAAATACTGACGATCGATGGGCGGCAGGTGCGCTTTAAGGCCACCGCCGCCTTACCTTTGCATTATAAAGCGCAGTTTGGGCGAGATATGTTTGCAGATATCGCCGTGGTCAATAAAAGTTGGCATCCGGAGGGCGCCGGCGGGTATTTTGACGAAACGCTCGATATGAGCCTGATTTACAACCTCATTTGGACCATGGCAAAAGCTGCGGAGCCGGGTATCAAGCCGCCCTTGGAATGGTATGACGAGTTTGATACCGGGCTCCCGGTATTTAATTGCTTCGCCGAATTAAGCGATATGCTTATGAGATCGATCCAAGGCACACAAAAAAACTGACGGGCGACGGCGTCCCCGTAACTGCGGAAAGCACTTTGCGTGCCGCTCTTGCAATGGGGCTGACCGTCGCCGATCTTGATTTACTGACTATCGGCATGCTAAACGACCTGGCGATCGAAATGAGCGGCGAGACGGAGCGCGAGTCAACACAAGCCGACTATGATACGTTTTAACTGGCGGAAAGGAGCAGTATGGCATTTAATATCGGAGCAATCGTGACTGTTGGCGGCGAAAAAGAGTTTAACGCCGCCATGAAAAATATGCAACAGTCCATGAAATATGTTTCTGCCGAGGCCAATGCCGCCATGTCCGCTTTTGGGGCCAACGAAAAAAGTGTCGAGAGCCTGACCGCTAAGAATAACGAGCTCAAAAAGGCGCTGGACGTGCAGCGGCAGGGCGTCGCGAGCATCAAGACCGAGCTGGATAAACTCGTCGCTGCCGGGCTCGATCCGGCCAGTGAAAAATATAAGCAACTCAAGGCTAACCTTGACAACGTGACTGCCTCCGCAAACAAAACCGAGCAGGAGATCAAGGATAATGAGGCAGCTATGGCCAAGCTCACCGAAAAAAGCTCGGGCCTGGGCGACACGATCAAGGGCATGGCCGAAAAGCTCGGCGTTACCTTGCCCGCGGGCGCGCAGAAGGGCATTGATGCCCTTAACAAGGTAAGCGCCAGCACCGTCGTTTTTGTGGGCGCGACCGTCAAAGCGATATCGACATTGGTTGATTATAGCTTTCAGGCAGCCAAGACGGCCGACGATATCATGACGCTAAGCAGTACCACGGGCATGACGACCGATAAAATACAGGAGTTGGAATACTCGTCTGAGCTGCTGGACGTATCTTTTGAGACAGTCTCCGGAAGTATGACCAAAATGATCCGCTCGATGAATACTGCCCGGCAGGGCAGCGGCGACGCGGCCGATGCGTACCGAAAATTGCATGTCAGTGTTTCCGGCGCCGGCGGGCAGCTCCGCGATGCAAACGATGTATTTTATGACGTAATTGACCGCCTCGGTCGCATGAAAAATGAGACTGAGCGCGATGCAATATCTATGCAAATATTTGGAAAATCTGCGCGCGAGCTCAATCCATTGATCGAGGCTGGCAGCGCAAAAATTAAAGAGTTTGCGGATGAGGCCCATAAGATGGGTTATGTTATGGACCAGGATACCCTTGCGCGCCTGGGCCAGCTCGACGACGCGTTCCAGCGTTTTAGTAAACAGGCGGATACGGTAAAAAATACGCTCGCTATGGCGCTACTGCCCGTAATCACGCTCCTTGTCGAGACATTAAGCAAAGTGGATCCAAAGGTGATTGCCACCGTCGCCATACTTGGCACAATAACGATAACGGTAATTGCCGTAATTAAGGCGGTCAAGGATGTGACAGGCATTTTTGGCACATTTTCGGCGGCCAGCCTTAAAACGACCGCAATCATCCTGGGCGTCGTGGCCGCGTTGATCGCATTGGCCGCTATCATCGCCGTAATCGCCGGAAAAGGAAACGATCTTGACCGGGCCATGTCCAGCATTGGCACCAACGTCAGCAAGGTCAATTCGACCATCCCCAAATATGCCGCCGGTACCAGCTCCCATCCGGGCGGCCTTGCAGTTGTCGGTGACGCCGGGCCGGAGCTCGTTGACCTGAGCCGAGGAGCCAGGGTATACAGCAACGCAGATACCCGCCGGATGCTCGCGGCCGTGGGTGGCGATACGTTTTACGTCACCATCGACGCAAAAAACGTGCGTGAGTTTAACGACATCGTGCATATGGCGCAAAGTGCCCGCCAACAGAGAAGGGCAGGCGGTCGGTAATGGCGACATATCAGGGCAATAACTATGCGTCCGACGTCTACTTGGTGGATACGTCGACCGGGGCGGTGACGCGCGGGACCGAGATCGGCATAAGGGTCGACTACGATACGAGCTACTACTCGGGAGCGTGGCATACCGGCGCCGCCTACAAAAAGGCGGTATTTGTATACGGCGGCGCGGCGGCGGGCATGGGCAAAAAGCGCAGGCTCGGAAAGGCGTCCGGGCCGTATGTCTATGTGACGTCGTATGATGGCGGTTATCAGCTGATCAACTGCTATTTTACGTCCGGGTCGTCCATGGCAAATTTTATGATGGACGTCCCGTATACGTTTTACGAGTACCTGACGACCCGGCAGGAGTATGCCAACTACGCCGTGCCCGGGCTGTCGATAAACACATATAATAATTTTACGCAGTTTCGGACGAGCGAGATATACGCCAACCAGGGCGTGATCGGGGACATAGGGGGCCATGAGGCCGACTCTCCGCGCATTGTCGGCAACGTGCTCGCAACCATCCAGACACATCTCGGCGCCAACAGGCCGTATATCGTCGAAAACTACGAGGATGTAACGCCCTATATCACCAACTGCTACCCGACCTCCGGCTTTGTCAGCGACCAGTCTCCCGCGACGTTTGGGTGGACCTTTGGCTATGATGCCTCCGGCGTCACCGACGCGATCGCGCAGGGCTCCGCCAAATTCCGCTGGCGTGAAGCCGGCGCCGGGTCATATACCGAGATTGCGGTATCCGGCGCCCAAAGCTCGATCACCGTCCCCGCAGGGACGTTTACGGCGTCCAACATTGAGTGGCAGGTCGTTGTTACATCGGACGACGGGATCGAGAGCGCCCCGTCGGCGTGGTACGCCTTTACGGTCGTCGACTTTGTATCGACGGCCCGGCCGGTCAGCCCGGTCAACGTCTATGCCGAGGTCGACAAGCCAATCATTTTTAGCTGGCAGCACATCATTGGGAGCGGCACGCCGCAGACCAAGGCCGAGCTGCAGTATATGGTCGATGGCGGGTCCTGGCAGGCTCTCGCGACCGTCAATGGCGCGGCGCAAAGCATAACGATCGCCGCCAATACCCTGCCCGCCGGGCGCATCTCCTGGAGGGTGCGCACGTACAACACCGACAATATCGCGGGAGCCTGGAGCACCGCCGCGGCGTTTGTGGGCATCGGCACGCCGCAGCCGCCCTCTATCACCGGCATCACCGACAGCGCGCGGCCCACGATTAGTTGGCAGGCTGTCGGGCAAGTCGCATATCAGGTGCGCATCCGGCAGGATGGCGCAGCCGGATATGTCTATGAGACCGGGCAGATATCGGGCATCGACAAGCTGCATAAGGTGACGGCGTACCTCTACAACAGCAGTTACACGGCCTACGTGCGCATCCTCAACGCATCGCTGTGGAGCGATTGGTCGGGCATCGGCTTTACGGTCGCCGTAACGCCGCCGATCACACCCACGATCACCGCGGAGGTGATCCCGGGCGGCGCGAGGGTTACGATCCCGCCGGCATCGGCGGCGCACGTCTATCTGCATCGCAACGGGATGCCCGTCGCCGACGTGACGGGCATAACCGCCTATGATGATTATGCGGCACTCGGCAGGACGGTATATGCGGTACGGGTCATTGACGCCGACGATGCTTTTGCGGACGGCAATCTCGCCGCCGTCACCGTCGCCGTCACCGCTGCGCAGATCGCGGCGGTCGACGCGCTGGACGCTCCCGTGCGCCTCCTGCTGACCCGTGGCGGGCCGCGCAAGGTTTCGGGCGGACTTGCCCAGGACGTAACTTACCAGACCTTTGCGGGGCGCTCACGGCCTCTCGCGACATTCTCGGGCGCGGAGAGCGAGAGCTACTCGCTGTCCGTATCCTTTTTGGACGCCGCGGATCGCGACGCGCTGTACGCGCTGATGCGCCGGCGCATGACCTGTCTGTACCGCGACCAATGGGGCAACCGCTGGTACGCGGTGCTGGGCGCTGCGGATATCGCGCAGGACCGGATCGCGACCGACCTGACGCTGACGCTGACGGTCGTGGACTATGTCGAGGGGATCGAGGTGTAGGATATGGAGCCGATCGCAAGAGGGATATGGTCCGAGCGGCAGATCCTCGACGCGCTGCTCGGGCGCGCGGGCAAGCGCGAGGTAAGTTTCCGCGGCGACATCATGCGCGGCGGCGCGAAACTGCGCGAAGTCACGCTGGGCTCCGGCAGCTCGGTCAGCATGGACGCCGACGCCGACGTGCAGCGCACCGCCCGGTTTGTGCTTTTCGAGGAACTGGACTGGCTGCTCGACGAGATCAAGCCGTACATGCTCCTGCGCATGGAGGACGCGACGCAAGTCACGTCAGTACTTTTTGAGACCTGGGCGCAGCGCGATGCGCTGCAGTGGTCCTGGGCGGCTTGGGATGCCAAGGGCTATACCTGGGCGCAGATGGACGCTGGGCGCGCCGATACCGTGACCGTGACCCCGCAGTACGCCGAGTTTGCGCTCGGCGTTTTCGTGCCATCCACCCCACGGCGGGCAACGGCGGGAGGGCTTACGAGCTGGGATGTGCAGGCTTACGACCGCACGGTGATCCTGCAGGAGGACAGCCTGACCGAACCGCTGTATTTTGCCGCGGGCACCGAGTACCTAGACGCGGTGCAGTCGGTATTGGCCGGCGCGGGGATTGCAAATGTCATGATCGCGGATACGTCCGATGCGATCCTGCCCGCCGACCGGGAGTTTGAGATCGGTACCAAAAAACTGGAGATCGCCAACGCGCTGCTCCGGGAGATCGTCTATGACCCCGTATGGTTTGATGTCGACGGCGTCTGCATGATCACCCGGTATGCGGAGCCCTCCCCGGCGCGGATCGATTTTACATATGCCGCCGGGGATCTGTCCGTGATCGCCCGGGATACGCAGAGCGAGCTGGATCTGTATGGCGTGCCAAACGTCTTTATCGGCATCTGCAGCAACCCTGACATGGATCAGGATTATGTAAGCGTATACGTCAACGACAATCCGGTCTCCCGCCTGTCCACGGGGCGCCGCGGACGGAGGATCGTGAGCGAGATATACCAGTTTGATGCGATCGCGACGCAGGAGGATCTCGACGCCGCGGTCGCCAAAATTGCTTTTGAGGCCAATCAGGTCGAGGAGATCGTGACGGTCCAAACGGCGCTGATGCCGATCCACGGGCGGCTAGATACGCTGGCGCTGTCGCACCCTGACGTCGAGGGCACCGTCACAGAGCACGTCTGGGAGCTGCCGCTAGAGGCGGGCGCGTGGATGACGCATACTTGCAAAAGGCTGGTGATCGCATGAGCACGTCGAGCAAGGATAATGTTTTTTTGCAGGAGCAGGCCCCGCTGCCCTACCGGCACGCGCTGGCGACGGTCGAGCAGATCGTATCGGGCGGCGTGATCATCAGCACCGACGACGGGACGGTGCACCCCAAGCCCTGCAGGCTGCTGGCGTCATACTCGCCGGCCGTGGGCGACCGTGTATATATCGTGCCCTTTGGCGACGTGAGCACCTCATATTTGATCATAGGCAAGGTGGTGTAAAAATGGCTTACACAAATATGACACCCTATAAGCATCTGCCGCAATATGTACCCGGTGACCGGCAGACGATGGCCGACGTCAACGAGGCATACCGCAAAATAGACAGCCTCGGGCAGCCGCTTGATATCGCGGGCAGCTACGCGACTCTCGGGGACCTGCAGACGGCATACCCAGCGGGCGACGGCGGCCGGTCGTATATCGCCGGGACAGTAATCTATGTTTGGGACGGCACCGCCTGGGTATCGACCGGTATCGACCTAACCGGGTATCACACGGCCGCGGAGGTAGATGCGCTGCTGGCCGCGATCCATGGGACACCCGCGGGCGGTACCGCAGGTCAGGTGCTTAAAAAGGCCAGCGATGATGACCACGATGTGCTATGGGATGGCGCCGGTGACATGCTTGCCGCGACCTACGATCCCAATCATGACGGCATAATCGGCATCCCGCAGGGCGGCATCGGCGCGGACATGGCGGCGGCGCGTGCGGCGCTGGGAGTGCCGTTGATCACCTCGGGCACATGGACGCTAACCTTATATGGCGCCAGCACGCCGGGGTCCCCGACATACCTGCGGAACAATGGATATTATATAAAAATTGGAAATTTTATATCGCTACATGGGTCTATAAAACTTAGTAACATTGGCGGTATGGTCGGACAAGTTATTATTGGCGGCCTCCCGTTTGTGAGCGCCACAGAAGTATCCGGATCGGTTGGGTACCTAGAAGGAACAGCAACGTCAAAGCAGCTCGTTCCCTATATGCAAGGCGGTACATCGTATATGGTATTGACGTACAACAACTCTGGGAGCGTGATCGTGCAGACGAGCGATATAACAAACAGCTTTGGCGCGTATGGCATCGTCATCCAGTATTACACCGCATAGGAGGCATTATGCAAATCGACAAAGGATTACTGATTACGTCTAGCGTGTCCATCCAGTCCGCCGAGTACGGTATGCGCGCCTACATCAACAGCGCCCGCGGACGCGCCGAGCTGACGGCCGAATGCCCGCCCGAGATCGTCATGCGGGTGCTGGAGGTATGGGGCCCGGAGCCCACGGTGACGGAGCCGGTATACCCCGATCCGGAGCCCGGGCCGCCGACCGTCGAGGACCGCCTTTCGGCGGCCGAGGACCTATTACTATCCATGCTGGGGGTGATTTAAGTGTCTCCGGTTGCAAAGTTTTTGCAGGTGCAATATCAGCTTGGGCGCATCACAAAGGACGACTTGCGGGCGGCGGTCAGTAAGGGCATTATTACCATCGAGCAATACCAGGAGATCACAGGGGAGGCGTATGAGCAGTGAGCACGGCACAGCAATTTTATGACAAAGCCCGTCAAGCAGTTGGCGGGCTTTATGTTTGGGGCGGGCAGGGGCAAGTTATGACCGAGGCCGCGCTCCGCGCCAAGGCAAAGGCGTATCCCGGCTACTTCGACGGCGGGCGCCTGGAGATGATGATCGCGCGCGTCAGGGCCGATCCGACATTGCGAGGCTGGGACTGCTCGGGGCTCGTCTGTTGGGCATTGGAGCAGGCCGGCGCGGTCAAGGCGGGCTTTGACACCACCGCGGCGGGGCTGTACGCCAACCACTGCGCGCCGGTCGTCCCCGCGGCGCTGCAGCTCGGGGACCTCCTTTTCCGGCAATCCAGCGGCAAGATCGTACATGTCGGCATCTATGCGCCCGGCGCGTGCGTGGAGGCGGCCGGCGGCGCATACGGCGTGGTGCAGTGCAAGGGGTTGTCCGGGCTCGATCATATCGCCAAAAGCTACGTAGATGGCCGCACCTACCAGCTCCCTGACTGGACGCACTACGGGCGGCTACAGGTCTTTGCGGAGGCCGCGCCGGTCGAGACCGCGCCGACGCCCAGAGAATCCGTCTTTGCGATCTGCTCCGGCGCCAGCGTCAACGTGCGCGGCGGGCCCGGGACGACGTATGGCATCGTCGCCGTTGCCCACGCCGGGGACAAGCTGACCGCGCTGACCGCGGTGGACGGCTGGCGGCAAATCACGGGCTTTATCGGCGGCAAGCCAACGGCCGGGTATATGTCGGACAAGTACGTCAGGGAGGTATAAGGGATGCCGGCAGATCAGGTGCAGGAGATCCTCGTTGCACTGGGCAAGATCGAAACCAAGGTGGACGCGGTGCTGGAAACCGTAGGGGACCACGAGACCCGTCTGCGGACCATCGAGGCTAAGGGCGGAAAACGGTGGGACAGCCTCGTCGGCCAAGTAATCAGTATTGTTGTGGCCGCCGTAATAGGCGGCTTCATAGGACATTTCGTTAGGTAAAAACAGGAGGAAAAAATCATGGAACGTTGGAAAAGCCCCGTCCTTTGGACGGCAATTGTCGCGCAGGTGGTGAGCATCCTGCTCATGGTCGGTGCGATCAATGTGGGTATTGGTGATCAGGTCAATCAGGTTGCGGGAGGCGTCCTGCAGCTGCTGGTGCTGGTCGGGGTGCTAAACAACCCGACGGATAAAACCAACTGGTAAATGAGGCCCCGCTGCCGAAAGGCGGCGGGGCTTTTTATTTTTTGGGACGGTAGTAGTACTGTCGCTGCTGATAGTAGCCGACCGCGAAGCGGCATTGCTGCATAGGAGTAAGACTCTCGGGGATGCAGGTATCAGGGAGGAGCCCTATAATATCGACAAGCTGTTTGCTCCAATATATGCGGCTCCCCTGCGCTTGCATGCCGTCGATATGCCGGTGGCATAGTTTGATTGGCTCGGCCATTGTATGCCGCGGGCGGTGCAGCATCCCCACGAGATATTTGCGGGCGAAGGTGGGCTCTCCATTAGGGTCAACAGAGACGCGCTCCGCGAACTCCAGCATCGCCGACAGTCGGCCAAGGACATAGGATATATCAATGCAAGCGGGATTGAGTGTCTCCCCGATGGTATCGCTGGCGTCCTTGATGAGATACGCCTTGAGCATGGCCGACTTTGTATGCGAGATCTCTGCATCTCTGTCGATCCAGGCTAAAATTTGCATGATGAGCTCCGCGGGATATGGGGTATTAGCTATAATAGCGTATAGCATCTCGCAGATGATCGACCGGGAGGCGGGGACTCCGCTGCCTGCACGGGTGGCATCGGCAAGCAATGCCCGCGGGTATATATAGTCAGGAGCGTACGCGGGACGCTCGATCAGCAGACGGCGACGATGCTGCTCAAGATTGCGGACGGCCTCACCAAACGGCAGGGAGAGATAAAATTGCACGGCCGCTCGGGCGGGAGTAGCGGAAGAAAGCGTCAGAAAATGCATTGGCGTCTCCAATACACAGCGCTCCGGGACAGTCAGGATAGCCGTAGACTCAAAGGTCTTATCAAAATAAGACCGGATGACCTCCGCATATGCTTGGTCGGCGGCGTCCGCCCAAAATATAAGCGTCGTATTGCCGATCGTGATATGGTTGGCCGCGCTGACAAGGAGTGAGTTGAGCATCGTCGTATAGGAGACCGCGGCGTAGTCGCTGACGGGAGCGCCGGCCGCCCCATCGAGCCCGTAGGACTCGCAGGAATCAAGGTTAAAAGATACGAGCGCCGCGCCCATCATAAGCGCGCCGGGCAGGCCTTTGATGCGCGGATGCAGATCCGCGATGGGCGTGTCCTTGCGGCCGGTCGCCAAGCATGTCCCTTTTAGCTGTCCTTGGGTGCTGCGGTACCGGACCCATGCGAGGCCGATCTCCGCATCCTCATGCGCAAAAGAGCCGTCCGGACCCACAAAGACCAGATTGCAGCCGCGCTCAATGTCGGCGCATGCGTCCGCGGGGACAAAGGACAGGACGCAGGGTTGCGGGCCGCGGTCAAAAAATGCGAGGATGGCTTTTGCGGTTGGGGTGTCGATATCATCGAGGACGGCATGATGGAGCGTATATGCGGCGTCAAACGCGTCACGGCCCCGCTCCCCCTTGCCGGGCTGGGCGAGTGCGAAAAAACGTGCGGCGGTATCGCATAAAAAATTTGATGTGCTGCCGGAGGAGCGGACATAAGGGAGCGGGGCGGTAATTATCATCGGAGGATGGGCTGTCTTGCCGCTCTCGGCGGTCCTAAGCGGGATGATATCCTTGACAGTGCCATCGGCGGCAAGGCATATCCCATATGTAGCGCGTGCACGTGCGAACCATAGCGGGGGGACAGATATCCCGCGGAATGGCTCGCGGAGTTGCAGCTCATACTGGCGCGTAAGATCCTCAATGATCATCTGATACCTCCTGCCCTACGGAGCTGTCCAATAGATCCTCGGCATGGATGCCGAGCACGGAGGCAAGGCGGGCGGCAATCCCCAGCGATACTCCGCTTATTGATCGTCTGCATTGCTCAATGTTGGTGATATAATGTAAGCTCAGGCCGGCGCCAGCGGCAAGCTGAGACTGAGACAGACGATTAATTTTGCGGAGCCTCGCTAAATTGGTCTGCGGTATAGGGTCCAGGTTTTTGCGGACATGCTCAAAGACGGATTGCCATGAGCGATGGTGAGCGCCGAAATCAAACTCGTTGCAAAAGGACGCCCCTACAATCTCATCAATGCGAGCAGGATCATACGTAATTTTGAGGATGCGCAGCTCCTCCTGATCTGCCTGAGCGGCGGCAAAATACTCCGACCACCAGTCATGTACATACTGGGATACGCGATAGGTGCCATCCTCCCCGGCGGGGGTAAAGCTCCCGTCATCAAATGCATTGGCAAGATCGAGCGTCCCGAGCGTGCAGTCGTAGCCATCGGTATCATGGTAACAGAGCTCCTTTAATTCTTGGGTTTCGCTAATAATGCAGCGCATTATATATTTCCTTTCTCCCCGCCTTTTGCCGGGCGGGGGAGGCGCGTAGATACAGCTATCAACGGGCACCATCATAATTGATAGCAATATTGCCAGTACCATCGTCTGTCAACAGGTAAGCCGCTTTGTCATCGTGGGCCGACGCAATCCACCTGCCGTCCTCCATTTCAGGGTCATCGACCACTAGATCGTCATACTCCGGGGCGTTATCGGTCAGCCAATCCCCAATCATCGCCTCAAATAAGTCCTTGTCGTACATGGCAGCATCCTTTCTCCCGGTCTTTCGCCCGGCCGGGAGGGCCGCATTACCGGGGCCGCAGCCCCGTCACTCTGCGATTAATTCGATGTTACCGATAGCCGTAAAATAGGTGGTGTTGCCAGCATCGCTTTTGATACCGACCTTGGTAACTGAGTAGATGCCCCACGGGTCGCCGTATTTGCTGTTGTCATACCGCTTAACCCAAAACACAGTGCCCTCCGTGCCGAGCGGCACTTTCCGGCCTTTGACAACCCGTACACGCTTACCATAGATATCCTGGAAATCCGCAATTTCGCAAACAGCGTTTAAATTCCCGCGACGTACCGCTTCGGCACGCAGTTGATCAAGTTGCCCGGTTGTCATGCTACGATAATCCATAATGTCAACCTTTCTTTTTCCTCTCTTGCTCATTTCTTCACCTTGTTACCGATTGCTGACCTTGCCGGCTTTGTAAGCGCGGTACTCGTCGATGTTGTAAACAAAGTTTGTTGCCTGCCATATGGACCAGATAATAGCATATTATAGATACATTATGAACCGTGCGCCCTGATCGCCCATGCCCCAACCGTTGGCTAAAACCACCTCGCGGCTATCATCGCCATATTCTGCGAATTTACCAGCCACCAAGCAAAGTTTGTCGCTATATGTTTGGGCGCGTCCGATGGCGAAAAGAATTTCGTCATCATCCATCAGGTCGTTTACGTCAATTGCTGATGTGCCGCGAAGATATTTTGCAGCCGAAGAATACGTATAGTCCCGGTCCCACATGTCGAATGACTTTTTCATTATCTGGTTGGCGCGATACTTTTTATCATAGTTTACACCAGACAGGCCGCGGATGCCAATGTGCTGATATTCCGTCATCGCCTTTTTTATTGCTTCGATCCGTTCCGCGTTTGTCATTGCATTGCCCCCCCTTTGCGGTTTCACCTCATCCCCGCCTTTAGCCGGGCGAGGACGGCTGATTGCTTACTTGTTTAGCAGATCACTTTTGTCACGATTGCGTTGCGGATCAGGATCTCGCCGTCGTCAGGATCATCATGCACGCCGCGGTTGTCGCCGGCCACGATATAGCAATGATCGGCAAGGACCCTGGCGCGATTGTTACCGTCCCATGCGCACCGATGCTTGAGGGCCTCGATGTATTGCCTGGCCTCCCATACGCTCGTCCCGTCAAGCTCGTCCAAGTCATCATATTCCGGGGTCCCGTATTCCGGGAAATCCCGCTCGTCGTCCCTGTTGGGATTGTGGCGGCTATTTTCGCAAATCTTGCCAACCTCGCGCGCCTTATCCTCGAACCTTACGCCAACGTACCGGTATTCGGCTTCGATCTCGGCATAGGCGGCTTCGACGGTGGAGAGCAACTCGCGGTTTGTGATGGCGATCATTGTTTTAGCTCCTCTCTCTTGATGATCTAAGTATACGTCAATTGACGTATACTGTCAATAGGTTTTTCAAAATTTTTTAAAATATTTTTTTAACGTGGGTGGGACGGGTCCGGCAACTTTTCGGCAACCTTACTTTTGCGGCTTTACTGTTTTGGTTGTCCGCGATGGTCCGCGAAACGCCCTGTTTGCCTAGGGTTGTGCAGGACGGGCACGGACGGGAAAGGCAGTAAAATTTGACTACGAATCAAAAGGTCACAGGTTCGAACCCTGTTGGGCGCGCCAC